>Ga0102962_1001248_pt1 | contig 10345 bp, 8 predicted proteins | sample SalPonF2_C_D2_MG_FD_84519 | JGI IMG/M metagenome (GOLD analysis project Ga0102962, IMG submission 84519) | Salt pond soil microbial communities from South San Francisco under conditions of wetland restoration - Salt Pond MetaG SF2_C_D2_MG ... | reverse complement strand
GCACTGATCGACGTGGTGTTCGCGCCAGCCGGCCTGCATGCCGCCGTGGTCGAAGACGATCGGCACCTCTTCGTACTCCGCCTTCAGCTGGCTCGCCAGCGTCGGGTCGGACCAGTCCGGAAAGAGGTTGAAGATGTGGTTCCCGCCGTAGCCGGACGCGTAGCCGGTGTGCCAGCGCACCGGCACGTCGTGCTTGGCCGCGACGTCGAAGACGTGGCGGATGTTCTTCTTCCGCTCCGACCACTCGACGGGCTCGGTCAGCGTCGGATCACCCCGAATGCCCTCGCCGGTCATCCGGAAGCCGTCCTTCGAGAGCCACTCGTCGAGCTCTTCGGCCGCCGCCTCCCACGTCCACTCCTCCTCGCCCCGGAGCGCCTTCTTCTTCGTCTGCACCGGCGCCGCCGCCGCGATGAACTTCCCGGGATTCGCCTCGATGATCTGCTGGTTGATCTCGTTCGTCATCCCGAACCCGGAGAGCAGGACGCACATATCCACGCCATACGTCTCCATGTCGCGGAGGACGCGCTCCGAGTTGTCGTAGACGACGACCGGTTCGTCGCCGTCCGCCTCGTCGGCCGGCACGGCGAGCTTCATCTGCTTCGCGAGGTTCCCGTAGCTGTCGTCTCCCTGGGCCTGTACGTTCACTGCGTGACGCTGGCCGTGGCAGTGGGTCTCGACGATGAACCGTCCGGGCTTCATGTACCGACCGAAACGACATCCGATATTCAGCATTGTGGCTGGGAGAAGACGACGGCGGCGAGTGCGTGTCGGGCGGTCACCGACGCGGGAGCAGTTCGGACGTGAGACGGGGTCTGCGGAGCGCGCGGGCCCGCCCGCCACGGATCTCGAGTCGAGCGACGAACGATCGTGAGGGACCATGAAAACATTTATCGTTCGGTCAAACAACAACCCGGATGCGATAGTGTGAGACGATGATATTCACAGGAAGACACGTACGCGGGCCCGGCCGGCCGATCGGGACTCACTGGCGTCCGTCCGGGACCCGTCGGCGTCCGTCCGGAACTCACTGGCGTCCGTTCGACCCGTCACCGGCGGGACGGGGGGCACCCGGGTCCCGCCAGTCGGTCCGGTCACGCGGCCGAGGGGATGCGGCGACGTTCTGCCTCCGATTCGCGTCTCAGTCGACCGAGTGCGAGCGGCGGGAGGCAGCGGCGGCGAGCGCGGTGACACATGAAGGAGAAGACCACGTCCGCGACTGGCGGTGCGCGACAGACTCGCCCGGGTTCGAACGGCTCACGCCGTCGGACCCGGGCCGTGAGGGGGGCGGCGGCGGCGCCCGGACGGACGCCGACGGGGTCGGCGTGATGCGATGAGTTTCGCGTCGCTCCTCGAGACGACGCTGCTCGGCGTCCAGACCGGGATGACGCTCATCCTCATCGCGTCGGGCCTGACTCTCGTCTTCGGCCTGATGGACGTCGCGAACCTCGCCCACGGGTCGTTCGTGATGCTCGGCGCCTACTTCGGGTTCGCGATCGTGACGTCGGGCCTCGGGAACTTCTGGCTCGCGCTCGTCGCCGTGCCGATCGCACTGGGCGCCATCGCCTTCGGCGTCGAGCGACTCACGATCAGGCCGCTCTACGAGGAAGACCCGTTGAACACCCTCCTCGTCACCCTCGGGCTGGCGATCATCGTCCAGGAGGCGGTCTCGCTCGTCTGGGGGTCGCACCCGAAGAGCATCGACGTCCCCGCCGTCATCTCCGGGTCGACCGACCTCGGCCTCTTCACCTACCCCACCTTCCGACTCTTCCTCCTCGTCTGCAGCCTCCTGATCGTCCTCGGAATCTGGTACGTCCTCTCCCGGAGCGACTTCGGCATCATCATGCGGGCGAGCGAGCACGACCCCGAGATGGTCGAAGCCCTCGGTCGCGACGTCTGGTCCATCTACACGATCGTGTTCGTGGTCGGCGCGATGCTTGCCGGCTTCGGCGGCGTTCTCCTCGGGGGCTCACGGGCGATCGATCCCGGAATGGGCCTCGCGATCATCATCCAGGCCTTCGCGATCATCGTCATCGGCGGACTCGGGAGCTTTCGCGGGGCGGTCATCGGGTCGCTCGTCATCGGTCTGCTGACCGTCTTCGGCGCGCTCTACTTCCCGTCGTTCGCGGAGATGATGACGTTCGTCCTGATGGGCATCGTACTGATCGTGAAACCGAGCGGCCTGTTCGGAGGCACCGCGGCCTGATCCCGAGACGATGATACTCGACAAACTCTTCAGAGACGACGGCGCGTCCGACGCGGCGCTCGACCGGCACGGCCGCATCGGACTGGTCGTACTCGGCGTCGTCGCCCTCGTCGTCGGCCCGGTCGTGAACGCCACCCAGCCGTACCTGATGAACATCCTCGTCCCGATGCTCCTCTACGCGCTGCTCGTCCTCAGCCTCGACTTCCTCTTCGGCTACTGCGGGATGGCCTCGTTCGGGCACGCCGCGATGTTCGGCGTCGGCGGGTACGTCGCCGCGTTCCTCCTACGAGGGTCGACGACGGACCCCGTCGTCGTCGTCGTTGCCGCGTTCGTCGCGGGCGTCGTGGTCGCCTTCGTCATGGGCGTGCTGAGCGTGCGCTCGACGGGGCTCTACTTCGCGTTCCTCACGCTCGCGTTCACGGAGATGTTCCACGTCATGGTGTTCAAGGACATCCCGGCGGACGTCCTCGGCGGCGGCCAGATCACGCACGGGAGCAACGGCCTCGTCGGCATCCCGACCTTCTCGGCGCCGCTCATCGACTTCGGCGACCCGCTCACGTACTACTTCGTCGTGCTCGTGGTGCTCGGAGCCACGACGCTGTTCATCGTCCGCCTCGCGAACTCCCCGTTCGGCACGGTGATGCGCGGCATCCGGGAGAACGAGGAGCGGATGACGGCGCTGGGCTACAACGCGACGGTGTACAAGGTCGTCGCGTTCTGCCTCACGGGCGGACTCGCGGGGATGGCGGGCGCGCTCTACGTGCCGTTCATGAGCATCGCGACGCCCGACCTGCTCAACTGGACGCTCTCGGGAGACCTCATCGTCTACAGCCTCATCGGCGGAATGGGGACGCTCTGGGGGCCGATGATCGCCGCCGCCGGCATCCAGTACATCGAGTTGACGTTCACGAGCATCCACGGCTGGCCGATCATCCTGGGACTGATCTACATCGTGATCATCCTCTTCGCGCCGAACGGCATCGCCGGCCTCCTCGGGTCGTCGCGGGACTTCCTCCGCGCCGCGCGCGAGGACGGCCTGAACACCGCGGTCGGCCAGGTGTCGCGACACGTCCGAGAACGGTTCCGATCGTCATGAGAGAACACCACGAACCCCACGACGCGCCCGCGGAAAGCGCGTGTACCGACGGGAGGGTCGCCGACGCACGTTCACGCACGGCCGTCTCTCCGACGCGCGACCCGACCGCTCGGGAGCGAATCCACTGTGACCCATTCACCCACCGCAAGCACGCACGAAGCGCCGACCAGCAGCCGACGAACCGTTCGGGGCACGGCCGCTGGCGTCCGACTTCTGACGGCCGAGGTCGGCTGACCGTGGCCGACGATCCGACCGAGTGGGGCGCGGCCGACGACCCGACCGGCCGGGACGCCGCCGACGAGACGGGGGAGGTGGCTTCGTGAGCGAAGCGCTGCTCCGGACGGCCGGCCTCACGAAGGAGTTCGGCGAAATCACCGCCGTCGACGACGTGAACGTCGAGTTCGGGGAGGGCGAGACGACCGCCCTGATCGGGCCGAACGGGGCGGGGAAGACGACGTTCTTCAACCTCCTCACCGGCGTCCTCGAGCCCACCCAGGGCGAGGTTCGGTTCCGCGAGGAGGTGATCAGCGGCCGCCCGCCGCACGAGATCGCGCGCATCGGGATCACGCGCTCGTACCAGATCACGAACTTCTTCCCAGGCCTCTCCGCGACGGAGAACGTCAGGCTCGCGGCGCAGGCCGACGAGACGGGGTTCGGCCCGTCCGACTTCCTCCGACACAACCGCTCGATCGAGTCGGCGACGACGGAGGCCGAGCGCGTCCTGTCGAGACTCGGTCTCTCCGACGTCGCCGATCGGCCGGCGCACAACCTCTCGCACGGCCAACAGCGCCACCTCGAGATGGGGATCGCGTTCGCCCGCGACCCCGACCTGCTGCTCCTCGACGAGCCGACGGCCGGGATGAGTCCGAGCGAGACGAACGACACGATCACGCTCATCCAGGAGCTCGCCGAGGACGTCACGATCGTCATCGTCGAACACGACATGAACGTCGTGATGGACGTCTCCGATCGGATCGCGGTGATGTACCACGGGTCGCTGCTCGCCGTCGACGAGCCCGACGAGATCAGGGAGAACGAAGAGGTGCAGGACGTGTACCTCCAGGGGGGGAACTGAGATGGCCGACGACGGGAACGTCCTGGAACTCGAGGGCGTCAACACGTTCTACGGCCAGAGTCACGTCCTCTACGACGTCTCGCTGAACGTGGCGCCGGGGGAGGTCGTCGCCCTGGTCGGCCGGAACGGCGCGGGCAAGACGACGACCCTCCGGAGCGTCATGGGGCTCACGAGCCCGCGGAGCGGCGAGGTCCGCCTGAAGGGCGAGGAGATCCAGACGCTCGCCACGCACGAGATCCGCCAGCGCGGCGTCTCCTGGGTCCCGGAGGACCGCCGGGTCTTCCCAGACCTCTCCGTCTACCAGAACCTCCGAATCGCCGCGGGCGACGACGACTTCGGCGACATCTACGAGCGCTTCCCGCGCCTCGAGGAGCGCCGGGACCAGAGAGCCGGCACTCTGAGCGGGGGCGAACAGCAGATGCTCTCCATCGCCCGCGCGCTCCTCGGCTACGACCTCGAGATCCTGTTGCTCGACGAGCCGTCGGAGGGGCTCGCGCCCTCCATCGTCGACGACGTCTTCGAGATCGTTCGCCGGCTGAACGACGCGGGAACCACGATCCTGCTCGTCGAACAGAACGCAGAACGCGCGCTCGACCTCGCCGACCGCGCCTACGTGATCGAGAAGGGGACGATGACCTACGAGGGCGACGCGAGCGAACTCCTCGCCGACCGCGAGGCGATGGAGCGCCACCTGGGCGTGTCGTAGCCTCGTCGCCTCGATTCGCGTCCGCGGGCCGCGGAAGATTCGGTCTCGGACCCAGTTGCGCGCATGGGGCCAACCCTACAGGGCCCGACGAGAGGCGGCGAGCGCAGCGATCCGCGGGGCGCGTCGGACCCGATACGATACTATAATGTGGGGCCCCGTCGAACGCCAAGTCACCTATGCGAATGGGACGTTTTGTGATCGACACGCACGTTCACGGACAGCGGGTGGCCGTGAACTTCGAGAATCGGGAGGAGACCCCGGACTACGCGACGCTGAGTCGGCTGATGTGGACGGCCGAGGACGCGGACCTCGCCGACGAGGACGACGAGATCGTCACCTACCGGAACACCGACCGTCTCCTCTTCGACATGGACCGCTACGACGTCGACATGGTCTGCCTCCAGCCGGGCTTCGGCTTCAGCGACCGCCTCCACGAGAAGATGGTCGAGGAGCATCCCGACCGGTTCGTCGCCTTCGCACACCCCTACAAGACGAATCGGCAGGCCGTCGCCGGGGAGCGCGAGTGGGACATCGACCGCGCCTGCGAGGAACTCGACGAGCGTCTGAGCAAGGACGCGTTCGTGGGCATCGGCGAGATGCTGCCCTTCGACCCGACGATCACCGACCGGGCAGAGCGAATCCCGTGGGATGAGCGACACGACCAGATCCGGAAGATCTACGACGTGGCGGCCAAGCACGACGTCCCCGTCCGCTGGCACCCCGGTTCCGTCAACGGCGGCTACGAGCGCGACCCCGGGACGCTCCTCCCGGACCGCCGGGACATCAAGTACGCCATCGACCTCCACCTCGAGTACCCCGAAGTCCCGATCATCGTCGACCACGGCGGCGTGCAGGGCAACTGGCGGCAGAACGTCGAGGACACCTGCAACGTCGCGGCGACCTACGACAACGTCTACATCGAGGTCGGCAACTACTGGGCTGACCTCCTGAAGCGCCCGATGAACGACCCGAACATCGGCCCGGAACAGCTGATCTTCGGGACCGACTGGGGCGCCTCCTGGATCGCCACGAACAACCCCGCGAACCGCTCGACCGGCGAGTACGACTTCCCGCCGCAGCGCTGGACCCAGATCAAGAGCCGCGGCCTCCAGGCCCACCAGGCCGACGCCTGGGGGAGTTCGCTCCGGCAGATCAACAAGTACGTCTACGAGTCCGACCTCCCGGCGGACGAACTCAACCTCATGATGGGCGGGAACGTCTGCCGCCTCCTCGACATCGAACCGCCGCACAAGCGCCTCTTCCCCGAGTACATCTGAGGGGACGAGTCACCCCCCGCGTCGCCCCGGCGGAATCCGCTCGACCCCCACGTCTCGGCTCGACCGAACACGCCGGAATCGATTTCGCGACTCCACCGTCGGCCCCGTCTACGGGACGTTGTACGCGGTGAGAAGGTCCAGTGTCAAGAGAGCGCAACTCGCGGCCGGTCGCGGGCGGCCAGACGACAGAAGGAGTTGCGGGCGGTGTCGCGTCAGTTGTTGGGAAGTTGAAGTGAACCCGATGGGAACATTTATTGTGGCACAGTCACTCTGTCGGCCCATGCCAGAGGACAGCACAAAGCGTAGTTACACTTCGACGGTGTCCCGTCGGGCGTTCGTCGGCGCCGCGGGTGCCGGTGGCGTGGTCGCCCTCGCGGGCTGTTCGAGCAACAACAGCGGCGGCGGCGGATCCTCGAGCAGTTCGCAGAGCGGCACGGGTACGAGCACGAGCCAGAACAACAACGAACCGGTGAAGATCGGCATCACGATGCCCCTCTCCGGGACGTTCGCGAGCCTCGGGAAGGCGTTCATCGAGGGCTTCGAACTCGCCGCCCAGGAGCGGTTCAACGGGAAGATCGACGGACGGCCGATCAAGTTCATCAAGAAGGACACGAAGTTCGCGCCGGACACCGCGGTCACGGTCACCCGGAACCTCATCCAGAAGGACAAGGTCGACTTCGTCATGGGTCCCATCTCCAGCGCCTGCGCGGAAGCGATGAAACCCATCGTCGCGAAGGCGAAGTCGACCGTCTGGGTCGACGTGAACGCGGCCTCGAAGTCGCTCATCGCGGACAACTGCACGCCGTACATGGTTCGCGCGTGCATCAACACCTACCAGCTCGGCCACCCGATGGGCAAGTGGGTGTACGACAACCTCGGGAAGACCGCGACCCTGGGCGTCATGGACTACAGCTTCGGGCACAGCCTGGCGGACATGTTCACGACCGCCTACAAAGCCGCCGGCGGGAAGGTCATCAAGACCGTTCCGTCCTCACCCGCACAGTCGGACTACGCGCCGATCGTTCGCAACATCGCGAACACGAACGCGGACGTCTTCTTCGGCGTCTACTCCGGGTCGGCGGCGTCGAACTTCCTGAAGGCCGCCCACAGCTTCGGCCTCATGGACAAGATGAAGGTCACGGGCTACGGGCTGGTCGACAAGGTCGTCCTCGACGCGGCGGGACAGGCCGGCGTCGGCTTCCCGTCGGTCGAGTACTACTCGCCGCAGATCGACAACCCGACGAACAAGGCGTACCTCAAGTCCTACGACAAGAAGTACGGCGGACTCCCCTCCGTCGAGTCCGTCTTCTCCTACGACGGGATGACGCTGGTCAACGAGGCCGTCACGAAGGCGGGCAGCACCAAGCCGGACAAGGTGATCCCGGCGATGCGCGGTGCGACCATCGACAGTCCCCGCGGGACGGTCAAGATCGACCCGAAGTCACAGGACGTCATCGCGCCCGTGTTCATCAACAAGGCGACCGGCACGAAGGCATCGGACATCAAACTCATCCACACCTTCGATCCGATCGACTCGCCGAACTGGGGCTGCGACCTCAGCGGCACCCTGTAGACGAACGAAGGCTCCGGCGGGACGTCCTCCCGCCGATGATCGACGGCGCTTCGACCGGCCTCGTCCAGATTGGAGAGGGTTCACTCCGCACAGTGAGGGGTCCGGACCGCGTATCACGCCGCCGGAACGAGGCGGCCGACCGTCGTTCCGGGAGACCGATTTCCCGCATCGACGGTAGTAATTCTCGTTCGACACCGCCGAGATTACAAATTACAAACATACTGTTGTAAAGGTCGTGAGGGACGGCGTACGCGAGGGAACGGCGGCCGAATCCCGTCGCACGGGGCGGAACGACCGGGTTCGTTTGATGCTTCCAAAACGAGCACCCGGATTCTCCGGAACGTCAGTGTCGAGGAGCCTGTGCGACCCGTGAAGGCCTGGCTCGACACTCCCAAACGCCCTCGCTGCATCGATACCGACGGCCGCCGGTCGCCCCGGAGGCTCCCCGTGGAGGTCGACGGGAGGCCGGTGTGCGGGCCGAGGGTACGGCCGCGGGTCGTCCGGGACGATCCCGAGCGGTACGAGGCAACGGTCGTAAGCGCCTCGAACGTCGCCTACGCGGCTCACGGACAGGGCCTCCGTTCGAAGACCGGTGGTGAGTAGAAGAGTGAGTGGCCGTGAAAATTTTGCGAGTGGCAAACGGTCGTCTTTACTCGGTGACGTATTCCTGCTCCGTTCCGGGATCCGACTACGGACGACCCGCCACTGGTCAGCGTGACGGCCCTGAGAGCCGCGAGTTGCGGTGCGAGCGATCGGGGAGCGCCCAGTTTATTTGACGACTGCAAATTGGTCGTGGGAGTCGGTAACACTCGGGTGAGTGGCGTTTGATTTGGAGTGGTACGGTAGGTGAGGCAGGTGAGGCGGGTGAGGTCAGCCACCGGCCGTCTTTCCCACCGCGTGGGGGTCACCGACAGGTACAGGTCCGAAACAGCGAACAACTGCGGTGTCGGATATGTACGACTACATCATCGTCGGTGGCGGTGCGGCCGGATGCACGCTCGCGCACCGACTGACCGAGTCCGAGGACACGGAGGTGCTGCTCCTCGAGTCCGGAACGCCGGAGGAGGACCGGGACATGGTCCGGGACCCGAACCGGGTCTGGGACGTGCTTCGCTCCGACCTCAACTGGGACTTCCAGATCTCACCCCAGGCCGGCCTGAACGGCCGACGGATGGATTGGCCGCGCGGGAAGGCCCTCGGCGGATCCACGGTCATCAACGGGATGGCGTACGTTCGGGGGAACGCCTACGACTACGACAACTGGGCGGCACAGGGGAACGAGGGGTGGAGCTACGAGGAGATGCTCCCCTACTTCGAGAAGTCGGAGGACTTCGTCGCCGAGGGCGACGAGGCCTACCACGGGACGGGCGGTCCGCTCCGCGTCGCGCCGAACGCCGAACCGAACGAGTTCTCGAAGCTCCTCGTCGAGGCTGCGATGGAGGCCGGTCTCGAGCGGAACGCCGACTTCAACGGCGAGCGCCAGGAGGGCGTCGGCTACTACCACTCGACCGTGAAGGACGGGGAGCGCCACAGCGCGGCCGCCGCGTTCATCGAGCCGATCCTCGACCGGCCGAACCTCACCGTGGAGACGGGCGCCCACGCCAGCCGGATCACCTTCGACGGCGACCGGGCGACCGGCGTCACGTACCGGCAGGGCTGGGACAGCCACCACGTGGGAGTCGCGGCCGACGGCGACGTCGTCGTCTCCGCGGGGGCGATCCAGTCCCCGCAGTTGCTCATGCTCTCCGGCGTCGGGCCGGCCGACCACCTGTCTGAGCACGACATCGAGGTCGTCCGCGACCTCCCCGGCGTCGGCCGGAACCTCCAGGACCACCTCCGCTGGTCGATCGGGTACGAGAGCCCGGAACCCATCGAACGCGAGGAGGCGACCGAGCGCGGAAAGCGCTACGACCGCGTCCTCGTCGGGGGGTTCTAACGCTCCGATCCCGACCTCCCCGCGCCGGACATCCAGTACGGACTCTCGGTCGGCCTCTCGCCGACCGACCCGGCGAACGGCTACTCGATCACGATGCTCCCGCTCCGGCCGACGAGCACCGGTCGGATCACCCTCAGATCGAGCGACCCGTACGACCACCCGGTCATCGACGCGAACTACCTGGCGACCGAGAAGGACCGCCGCGACGCCGTCACCTGCGTCCGCGAGGCGCGCGAGATCGGCGAGGCAGACGCCCTCGCTCCCTACCGCGAGCGCGAGGTCCGCCCCGGACCCGACGTCCAGTCGGACGAGGAGATCCTCGAGTTCGTCCGCGAGACGACGGACACGGGCTACCACCCGTGCGGGACGTGCAAGATGGGACAGGACGAGATGGCCGTCGTCGACGACGACCTCCGCGTCCACGGCCTCGAGGGCCTCCGCGTGATCGACGCCTCGATCATGCCGAACGTCCCGAGCGG
>Ga0102962_1001246_pt1 | contig 10346 bp, 5 predicted proteins | sample SalPonF2_C_D2_MG_FD_84519 | JGI IMG/M metagenome (GOLD analysis project Ga0102962, IMG submission 84519) | Salt pond soil microbial communities from South San Francisco under conditions of wetland restoration - Salt Pond MetaG SF2_C_D2_MG ... | reverse complement strand
CGATATTTCCCTTGTGACTCTCAAGAATTCCTTCCAAAAATTGGATATTTCCATTTTCAGGGAGCTGATCGTCGGCCTTTCCCAAATATTTTGTCGCCAGTTTAAAATTACCTTGTCGCATGGCAAAGACCCCCAAATTAGCCCATGCTGCCGGCTCATTAGGATAAGCATCGGTCACCTGCTTCATTTTTTTTACGGCATAAAGCGCATGGTCGGTTTGAATGGCGGCCAAACCCAGATAGAAATCGGAAACCGCTTTTTTATATTTTGGTGAGTTAACATCAGGTTTGGTCGGCGTCTTTGAGCAAGCGGCAAATATTACTAATACTAATATGAGACCTCCGTGTATCAGACTCCGATAAGTAGCATAAAAATTCATATAAGACATATCAGGAAAGTAATTCAGAAATAAACAGAAATTTTAAAATGAAGATAGAAGACTACTTCTACAAGAGGACCATACATCACACATGCGAAAATCAATGCCCACATTGGTAATGTAAACTAGAATATTTCAAAAGCTTTGTTAATCAAAATAAGGCGTTCCACTTTTCTAATGAAAAACAAATTTAATATACATAATTAAGAAGGACTTTTTAGCGACATCGAAAAACATTTATATGCACAATGTTAAAATCTATAATCTTTGCATGTTTCTTAAAACATTATGAGATATAATCTGTTATATCCACTAGTAGATATGGTATTCTTTGCCCTTTTCTAAATAGGCACATTCTGCTATATTGCACAATCAGTAATATATATCCAGAAACGAAGTTGTAACAAAAAAAGCTGCTTATGGCTGTCCAGCATCAATACGTAGAAGATTTCGAAAATCTACTCAATCCCGATCTCAATACGATTTTTAATATGTCAATCGAAGAAGCCGAAGAAGCTGTCTTGTCCGCTGATCCCCAAAGAGTTCGGCAAATTGATGGATCTTTTGCAATCGTCAAAAAGAAGGGCAAAGAAGTTTTTATGGCCCGCTCAATTAGTCGGCCGATGCGCTACTTTCTGGCTAAACAGCGATCGGGGCCATTACTGATTGTCGCCGAACGTATTGATGAGATTTATGACTATCTAAAAGAGAAGGATTTGCATGAGCAGTTCCATCCCTCGTATACACGAATGGTCCCTGCTCATCACATAACCCGACTGCAACTTCTGGGCTGCCCGGATCCGAGTCCCGAATACAAGCGTTATTTCGATCCCAAACAAAATGTCATGAGTGCGGATCTGGATGCAATTGGTGAAAAATATATCGGGGCACTGGCGCATGAATGCCAGCAGTGGCTTAAGACGGTGCCTGAGGATGAACCGATCGGCGTCTTATTCTCTGGCGGCATCGATAGCGGATCGGTTTTTCTCGTGCTTCATCACCTGATGCTTGAAATGGGATTATCTCCACAACGTCTCAAAGCCTTTACGCTCTCTGTTGATGGAGGAGCCGATGCGGATCAAGCAAAAGACTTTCTGGATCAGCTTGATTTGTCCGTCTACCTGGAAGTTATGGAAGCTTCTGCAGATGAGCTGGACTATAAGAAGACCATACAAATCATGGAAGATTATAAACCACTGGATGTGGAAGCAGCTACCATGACAGAAGCACTCTGTCGCAAAATTAGGGAGCGATACCCCGACTGGAATTACCTGGCCGACGGCGACGGTGGAGACGAAAATATGAAGGATTACCCAATTGAAGAAAATCCTGAATTGACCATTCGAAGTGTGCTGAACAATCAGATGTTGTATCATGAAGGATGGGGCGTGGACAAGATCAAACATTCACTCACCTATTCGGGTGGATTAAGCCGGGGACACGTTCGATCTTATGCTCCCGCTCGCCATCACGGATTCAAGGGGTTTAGTCCCTATACCTTTCCCAATGTTATTGAAGTTTCGGAAGGAATACCATTTATCCAGCTAACAGATTGGGAGCGTGAGGAGCTTTATGCTCTGAAAGGAGAAATTGTACAGCGCGGTGTAAAAGCGGTTACCGGATTAGATATGCCGGTATTCCCAAAACGCAGGTTTCAGCACGGAGCTGTATCCCAAAATAAAATCAAAGAGCTTTTTGCCGATAATGAGATGGAATATCGCCGGTATTTTTCTTCTTTATACAGCTGATGTATTAAACAACCAGGCACTTGGACACGGTAATAGTAATCTTTGTGCCTAGATTAGATTTTTTATATGATGCTGGAGACTTCAGACATTATTGATTTGCGCCCTGAAAAGAACCGAGTACATCCTGAACGACCGTATCATTTTATGCATGAACAGGAACGCGGTATGGATGGAGCGCTCAAAGAAGTGAATACCATCTTTCTGACGAACAGCGAATGTCCTTTCAAATGCGTGATGTGTGATCTCTGGAAAAACACGCTGGAAAACCCGGTTAAGCAAGGCGACATCCCAAAGCAGATTAGTTATGCTTTACAGCGGCTCCCCGAAGCAAGTGTCACTAAACTCTACAACAGTGGGAACTTCTTTGACCGCAAAGCGATCCCTCCCGCCGACTACCATCCTATCGCAGAGCTGCTTTCTAATTCTGAACGTGTAATCATAGAAAATCATCCTAAGCTGTGTGGGGATTCCTGCGTTGAATTTAAAAATATGCTGGCTGGTAATCTCGAAATTGCAATGGGTCTTGAGACCATCCATCCCGAAGTGCTGCCAAAACTCAATAAGAAGATCACCAAAGAAAATTTCCGGGAGGCTTCGGCTTTTCTTGCTAAATATGGAATCGACTCCCGCGCCTTTATCCTTTTAAACCCACCCTATTTGACCGATCCCGCTGAGAATATCAACTGGACAATTAAGAGCACAGATTTCGCTTTCGATTGCGGGGTGTCGGCTTGCAGTATCATCCCGACTCGTGGCGGAAATGGAGCCATGGAGAAACTCCGTTCAGAAGGACAGTATGTACCTCCAACCATGGGTGCACTCGAAGAAGCTTTTGATCAAGCTTTAAACCTCAAGAAAGGTCGGGTTTTTGTTGATCTGTGGGATCTGGAACAATTCTCGGATTGTTCACATTGCTTTGATGATCGGCAGAATCGTCTTCGGAAAATGAATCTGACTCAGCAAGTGTATCCGCGCATAAAATGTGAATTCTGCCGTAATGATTGATAACATCCGTTCTGATATCGTGGTCATTGGCGCAGGATTCGGAGGCTCTCTAACGGCACTCGGTCTTCGTCAAATGGGCTACGACGTTGCTATCATTGAAAAAAGCTCACATCCTCGATTCGCGATTGGCGAATCGTCCACACCCATCGCTGATCTCATCCTGCGGGGCGTATCCGAACGATATGATTTGCCATGGCTACATGAAATTTCCCGGTACGGAAGCTGGCAGCAAACCCATCCCCAAATAAGCTGTGGACTTAAACGTGGATTCAGCTATTATAAGCACAAAGCCGGGCAGCCATTCCAAACAGATTCGGCGCATAAAAATGAACTTTTGGTAGCGGCCAGCGCCAATGATAAACAATCTGATACCAACTGGTATCGATCTGAGGTGGACGCCTTCTTTATTGATCGAGTCGAAAAGAAAGGCATCTCTTATTGGGATCAGACAAACGTTAGAAATTTGCAGCGAATGGGTAACGAATGGCATATCACTGCTCAACGTTATGAGCATGAGTTCAACTTTCGCTGTAAATGGCTGATTGATGCTACGGGATCGGATAGTATTCTTAATCAATTGAACATAACATCGGGTTCTGAAAACTTTCGGACAAACACCAGCGCTATGTTTTCTCATTTTTTAAATGTGAAACCCTGGCAGTCTGGGTTAGGCGAACATGGCATCCCCGGCAACGACTATCCTTATAATCCCGATCACTCTGCCTTGCACCAACTTTTGGATGAAGGCTGGTTGTGGATGTTGCGGTTTAATAATGGAATTACCAGTGCCGGCTTGGTTTTTAACCACCATAAACGACAAAAGTTTAAAACCTGGAATGAAATAATGGGCCGGTACCCGTCGCTGATGCAACTTTTTGAGGGTGCAAAACTTGCAAATTCGCCCGGCCAATTCATCCGAACAAGCCGTCTGCAGCGATGTGCCCAAAAAGCGACAGGACCGGGATGGGTTGCCTTGCCTAATACGGCAGGATTTGTTGATCCTTTGCACAGTACCGGCATTGCGCATTCCCTTTCAGGCATTGAACGTATTCTGTATGCATTTGAGATTGGCAGAGACAAACCAGAGCGCATTGAACAAAAATTAGAACGATACGAGCGAGCCGTCTTTGACGAACTGGATTTTATGGACTTGCTGATTGACGGTTGCTACCGGGCAATGGATGATTTTGAACTCTTTCACACCTATGCCTCCCTATATTTCGTTGCAGCGATCCATTACGAACAGCGACGCCTCAATGGGGCGTTCGAAATGGGCGACCTTTTTCTGTCGACGGATCACGCGGCTATCAAAAATATAACCAAGCAGGCTTACCACGATTTGCTAACACTTTTTGATAATCGAACGGTTACCAAAAAGGCTGTCCAAAATTTTCGGGATACCGTAGAAAAGGCCCTTGAACCCTATAATACCGCCGGATTGCTACATCCTGAGATTCCCAATATGTACTATCACACGACTGCTGAGTTTTAAGAGTTATTTTCTCACCCACTCTTTCTGTAAAAAGAAAACCTTTAAGACCAGCAATTTAAAAAATCAAAGGCATGAGCCGTTTCAAAATCGGATCCGCCAGTAGCGGAAATAAATGAGAATTTTGAAATCGTAAAAATGCAGTGACTGACTAAAGAACTGTTTTAAAACTTTTCTCCACTACAAACGAAGAACCCACACGTAAATTTATGATAGGTGTATTCCCCGTGATACCTTTTTAAAACGTACAAATAACATGATAAAATGCCGTCTGTAGAAAACGACTTTACTTCTGCAACCCGGAAATAAGTTCATGATAGTCATCAATCATGAATTTTAACCGTAATTGGGGAAGATTCCTGGCATGCTTATTCGAATAAATAACCCTGTGTAACTCACGAACAGCAGGTTTTCTTCCTCTTACGCTTTGAACTGTTGTTGACTTTGACTCTTTCATTCTCCCACCTTACTATCTTTAATAGTTCTCTCATTCTTTTTAGCATCACATAAGACGAATCAAACCCAAAAAGGTTACAAATCTTTTTTGCCCGGGAAATAAAATTTGTTACATGTAAACCAGCCCAAAGTTTTTGTGGTTTGATTCAAAGATGGAATCTCCGATATTTATACCGTTTCGATGACTGATGTAGGATCCGTTGTGGTTTGATTCAAAGATGGAATCTCCGATATTCAATAATAGTAGCGCCCGAATTGTCTTCTGGTTGTGGTTTGATTCAAAGATGGAATCTCCGATATTCTATGGCTCCGGCAACCCACACGGCTGGGGGTTGTGGTTTGATTCAAAGATGGAATCTCCGATATTTCGTTGAAGAAAAGGGCGGACCGTCGGGAGTTGTGGTTTGATTCAAAGATGGAATCTCCGATATTTGGTAAATACAAGGTGCGTGTAGAGCGACAGTTGTGGTTTGATTCAAAGATGGAATCTCCGATATTGATGCAGGTGCTGAACATCCTGGCATCCGCGTTGTGGTTTGATTCAAAGATGGAATCTCCGATATTTTCACTTTCAACCGATGAGTTTCGAAAATCGTTGTGGTTTGATTCAAAGATGGAATCTCCGATATTAAAGTTATCACCAGCCGTCGGTCCGTCTCCGTTGTGGTTTGATTCAAAGATGGAATCTCCGATATTCTATAATCCATCGAGCATCAGCCTGTCTGAGTTGTGGTTTGATTCAAAGATGGAATCTCCGATATTGCCTTGTAGAGCACCCAATGAACCTGGAGGGTTGTGGTTTGATTCAAAGATGGAATCTCCGATATTATTCAATTGTGAATCGGTCTTCGTCAGAGTGTTGTGGTTTGATTCAAAGATGGAATCTCCGATATTGGGCACTTGACAGCTATATTGAATCTAACGTTGTGGTTTGATTCAAAGATGGAATCTCCGATATTATTTGTGAGTTGCGGAAACGTATTGCCAGAGTTGTGGTTTGATTCAAAGATGGAATCTCCGATATTCAATAGAACGCTTGGTGGCATTATCCATCAGTTGTGGTTTGATTCAAAGATGGAATCTCCGATATTCAATAGAACGCTTGGTGGCATTATCCATCAGTTGTGGTTTGATTCAAAGATGGAATCTCCGATATTATCTACTCTTAACGATATAGCAGACAATGGTTGTGGTTTGATTCAAAGATGGAATCTCCGATATTTTTCTTTCTTTTCATAACCAGCCTCTTTTGGTTGTGGTTTGATTCAAAGATGGAATCTCCGATATTCGTCTAGCCCTGCTTTGACAAGGCATTCACGTTGTGGTTTGATTCAAAGATGGAATCTCCGATATTAAAACTCCTAAGAGAGAGCATCTAACAAGAGTTGTGGTTTGATTCAAAGATGGAATCTCCGATATTACTACAAAGGTAGAGATGAATTTTCTTACAGTTGTGGTTTGATTCAAAGATGGAATCTCCGATATTATAAAGAAGCACTAATAAAATGTTATGAGTGTTGTGGTTTGATTCAAAGATGGAATCTCCGATATTGCAGATATTCCCCGCAATTGGACTCTTGCGGTTGTGGTTTGATTCAAAGATGGAATCTCCGATATTTCGCCAATTTTACGGCAAGCAATAGTTCTTGTTGTGGTTTGATTCAAAGATGGAATCTCCGATATTACGGGGCGTTATAATCCCTTAATAGGCAACCACTTAACAGAAAATATCGGTATTTAAAATGCGGTTTTTGTCCTTTAATTAGGTTTAAGAACCGCATTTTTCTATTTCTATAGCTAGAACATCTCTAACTGTGGTGGTGGCCTATCCATGGGCTCTCTCTTTTCGCCCCAAAAATTAAGGATATTGCTATATTGCTTATCTGTTATGGAAAACAGGGTAACGTGTCCTTTTGGAGGCACGAAACCTTTAATTCTTTTGGTATGAACCTTTGCACTTTCACGACTAGCACAGTGACGAGTATAGACTGAATACTGCATCATTGAGAAACCATCCTTCAATAATCGTTTACGAAAACGGGTTGCTGCTCTCCGATCTTTTTTCTTGGTTACCGGTAAATCAAAAAATACGAAAAGCCACATAATACGATATGCATTTATTCGTGAATGTTTCATAGTTCCGAATACTTTATTTTTCTATCCTCCCCCTTAAAACACCGAGCCAGTGAAGCTGTAGTTTCCGATAATCCAACCATTAAAGGGCGCTTTTTATCGCCAATCATGATGTCGCAAGTCAACGTATCAAGAAGTTTAGACTTTAGTTCAGTAGATAAATCTTCCTGACCGCCCTGTCCCGTTTCAACTAATTCCCAAACCTGCTGATCTACATAAGGCCGATAGGGCTCCATAATATCATCAGCAAGGCAATATGAATTGTACCGATTTCTATGATGTATACCCAGTGTGGGTAATAATCCCGAACCCATAAGTGCTCTTGCTACGGCGGCCCGCAATATGGTATATCCATAATTCAGAAAATTATTCGGGGGTGGACCATGGCGACGCCTATAGAAGTCTTCATCAAATAAATATTGCCAATAATGCCGAGAAGCCTGGGCTTCCTGATTTGTTGTATCACCACTTTTTACTTGACGAGCCATATATTCTAAGGGATCTGCTTCTTCTCCAACAAAGTCTAGCAATGCTGCCTGATTTCGAATTTTTGCCTTCACGGTTTGCTTCCACAACTGCTTTTTCAGCGGTTTGGATGCTTCTATCTGGGCCCGAAAACGCTCAGTTTGTGTTTGGTGTGTATCTAAGTGAAATAACATCGAGGCAGGATGATGCTTTTTGTCACAAAACACTACCGCCACATTGTTATCCGCCAAATGTTGAACCACTGACTGTGTGAAAGTAATTTGCTGATCATCTAGTACTACAAAACCTAAATCTTCGACGGGACGCTGCGATTCTTCTCCGGTATTTTTATCAGTAATAACCAGCTGGTTATACTTAATGCTCAAATGGTAGGCATTATTAAAAAACAGCGTCCTTTTTAGCATAAAACGGTTATTGGTCCATAATTTCTATTTCTCCAAGTGGTGAAATTTCTACTTTTGCAGGATTATGTGTTTGCCAGCCACTCTTTGTTTCACCCATGCTTGAGATCCCTATCATCTGCGTAGGATCAGCAATCGTTGATGCCGTATGATGTCGAAATACAATATTATATCCACTAATTGATATTTTTTGAACTCTATACAAATAATCTCCCAAATAATTAGGACTATCTAAATTGTCCCTCAACAAGACGTCTTCCAGACCTACTAAAAACATTTCATTTTCTTGTACGATTGAAACTATTTTTTCTCCGTCAAAAGGCAATTGAAAAATCGGTTGATCTTGATTCTCAAGCTCAACCGTTTCCCAAAAAGTAACTACATCTAAATCTAATTCCCCTTCCTGATTTCTATATACCATCAAATGGTGATTATCATAAGGATCAACAAACTGATTTATTCCATCCTTTAGCTGCTGAGCCCTAGAAATCGTTTCTCTTACTCTTACTTTTTTAACTGGAATATCATCGCCATTTTTATTTGGCAATCGAATCTGAGGAATCCTCTTCTTTCTTCCATTCCGCTCTTCAAAAGTAAAGAAGACCTGATTGCATTTTTCTTTAGGTAAATCGGAAAGCTTCCATTTTTTGTTTTGAGTGGTATCTAAACCAAGATCATTAAGTCGTTTTTCAACAGCTTTTCTCACTCGCGGCGACACTACTTTTGCAAGGTGCTTGTACTTTTTAATAAAATCTATTGGCTTTCGGTGGTGATAATAGGCTTCACCATCAGGCCCCATGTGTTTGCCATATACCGTTTCTCTGTGAAGTCGTCCCCTTGCAGCATGTCCCTCGGCATAAAGTTCATTGCCATCATCATCCGTTTTGGGGTTCCCATCGTAATCGAACAGTTGTTTTTTAACTTTAGTTAGAATGCGATCATTCTGTTTATGAGAAACCAAGACTTTATCAATAGCGTCTTTTGTATCTTGCCAAAATCCATCCCATGGTTGTTCTACTTCATAGTTTTCTTTAATTGCTTCACTGTCCCACCCTTTGGCCGAAAGCCTAGAAATTTGCTGTAAATATTTCCTTCTAGAACAAGCTACAGTTATTGCATCAACCGCATGGTGACGATGATCATCACGCTGTTTAAAAGGATAAAAAATACCATTACTTACATTGCCCTGTAAAAATTGTCCTTTATTCTCTAATCGCTTCTGATCTTTATCTAACGTTTCTTCATCCCACTCTACAATTTCAATAATTTTATCTTCAGAATTTACGGCAGCCAAGTATTCTCCATCCTGTATATTCCCTACCTCGTACTTTCCGCCCAGTATCCCGTTCATCCCCCAATAGTGCCGGAGCATAGCTGTAACGCTACCTTGTAGAATATCCACCTTGGGACAAATATGCTGTAAATAGGTTTTAGCCAGCTTGGAAATATAACGTGTATCATTTAATTGACGCTGGATAAAATCGTCCAGTTCCGGTTCTTCCTCAGAAATAAATTTTTGGGCTTTGTGGAAAGGAAGGATTTTAAAGATCCGGTCTTTATAGTTTTCCCATTCTTTTTGGGACATGCCTTGCGACATAAAATATTGGTAGGGAGTTTTATTTCCTTTTGCACGATTTGTGTTTGCCCCACATAATGTTTTATTCCCTAAACTATCGTCGAGTGATATACTTTCAGGTATGATATGCTCAATCTGTACAAAACCATCTCGCCTAAGGAGGTCTTCGATACCAAATGTTTGCTCAGGATTAAATGGATTAACCGGATGCCCAGCTTTATCTACAATTTCATTATACAGTTTCACCTTATGGATATTACGGCGGGTGTGTTTTAATCCATATTCATCCAAGGTGGCTTTAATTTCAATATTTTCATTCTCACGCTCTTGTTGACGATCACGAATTCGCTTTCGATGTTCCTTGGAAGATTTAAGCTCCCGGGCCAACTCTACTTTTATTTCATCCGGCTTGCCGTACTTATCAATAATGGCGTTAACAACTGTGTTGACTTCATGCAAAGCCTGCTGAACAATAGGATTACGAACATTATCCGGTTCAGGAAGCTTCTCTTTTATCTCCTCTACCTCATCAGTTATACTGTGATGATAAAGATTAAGCGTTTTCTTTTTGGGTAAATCATATTGCTCTACCAATAATTGCTTGACCCGATCGATGGTTTTCTCACTATGCTCACTATCATTTGCAATATCCAACACCTTCTGCTCAATTTCT
>Ga0102962_1001245_pt1 | contig 10356 bp, 6 predicted proteins | sample SalPonF2_C_D2_MG_FD_84519 | JGI IMG/M metagenome (GOLD analysis project Ga0102962, IMG submission 84519) | Salt pond soil microbial communities from South San Francisco under conditions of wetland restoration - Salt Pond MetaG SF2_C_D2_MG ... | reverse complement strand
CTGTTCCAGGGCATAAGCAGTTTGGGCAATTACAGGCAATTCAGGGCGAAATTCCTTTATCAGCTGCGCGGCAGATTTTCCATCCATAACAGGCATTTTTATATCCATCAGTACAAGATCAATATCATTATTATCCCGGCAAATATCCACCGCTTGCTTACCGTCCCTGGCATGAATTAATTTTACATCAGCATTATTCAGCAACTCTTCAATAAAAAGATAATTGTATTCTTCATCTTCGGCTACTAAAACGGTTCTTTTATTTTTCGATTCCGGCACCGGTTTAGAAGGAGAATTAAACTCCCGGGCCGGCTTATACGGAATAGTAAAGTAAAATACAGCTCCCTCACCAGGTCGGGATTCAACTCTCAAATCGCCCCCAAGCAACTGAACCAGACCTTTAGATATGGACAGACCTAAACCGTTTCCACCATATTTCCTGCTGGTAGACATATCCGCCTGACGAAAACGATCAAAAATTTTCCTCTGTAGTTCTTCTTTAATACCAATTCCACTATCTTTTACATAAAACTCAAGGTTATTATCTGCCAGGTTGTATCCAAATTCTATATAACCTTCATGAGTGAATTTTAAAGCATTCGTAATCAGATTAGAAAGTATCTGGGTAACCTTGGTTTTGTCGGTATAAACCACCGATTGTTCATCGGTAAGTTGCTGTTTTGCATACAACGCGAGGTTCTGATTGATTGCCTGAGGTTTGAAAACAGCCAGTTGATCAACAATTAAATCGTTAATACAGATTTTACTTATATCAACTTTCTCCTGCTTTGTTTCCAGTGAAGAGATAGTGAGGATATCAGAAACAATAGCGATAAGCTGGTTGCTGCTGTTTTGAATAATCGAAATAAAGCTTTTGCGCTTTTCAGGGGAAATTTCGGGCTTTTCCAGCATTCCGGCGAAACCATATATAGCATTCAGGGGAGTCCTGATTTCATGTGACATATTTTGCAGAAATGCAGTTTTTAACCGGTCGCTTTCCTCTGCCTTTTCTTTTGCCATATAAAGTTCTTCGTTTGTTTGTTTTAATTCTTCATTCAGAGCCTCATATTCATCATTGATTGCTTTGAGATTTCTCTCACTTTCTTCTGCTATATCTTTTGCTCGTTGCAATTCTTCAATGAGTGTAAGATATTCTTCATTTAAAGCCGCATATTCCTGGTTTTGTTCCTCCAGAAATTTTTCATTTTTTTCTGTCTCTTCTTTTGCGATAATCAACTCCTGTTCAGCCTTCTTACTTCCTGTAATATCATAGAGGTAACCTTTAATATCCTTTATGTTCCCTTTCCTGTCAAAAGAAGCCACCTTGTTTTCGATGACATAAATTAAATTGCCATTTCTACATTTCCGCACCGTTTCATAATTTTTCAGCACAACTGATTGTTGAAGCTTTTCTTTTATGCTCTCAAATTCAGCGGGATCCTCGTAGAAAATAGTTATTTCTTTTCCGATTATTTCATTTTTATCTTTATAACCAAAAATATTTAAAAAAGCGGGATTGCAGTCAAGGACAATTCCTTCAGGATCCAGCCAAAAATCACCCGTTAAGTCATCTTCAAAGAAACGTTGGAATTTTTCCCTGGCTTCCTCAGCATGATCCCTGGAACTTTCCAACTCTTCGATGACATTCAGGTATTCCTCATTTAATGCAGCATATTCTTTATTTTGGGCTTCCAGAGATTCTTGATTTTTTTCTGCTCTATCTTTAGCTTTGATTAATTCCTGTTCACTCCTGATCCTGTCTGAAATATCGTACAGATATCCCTTGATTTCTTTTATACCTCCATCTTTACGTAAAGTAGCAGCCTTATTTTCTATTACGTAAATAACATTACCCTCTTTAGTTTTTCTTATGCACTCCTGATTTCTTATAAATCTATTTTTCTTTAAAATTTTCTTTGTTGATTCGAATTCGGAGGCATCTTCATATAAAACTGATATGTTTTTCCCGACAATTTCATTTTTCTTTTTATAACCAAATATGTCTAAAAACGCTAAGTTACAATCCTGTATTTCCCCGTTGGTATCAAGTAAAAAATCCCCGGTTAGATCATCTTCAAAGAAGCTTTTTATTTTTTCCTGATTTTCTTTCAGTTTTTTTTCAAGCCGGAGAAGTTCTTTAAATTTCTTATTATCTGATATATCCCTGGCACTTGTGCGGATGCCTGAAAATTCATTTCCAACATAAACTGGTTGAGAACAATGTTTGACATAACGAACCTGCTTATCGCTTGTTATGATTCTAAACTCAAGATTCTGAACAAGATTCTGACTAACAGATTTTCTGATCTTTTCTAATACAAAATGCCAGTCATCCGGATGGACAAACTCTTTTTCTGTAATCTTACGGTTCCGGAGATCCTCGCTCTTAAAACCTGTAATTCTTTCAAACGCCTGGTTAATGTAAACAATTTTACCAGACGGATCCCTGAATATTTCCCAGTCATTGGAACGATCAGCGATCAATTGGAAAATACCGGCCTTCCTTTCAAATTGATTCAACTGCTCAGTTAATTCCTTAATAATTTGATCTTTATCTTTCATTTTTTAATATAATTGCTTAGCTTTCAGTCATCAGTGATAACAGAATGAAATAATAATATTCTCCCGGTTTATAACCGGAGTAAGGTCTTTTTCCAAAATATTGCTGCCTGAATCTGTTTGTAATAAATTCATCCGGGTCAAATGAATCAGGTCAATTCCAAAAGTATATCATTTTAATACTGGTTATATCATGATTGTCACTTTTTTATAATTTCGGTTTAAATATAAATAATTTTATACTTCTCATCTATTGAATAGTATATTAGTTCAATATAATTTACTTGTAAATAAGATGTAATATGTTTTCCGGAATAAAGTGTTTAAATATTGTCTGTCCATAATGTCCGGTAACTGCGTTGTTGCCAAAATTTTCATACAAAAAAATAACATAAAACCAGCATTTACAACACGAAGCAATCGAAATCAGGTAAAATTCGATAAAATGAATTAGTTTTATATAAAGCTGATAACTATTTTGTGACTATGGAATATAAAACTATTACTTTAATTTTCAGATTTTTACATAAATCATTTATCTTGATAATAATCTGTTTACTACTTGCAACTCCGGTTGCCATCGGACAGCAGCATCCATCAGTGCATCAACTCCAAAATGAGCAGTTTTCAGATTATCCGGGAATAAAAACGGAAGAAGACTGGAACAGGATACAGGATATCACTCCACACCGGTTAAAGACAACTGATACGTGCCGTACTAATAAGATTGTATTTGGCTGGCATCCTTACTGGATGGGAACGGCCTATGAATCCTATGATTACAGTCAGCTTTCGGATATAGCATATTTTTCCTACGAGGTAAATCCGGTTACCGGGAGTTATAATAATATTTATTTCTGGAAGACTACCAGTCTTGTTGACATGGCCAAAGAAGCAGGAACACGGGTGAGTCTTACTGTGACTCTTTTTTCTTCACATGCCTTGTTTCTGGAGAATACGGTTGCCCGCCAGACGCTTATAGACAGTCTCATTTCTCTTGTCCAATACAGAAATGCTGATGGAGTAAATATTGATTTTGAATTAATCCCTTCCTCTCAAAAGGCGAATTTCACTCAGTTTATGGTCAATTTATGCGACCGTTTTCACGAAGAAATCCCCGGCTCTGTTGTATCTGTTGCTTTACCCGCCGTTGACTGGAACGATGTATTTGATATTCCTGTTCTGCAAAACAAAGTGGATATTTTCATTATTATGGGTTATGAATATTACTGGAAATCCTCTGGTATTGCAGGACCAGTATCTCCAAAAAACAGTGGTAAGATATGGCAGGCCTATGATGTCACTAACTCCGCCATCACCTATCTTGACAAGGGAATTCCTCCGGGCAAAATGTGTATGGGGTTACCGTATTATGGATATGACTGGCCTGTGCAAGACACCACTTTAGGATCATATACACTGGGAACGGGAAAAGCTGTACTCTATGACAAAGCAGTTGACCGCGCCACACTGTATGGGCGACACTGGGAAATCAACAGTTCTGTTCCCTACTATACATATAAAAATGGGACAACATGGCATCAATGCTGGTATGATGATGAAGTAAGCCTTGCCTTCAAGTACGATATGGTAAAAGCCCTAAATCTTGCAGGAATCGGCATTTGGGCACTGGGCTATGACGGAGACAAACAGAAATTATGGAATTTGCTGAAAGAAAAATTCAGTGCTTGTGGCAACAGGCAAAATAATGGTACATTCACTGATCTCGGTGGCCCGGAAGAAAATTATATGCAAACCCCAATTGATTATAGTATTTCACCTGTCGGTTCCGATTCAGTCACATTTATTCTTGATCAGTTTCAGTTAGCCAATGGAGATACCCTTTTCTACTCATCGGAAGGATCAACATTAAAGCCTTTTTGCATTTCAGAAGTAAACCCTGATAAAATGATCACCCTTCCTTCCGACAATCTTCATTTTAGGTTTAATCCGGTTTCAGAACATTCTGCACCAGGCTGGATTCTCCATTGGTACAGTAAACCAGGTGTCGGCCAACAAATAAAACCGATTAGTACGACTGTAAATGAAAATCAACCTGCAGGTGCAGGTATACCGGTAATATCATTTGAATCTTCGCAAGAGAATGAATTCAGCCTTGTAAGAGGCTGGGGTATCTTTGACAATACCAACTTCAGGGTAAAAGAAAACAAAGTATATTCTAAATTCTCTTTTAACTATGAAAAAGATAGTTTGAAAACAATACTGGTAAATAAGCGTGATCTTTCAGGCAACAATATTCAGCAGCTTATACCAATAAGTATTTCTGATGTTAATGACCAGCCTATAGTCAATCTTCCGGTAAGCGACAAAACAATAAAGATTAACGAATTATTTTATACTATATTGCCAGCAAATACGTTTACAGATGAGGACAAAAATGACCAACTTACCTATAGTGCCGAGTTAGTTAACGGGAAACCACTTCCCAACTGGATTAGTTTTAATCCAAACAACTTGTCTTTTCTGATTTACCCCAGAACATATGATTCATTAACTATCAAGTTGATAGCTACTGACGGGACGAATCTATCAGCATCGACAGAATTTTCAATTATTGTAAGCGACTATATATCTGCATTGAATAAAGGACTCGACAAGCTGCAGGTATATCCAAATCCGGCAGATAATTATTTAATGATTGAACTTCCGGAATCAGCAGACAATACAACGACTGTATCTCTGGTCAGCTCAGTGGGTCAAAGGGTATATTTATCTAATATTGAATCACAAAGAAATCAATTAATCAGGATAGATATTTCAACTTTTACAAATGGAGTATACTTTTTGAAAGTATGTTCAGGCAAAAAATGTGTTACAAAAAAAATCAGTGTGATTCACAAAAAATAAAAAGTAATAACAGTTCTCGATGCATATAACCTTCACTAAAGGATTGATAATTTTTCAAGAAAATAATCAGTTTCTGATGCCTTATCAAAGAAATAATCTGCACCAGCTCTTAAGCAGGCGTTTCTGGCTACGCTATTTACAGATAATACAAACACTTTGATATTCAAATCATTCTTATTTATCTCTTTAAGAAGATCAAGACCATTACCATCAGGCAATTTGAGATCCAGAATCAATATATCGGGAGAAGCTTGTAAAAGCAGATCATAGGTGCCGTCCAATCTGTCACACCAGTTTATGAGATCCAGATTAATGAATCTTTCCATTTTGTTTTTTATCCATGCTGCAATCTCTGGTTCATCTTCTACAAGAAAAACTTTTTTTACCGGATGCCCCATATTTAAATGATTTAAAAAAATATTACAGTTACCAGAATTAAAGCATTCTTTCAGGATTGTTATTTAATGTTTTGAATTCTATTATTCTATACAGCTGAGACTATAATGTTATTTACTCTTTTTCAACACCTCATCTACCATATCCATTAACTTTTCATGATGGACAGGTTTTGGTAAATAAGCTGTACATCCTGCTTCCAGCGCCTTTTTTCTTGTATCAAAATAATCATATGCCGAGTGAGCAATTATAGGTAACAAAATATTTATTTCCCTTATTTTTTCAATAGCTTCGAATCCATCCATCACCGGCATTTTCAAATCCATTATGATCAAATCAACATCTTCGGAACCAAACAAGTTCAATGCTTCCTTTCCATTCCAGGCATGTAATAAACGATATCCCGAATCTTCCAGCACTGTCTCAATAAACAAGTAGTTAGTAATCTCATCCTCAGCAACCAGAATGGTTTTAACTTTGAGAGTTGTTTGTGCCTTTAAATCACTTTGTTCATTCAAATATTTATCATTTTCCATATTATTATTTACATCATTTTTCATATCGCAAACCTCGCACTAACGTGTTTGAATCGCAATAGGGAAAATGCTTAAATTTTGTTCCGGCCTGCAAAAGCAAGTAGATAGTTTCTGTATAATATCCTGTATATATGGCTGTTGAACCAGATTTTTCAGGAATATCAGATGGTTTTTATCCAGGGAAGAATAGGATTAATTATCCAGACTGGTCAAACCAGATTTCAGTGCATATTTTGTTAATTCGGGGATAGAATGTAAATCGAGCTTATCCATAATATTTTTACGGTGAGCATCTACGGTCTTCGAACTAAGAAATAACATATCTGCGATTTCTTTTGAGGAGTGGCCTTCGGCGATAAGCTGCAGAATCTCTTTCTCCCTGACGCTAAGTTCCGGGAGGCTCCCCTGTTTTTCAGCCATTATGTTGTCCTGAAACAATTCGGAAACCCGGTTGCTTATATATTTCTTATTCGCTGCAACAGTTTTAATGGCATTGATTAATTCCCCGGAAGCACAATCCTTCAGCAGATATCCATAAGCTCCGGCTTTAAGTATGCCGGCTATCATTTGTTTGTTTGCATGCATAGAAAGCGCGATGACCCTGATATCCGGATGACTGCGGACTATTTGCCGGGTAGCCTCCACTCCGTTCAGACCGGGCATGGACACATCCATAATGACTACATCGGGATGCAGCCTGTTTGCCAGACTCACCGCTTCCCGGCCATCATTGGCCTCTCCGATTACTTTTAAGGTACTGAAAGATTCAATCACATTTCTGAGGCCTTCACGAAGAATATTATGATCGTCAGCCAATATAATATTGATTTTCATAGATATTATTTAGTTATAAATCATTTGCCGGTATAAATAATGTTATCGTGGTTCCCTTTCCCGGTGCAGAATTAATTGCAATTTCACCTGAAATATTTTGAATGCGCTCCTTCACGGTAAATAATCCAAAACCTCTTTTCATGTTTCCGGGTACAGCCGATTTGTCAGGCAAAAATCCTTTCCCATTGTCAGAAATTCTAATCTCAACACCATTTTTTGCTTTCTTAAGTACAATGCATGCATAACCGGCATGTGCATGTTTGATAATGTTATTAAACAATTCCTGAATTACCCTGTAAACAATAATAAGTTTCGATTCGGACAGGGGCAACTCTTCCAATTCAGTTTTCAAATCAATTTGAAGATTATGTTTCTGTTTAATCTTTTCTGTCAGCCAGTTAACTGCTTCAATAAGCCCCAATTCGTATAGAACAGGCGGGCTCAGATCGTAGGTAATGTTACGCGAATTTTCAATTGCTTCTGAAATATATCCCATCGCGGCCCTCAGTTTTTTTTCATTCGGTTCATTTTGTAATGTGTTCTGAAGGTCCGACAGTTTCATTTTAGCTATTACCAGCAGCTGGCTTAAATTGTCATGAATATTAGAAGCAATCTCCTTGCGTTGCTTTTCTTCAATCAACGAAATTTCGGTTGTAAGATCTCTTAACGATTGCTGGTATTTGCAAATTTCTTCTTCGGCTTCTTTTCGCCGGGTAATATCAAGCATTAATGAATTCCAGACAATAGAACCATCAGCCTGTTTATGAGGCAACCCAAGTCCATGAAGCCATTTGAGTGTATAATCAGGATGATGATTTCTGAATTCGATACTCCACGGACTGAGATTTTCAGCAGAATTTTGTATGGATGCAACAACTTTTTCGATATCACGTCTGTCAATCTGGTCCCATATCAGCTTATTATTCTCCATAGCCTGCCTGGCTGTAACACCCCAAATTCTTCCGGCACCCTCACTCACATAAGTCAGCGCATCGGTTCCGTCAGATTTACGTGTATATTGTATAACTGCCCCTGGCAGATTATCGGTAATACTTTTGAGCTGCATCCGCGATTGCTTCAGCTCGGTAATATCACGCACAATACTCACTACCCCGGTTCTCCAGCCTCTTTCATCATAGATCCCATTTACAGTATTTTCAGTATTAATAATGGAACCATCTTTTTTCCGCATTTCATATTCAGTAAAGAAATGATCACTCTTTTCGAGCTCTGCCTCACTGATGTGACCAAATTTTTCGTATGTTTCAGTATTCACATGCAAAAATTTTGTGTTCCTGCCCATTATTTCATCCGGCTTGTAACCAAAAATCTTTTCTACAGCCGGATTTGCCAGTATGACAGTACGATTTTCCGGATTGATAACCATCACCGCATCACTTATTCCGGTGAGTGTCTTTTCCAGTAGATTCACGGTCTCATTCAGCTTGTGCCCATTTTCTTCAATTTTTTGCTGATTTTGTTTTTGTTCGGTCACATCCCTGACCAGAGATATCATCAGGTTCTGATTTTTAACCGGTATGTTTGTTATGTCAACAAATCTTCTTTCACCTGCGGCTGTTTTGATTTCAATGCCCTCCCAATCCATCCGTCTTTGCTCACGACTTTGTATTTCTTTCAGAAATTGCTTCACTGCTTCACCAGGATATTTGCCATCAGCATATACTTTGTAAAAAAAATTTTCGAGATTGGTCAGATCATCCCCAGGCCAGCCAAAAATGCCGGAATATTCCTCGTTCATAAACAGCAACGATCCTTCACCAATACTGTTGACTGCTATTCCGACTGGAATATTATGCAGAATGGTTTCAATAAGTTTGATGCGGTTCTTCAGATGATCGTCTGTCTCATTATTCTTTTCTGAATGTTGGTTACTTCTGTAATTTGACTCATTTCGATTTTCTTTCATCTTTTGTTCTTCTTTTTGTATAAAAAAGCAACAGGATACTGGTTAATACAAGAAAAGCCAATGCACTCTATGTCTCCGGTGATTTTAAAGAAATATTTCCGTCCTGGGGTGCCAATATTGAGGAGATTATCATATCAGAAACAAAGAAACAGGCCAGTCCTGAGAGAAAATAAACAACCTCTATCAGGTACGAGTTGGCATTTCCGGGAGTTTGTACACGATTTGACATGGTATGTCCTTTCATTTTAAATGAAAATAGTGAGCAATCCGGACAGGGATACTTATTTTACCGGGAAATGAATAATACCTGCTTTTAATAAGGCAAAGAAAGCAAATATTGGAAACGGTATATTTAAAAACTCATTTACAGACGGTTCGGCAGGTATTTCAACTATAAAAAATATCCGTTACCGGATTTATGTTCTTGTTAAACACTTTATAAAAGAAAATAGTTTAGTAAATGCTTTGAAACAGGCAAGGACAACATGTCTACGCCAGGGAAGACCATCCTACTCCTTTGTCTTCGGTAATCCCACCATATCTATCTCTATCACCTGATCGATCTGATTATCTGGTTGGGCAGGCAAATTAATTTGCAGGTTACCGGCACCAGTAATTGTATATTTTAATTCTTTCGCGTGATTGTCCATCAGGTATACTTTGTTTAATTTATTGCTGACAGCAGGGATGGTTAACCGGTTGTCTTCCGGCCAATGAAATACATGGGCGTACAGCTTTCCTTCTTTTTTGGTAAACACGCCCCATGCGGGTTCGGTGCTGAACGGACTGCGAGTGGTGCCATAGATACTTTGACCAAATATATCCATCCAACTACCGAAAGCATTCAGAATATGTACAGCTTCGGGCTGCACAGTTCCGTCTCCTTTCGGACCAATATTGAGCAGGTAGTTCCCGTCACGGGACACGGTGGTTACCATTTCCCTGATCAGGGTGTCGGGTGATTTCCAGGCAGAGTCAGATGCATTATATCCCCACGTATTGTTCATGGTACGGCAGGTTTCCCATTGCCTGTCCAGTGGTTTTTCGGGCACTTCGTTCTCCGGGCATTGGAAATCTCCCAGGCCAAAGCTCCGGGCCACGCGCTCATTGACAATAATATTCGGATCCAGGCTGATCACATAGTTATAAAGATCGGCTCCGTCGGTTTTGGTCCACCAACGTGTAGGGGTGGGTTTCCCGGCATTATAGGTCCAGTCGCCATCGAACCACAATACT
>Ga0102962_1001241_pt1 | contig 10384 bp, 12 predicted proteins | sample SalPonF2_C_D2_MG_FD_84519 | JGI IMG/M metagenome (GOLD analysis project Ga0102962, IMG submission 84519) | Salt pond soil microbial communities from South San Francisco under conditions of wetland restoration - Salt Pond MetaG SF2_C_D2_MG ... | reverse complement strand
TTTCATTTTGTATAAATTGAACAATCTGCGCTATATCATTCTCCTGGAACATCCCGAAGGCATCATTTCCAGTGACATTTTCCAAACGTTTTAACAGAGCCTCCACCTGCTCTTTATCCCGCGTTTGTTCCAAAACATTTCTTGCGAAATCCATACCACCTTCAACAATAAATTTATTAGCCTCAATCAGTTCATGAAATTCAGCCAATACTTCTTCCACAACATTTCCACTAATGTTATCCATATGAGCGATTTCAAGCGTGATCTTCTCTACCTCATCATCACGCAGTTCCCTAAGCAAATGCGAAGCCTGTTCTACACCCAGAGCAATCATTAGCACGGCAACTTTTTGACGGTTAGTTAATTTGCTGGCGTCTTCAATATATTTCGACTTATTATTCAGGCTCATACTTCAGAAATAACCCTCTATTATCCTTCTGTTAACATACTTCGAATCAAATTTGAAGCTTCAGTTGTATTCTGTTTGATAAAGCTTTTTACTTCATTGGATAACTCTGATCCACTATTCAGTTGTTTCCTGGCTTCTTCACTTAATTTTTCCGAGTAAATATCATTCTGCATATCTTTATTATCATTTTTATCGTCTATTAAATTATCATTTGACGATTCTTCAATTGACGGTATCGAAGATTGAATCAGAAATGGTGTTTTATCCGGATTAAATTTCATCGTTATGCTAAACATCAAAAAGCCGGCAACAGCGACAGCTAATGCTACTATTATCCACCTTATAATATCATAATTTGAAAATGGCTGATCGGTGATACCCGGTTGTACATAATCAGTGGTAGTCGGTTGTTGAAATTTGATTTGCGTGATATTTATCTGATCCCCTCTCTTGGCATCTATCCCAAGGGCTCCAACAATCATACTTTTTATATCTTTTAACTCTTTTGAAGAATGGGGAATACTTTCGACAATTTTTTTTCCATCTTTTCCCTTTTTTACGACATGTTTATAATTTAGCAGCACAGATGCACTAATTCGTGTCAATTCCCCAACAGGTTTTTCCATATGTTCTTTGGTCTTGTCAACCTCATAATTACGCACCTGAATGGTTGTCTGATTATTTTTTGAATTTGTTGTAACGGAATTAACCTTATTATTACTCTTTTTAGCGTTGACAGATATCGGCTGTGATGACTGGTTATTATTTTTATTCGTCCTTTTCTCCTCCGATACTATCGTACGGCTATCAGGATTTATCGTATCCGAATCCTTTATGATATGATCAAAGTTATGTTCTGTTGAAACACGGAGAATACTATTGCCGGGACCCAAAAACTGATTAAGCATAGACTGACCCTTTTTAGTCAGATATCCTTCCATATCCTCACGAACCTTCATCTGTAAACTCGTGGAGGCATATTTGGAATCAGTTTGAATGTTGTTTGATATGCGATCTCCATGTTGATCGAGGATCACAACTTTATCTGGTTTAAGTCCTGCAACGCTACCGGCAATTAGATCGGTTATCCCCTGTATCTGATTCGGTTTTAACGTTTGTCCGGGTTTAATTTTTAAAAAAACGGAGGCGGTGGGTTTCACCGTATTCTGAGCAAATGGAGCCCGTTGCTCAAGGACAAGATGTATACGAGATGATTTAATCTGACTCATGCTGTTGATTGTCCTGGCAAGTTCTCCCTCAAGCGCCCTTTTACGGTTTATTTTTTGCATGAAGTCTGTCATGCCCAGCGTATTCTGATCGAATAATTCATACCCTTTCAGATCACTACTGGCAGCGACCCCATCGGAGGCAAACTTCAAACGGAGATTATAAACTTTATCATGAGGCACCATGATGGCTTGTCCACCATCTTGCAATTTGTATGGTACACCCATTTTATCTAACTCACTAACGATAGATTGAGCCGAATCAGCAGGAAGAGATCCAAATAGTATACTATAATTAGGTTGAAGTGCCCACGAAAATATGAGTAACAAACCTCCTATAAGGCCGATACTCAATATACCGAACAGAACTTTCTGCGCGGACGATAATGGATCAAAAAAGGATTTTATAGCATCAAATAACCTGTTCATATCATACTAATCTATTAGATAGGCATTCTGCTCAATTCTTTGTAAGTATCAACCAGACGGTTCCGTACTTCAGTCATTAACTGGAAACTCAATTGCGCTTTTTCCATTGCGATCATGACTTCATGTACGTTATCGGTCTTTCCACTTACGAAATCAGTGACTTTTTGATTGGCATCCGTCTGAGCATCATTTACAGAATTAATGGCATTTTTTACCAAATCACCGAATGTCCCTCCACCTTCAGAATTACTCAGAGTCTTTTTTTTGTCACCTAAAACTTCGCCAGGTTTATTTAATTGAATATTAAAATCAGTAGGATTTATTGTCATAAGTATTACCCCCGTTAGATTTTGAAATCTATGTTCCCGCCTTTAGCATTAGGATTTTCCGTTTTTGCCCTACCCGTCGACGAATACAAGTCAAGCTTTACTCCCGATGATTTTGGAAACTCATTATGAATCATAGTGAGTTCATCCTGTGTGAGATTATTTATTGGAGAACCCTGATTACCTGATAATCCTTTATTCTGAATGCGATTTGATTCATAATATTTTGAAAATCTATTAACTTTATTCAACTCCATAAACCCACCGGTTAAATATTCATACTTTGTTTGATGATCTGTTTTTCAGCCTGAATTACGCTTAAATTTGCTTCGTACATCCTGTTGGCACTAACAATATTCGTCATCTCTTTTACCATGTTGATATCAGGATACTTAACCATCCCATTTTCATCCGCATCCGGATTATCGGGATCGTATTCATAGCGGAATTTATTTTCTGAAACAATTTTAGAATTGGGTGCCATATCCCCCGAACCTGCATTTTCCCCATTTTTTATAAGAACATCGGGAACCGAAAATTGTTTATCATTCGTTGTATTCAGTTTCATCGCCTGACCACTTAAAACATCGTTAAATGGTGCAGAAGAACCGGAAGAAGCTGAGAAGACGCGTACTTTAAGCCGGTACGGGCCACCCTGATCTGTTCGGGTTGTATTGGCATTGGCAATATTTTCTGAGGCAATGGCGATATTCTCTCTCTGAATTGCCAGCCCTCTTCCTGCTGTTTTAAATACGGAAAATAGCCTGTCGATATTCATAATGATATTACTTTATTTAATTATCGTGGTGTTCCGCTAATAGCTGTTCTTAGCTGATCAAATTTCTCCCTTAATACACGCGAAACTAACTGTGCACGTATTTGTGTATCTGACATCTCAAGCAGTTGTCCCTCTATTTGCGGTTTTTCTCCACTGTCAACAATTTCGGGATTAACATCTGCAGCATTGGCATTATTAGACATGGCCGATTTCAGTTTATCTTCGAATGATACCTCTTTTGCCGTATAACCGGGGGTATCCAGATTCGCAATATTGGCTGCCGTCAATTTTTGCCTTAACGTATAAACATCAAGCGCCTTTGACAGTAGTTTAGTTTCGGCACTATCGACTAATTTCATATAGTTCGAGCAAATTTAGGGTTATAATTCACCGAATAACATGCAATTCTTATGCCATAAAACTTTACGTAATCATTATTACGTATACATTGTATTGAAGTGGGCAAATACTGTTTCCCGTACAGTATCACTGGCAATATTTTCCACAGAGAGGAAAAGGTGTCTTAGTTAAAAAAAATATTTAAGTTTTTTAACGTGTGGGTGATAATCATAATAGTTCACTGAAATGATTATAAAGTAGTTGCCATACTACACCCGGCAAGAGTTTTGGGGTATAAAAAATTCAAGGGAATAATGTAGTTCTGACTAAGCTACTTGAGATATAAAGATTTGCGATGGGTGCTTATATGAAATTGATGCAAGGTATTGGGGTTAGTCAGGATATATATGAAGATAATGCAGTGGAATCGATAACTTCTAATAATATATCCTCATCTAATGCCATTCCATGGGAAATTCAGAACAATAATGAGAAAATCGTTCATCCTGCGGTTGCACATCCATTACATTTAAAAAATGCTCCTGTATCAAACTTCAGTTATGAATATGGAGCAACTAAAGGGAGACACATTATGAAGTCTACATCGGTACCACCGGATTTGATGGATGTGGTCAAAGAGATGACTACCTTGCTGATAAACAGATATCGCTCTCCATTAACGGGAATTATGGGATTCGTTGAACTTCTGAAAAATAAGGAGTTACCAAACAACGACCATTATCTCGAGACTATAACTAATGGCTTAGGTGAGATATCAGGTGTGCTTGATAAAATGGAGGAACTGAATCATGAACCCATAGTCAACTTACATGACATTAGGTTGAATGAATTGGTTCGTAATGTCGTAAATGATTACCCTAAAGAGGGGAGAAATCGAATCCATATTTATGATAATAAAGCGTCATTCAGCATAAGAGCAGATTATGAGTTAATGTCAAAATTAATCCATGAATTGTTGGATAATGCACTTGAGCATGATAAGCAGGTCAATAGTGATGTACTCATTGAATTCAATAACGAGGGCGACATTTACTTCACTAATTTTGGAGTACCTATCCCCTCCGAATTTGTTACAAAAATGTTTTATCCATTTTTTTCAACCAAAGTCCGTAATTTAGGCCTTGGTTTGACCCGGGCAAGTTTGATGGCAAAAGCTCAAAATTTTGAAGTAGAACTTGTTTCGAATAATGAAGTGGATGGCATTTGTTTCAGTGTGAGAAAAATAAAATAATCACTATTTTTAAAGCAAGATGTCTTGCATTTTGCAGATATATTCAAGGCTGTTGATAAACAAAATGGGTCCTGCGGATCTCTTGACGCATAGTTTTGGCATTTTCCGCTTTCATCCTATTTTTTAGGTCCTTTTAGGCATTAATCATCCTCAATTATGAACCAATTATTGAATAAGTATCCGCTTGTTCTCATGGAGGCGGCAGTTGTTGAACAGTTACGCAGATACGAAAGTATCAAGCTTCATGCAGAATTGGAAAATGCCTTACTTATCTATAATGATGATGAACGAGTTATTCTCGAAAACCTATATCATAGCTATTTGGATGTAGCTCTTCAGGCATCCCTCCCGTTTATCCTGTTAACTCCAACATGGCGGGCCAATAAAGAACGCATCGAAAAATCCGGGATTACTAAAAATGTAAACGGTGATGCTGTTGTCTTTTTGAAAGAACTGGTGACCGCACAACAAACAGACACCCCTATCAAAATTGGTGGGTTAATCGGTTGCAAAAATGATTGTTATAAACCAGAGGAAGGCCTAAACATTAAAGAAGCTGAACACTTTCATACCTGGCAAATTGAAAAACTAACTAATGCCGGAGTCGATTTCCTGATTGCCGAAACATTGCCTGCTATTCCCGAAGCCATTGGAATAACAAAAGCTATGGCAAAATTTGATATCCCTTTTATCATAAGTTTTGTTATTGATAGAACAGGACATGTCCTCGATGGTACTCCTCTATCTAAAGCAATGAAGATGATTGATGAAATAACCCATAATGCCCCTCTGGGATACATGGTGAATTGTTCCTATCCAACATTTATATCTGCAGAAGCGCAACCGGAAATACCGTATGAAAGATTGATAGGAATACAGGCAAATGCATCTTCCCTGGATCAATGTGACCTTGATGGCTCCGATCAAATTCATGTTGATGATATCGTTGTTTGGGGTAATGAAATGCTCAAGTTAAATAAACGTTATGGTGTTAAAATTTTAGGGGGATGTTGTGGTACAGGTAAAGAGCACTTACAATATTTAACAGATCACATGGATCATCTGTAAAGATTTTAAAAAAAATATCACATCGATATATCATTTCTCTTGACTGCCCAAATCTATTAAAAGCTCGTAATTATTATATTATCAATTATTTATTATAATTTTAAATATTTGAAATTACTGTTTACTGGTTTACCTCGCTTTGTGATTTTTAAACAGTTTCTCAACCACAAAATTTATTTTTGTTGATCAGAATCATCTCACGTGATTAGTAATTGTGATTAGGAAATCACTGGAAGAATGCTTTGCAAAACCTTCTGCCAGTTAAGCAGATACAAATACATTAACTCTTAAATTTTTCGGAGTAGTAATGCAAAATAATGCAGCACTTATAAAAAGATTTTTGCCGCACTCGAAAAGGTGGTATACCTGCAGTCCTTAATCAGATTGATGATAAAGTAACTTGGCAAACGCCGGATTCCAGGACAGCCCTTCCGGAAATACCGTGGTCAGGTTACACAAAATCCAAAATGGAGGTTACGTAATTTTTTGATCTGTTAGGTAAGTATGTGCAACACCAAAATTTTGAAATGAATGAAGGTACGACCCGGAAAACAGGGTCGTGGTAGAAGGAAAAAACCAGGGTAAAATAAAAGCTAATAATAAAACCTAAGAGCATAACTGGGTCATGATTTTCACCCTTAATAATGATAGGGTACAAAACCCCGTCATTATTATGACTCGGCAGTTCTTGTCCCAATGTTACGTGATGTGATTACTGTAAAAGGTGAAAAAACAACCCGAAAAGTTCGTTCGAAAAAGAAAAATATTAGAATATGAATGTATCTACTCCTTTTTATAACCCTAAGAAGGAGTAGATACTATATATTATTCTGTCCACTGAGTCATCAAAGGACCCTTCATTCCATAGAGCGGATCCGCCTGGGGTAATGGTACTTTTGCAATATTTTGATCGGCAAACCGACGTTCATTATCCGTACCATAATTCATATCATAATTTTGTCCGTCCGGATAAGCTCCCATCACTTGAAAATCGGGACTCTGATCGAGTTTTTTATGAGCCATACCCGCTGGTAAAACTACCGCATCCCCTTGTTTTAATTGTAAGGTCATACCCTGGTCACCTCCAAATTGAATACGTGCCTCACCATTACATACGATCAAACATTCATGAGCCGTACTATGGTAATGATGATAAGGAAACACGCCATTTAACCAGGCACCGCTCCATCCATTGCTATTGATCAATCGTTCTATCTCTCCAAGAGAATCATCATTCTCTATCTTCACAGCATCTGAATAAACCAAAAGCGGAAGTGAGGAGTTATTGGGGAAATGCCCATCATCCTTAATAAGATGCGGCCGAACATTCGGTTTATTCAATAAATGTTTGCTTATAGTCTTATTCTCTGCCATTGGTACAATCGGTTTTTTGTTTTGAAACTACGTGTATATCTTTAACGATATGGGAAACGATATGATTCGTTTTTATTAATATTTAATATTATTGGACTTAAATTACTACCAGGTATTACAAATATGTGAGAATCATATTATTTTATGCTAAAATAATTTAACAAAATATCATACAGATGATCACTTTATATCGAAATAGGCATGATCAACTTGGTGTTGAAGTCGAAAACAAGCTACGAGACATCGTAATTGCACATGAAGTTAAAATTATTAGCAATACCCATGATCTTCCTTTCAAATCGGATGGCTTGTCTCTTCCTGTTCTGAAAGATGATGACAATATCATTTGTGGTGAAAAAAAATTGATGCATCATCTTGAATACCTGCAAAAATTAATGTCTGACTGGGATCGTTTTCAATCAGACACCTGCTATATTGATGATGATGGAACCATTTGTTGATTTTTCTGCCTGTTATCCCGCCATTGCTGTTCACTGATATCTTGATTCGAGTAATATCATTTATTCATAATTAATTCTTGGAATTCACTAAATATATAATAACAGAAAGAAATGGCTTACACTGAATTCAGTGTTTCATATGCCCTATTCTTTTCCAATATTATTGTGATTTTTAATAAACCTTATTATTAAACAGGTTGTTGGAGAATAAATGGAAATCAGCCAAAATCTGCGTAAATCTGTGGTAAATTTGAAAATAAATACAGGAATTATCGGATATGGAATGTCTGCACAGGTTTTTCACGCTCCGTTTATACATGCCAATCCAAATTTCAAAATTTCTAAAATTGTTGAACGCCATAAACAGAAATCAAAAGAAGAGTATCCATACATAGATGTGGTATCATCAGCTGATGATTTATTTCAAGATGAATCCATTCAACTCGTTGTAATTACCACACCCAATGAATCTCATTACTCACTGGCTAAAAATGCTCTATCGGCCGGTAAACACGTAATCATTGAGAAACCTTTAACCATTACATCAAAAGAGGCCGATGATCTGATATCTATTGCGAATGATAACGGTTTAATATTGAGCGTATATCAAAATCGCAGATGGGACGGTGATTTTTTAACCGTAAAAAAAATCCTGAATCAAGGATCTCTGGGTAAATTAGTGGAATATGAATCACATTTCGATCGATTTCGAAATTACTTCAAACCTGACGCGTGGAGAGAAAAAAATGTTCCCGGAAGTGGAATACTATATGATTTAGGGCCGCATTTAATTGATCATGCTCTTCAATTATTTGGCAACCCTAATGAAGTCACAGCTGATATTCATATTCAACGGGAAGGCGGTCAAACGGATGATCATTTTGAAGTAAAACTCCATTACGACCAATTGAAAGTAACTCTTAAAGCCGGGATGCTGGTACGTGAACCAAGTCCCCGTTTCCTTCTCTATGGAACACAGGGGACATTTATAAAATATGGGTTGGATCCACAAGAAGCCGATTCGAAAAGTGGCATGTCACCTCTTCATCCCAACTGGGGCGTTGATGATCAAAGTAATTGGGGTACACTAAACACAAATATAAACGGCCTTCATTTCAGGGGTAAGATAGAAACTTTACGCGGCTGCTATCAGAAGTTTTATGAAAATATTTACGAAGTTATAACTAATAAAAAAACTCTGGCCGTTAAACCTGAAGAAGCAAGAAACGTCATAAAAATTATTGAGCTTGCTTTCCAAAGCAGCCGGGAGAAAAAGACGATCACTTTTAAGTAGCATCATATACACTAAACTCGGGAGTAACGGCTGCCATTTATACACTTTTATTTCAAAAATTATGGACTTTATAGAAGATGAAGTATGGAAAAATGTTGATAGTAATAAAAAATCATTTACTGAGATAACTTTTGAAAAGTGCACCTTTCAGAATTGTACTTTTACAAACGCTATTTTTCACAAATGCCTTTTTGTTGATTGTAGCTTTTCATCGAGTGATCTGTCTATGTCCAGATGGTCGGAAACTTCTATTAAAAACGTTCAATTTGATGAGTCAAAATTAACCGGTATCGACTTCAGCTTAAAAAGGAATAGTTTAAGCCGTTTAACATTTAAAGGTTGTAATTTAAATTATTGCATATTCACTGGTTTGAATTTACAAAAGAACGAATATCATAATTGTACGATCAGAAATGCTGATTTTACGCAATCTAATCTTAAAGATGCTTCGTTTATAGATTGCAACCTGGCCGATGCCCGTTTCTTTAAAACAGACCTGAGTAAAGTGAACTTTACGAGTGCTACAAATTTTTCAATTGACCCTGAGAACAACACCCTTACTAAAGCTATTTTTTCCTATGCCAATGTCTTAAACTTACTCGATAAATATGACCTGATTATTGAGTAAACTTATTATATTAAACTAAGCTAATATCGCTAAAATGTATGCATAAGTACTCGATATATATTTGCGATATAAAGGATTAGCAAACTATTATTAGAGAAATGAGTCATCTATGGAACGGATTAATTTCAGCAAAAATTCAGAAATATCAATGTATCTTTTTCTGATTGTTGGTATTTTATCACTGGCTTATGCAGTATTCAGAATATTTAAATCCATTAGCAACGGCGCAGGACTTTTTACCGGTCACCATCATATTATGGCCTTTCTTGGACTCATAACACAAATAATTTTTGGCTTTATATTCATTTTTCTCTGGTATACCAATTCAAAATATCGCAAATATTATATCGAGTGGGATAATGAAAAAATGCGATACCGTTTGCCCTCGTCACCACAAACACAAACAATAACATTAGGTAAAATTACACGTGCGGATATACAATCCCGAAAACTGGAGTTATTGTTCAATGATACCACGACTAAAACGATTGACCTGGAAGGTATCGATTACGATGATCTTCAAAAAATCAGGGATTCATTCATCAAGTAAGAGAGATAGTAATTAAATACTATTTGCAGATCCGGATCTCTACATATCCATAAAAATATATTTATTTTTATTAAAAACAGCCTCTTACCACTTGACTAATTCTTTTCTTACCCTGATACTTAATAAAGCAGGACTTTTTTGTAATTAGTCATTAAGGAGTTTAAACCATCGTTCCCGGCAACTAATTCGAAGCGTTTTTTATCATTGCCGTTTTCTCGTCATCCTTTTATTCAGTCAACATCTCATATAA
>Ga0102962_1001239_pt1 | contig 10387 bp, 8 predicted proteins | sample SalPonF2_C_D2_MG_FD_84519 | JGI IMG/M metagenome (GOLD analysis project Ga0102962, IMG submission 84519) | Salt pond soil microbial communities from South San Francisco under conditions of wetland restoration - Salt Pond MetaG SF2_C_D2_MG ... | reverse complement strand
GCCGCACCCAGGCCGCCGTTTCCCCGGTTACGCCCGCCCACGAAGTAGCCGAGGGTTCCCGAAACCGAACCGACACGGTCTCCCCGGACGAGAACCGATCCACGGCGCCGACCCCCACCCATTTCCGGGTCGGTTTGCGCAACATGGGGCTGAGAACGAAACCGACCACCGGCACGCCGACGAGCATCGTGCCCAGCGCCCCCAGGCCCAGACTCAACCTGCTGAGAAAGGTCCGGCGCGAGACCTGCCCCTCGCCGGAGTCTCGGCTCGATTCGGGGGACGGATCGGTCATCTTCGCAACTCCCCGACCCAGCCCCAGAGAGCCAGAATCATCAGCGGAACGCCGATGAACAAAAAGAAATGGGAGGTCACCAGACTCAGCCCGGCGATGGTACAGCCGAAGGCCAGGGTGATCGGCCAGTAGGTGGGCGGCGGAATGGTGTGAGGTACGGGCTCGGACCACTCCTCCGTCGGCTCGGGGAGCGCCCCTCTGCTCTCCAGATTGTTTTCGGTCGATTCGGTGCCGGATCGGTTCATGGCGTTTTCCCTTTTCGTTCCGGGCTCCAGGACGGGGTATGACTTTCCCCTGCACTCGCTTCTGCCCCGCCCCGGGGGGAGTCATGGGAGGGGTTCTCAGTCATTTGCAAAAGATACCAGCGCCGCAGGATGCCCAGGATGGCGGCCAGAAAAACCAGGCCGCCGCCGACCCACATGATCAGCCCTCCCAGTTGCTGATCGGCCGCCGCCGACAGCCCCCAGCCGTGCCGGATAAGGGAGAGGGCACCCAGCTCATCCTCGGGGTGCAGATAGTGAGGATAGAGCCCGACTGGTACGAAGGTCAGGATGATCCCGAGGATGGTATTGGCGACCATGGCGCTGAACACGTAGATGATCGCGGGACCCGGCCGCAGACGATGGTCGTCGAGCGGGGCGACCACCGGCCACCAGAAGATGACCCCGGTGACGATAAAGCTCAGGTGCTCGGCGATGTGGATCTGTTCGCTCGCCAGAGTGGCATTGTAGAGAACCGGCAGATGCCAGATCCACAGGGTGCCGATCCCCAGCAGCCAGGCCACCGGTGGCCGGGAGAGCATTCTCTCGAGCCGGGCAATCCAGGGCCGTTCCAGGAGTCGCTCCGCCAGGGTGCGCGGGATACCGTGCAGCAACAGCGGCGCGGCCACCAGCACCAGCAGCAGGTGCTGGATCATGTGGGCACTGAACAGATAGTCGTCCCCCAGGGCGTCGATTGGCGAGACCAGGGCGAGAAAAATCACCAGGACCCCCGCCCCAAACCACGCCGTAAGAGAGGGCGAAAGGGGGCGAACGAACAGCGGGTACAGGAGGAGCAGCAGAACGCACCCGGCAATCACCGAAGGATACCAGCTCCAGGATGTTTGTAAGAGTTGCAGAGTGGTCACAGAAATGCCCATAAATAAACGACGGTGAAAATAACCACCCAGACGGCGTCGACGAAGTGCCAGTAGAGCGAGACGCTTTCCATGGCGTCCCATCGCGGCTCATCGGAGCGACCCAAAAGGGTCATCCCCAGCAGAGTTCCCAGCATGATCAGGCCAACGGTCACGTGCAATCCGTGAAACCCGGTCAGGGTGAAAAAGCTGGTGCCGAAGAGGTCCCGGCTGATGGTCACGTTGCGGTGAATCATATCGTCCCACTCCCGCGCCTCGCCGAAAAGAAAGGCCATCCCGAGAATGATCGTCGCCACCAGCCAGCCCGCCGTACGTCTGCGGCTCGCTAGCCGGTTGCAGCCGGCCCGCCAGATGGTGTAGCTGCTCGAGAAGAGACAGACGGAGTAAAAGCCTGTCTTGTAGGGGTTCAGCACGTCGGCGGCGCCCGGCCCCTGCTGCGGGCCGATGTGAAAATAGACGTAGGCAGCAACCAGCATGGAGAAGAAGATCGCCTCGGAGGCGATGAACAGGACCATCGCCATCTTGTTCTTATTCATCATGGCGCGTTCCTTCGAAAACCGGATCGGGCAGGTCGGGATGCTGATAATCCCACAGCGGGCGCCGATGACGGATCGGCGGCACCTTCTCGAAGTTGTGGGGCGGCGGCGGTGAAGAGGTGGCCCACTCCAGGCTCCACCCCTCCCAGGGATTATCCCCCGCCACCTCGCCCCGGTACAGGCTGATCGCCAGATTGTAGAAGAAAATGAGCAGCGAGAAGATCAGGACGGCGGCCGAAATGCTGGAGAAGAGGTTCAGGGCGCCGAGATGGGGCAGATCCGGATAGGTGAAGACCCGCCGGGGCATGCCGTAGAGCCCCATCAGGTGCATCGGAAAGAAGGTCCCGTTGAAGCCGATCACCATCAGCCAGAAGTGAACTTTTCCGATTTTCTCCGACAACAGCCGCCCGGTCATCTTCGGATACCAGTAGTAGATACCGGCCATGATGCCGAAGAGGGAACCGCCGAGCAGGGTGTAATGAAAGTGAGCGACGACGAAATAGCTGTCCGTCAACTGCCAGTCGATCGGCACTGCGGCAAAGGCGATGCCGCTCAGGCCACCGACGGTGAACTGGATAATGAAGGCGGTGGCGAAGAGCATGGCGGTAGCGAACCGGATCGAACCGCCCCACATGGTGGCGATCCAGTTCCAGATCTTGATCCCCGTCGGCACGGCGATCAAAAAGCTCGCTCCGGCGAAGACGTAGTACATGGGAAAGCCGATCCCCGTGGCGAACATGTGATGCGCCCAGACGGCGAAGCTGAGAAAGCCGATCGCCACCGTCGAAGCGGCCAGAAAGCCGTAACCGTAGATCGTCTTGCGGCAGAAGACGGGGATGACTTCGGAGATGATACCGAAGACCGGCAGAATCATGATGTACACTTCGGGGTGGCCGAAAAACCAGAAATAGTGCTGCCAGAGCAGGGCCGATCCGCCGTGCGATGTCTGGAAAAAGAATCCGTTGAGGTTGCGGTCGACGAGCAGCATCACCAGGGCAGCGTTGAGCGCCGGGATCGCGAACAGGAGCAAAAAGCCGTTGATCATCGTCATCCAGACGAAGAGCGGGGTGCGCCAGATGCTCATTCCCGGCGCCCGCATGGTGAAGGTGGTGACGATGATGTTGACGGCCGAAGCGATCGAACCGGTGCCGGTCAGCAGCAGAGCGACGGCCCAGTAATCCTGCCCGGGACTGAAGGAATAGGCCTTCTCGCTCAGCGGAGCGTACCCGAACCAGCCGGCCACCGGCGCCCCGCCCCCGATGAAGCTGAAGTAGAGCAGCAGCCCGCCGAAAAAGAAGATCCAGAAACCGAAGGCGTTGAGGCGCGGAAAGGCCACGTCGCGGGCACCGATCATCAGCGGGATAAAGTACATGGAGAGGCCGATCATGATCGGCATGACCACGAGAAAAATCATGGTGGTCCCATGCATGGTGAATATCTGGTTGTACTGCTCGGGGGAGAGGAAGTGATTTTCCGGCCGCGCCAGCTGAATCCGCATGGAAGCCGCTTCGCTCAGCCCGAACAGGAAAAAGAACAGGGACGCGAGAAGATACAGGATGCCGATCTGTTTGTGATCGACCGAGCTGACCCAGCTCAGGAGCCCTTGGTACTCCTCGACCTCGCGGATCGACGACGGAGAGGCAGCGGAGGGATGCTTGCTCATTTCAACTCCTCGAGATAGGCGGTCAGCACTTTGATTTCATTGGGTTTCAGATTGAGGTTCGGCATATGACACCCAGGCTTGAACTTCTGGGGATCGGCCAGCCAGCGCGCCAGATTCTTCGAGGTATTGTCAAATACCCCGGCAGCCAGGGTCTGCCGGCTTGCCAGATGGGTCAGGTTGGGCCCGACGGTCCCTTGAGCCGACGTTCCGGCGATGGTATGACAATTCATGCAGGGCAGCCCCAGAAACAGACCCCGACCGGCAATCCCCATACCGGACGGGGAGACGGCCGGCTGCCGCTGATCTTTGACCCAGGCGGCGAAATCCTCGGGGCTCTGGGCGATTACCCGGATCCGCATCCAGGCGTGCTCGGCACCGCAGTATTCGGCGCAGGTCCCCAGGTAGGTCCCCGGGGCATCGGCGGAGATCCATGCATAGTTGGGATGATTCGGAACGGCGTCGATCTTCTGGCCGAGCTGGGGTACCCAGAAATCGTGGACGACGTCGCCCGAGGTCAGCCGATAATACAGATTTTTATTAACCGGAATATGCAGTTCGTTGGCAGTCACGACTCCAGCGCCCGGATAGCGGAATTCCCACCACCACTGATGGGCCTCGATCTCAAGGTCGGGCTTGCGGTCGATGGGATGGGGATCGACCTGACGCATGGTCCGCACCGTCAGCACGAACATCGCGGTGACGATGAGAAAGGGGATCACTGTCCAGAGCGTTTCCAGGCGATGATTGCCAAAATCCTGCCGGGGCAGCGCATCTCCCGGCCGCCGGCGAAAGCGGATGGCGGCCGTTACCACCAGACCGGTCACGATCAGAAGAATGACCGCTGCGATCACCATTACAATCTGAAAGAGATCGTATATGCTCTGCGCCTGTTGCGATGCCGGCAACAAGGGAGAAGAAACCATGGTCGCCGTCCGTTCGGTGAGAGGACCATTTCCATTGAACTGGGATACGAGGCAAACTGGAGTGCACTCTTCCCCAGACACCCGGGGAAGGTCAGGGAATGCTTCTCCTCCTTCTTTTTTGGCTACTCTAGCCGAGTATTAACGGTTGTCAATTCGGCCCCCGAATATTTTCGGTGAGTTGGAACTGCAATTCCCCTCTTCCTCGAGAGCCGTGGCGCTTTTGTTCGGCGTCCCCGGCTTACAGGTCTCCCGAGAGGTGCACCACGACTTCATTGCCGCCGCGCTCCCCGTGGCGGAGAACGCCGAAGTTGTGATCATAGCTGAACTGCAGGCGGGTCCCGAAGAAAAAACCGGTGGTAACCCGCGCTCCCAGGGAGCTCAGGACATCCTCCTCCCGGGAAATGCCGCCCCCGTGCGGACGCTTTCGGTCGAGCTCGGCGACGGCGGCGCGAAGGCTGACATAGGTGAAGAAAATCGGCTCCCAGCGGTATTCGCCCACGGCGATCAAGTAATGATCGGGGATAAATTCCTGAATGGTTGCTCCGGGGATGACCGGCCGCCAGGTGGAGCCATACTCCTCGCCCATGGGATCGTCGCCGCCGCCGACGCGGGGAGCTGAGAAGCGATCGAGGTTGTGACCGATGCCCCCATGGAGCGTACCGATCAGACGGTGCCGGTCGCTGGCGACGAAGGGAACGCCGCCGGCGGCGAGACCGTAGGCCGAAAAGGAGAGATACTCACGCCCCTCGGCGGCGGAGTTTGCACCATTCACGCCCCAATCCCGCCAACCGGGGCGAATCCCATAGATCAGATCGGCCCCAGCGGCGAATCCGCTATGTGGCAGATCGAGGATATTGCGCTCCAGGGCATCCCAGCGCATCTGCAGGTGTCCCCGCAGATCAAAAGAATCCCGCGGCACCACAAAGCTGTCTGCCGTATCGGAACTGCTTGAGAAGTACAGATACCCCGGTTCGGCGGTCAGATCGATGGCCAGCATGTTGTCCTCATGGCCCGGAGCCACCTGCCGCCGCAGTCCGATGCCGAATCCCAGGTACGCCTCCCCCCACACCAGCGCCTCGCGATCGAGCGCCTTGCCGTCGACCAGTTCCTTTCGGGCGATTGGGAGGGTAAAGTTGGTCAGAGTCAGAACCCCCTCGAACGGCGCGATCGTCGGTGTAGATCGGGCAAAAAAGACGTCGTCGTAAACACCGGCCACCTCTGCCCGCAGGAGGGTCTTGTCATCGGGGTGGCGCCAGAAATAGAGCGAACCGAAGGGAAGAGCCCCCGCATCCTCAGGGCTCGGCCAATAGGCTCCGAAACCAAGATCCCAAGCCGAAACCGAACGCCGGTCTTTCGGCGGCACAACGATCTTCTCTCCAAAGACCCGAGTCCGAAACCCTTCTCCTGCCAAGGGGGTATGATAAGGGTTGTGTGATAGCTCGGGAAGTTGCAGGGGCAGCTCTTTTGCGGAAGAGTTCGCAGCGTTCGAGGCGGGTTCGGCTGCCAAGCCGGGAAACGGGAAAAAGAGAATGAAGGCCATGGCTGCCACCAGGAAACCTGCACGCCGCCCAATTCTTCTTAGATTCATGGCCCCCATCGGCACATCCCTCCCGTTCATTTCAACCCGACATAATGAGCAAGACCAGATCTCCTTAAATTTTTACATAGAATCGAGGCAACTCAATAGCCCCGGCGACGAAATGCCGAATTGCGGCTGAAATCATCCTTTCGGCTACAGAGGAAACCGCGGGGGATTTTCTGCGACGAATCCCAACCTCCTGCCGGCGTAGCCCCCAGTTTTCGGGCAGGCATTTGCCGACGGTGCGGGCAGGCGTTTTCTGCGGAGGAAGGATGCAAGGGAGGGGAAATCAGGTATGCGGAAGGGGACTGTCCGCCGAGTCGATGGAACGACTACTCGAGCGCGACCACGAAGCTGTTTCGGAAACCGCTGCGCTCCAGATTGTTCTGGGCGCTATGGGCCGCCTGCAGGGTGGAGAATTTGCCGACGCGCACCCGGTAGAAATGCCGACCGCCGATCCACCCCTGCTGGATTCCGGCGTAGCCGTAACGACTCTGCATGCGGGCGACCAGACGACGGGCGTTGGCGACCACGGTGAAAGCGCCGATCTGCACGGAGAAGGTCCCGACTTCGTAACTGGCCGGCTGATGGTAGGTGCGGTGCGCACCCTGGCCGCTCACCCTATAGCCGAGAGCCTCGATGCGCACGGGGGCCGTACCGGGACCGACGACGCCAAGTTTTTTTGCGGCCGCATAGGAAAGATCGATGATACGTCCTTTAACAAAGGGGCCCCGATCGTTGACACGAACCACCGCCTCGCGGCCGTTGGCTTCATTGTGAACCTTGACATAAACGCCCAGGGGAAGAGTTTTGTGGGCGGCGGTCATGGCGTACATGTTGTAGATTTCTCCGTTGCTCGTGCGCTTGCCGTGAAAATCCGGTCCGTACCAGCTGGCCACCCCTTGCTGAACGAAACCATCCGTCTTCCTGAGCGGATCATAGCGTTTGCCATTGACGATGTAGGGCTTTTCATAACTCTTGAGACGGGGGTTTGCGGGGGTCTCAAGGACGCGACTGCGATAGGCGGGACCGGCGCAGGCGGCAAGAACGGTTACGAGAAAGACAACAGCCGTAAATCGGCAGGTACGCAGAGTCAGGAGCATTTGCATCCCATTGAACTGGTGAGGGAGGGCTCACTATGAAAAGGACCTATGGGACCAACGGGACCCATAGGTCCTATGACTCGACTCCCATAGGTCCCATGAAGCCCTGTATTAAACTACTCTTCCACCCGGGTCATGGCGCGAAACTTCTGATAACGCTGCTCGACCAGTTCATCGGGAGAGAGCTTTTTCAACTCTTCCAGGTGTTTTTTCAGGACCATTTTGAGGTTTTCGGCGGCTTTCTGGTGGTCGTTGTGGGCGCCGCCGAGGGGCTCCGGAATCACCTCATCGATCACGCAGCCGAGCTCGGCGATATCCTGCGCCGTCAACCGGAGGGCCTCGGCGGCCATAGCACCCTTGGTTCCGTCGCTCCAGAGGATAGCGGCGCACCCTTCGGGGGAAATGACCGCATAGACCGAGTACTCCATCATCAGCACCCGATTGCCGACGGCAATTGCCAGGGCACCGCCGGAGCCCCCCTCGCCGGTAATGGTAACGATAATGGGGACGGTGAGGGCAGCCATCTCCCGCAGATTGCGAGCGATCGCCTCGGCCTGGCCGCGCTCTTCGGCGCCAATGCCCGGGAAGGCGCCGGGGGTATCGACGAAGGTGAAAATCGGCAGCTGAAATTGCTCGGCCATCTGCATTACCCGCAGAGCCTTACGGTAACCCTCGGGGTTAGCCATGCCGAAATTGCGATAGACCTTCTCCTTGGTGTCGCGACCCTTCTGGTGGCCGATCACCACGCAGGGCTCGCCATCGAAGCGGGCAAAACCGCAGACCAGGGCCGGGTCGTCGCGAAAATTGCGGTCGCCATGGACCTCGATCCAATCGGTAAAGATATGCTTGACGAAGTCGAGGGAAAAGGGACGGTTGACATGGCGGGCGAGCTGGGTGCGCTGCCAGCGAGAGAGGTTGGAGAAGATCTCCTCCCGCAGTTTTTCGGCCTTTTTCTCCAGCTTGCGGATTTCGTTGCCGAAATCGACTTTTTCCGTGGAAAACTCCCGAAGTTCGCGAATCTTCTGCTCGAGTTCGACCAGGGGTTTTTCAAAATCGAGGAAAAATTGCATTTTCAACTCCCTAAAAACTGTGTTTTAGGTTTTAGGATTTAAGGTTCAAGGTCGTGGCACCTAAAACCGAAAACTCAAAACCGGAGAGGTTTCTATTGAACCCTTCGCAAAAACTCAGAGGATGGCTAAGCAAAAATTTCGTCCTACAAGGCCTGGTGGTTTTTCAGGGGCGAAGGCCACCATCAGGGTGGTCAAGATCCTGAAAAAACGCTGTAACATACAAGGGCGGACTTTTTGCGACGCCATCTTTATTCAAAAGTGACGACATTATAACCGAACAGTTTTTCCGTATCATCCATTATTTCGTCACTGGCGGCAACTTTCAAGGTTTCAGGCAACTTAAATACCGTCTCGCTGCGATTTGGGACGATCAGATGCATCCAGGCCTCACACCCGCCACGGTGCCGGGCCATGATCTCTCTGAGGGCCCGCAGCTGCCCCTGGTCGAGGCCGGGCGTGGTCAGCCGGAACCGGACCCGCTTGGTGAGCCGTTCCTTGACCTCGCTCAGACAGAGCACTTCGCCGGCCATGAGTTTGACCGTCTCCTCACCGACATCCAGGGAACCGCTGACCAGCAGGGGTTCCTCGCCCTTGAGCAGCTCGGCGGAGGCGGCGTAGACTTCCGGAAAAACCACCATTTCGACAAACCCGGAGAGATCCTCCAGGGTGACGAAGGCCATGCGGTCCCCCTTTTTGGTGGTCAGCTCCTTGAGTCCGGCAACGATGCCGCAGACCTTGACCTCCTCCTTGTCGCCGCGCTCGGAGAGGCCGGCGGTATCGCAGGTGGCAAACCGCTTGATGATCGCACTGTGGCGGGCCAGGGGATGGCCGGTGATATAGAAGCCGAGGGCTTCCTTCTCAAACCCGAGCAGGATGTTTTCAGCCCACTCCTCCATCTCCGGCAGTTTGCCGTAACCGTTGCCGTTGTGGGAAACGATCTCTTCGGCGCCAAAGAGAGATTCCTGCCCCTGGGCCTTCTCCCGCTGGACCTTCTGCCCCGTCTCCATGGCGTCTTCGAGAATCGCCATGAACTGGGCACGCTTGCCGCCGAGGGAGTCGAAAGCGCCGCATTTGACCAGGGCCTCGACCACCTTCTTGTTGACCTTGCGCAGATCGACCCGTTCGCAGAAATCGTTCAGCGAGGCGTAGGGGGACTCTTTGCGCACCTCGATGATCGATTCCAGGGCGGAGGTTCCCACGCCCTTGACGGCGCCGAGACCGAAGCGGATCGATTTGTCGTGGACGGTAAAGGAGCGGTCCGAGGCGTTGATGTCCGGCGGCAGCACCTCGATCCCCATGGAGCGCACTTCACTGATGTTCTTGATGACCTTGTCGGTGTTCTCCATGTCCTCAGTGAGCAGGGCGGCCATGAATTCCACCGGGTAGTGGGCCTTGAGATAGGCGGTATGGTAGGCCACCAGGGCATAGGCCGCCGAGTGCGATTTGTTAAAGCCGTAGGCGGCGAACTTCTCCATCAGGTCGAAGACTCCTTCGGCCTTCTTCGGATCGCGCTTGTTCTCTTTGGCCCCCTTGAGGAAGATCTCCTTCTGCTTGGCCATCTCCTCGGCTTTTTTCTTTCCCATCGCCCGCCGCAGCAGGTCGGCGCCGCCCAGGCTGTAACCCGCCAGCACCTGGGCGATGAGCATGACCTGTTCCTGGTAGACGATGACCCCGTAGGTGTCCTTGAGGATCGGCTCCAGTTGCGGGAAATCGTAGGTGATCTTCTTTTTCCCGTGCTTGCGCTGGATGAAGTCGTCGACCATCCCCGAGCCGAGGGGACCGGGACGGTAGAGGGCGCAGATGGCGATCACGTCCTCGAAACAGTTGGGCTTGAGCTTGACGAGCAGCTCCTTCATCCCCGAGGATTCGAGCTGGAAGACGCCGGTGGTCTCCCCGGCCGAGAGCAGCCGGTAGGCCTCGGGATCGTCGTCGCCGACCAGCTTGAGATCGAAGTCGGGATTCGATTCACGAACTCGATTCCTAATCTTCCACATCAATTCCGCGCGCTGGCTGTAGTCGCACGACTCACCGTCCAGGTCGTAAAGGCTGCCGAAGCCGGCCCGCAGTTCCACGTACGTCACGTGAT
>Ga0102962_1001237_pt1 | contig 10391 bp, 9 predicted proteins | sample SalPonF2_C_D2_MG_FD_84519 | JGI IMG/M metagenome (GOLD analysis project Ga0102962, IMG submission 84519) | Salt pond soil microbial communities from South San Francisco under conditions of wetland restoration - Salt Pond MetaG SF2_C_D2_MG ... | reverse complement strand
GCTATGAGGCAGACGGGCGGTGTTCCGAAAAGGGCGTGCCGGCTCGCGTCCCGGCCGATGCCGCAGAGCACCCGGGCCACTTCCCGGGCCTCGCCGGCGATCTGCGAGGAGAGGACGGCGGTCCGGTAGCCAAGGGCCTCGGCCGACTCCCGGGCCGCCATGAGGGCGAGGTAATTGGTGCCCACCAGCACGTTGGCGACCCGCTCGAAGACGACGTCCCCCGCCTTCGGGGTTTCAGGCACATCTCCCCGGCGTCCCCGGTCGAGGTAGCGCCGCACGGAAGGGGGGAGCCGCTCGCCGATGCCGTATTTGTCGATGACCCCGGTGGCGTCGGCGAAGGTCGAGCGATCGTCGACGGTGGGTCCCGAGGCGATGGTGTCCAGGGGGTCCCCCACCACGTCGGAGAGGATCAGGGCGATGGAGGTCGCCGGATGAAGCAACGCCGCCAGGCGACCCCCCTTGATCTGGGAGAGGTGTTTGCGGATGCCGTTGATCTCGGCGATGGTCGCCCCGCAGGAGAGCAGGGTCCGGGTGACGGCCTGTTTGTCGTCGAGGGTCAGTGCGATCCGCTCTTTCCCTGCGCCGCAGGCGGCCGGATAGGGCATCAGGGCCGATCCCCCGCCCGAAATCAGCAGGAGCACCAGGGTGCGCTCATCGGCGGCGGCGGCAAGATCGGTGATGGCCCGGGCCGCCCGCACCCCTTCGGCGTCGGGCACCGGGTGGCCCGCTTCGATCAGCCGAATCCTCTCGAGCTTTTCGGTGTGGCCGTATTTGACCGAAATCACACCGTCGCTGATCCATGGGCCGAGCACTTCCTCCACCGCCCGGGCCATGGGGGCGGTCGCCTTGCCTGCGCCGAGCACGAAGATCCGGTTGAACCGCTCGAGATCGTAGCGCCTTTCGCCGCCGGGATGGGCGACGACGAGGTGCGGGCCTTCCAGCTGAAGGGTCTCGCGGACCAGGCGCCTCGGATCCACCCGGGCGACGCCCCCCCGGAAGATGGCTTCGAGGTCGCGGCGGATTTCCGATGGGGGCTTCTTCCCTTTCGCCTGGGTTTCCGTCATGGGCATTGGGATTTCCTCTTCAGAACACCAATATTCTTTGATGAGAACAATATTCTACAACCGGCGGGTCGCGTCCCGCCAGACGCCTTCCTTTTGTCCAGGGGGCAACAAAAGGAAGGGAAAAATGCCTTTCCCTGCCGGGAGCATTTCTGTCGCCTGGGGGTGAGGCTCTTCCGGATGGTGGAGCAGTTTTTCAGTGCGTTTCTTCGTTGCGCCTCCACGGGAGCGGGGCGGTGCTTCAGGGCATCGACCTTGTGCTCGGCCTGGAGCGAGCCCTTCAGGAAAATCCCGTCAGCCGATTCTCGTGTCGTGTTCCTCACGTATCGCCAGCGAACGCACGGAAAAGACCTGCCGCATCTTCCCGGAATCCGGAGCGCGCCTGGAAATTTCGCGCGCTACAGAAAGGTCTCGGGCTCTTTTCGCTCGCTGCAGGTGGTCGCCAGTCGCTCCGCCATTTCCCGGATGCGCCCATCCGCCATCGTGCGCGCGCCGCTCGGGCAGGCTTTGACGCATGCGCAGCAGCGAATGCACAGACGGCTCTCCGTCGTCACCGTCTCGCCGATGGCGATCGCCGCGGTCGGACAGACCGGGGCGCACCGGCCGCATCGGGTGCAGAGAGACGCCTGGCTCACCGGGGCGATGTCGGGCAGCACCCGGCGCTCCTTGTAGGGGTGCTCCCCCGGCACCCGGAGAGGCGGCAACCCAGCTAGAGAGTCCGTGCTCTCCATTTTCCCGCGTATCTTTTCGCCGAACGCCTTTGCTCTGTGCAGATCGGCGTCGTCGGGCCGGCCGACGGCGACGGGGGTGGCGGCGGTGGCATAGGAATGTTCGCCGATAAAGGCGCCGGCGGCAACGGGATTAAACCCGGCCTCGAGGGCGACGTCCCGTAATTCCAGCAGCGCATCTTCATACGCCCGGTTTCCGTAAGTAACCAGAATGACGGCCGGAGCGCCAGCTCCCGTGAGGCGGCGGAATCGGGCAACCATCTCCACCGGAAGGCGTCCGCTGTACACCGGGGCGCCGATGATCGCCATCCCCTTGCCTGCCTCCAAGGGGATCGCTGCGGATGGTGTCGACGGGGTCAGGTCGATCCGGGCGGCCAAGGGAAGCTGAATCCCGTCGGACACGGCCTCGACGATCCTCTTCGTGGTGTGCGTCGGCGAAAAATAGATCAGATTCGAAAAACAGACATCCATTTTTTCATGCTCTTTCTAAAAAGTGGGGGCTTTCACGCTCTTGCGCCGCGGCGAGGGCGGCGCCGATGATGCCGGCCTCGTTGCGCAATTGCGCTGGGACGATTTCGGCCTTCACCTCGATCTGGGGGAAAAACCGCGCAAACTTTTTGCTGGCGCCGCCGCCGATGATGAAGCGATCGGGCCAGAGCAGCTCTTCCATCCATTGCAGGGGGCGGTTGAAGCGTTTGCCCGATTTGCTCCAGCTCAGGTGCTTCCGCTCCCGGCCGGCGCCGAAGCGCATCTCGGCGATTCCGGTGGCGTCGGCATCGTTCAGAACGTGAAAGGGGCATCCCGTGGCGTCGGCAAATAGGGTCGCGGCGTCGGTGCCGATCCACGAGGCGTCGATGTTGGCCGCCGTCATGACCCGGCCGTCGCGAACGACGCCGGGAAAGCCGCAGCCGACGACGTCTTGCCAGGAGAATTTCCGCACCCGGCGCGTCACGGTTTCCTGCATGGCCTTCGGTGTGGCCGGCTCCGGCGTCGGAATCCGCAGGCGTTCGCCGACCAGCGTGCCCTGGTCGACGTCGATCACCCTCGCCTTGACGCCGCTGCCGCCGGTGTCGATACCGAGAATCTGCATGGCCCTTCTCCTGGTCTCATGCCGGAACTGCCCGTCACAAAGTATAGCCGATGAGGGTCGGAACGTCCCTGCTGTGTTCCGCGGATTGGCGCAGGGAGGCTGGCCCCTTGCAGGAAGGGCGGGAGTCAAGCTCGTTCCCTCGGTCCACAACGGCTTCGGGAAGGCCGACGAGCAGGCCTTCGGATAATAGGGGCTACCATCGAATTCAGCAGGCGGCGGATACCCCTCGTTTAGGTAGTCTATAAGTGACGGGGGTGTGGCATCCTGCCAGAAGGAGAAGGCCGCCGAATCCGCCTGATCCTTCCTGCACGATCGGTCGGATTTAAGCGCAACCGGTTATATTGTAAGGAGTTTTTCATCATTGGTCAGAATGTCGGTGAGCGGAACGCCCCAGGCGCGGCTCCCTTTTTTCAGGCCGTCTCCGACCCGGAAGAATCCACTTCCGCCAGATGCCGGCGGTAGAGTTCATAATGGCTCTTGATAATCTCCGGTACGGGAAGATCGTAGGGGCAGCGCTGGACGCAATGGCCGCATTCGGTGCACTGCGGAACGCTTTCCATGGGACCCTTGAGAAACTCCGTCGCCACCTGCTGCGACATGCGGTTGACCAGGATCCGGTACCCCATGGCCGGCGTGATCATGACCCCCTGGGGACAGGGCTGGCAATATTCGCAGCGCCGACAGAAGCGTTTGCCCAGCTCCTGACGGTAGCACTCCATGACGGAGCGGTCCTGCTCCGAGACCGCGTTGGGACTGCGGTAGAAGGAGAGGACCTCGTCGATCTGGGCCGTGGATTCAAAACCGGGAATCGGCACGATGTCGTGGTGCTGACGCAGGTATTTGAACGCGGCCTCGGCGTTGTCGATGGCGCCGCCGCCGAAGGGTTTCATGACAATGAAGCCCATTCCCAGTTGCCGGGCCGCGGGCAACAGCTCGTCGGCCGCGGCCTCCTCGATGAAGTTGAAGGGAAACTGGACGGTGCTGAAGAGAGCGGTGCGAATCATTTCGAGGGCCATCGGCAGGCTGTGGGAGGTGACGCCGAGGTAGCGGATCTTGCCGGCGTCCCGGGCCCGAACGGCCTCTTCGAGAGCGCCGCCGGGGGCCGTTACCGCCTCCCAGTCGGCCTCCTGGGCGATCTGATGGAGCTGGTACAGGTCGATGCGGTCGGTCCTCAGCATCCGCAGGCTGCGCTCGAGGTGCTCGCGCAGCCCGTCGCCGCTGCGCTGCTGAGTCTTTGTCGCCAGCACGATGCGCTCGCGCACGTCCCCGAGAGACCGCCCGATCTTCTCTTCGCTGTCGCGGTAGGCGTTGGCCGTGTCGAAAAAGGTGATCCCCCGATCGTAGGCATGGCGCAGAACCCGCGCCGCCGCTTGCGGATCGAGCCGGATGATGGGAATGGCGCCGAATCCCACCTCCGAGACGACCAGATCCGTTTGTCCCAGTTGCATCTGATTCATAAAACGAGCTCCTCAGCTTCGTTGAGACGAAAGCCCCTTGGTGAGTCTCTCAGGATTCCTTCAGACTGTCCATATCGATGACGAAGCGATACCGGACGTCGCTGCTGACCACCCGATCGAAGGCTTCGTTGATTCTCTGGATCGGAATCACCTCGACCTCGGCGGCGACCTCATGCGCGGCACAGAAATCGAGCATCTCCTGGGTTTCGCGGATGCCTCCGATGAGCGACCCGGTCAGGCGTCGGCGCTGCATCACCAGCGAGCCGGCGGCAAGGGCCACGGGCTCGGGAATGCCGACCAGCACCATGGTGCCGTCGTGGCGCAGCAGGCCGAGATAGTCGTTGTAATCATGGCGCGCCGAGACCGTATCGAGAATGAAGTCGAACCGGGAGCCATTCTCCTTGAAGACCTGGGGATCGCCGGTGGCGAGGAAATGGTCCGCGCCCAGGCGCAGAGCTTCTTCTCGCTTGCCCGGGGTATGGCTGAGCACGGTCACCTCGGCGCCCATCGCCCTGGCGATCTTCACGCCCACGTGGCCAAGCCCGCCCAGGCCGACCACCGCCACCCGATCGCCGGCTTTGACCCCGAAATGGCGCAGGGGCGAATAGGTGGTAATGCCGGCGCACAGCAGCGGCGCCGTGCGTTCCAGCGGCATTCCATCGGGGATGCGCAGCACATAGTTCTCATCGACAGTGATCCGGGTGGAATAGCCGCCGTAGGTGGGCCGACCGCTGCCTCGCTCGGTGCCGTTGTACGTCGCGGTCATCCCCTCTTCGCAGTATTGCTCCTCGCCTTCTCGGCAGGGGCCGCATTCACGGCAGGAGTCAATAAAGCAGCCGACGCCGACGATATCGCCCACCACCCATTTTTTCACTTCGGATCCGATCGCGACCACCTTGCCGACGATCTCGTGACCGGGAACCATGGGGAAGGCCGACCCGCCCCATTCATCCCGGGCCTGGTGAATGTCGGAGTGACAGACGCCGCAGAAGAGAATATCGATCAGGACCTCGTGCGGCGCGGGCTCACGGCGCTCGATGGTAAACGGGGTCAAAGGCTTTTTGGCTGAGGGGGCGGCATAGGCGGGTGTCTTAAGCATGATCTCAACTCCTCTTCTGATAGGGATGATCGAACAATCAATCGGAATCGGGCCGCGGCCTCCTTCCCGGGGATTGGAATGGCCGCCAGGGCCATTCCTCCGGGCTCCTTTATCTCGTGCCGGCCGAGCGGGAAGTGGCGCTCGAAGTCGACATCGAGGCCACTGCTGGGCTCACTGGTTCCTGAACGCCGTTAAGACGTGGATGCGACGTCGGGAAAATCGGCGCCGAGCGTGACCTTTTCCCAAGCGTCGTAGTCCTTTTTCTTCAGTTCAAGATCTTTGCGGGCGAGATCGAGCGCCGGTCTGCCAAGAAGCAGATGGCGCGGCGGATCCTCAGCGGCGACCACGTCGATGATTGCCTGCGCGGCTCGGACCGGGTCTCCCTGCTGCTTGCCGGAGCGCTCGGCGGTCTGCTTCCTGCGGACACCTGCCGTCTCGGCATAATCTTCGATCTCGACCTTCGATGAGGCCAGGGAGCGCCCCGCCCAATCGGTACGGAACGGACCCGGTTCGACAACCGTCACTCTGATGTTCAACGGGACCAGTTCGACGGCGAGGGATCCGGACAGGCCTTCTACTGCAAATTTTGTCGCATGATAATACCCCGTTGCAGCGAAACTGACCAGGCCGCCGATAGAGGAAATATTGACGATATGGCCGCGCCGGCGAGCGCGCATCCCCGGCAGCACCGCCTTGGTGACATCGACAAGGCCGAAAACGTTGGTGTCGAACATCCTGCGCACCGCTTCATCTTCGCCCTCTTCGATGGCGGCGAGATAACCGTACCCGGCGTTGTTCACCAGCACGTCGATCTGCCCGAAGCGGCGCTCCGCTTCTTTTACGGCCGCGGTGATCGATGCCTTGTCGGTTACGTCAAGTCGCAGGGCGAGAGCCGTGTCGGCGTGGGTTCTGACCAGATCGTCGATTTTCGACGCGTCCCGCGCTGTCGCTGCCACGCGGTATCCCTGCTTGAGCAACAAAAGGGCCAGCTCGCGGCCGATCCCGGTCGAGCAGCCGGTAATGAACCAGACCGGGGAGTCATGTTTCATCGGTCATTCTCCTTTTGGAAATCATCAGGATCTGCTGTCGCGACTCAACGATCAACCATCGCCATCCGTTCCTTGTTATAGCGAGGTCCTGCGATCTTGCCCGGAGCCATGGCTTCATCGAGTCTCTTCTGTTGAGTTGCATCGAGCGAAATTGCGGAGGCGGCGACGTTTTCCTCCAGATAACTGCGGCGCTTGGTTCCTGGAATCGGGACAATGTCGTCGCCTTTGTGCAGCAACCAGGCCAGGGCCACTTGCCCGGGCTTGGCGCCGATCGTGGCGGCGATTTCGCGCACTGTCCGCGCCGCCCGCATGTTGGCGTCGTAATTTTCGCCCTGGTAGCGCGGATCATTGCGGCGGAAGTCGTCTTCGGGGTAGTCCGCGGCGCGTTTGACTTCGCCGGTGAGAAATCCGCGTCCCAGCGGCGAAAAGGGTACCAGCCCGATCCCTAATTCGTGCAGCAGCGGGATGATCTCCTCTTCGAGATTGCGTTCCCAAAGTGAATATTCGCTTTGCAGGGCGGAAACCGGGTAGACGGCGTGAGCACGGCGAATCGTGTCGACGCCCGCCTCCGAAAGGCCGAAGTAGCGGACCTTGCCCTCCTTCACCAGGTCCGCGACGGTACCGGCCACCTCTTCGATCGGTACGCGGCGATCAACCCGGTGCTGGTAGAGCAGATCGATGTGGTCGGTACGCAGCCGCCTGAGCATGCCTTCGACGGCCTCGCGAAGATGCGCTGGACGGCTGTCGGTGCCTGCCATCTTGCCATTCTCGATCCGGAAACCGAACTTGGTGGCGATCACCACCCGGTCGCGTTTTCCGCTCAGGGCACGGCCGAGAAGCTCCTCGTTGGTAAAAGGACCATAGACCTCAGCGGTGTCGAGAAACGTGCATCCGAGTTCGATCGCCCGGTGCACGGTCGCAATCGACTCGTTCTCGTCGGCCTGCCCATACGACTGGCTCATGCCCATGCAGCCGAGGCCAATCGCCGAAACTTCCAGCCCCTGGCCACCGAGTTTTCTAGTTTTCATTGCCATGATATCTCTCCCCGGAAAGGAACTTCCTGTTTTTTCACGTTTTACCTGGGGCCGTCTCGACCTCGTCCTTTTCTTCGGCGTCAGTCTGGTTATGGCCCTTCAGGCCGACGAGGTTCCGCAATGTTTCAAGGCTCTGGCGCAGGGGAGTTTCGTCCTTCTTGAGACGAGACATCATGATGCCCCCTTCGATCGTTGCGATGATTTGGGTCGCCAGAGCTCCACTGGAAAGTTCCTTGCTGATTTGGTCCTGCCGTTGAGCCTGTTCCACAACGAATGCGAGTTTGCGGATCCAGGTTTCGAAGACATCTTGGACCATTCGGGCAAAGTCCGCATTGGAGTCGCTCATTTCCAGCGCCGTGTTGCCGAAAAGACAACCACCGACAAAACCGGTCGCGATATGACCATCCAGAACAGACGAAAAAAATTGCTCCAAAGCGGTGGCGGAGCCTTCCGGCGTCAAGGTTCGATCCAAAAAGGCCATGAACTCCTCGCTCGCCGCGGCGAAAACGGCCCGGGCCAGGTCATCCTTGCTGGAGAAGTGGTAGTAAAGACTCCCCTTTTGCATCCCAACCGCATCAACGAGATCGCTGATGGAAACGGCATTAAATCCCTTAGTGTGGAAAAGATGCCGAGCGGTCCGGAGAATTTTTTCTCGGGTTACAGCCCCCTTGTCCCGCATAAACGCACTCCTGGAAAAACGAACGTTCGTTAGGTATACTACAAGCGATCACTTCTTTGTCAAGGTTTGCACCTCAACATACCGTTTCATCCGGTGTAACGTTACCGCAAGAGGGAGGCAGGGCTCAAACCACCCATGCCAGGGGCGCTCGGAGCCTAGGAGCCGAACAGCTTCTAATTATTGTTTTGGGGGGACTCAATTGAACCGACGGTCAAATTTGTTCGGCAACATGCGGAATCGGCCCGCATCGCTCCGGCGGGATTCCGGAGCTGATCCTGAAACAGGCTGAAGCGGCGGCTGAAGATATGATTTCTTTCGCAGGAAGGCAAATGCTGGGATGGCTAAACAAAAAACGCCAAATGCAAGGCGCGTCATTGTCGGGCAATGAGGCATACTTGCGTACGTCGAAGCAGTGCGAGCAAGGACAGCAACGCCGCAGTTGGTGAATTTTTGCGACGACATCAAGATATGGTCGCTTCGGTGGAGTGAGCGAACTTCTTTTATCCTCGCGCTGTGCGCAGAGATGGGAGGTCCTAGGCAATGAATTCTGTCATCCAAGTAGAAAAGATCATTCTCGACTACTGGGCATCCGCCCCGAGCAACAGTCTTCATCTCGAAACCGGCGAGAAGGCTTGGGAAAAACCGCATGTTGCAATAGCAAGGGGGGACGATCCCCTCTTTTGGCGCAACAAAGAGATGATCGGTCCCTTCCTCTGGACGCCGGAAGAGGCCTACGCAATGGCATTCCCCGGCTCCCAGGCACCTGCCAGCGAGTTGCGGGTCATCTCCTATGTATTGCCGCAGACTCCGGAGACCCGCTCCGACCAGCGTCAGGAGAAGACCGTGCCGTCCGCACGTTGGGCGCGTTCGCGGTTTCATGGCGAGGAGTTTAACCGCGAACTGCGGCTCCATCTGGCAGAAACCCTTACCAGGGCAGGGCATCCCTCGGTGGCACCGGAGCGTTTACCGGATTTCGCCTACCGACAGTCTGAAAGATTCGGCCTGGCATCCAACTGGTCTGAACGCCATGCCGCCTTCATTGCCGGGCACGGTACCTTCGGCCTCTCCGATGGCATGATCACCCGTTGGGGAAAGGCGGTTCGCTTCGGATCGGTTGTGTCCCGCATCGATCTGCCGGCTACCGAACGGGTCTATGGAGACGACCATCACGCCTGGTGCCTCTGGTATGCGAGGGGAACCTGCGGCGCCTGCACCAAACGCTGCCCGGTCAACACCATCACCACAGAAGAGGGGCACGACAAGCAGGCCTGCTTCACCTATATTCGGGGCACGACGACTCCCTTCGCAACCAAAACCTACGGCACCGGTGCGACCCCCTGCGGTTTGTGTCAGGTCAAAATCCCCTGCGAGGCTCAGGTCCCCCCTGCATTGCTGAAAAATTCCTAGGAAACCAAGGGGTCTACAGAATTCAACCATTCAGTTCAATTTTTATTTTTGCAACGTCCTCTTTGGCTTCCCCGCCCGTCGTAAAGCACGGTGCGTCCCTGGAAATCGAATCTCCGGGTTAGCCTCCACTCGCTCATCGCTCAACCTCCGCCTCTGTATTTACAATACCGCAGATCCGCAGCGAGCCCTCTTTTTGCCGGATCGAACCTTTTGCGGCCCTATTTTTTCTTCAGCCGGCGTAGGGCCGCGAGGGTTTCTTCCGGCTCGGGGCGGCGGGTGTGATCGGTGTTGGTCTTCGCGTCGGCAATGATGCCGTCGGCGCCGATCACGTAGCGCGACGGCAAGGGCAGGGTCCAACTCGCATCGCCGTTGACCCGCTCCAGATCGATGCCGAAACCGCGATAGATCGCCCGCAGCGCCTCGGGGACGCCGATGGTCAGCCCGAAGGCGTCGGCCACCCGGTTTCCGGCGTCCCCGAGCAGGGGGAACTCCAGCTCGTACTTTTCCACCGTTCGCCGGGCAAAGCGTTTTTCAATGGGAGAGATTGCCACCAGCTGCGCGCCCAGCTCCCTGATTTCGTTCAGAATCCCTTGCAGAGCCTCCAGCTCCGCGTTGCAGTACGGTCACCAGCTCCCCCGGTAGAAATTGATCACCAGGGGCCCTTTCTCCAGCAGTTGGTACGACGACCAAAGCCGGCCGCTGTGATCCTCCAGGGAGAAGGGCGGCGCTTCGTCCCCCGGTTTCAGCGCCAGCAGGTGCTGGCCGGCGGCCTCGACGGAGTGCAGCG
>Ga0102962_1001236_pt1 | contig 10395 bp, 8 predicted proteins | sample SalPonF2_C_D2_MG_FD_84519 | JGI IMG/M metagenome (GOLD analysis project Ga0102962, IMG submission 84519) | Salt pond soil microbial communities from South San Francisco under conditions of wetland restoration - Salt Pond MetaG SF2_C_D2_MG ... | reverse complement strand
CACTCAAGCACTCAAGTGCCATACCATCTTTCCCCACATCCGCCGCAGATTCTGCAAAGTGCGGATAAATCATTATTTTCCGGATAAGACTTTATTTTCGGTAAACAACAGCTTGCTGATGCCTGTCAGGAGTGGATTGCACCCCTTGCTGTAGGGTAGGTGTCATGGCCGGGCGGATCACCAACGCGGAAATCGCCGACACCTTCGAGCGGCTGGCCGACCTGCTGGAATTGCAGGAAGCCAATCCCTTCCGGGTACGTGCCTATCGCAACGCTGCCCGCGTGATCGAAAACCACGCGCAGCCTCTGGCCGAACTTGTCGAAGAAGGCGCCGACCTCGACGAACTGCCCAGCATCGGCGAAGGCATTGCGGAAAAGATCACCACCCTCGTGAACACCGGCAAGCTCCCGGCGCTCAACGAGGCTGCACGAAAAACGCCGCTGGTACTTACCGACCTCATGCGCATCCCCGGCCTCGGGCCAAAGCGGGTCAAGGAGCTTTACGACACGCTGAATATCAAGAGCACCGAGGACATCACACGCGCCGCGCGGCGCGGCAAGCTGGCCGAGCTGCCCGGTTTCGGCGACAAGCTCGCCGCCAAGATCGCGGACGCCGTCGAACACCTGGCAGGCGAACAAAAACGCTTTCGTCTCGACGAGGCGGAAACCCTCGCCGCGCCCCTGGTCGAGTACCTGCAGAAACTGGAACACGTCAAACAAGTGGTGATCGCCGGCAGTTTCCGGCGGCGCAAGGAAACCGTGGGCGACATCGACATCGTGGTGACTGCAACGGACGGCGGCACGGTGCTGAAAAACCTCACGCTCTTCGAGGGCGTGCACGAAATCGTCTCGCAGGGCGAAACACGCGCCACGGTCATGCTCGGCATGAACCTGCAGGTGGATGTGCGCGTGGTGCCGGAAGTTTCGTTCGGCGCGGCGCTGTATTACTTCACCGGCTCCAAGGCGCACAACATCGCCCTGCGCCGCATGGCCCAGGACAAGCACCTCAAACTCAACGAATACGGCCTCTATCGCGGCGACAAGCGCATCGCCGGCAAGACGGAAAAAGAACTGTTCAAGGCTTTCGGCATGGCGTGGATCCCACCCGAGTTGCGCGAAGACAGCGACGAGATCGAGGCGGCGCTCGAAGGACGGCTGCCTGCGCTGATCGAACTCGGTGACCTGCTCGGCGACCTGCACAGTCACACCACCGCGAGCGACGGCCGCGCCAGCCTGGAAGAGATGGCCGCCGCCGCACGCGAACGCGGCTACGCGTACCTGGCCATTACCGAGCATACGTCCTCGACCCGCATCGCCAACGGGCTCGACGCGAAGCGCCTGCGCAAGCATCTCGAGAAGATCGACGAGTTGAACGAGGGCTTCCAGGACTTTCGCCTGCTGAAATCGGCCGAGACCGACATCCTCGAGGACGGGACACTCGACCTCCCGGACGAGGTGCTCGCCGAACTGGACTTCGTGCTCGGCACCGTTCACGCGCACTTCGACCTGCCGGAAAGCAAGCAGATGAAACGCATCCTCAAGGCTTTCGACCATCCGCGGTTCGCGGGGATGGCCCACCCGTCGGCGCGCCATATCGGCCAGCGCGAACCGATCCGCATGAATTTCGAAACCCTTTGCGAGGCCGCCGCGGACCGTGGCATCTTCCTGGAGGTCAACGGCCAGCCCGAACGCCTGGACCTCAACGACACGCATTGCCGCCTGGCGAAGGAGATGGGCGTGATGCTCGTGATCTCGTCCGACGCGCACAGCACCGCTGACCTCGACAAGATCCGCTATGGCGTCGACCAGGCCCGGCGCGGCTGGATCGAGGCGAAAGACATACTCAACACCCTCCCTCTAAATAAGTTGCTCAAAAAGCTCCGCGGTTCCTGAGCCGCATGCTCTGAACACCCGGGTGTTGTCACACGCTGTATTGAGGCCACCATTCGAGACATGCCACGAGTCCAAGCTTCTGCTAGGCTTCGGCCATGGCCGGACTTCAAATCGAAACCCGGTATTAGTTAGCAGGCTCGGAGAAACAACATGGGGTGTGTGCTCGTAATCATCGGTCTGGCCGTTCCCCGGGTCCTGATGTTTTTCATCTGGCTGCTGACCGACTGGTTCGCGCGCGGCTTCGAGACGCGAGTCTGGCCGATCCTGGGTTTCATCTTCCTGCCCTACACCACCCTCGTATACCTGGCAGCGATGCTCGACAACAACCACAGCCTGTCCGGGCTCTGGCTGGTACTTTTCGTGCTCGCCATACTCTTCGATATCGGCAACTGGGGCGGTGGCCGCGCGGCAACACGCCGACGGTAGTGCACTACAGGTAGTCAGTGGCCGAGGTCGGCGAGATAGTTGCTGCCGAGTTGCTGCATCTGCTCCAGGATCCATTGCTGGCGCTGGAGCAAATAGTCGGAAGGCCGATCCGGGTTGAAGTGATCGGGGTCGGGCAAGGCCGCGGCGAGCAACGCCGCTTCGTAGGCATTCAGTTGCGAGGCGTGTTTGCCGAAATATTTTTCCGCGGCTGCTTCCACGCCGAAGGTATGCGGGCCGAACTGAGCGATATTGAGATACATTTCCAGCACCCGTCGCTTGGGCCAGTTCAGGTCGATCAGCACGGTGAACCAGGCTCCGATGGCCTTGCGGAAATAACCGCCACCGGGCCACAAAAACAGGTTCTTCGCGGTCTGCTGGGTGATGGTGCTGGCGCCATGCAGGGTGCCGCCCTGCTCGTTGTGCTTGATGGCCTTGCGGATGGCCTGGATGTCGAAGCCATGGTTGGTGGGGAAAGTCTGGTCCTCGCTCGCGACGACCGCGAGACGCATCGGCGGCGAAATCCTGTCGTAAGGCACCCAGACCTGCCGCACCTTGTGTCCCGAGCCGTATGCAATCTCGAGCATGAAGGCAGTGACATCCGGATTGCGCCAGCGCAGAGCGAGCACCGGCACCCAGCTTGCCAGGACCAGAACGACAACCGTGGCGCTCACCACCAACGGCCAGGTACGTTGCCTCTTTGGATCCGGCTTCTGCTTGGCCGCAGGTTCGGCCTCCGACTGAGGCTGGTCCGGCAGACTCCCGATATAGGGTTCTGATGGATCGTAGTTCATGATCACGGGAATTTCCTGCATCGGAATATTTGACCACGGCAAGCAGGAATGTTCGGCAGAGGCGCGAGCCCTATTCCGTTGCGATGACAGTTGTAGGAGCGACTTCAGTCGCGATGACCGTAGGGTTCCGCTGCTGATCGCGGCTGAAGCCGCTCCTACAAGGGATATTGATCGACTAGGACTTATCAAGCCAGGCGGGTAACGGCTGAGCGTGGCGCTCGATCCAGTCCTGATTGTCGAGGTACCAGTCGAGCGTCTGTGATAACCCGTCTTCGAAGCGGCGTTCGATGCGAAAGTCGAGTTCGGTTTCCATGCGCGTGGGGTCGATCGCGTAGCGGCGGTCGTGGCCCGGCCGATCGGTGACGAACTCGATCAGCTTTTCGTGGCCACCCTCGATCTTGCCCGGGAATTTTTTATCGAAAAGGCGGCACAGGAGACGCACGACTTCGATGTTGGTGCGCTCGTTGTGCCCGCCGATGTTGTAGGTGCGCCCCGGCTTGCCGCGTTCGAGGATAGCCTCGATGCCGCGGCAATGGTCTTCCACGTGCAGCCAGTCGCGCACGTTGCCGCCGTCCCCGTAAACCGGCACGGGCTGTCCGGCCAGCAGGCGGCGGATTGCCAGCGGGATCAGCTTTTCCGGTAATTGCCAGGGACCGTAGTTGTTGGAGCAATTGCTGATCGTCGCCTGCAGGCCGTAAGTCTCGCCGTACGCGCGCACCAGGTGGTCCGAAGCCGCCTTGCTCGCGGCGTACGGCGAGTTGGGCGCGTAAGGCGTCGTTTCCGTGAACGCGGGATCGTCCGGTCCCAGCGAGCCGTAGACCTCGTCGGTCGAGACATGGTGGAAACGATGCTGCACGCCGTCCTCCAGCCACGCGGCACGAGCCGCCTTGAGCAGCGCATGCGTGCCGACGATGTTGGTCTGCACGAAGGCCTCGGGCCCATCGATGGAACGGTCCACGTGCGACTCCGCTGCGAAATGCACCAGCGTCGTGATTTTTTCCTCGCGCAGCAACGCCAGCACTTGCTCTTCGTCACCGATATCGCCTTCCACGAAACGCAGGTTCGGATTCTCGCGCGAGGGAGCCAGGTTATCGAGATGGCCCGCGTAAGTCAGCGCATCAAGAACGACGACGCGGTCATCCGGATGCGCGTGCAGCCAGTAATGTACGAAATTCGCGCCGATAAAGCCGGCACCGCCGGTGACCAGCATGTTCACGCAACCTCCTCCACCGCAATCTCCCGGAGCATCGTGCGCAGGGCAACGCGCCAGTGCACCGGGGCAATGCCGGTGTATTCACGGGTCGCGCGGCAATCGAGCACGCTGAAGGCCGGCCGCTGCGCCGGGCGCTGGAAAGAGGCCGTATTCGTTGGCACGACCCGCGCCGGATTCTTCAGGAGGCCCAGCGAGGCGCCATCCTCGGCGATGGCCGTGGCAAAGTCGTACCAGCTTGCAACCCCGGCATCCGTGTAATGAAACGTGCCCGTCTTCGGGTGCAAGGCGAAGTACCAGAGCACCTGTGCGAGGTTGGCCGCCCAGGTTGGTGCACCGATCTGATCGTCCACGACGGACAATTCATTACGATCGGCCAGCAGTCCGAGCATCGTCTTGACGAAGTTGGTTCCGTAGCGCGAATACAACCATGCAGTGCGCACGATGGTCGCCTCGGGCAGACGCTCGCGTACAAGTGTTTCGCCACGGGCCTTGCTCGCCCCGTAAACACCGAGCGGTCGCGGTTGGTCATCGGGTTTCCAGGGATGACTGGAATTGCCGTCGAACACATAGTCCGTCGAGACCTGCACCAGGCGGACACCCGCGCCGGCGCACAACTCGGCCAGCGACTCCGCGCCTTCGGCGTTTATTGCGTAGGCTTTGTCGGAGTCGGATTCGGCCCGATCGACAGCCGTGTAGGCCGCTGTGTTGATGATGCAAGCCGGCTCGGCCTCGCGGATCACCGCCTGCATGCCGGCTGGATCGGTCAAGTCAAAATCGCTTTCCTCGGGCACGAACACCCGGACCGCATCCGGCAGGGTATCCACGAGAGAGGCAGCCAGTTGGCCTTTCCCGCCTGTGATCAATACGTTCATTCGAACTTCGGGCATTCGTCGAAAGACATCCCGCTCCGGTCCTTGTCGTTGAGGATGATGTCGCTTTCCGGCAGCGGCCATTCGATCGCAAGCTTCGGATCGTTCCACATCAGGGTGCGCTCGGACTCGGGCGACCAGAAGGCATCGACCTTGTAGATGAAATCGGCCTCGCCGGACAGCGTCAGGAAACCATGTGCAAAGCCGGCCGGCACCCAGAGCATCTCGTGCTTGACCGCATCGAGCCGGAAACCTTCCCACTGCCCGAAAGTCCGGGAACTGCGGCGAAGGTCCACCACCACATCAAACACCGTGCCCGTGACCGCGCGCACCAGTTTGCCCTGCGCCTGCGGGTTCTGGTAGTGCAGGCCACGCAGCACCCCGTAACGCGAACGGCTGTGGTTCTCCTGGACGAATTCGGCATCTATGCCGGCCTCGGCAAATTTCCTGCGCTGCCAGCTTTCCATGAAGAAGCCGCGCTCGTCGGCAAATACCCGGGGCATGATGCGCACGACGCCAGGCAACTTCGTCTGCGAGAACTGCATCAGAAACCGTCCTCCGCCAGCCGCATCAAATATTGTCCGTAGGCTGTCTTTTCCAGCGGCGCGGCCAGGCTCCGCAGTTGCGCGCGATCTATAAAGCCTTCACGGAAAGCAATTTCCTCCGGGCAGGCAATCAACAGGCCCTGCCGGTTCTGGATGGCCTCGATGTAGTTGGCCGCCTGCAGCAAGGCATCGTGAGTGCCGGTATCGAGCCAGGCGATGCCGCGGCCCAACGGTGCCACCACCAGATCGCCGCGCTCCAGGTAGGCGCGGTTGACGTCGGTAATCTCCAGCTCGCCGCGCGCGGAGGGCTTGACGTGTCGGGCGATATCGACCACGTCGTTGTCATAGAAGTACAAGCCCGTCACGGCGTAATGCGTGCGGGCCCTGGCGGGTTTTTCCTCGATGGAAATAGCCCGGCCATCCGCATCGAAGTCAATCACGCCATAACGCTCCGGGTCGCGCACCCAGTAGGAGAAGACCGTCGCGCCCTTTTCGCGTTCGGTCGCAGCCTGGAGATGACCATGCAGTCCTTCGCCATAGAACAGGTTGTCGCCGAGCACCAGCGCCACCGGATCCGGACCGATAAAGTCCTCGCCGATGAGAAACGCCTGGGCCAATCCATCCGGGCTGGGTTGTTCGGCATATGAGAGATTGATGCCCCACTGGCTGCCGTCGCCCAGCATGCGCCGAAAGGACGGCAGGTCTTCCGGAGTCGAAATAACGAGAATGTCGCGGATACCCGCCTGCATCAGGATCGCCAGCGGGTAGTAGACCAGGGGCTTGTCGTAGATGGGCAGCAGCTGCTTGCTCGCGCCGCGGGTAATCGGATAGAGGCGCGTCCCCGAACCGCCCGCGAGAATAATGCCTTTGCGTGTGGTCGCCAAAGTTTTGCCTCTGACCCGTTAGCACCCGTATTCTACATGGCGCCCTCTCCTCCCTGTCCTCTCGCCAAGGCGCCAAGGCGCCAAGGCAGACAGATGACCTTTTCTCTCGCAACGGCGCAACGACGCAACGGATGAAGGATCAAGAGAAAGAACTCTCGCAGAGACGCAAAGGCGCAGAGAAGGCAAACAGAAAAAGTTGGTGCGCCGGTGACTAGTGGGTATTCCCGGTTATGCAGAGCGGTCTGGAACGGCGGCCCCGGCTGCGATTTTCTCCGGATCCTCCTCCGGGCCCCCTTCCTTGCTGCACAAGCAAGGAAGGGGGGCATTCATTCTTCTTGGCGATCTCTGCGCCTTGGCGAGAATTCCGTTCTTCCCGTAGCGTCGTTGCGCCGTTGCGAGAGTCACATCCGGGAAGGGAGCAAGTACCCTAGACGCGTTCGAAAACGCCGGCAGCACCCATGCCGGTGCCGATGCACATCGTCACCATCGCATGCTTCAGGCCGCGTCGCTGCATGCCGTGCAATGCGGTCGCGGTGAGTTTTGCTCCGGTGCATCCGAGCGGATGCCCGAGGGCGATCGCGCCGCCGAGCGGGTTGGTCTTCTCGGGATCGAGCCCCAGCTCGCGCACCACCGCCACCGTCTGGGCGGCAAAAGCTTCGTTGAGCTCGATCCAGCCGATGTCGTCCAGCTTCAATCCGGCCGCGTCCAGGGCCTTGGGAATGGCCACCTTCGGACCGATGCCCATGATCTCCGGCGGCACGCCGGCGACCTGGAAACTCACCAGACGTGCGATGGGCTTCAAGCCATAGTCCTTCACCGCACGTTCGCTGGCGACCAGGCACATCGCCGCACCGTCGCTCATCTGCGAACTGTTGCCGGCGGTCACGCTGCCCCTGGCGGCAAAGACCGGACGCAACTTGCCCAGCACCTCGGGCGTGGAACCCGGACGCGGGCCCTCGTCGGTATCGCAGGTGCGGCGCTTCATGTCCAGCTTGGCCTCGCTCGGATGCGGCACCGCATGGGTCACTTCATAGGACAGCAACTCGTCCTTGAACTCGCCATCCTTGATCGCCTTGATCGCCCGCTCGTGGCTGCGCGCCGCCCAGGCGTCCTGGTCCTCGCGGTTCACCTTGAACTGTTCGGCAACCTTCTCGGCGGTGATGCCCATCCCATAGGCAATGCCGTAGTCTTCCCGGCGTTCGAAGATCGAGGGGTTGTAGGCGGGATGATGACCGCCCATCGGCACCATGCTCATGCTCTCGACACCGCCGGCCAGCATCAGGTCGGCAGCGCCCAGCCGCACCCGGTCAGCAGCGATCGCGATCGCCTGCAGGCCCGAGGAACAGAAGCGGTTGATGGTCATGCCGGGCACGGCGTCGGGCAGGCCCGCGAGCAACGCGGCATTGCGGGCCACGTTTAGACCCTGCTCGCCTTCGGGCATCGCGTTACCGACGATCACGTCCTCGATGCGCTTGGTGTCGACGCCGGGATTGGCCTCGATGACGCCACGGATGGCGTGCACCAGGAGGTCGTCCGGGCGCACGTTGCGGAACATCCCGCGCGGCGCCTTGCCCACCGGCGTGCGCAGCGGAGAAACGATGTAGGCATCCTGAATCTGTTTCATGTCTTGGCTCCTCAATTTCTCAGCGGCTTGCCGGTCTTGAGCGTATGTTCGATACGCGCGCGGGTCTTGTCCTGCTGCAGCAATTCGAGGAAGTGCTTGCGCTCCAGCGCGAGCAGGTAATCCTCGGTCACGCGCTCGCCCTCGTCCACGTCCCCACCGCACAGGATGTCGGCGATACGGGCACCCAGCTCGAAGTCGTATTCCGAAATGAAACCGCCCTCGAGCATGTTCACCAACTGCGCCTTGACATTGGCGATGCCCGTGCGGCCCACGACCGGGATCCCGGCGGGAACTCGCGGCGGTCGATAGCCTGATTCATGCATGGCAAGCGCCTGGGCCTTGGCCGCGTGCAGCAACTCGTCACGGTGGAAGACCACCACATCACTGTCGCGCAGGAAACCGAACTCCTTCGCTTCCTGCGCACTGGTGGCAACCTTGCCCATACCGATCAGTTCGAAGCGCTTGGCCAGCCGGTCGAAGACCCAGCCCGGGCCGGATTCCTCGGCCGCGCGCAGGGCGAATTCCTTGGTGCCGCCACCGGCGGGCACCAGGCCCACGCCGGCTTCCACCAGGCCGATGTAGCTTTCCAAGGCTGCCACGACGCGGTCGCAGTGCAGGACGAACTCGCAGCCGCCCCCGAGCGCCATCCCGCGCACGGCGGCCACCGTCGGCACCGCCGCGTAACGCAGGGCAAGCGAGGTGCGCTGGAAGTTTTCGATCATCTTCGCCGGATCCAGCGTGCCCTTGGCCACGCCCTCGCCGATTTCCTTGAGATTCGCCCCGTAGGAGAACGGCTCCGACTCCTGCCAGATGATCATGCCCTTGCAGTCGCGCTCGGCAATCTTGAGCGCCTCGTTGACGCCCTCGAGCACGGCCGGGCCCACGGTGTGACCCTTACTCTTGAATGAGAGCACGCCCACCCCGTCGCCGAGGTCCCACAGGCGTACGCCGTCGTTTTCGTACAGCGTCTCGAACTTCGGCGCCGGTTCGCCGACGACCCGTTCGCGGAACACCTGCCGGCAATAGACCGGATGCGAGGAGAACGGCGCGTAGCTGCCGGCAGCGGCATCCCACGAGCCCTCGGGCGTGTGCACCGCGTCGATCTGCTTTACCCAGTCGGGCAGCGGGGAATCCTTCATGGTCTTGCCGCCGGCGATGGCCTGTTCGAGGTCGGCGGCGAGCTCTTTCCAGCCGATGGCCTGCCAGGTCTCGAACGGGCCCAGCTGCCAGCCATAACCCCAGCGCATCGCGAAGTCCACGTCGCGTGCACTGTGTGCGATCTCGCCCAGGTAATAGGCGGTGTAATGGAACAGGTCGCGGAAGACCGAGCGCAGGAAATCCGCCTGCGGATGGTCGATGTCCTTGAGCATGGCGTATTTCTTCGCCGGGTCGCGCTCCTTGAGAAAAGCGCGCATCTCGTCGGTCAGCGCCGACTTGACCGGGCGGTATTCACCCTTGGCCGGATCGATGACCTCGATGCCGCCCTTGCCCTTGCGGTAGATGCCCGCGCCGCTCTTCTGGCCAAGCGCACCCTTTTCAATCAGGGCATTGAGCCAGTCGGGCAATTTGAAATACTCGTGCCAGGGATCATCCCCGAGCGTTTCGGCCAGGTTGTTCACCACGTGCTGCATGGTGTCGAGGCCGACCACGTCGGAGGTACGCAGCGTCGCGCTCTTGGGCCGCCCGATGCCGGGGCCGGTCAGGCGGTCCACCAAGTCCAGCGGCAGATCGAGGCGCTCGGCATGATGCAGCACGGCAAGGATGGCGAAGACGCCGATCCGGTTCCCGATAAAATTCGGCGTGTCCTTGGCGCGGATCACGCCCTTCCCGAGCACGGTGGTGAGGAATCCTTCGAGACGGTCGAGCACCTTGGCTTCCGTGCCGGAATGCGGAACCAGCTCGACCAGGTGCATGTAGCGCGGCGGGTTGAAGAAATGCACCCCGCAAAAACGCTGGCGCAGCGCGGAGGGCAAGGCCTTGGCCAGCTCGCCGATGGGAATCCCGGAAGTGTTGGTGGCGAACAAGGCGTCGTCGCGCACATGCGGGCCCACCTTTTCATACAGCGACTGCTTGAGGTCCAAGCGCTCCACCACGGCTTCCACGATCAGGTCGCATTCGCGCAGGCGCTCGAGGTCCTGGTCGTAGTTGCAT
>Ga0102962_1001235_pt1 | contig 10399 bp, 7 predicted proteins | sample SalPonF2_C_D2_MG_FD_84519 | JGI IMG/M metagenome (GOLD analysis project Ga0102962, IMG submission 84519) | Salt pond soil microbial communities from South San Francisco under conditions of wetland restoration - Salt Pond MetaG SF2_C_D2_MG ... | reverse complement strand
CATGAAGTGCTGCCGGAACAGGAACACCCCGGTCGCGGACGCCAGGAACGGCACGATGATGGCCCAGTAGGAGTTCGACCAGTTGAAGCCGTAGGGCGTGGGCGCCAGCGGGTGCGTGATCCACGACAGGAGCGCCACCCAGGTCGGCGGCGCCTGCTTCGACACCAGGTCGAACAGCCCCACGATCAGCACCTGGGTGGGCATCATGAGCGTCAGCAGGATGAAGCCGAACACGATGGGCTTGAACGGGATCCGGAAGTACACCAGCGCCATCCCCGCCATCAGCGACAGCACCGTCTTGCCCAGCGTCACGGCGAAGGCGATGATCAGGGAGTTGCGCATGTAGATGCCGAGGTCGGCCGACAGCCAGGCCGTCTTGATGTTGTGCCACAGCTCGCCGCCCGGGATCATGCTGGGCGACAGCACCTGGGCCGTCGTCTGCGTCGCCTTGACGATGGCGAACAGGATCGGGCCCGTCACGATCAAGCAGCTCAGGATCAGCAGGATGTGGATGAGCCAGCGGGTCCGCGGGCGCCGGCTGCGGCGCGCGGGCGCACCGGGGCTCGCCGTTCGCGCCGCCACCTCAGGCCCCCCCGTAGTGCACGTTGCGGCCGCCGTAGCGGAACTGCAACACGGTGATGACACCGACGAGCAGGAGCAGGATCACACCCTGCGCGCCGGCGAAGCCGAGGCTTCCGGTTCCGCCGAAGCCGTCCTGGTAGAGCCGATAGATCATGGTGGTGGTCAGGCCCGCGTTGTCGAGGTGGAGCGCGCTCGGCCCCACGGGGCCGCCCTTCGTAAGGATGTCGATGAGGCCGAAGACCTCGAAGAACGAGTAGGCGAGGTTGGTGAAGACCAGGAAGAAGGTCATCGGGGAGAGCAGCGGCACCGTCACGGCGCGGAAACGTTGCCAGGCGTTGGCGCCGTCGATGGCGGCCGCCTCCGACAGCTCCCCGGGGATGTTCTGCAGCGCCGCGAGGTAGAACACGACGTTGTAGCCGAGCTGCTTCCAGATCGCGGCCCCGACCACCAGGCCGAACGCCAGCAGCGGGTTGTCCAGCCAGCGCGGCGCGATGCCGAACAGGCGCGAGAGGACCTGGTTGACCTCGCCTACCTGGGGGTTGAACAGGAACGAGAAGATGGTGCCGGCGATGGCCGGCGACAGCGCGAAGGGCCAGATCAGCAGCAGCCGGTAGAAGCGCGAGCCCGTGACCTTCTGGTTGGCCAGTATGGCGACGGCCAGGCTCACGATCAGGCCCAGGACCACCACGGACGCGCTGAAGACGACGCTCTGCAGCACCACCTGGCGGTACATCGGCGCCAGAAGGCCGGAGAAGAGCTGCCGGAAGTTGTCCAGGCCGATGAACCGGCGCGTCCCCAGGATCAGGTTGCTGCGGTACAGGCTGAGGACGAACGACTGAACGGCGGGATAGTACAGGAAGATCACGAGGATGACGACCGTGGGAAGCATGAGCAGCCAGGCCGTCGTCCAGCTCTTAAATACGGGTGTTCCCTCGTTCATGCGGGGCTCCTGCGGCGCCGCCTTGGCGGGCCCGCGCCGCTCGTGGGCGGGATAGAAGGCCGGCGGCGAGTCTCCCCGCCGCCGGCCTCGACGCGATTACTGGAAGTTGCTGTTGTACTGCTGCAGGGCCTGGTTGGCGAGTTTCTCCGCCTGACCCATCGCGGAATCCACGGAGGCGCCGTTGAGCACCTTCTGGATGCCCTCTTCGATGATGGTCCGCACCTGCGGGAACGGGCCCATGAGGGCGCCGGCCGTGGCGGACGAGGACTTGGTGTTCAGGAGCTGCTTGAACGCGACGGCGTAGTTGGGGTTGTCGCGGAACCAGCCTTCCTGGTCCAGCTGGTTGACGGAGCTGATGCGCACCGGGAAGTAGCCGGTGAGCTTGTGCCAGCTGATCATGTTCTGGGTGTTGGTCATGTACAGCGCGAAGTCGCGCGCGGCCTGCTGCACGTCCTGCGGCACGCCCTTGGCGATCCACAGCGAGGCGCCGCCGATGACCACGCCTTCACGCGGAGCGTTGTCGGCGATCGGCAGCTCAGCGGTGGTGGCGCCCCAGCCGCCGTCCTTGCCGGCCTTGGTGATGGCGTTCACCTCGGAGGTCGAGTCGATGTGGAACATGGCCTGGCCCTGCGTGAAGATGGCCTCGCTACCGTTCCAGTCCTCGAGCTTGCCGGTGTAGGTGTAGTAGCCCTTGTCGTTGAGCTCCTTGATCCAGTTGACGATGTTGAGGGAGGCGTCGCTGGTCAGGTTCACCTGGGTGGCGCGGCCGGAGCGACCGTTGTCGTTGTTGACCAGGGGCGCGTTCTGCTCGGCCATCCACTGCTCGTAGAACCAGCTGTGCAGCGCGAAGGTGATGCAGCTGTCCTGGGTATCGCCGGCGGCGCGCAGCGCGGCGCAGTCGTTGAGCACGTCGCTGTAGGTCTTGGGCGGGTTGTTGGGGTCGAGCCCCGCCTTCTGCATCATGGCGTTGTTGACGAACATCACCGCGTTCGAGGAGTTGAACGGGATGGAGTTCACCGTGCCGCCGATGGTGTAGTAGTCGAGCACCGGCTTGATGTAGTCGCTGGTGTCGAAGCTACCGGGGATGTCGCCGGCCGGGATGAACAGGCCGGAGTCCTTGGCCTGCTGGCTGCCGACCTCGAAGAGCTGCACCAGCGCCGGCGGGTTGCCCTGGCGGGCGCCGAGCACGGCCGCGTTGAGGACGTCGCGGTAGGACGCCTTGGGCGTGACCACGATCTCGTAGTTCGGGTTCTGTTTGTTCCACTCGGCGGCGCGGTCCTTGATCCACTGGAGCCGCTCCGTGCTGAACGCTTCGAAGAAGTCGATCTTCGTCTGCGCCAGCGCAGTGCTGCCGAGCATGGCGAGCAACGAGAACAGGATGACGATTCGCTTCATGGTTCCCCTTTCCCTTCGTGTGAAGCCGGCCTCAACGTAGCACCCCTCCGTCATGGCTTCGTCTGACGGCAACGTGTTACGAGCCGACTCGCTTCCTCCGGTGGTGCCGCGTGCTCCTGGCGGCCGGAGTCGACCGTATGCGGGTGTGGCGTCGCGCCTCCCTCGGAGGCTACGGGGTAACGCCGTGGGCGCTCCCGCTCTCCCCATCCGCTGGTCGCTTGTCCAGGATTCGAGTCTACCCCGCTGCGTCTGGAGCGTCCATAGTCGCACCGCTACCGGTTGCGCTGCGCGCCCCGCCCGTCGTCATCGAAGGACGTGCAGCAGGTTGGGCAGGAAGTTGACGAACCACGGCACGTACGTGACCAGCAACAGCACCACGACCATGGCGGGCCAGAGATAGAGCATCGCCCGGCTGGCGCGCTCGATGCGGATGTTGCCGATGGCGCACCCCACGAACAGCGCCGTGCCGACCGGCGGCGTGGTGAGACCCAGGCCGAGGTTCATGAGCAGCACGATCCCGAAATGCACCGGGTTCATGTTGATGGGCGGCGCGGTGACGATGGGCAGCAGCACCGGCGTGAGGATCAGGATGAGCGGCGCCATGTCCATGATCGCGCCCAGCAACAGAAGCAGCACGTTGATGAACAGCAGGAGCAGCACCGGGTTGTGCGTGAGCGACAGCAGCCCCGACGCCAGCAGCGAGGGGATGCGCAGGTAGGCCATCAGCCAGGCGAAGGCGCTGGCGGTGGCGATCAGGAAGATGACGATCGAGATGGTCCGCACCGACTGCAGTAGCGCGTTCCAGAGCGTGCGGGGCGTGAGCTCCCGGTACACGAAGGCGCCCACCAGGAACGCCGTGACGGTGCCGATGGCGGCCGCCTCGGTGGCGGTGAAGAAGCCGAAGGCGATGCCGCCGACGATGATGAACCCGACGCCGAGCGCGGGGATGGCGCCGAGCGAGATGCGCAGGCTCTGGCCCAGCGGCGGCCTGGGCTCCGACGGGTAGCCGCGCCTCAGGGCGATCAGATAGCTGGCCGCCATCAACCCCAGGCCGATCATGATGCCGGGGATGTAGCCCCCCAGGAACAGCGCGCCGATCGAGACGCCGCCGGCCGCCAGCGAGTAGATGACGGCGTTGTGGCTGGGCGGGATGATGAGGCCCTGGGTGGAGCTGGCGACGGTGATCCCGACCGAGAAGTCGGTGTCGTAGCCCTTCTTCTTCATCATCGGGATGAGGATGGAGCCGTTGGCGCTCACGTCGCCCACGGCCGAGCCGGAGGCGCCGCCGAAGAGCATCGAGGCCACCACGTTGACCATCGCCAGGCCGCCTCGGATGGGCCCCACCAGGACGCGGGCGAAGTCGACGAGGCGGGCGGCGATGCCGCCCTCGGCCATGAGCTGCCCGGCCATGATGAAGAAGGGGATCGCCAGCAGCGGCGTGGAGTTCACGCCGTTGGCCATGCGCTGCGCCACGATGAGCGGCGGGAGGCCCAGGATCAGCACCGTCACCAGGCTGGCGATGCCCAGCCCGAAGGCGATCGGCACGCCCAGCACCAGCAACACGCCGAACGTCCCGAGCAGCGCGCCGATGGGCCCGAAGAGCTTGTCGAAGCCGAAGAGGGCCACCACGCCCACCACCAGCGCCGCCACGATGACGACGAACACCAGGCGGACCAGCGGGTTGCGGCCGGTGGTGCGCTCCTCCGCCTCGTCGTAGGTCGAGCGCGGCGGCAGCACGAAGTTCTTCAGCGAGAAGAACAGCATCAGCACGCCGCCGACCGGGATGCCGAGGTACATCCAGCCGATCGGCCACTTGGTGGCCGAGAAGGTCTGCATCATGGTGCGCATCGACAGCTCCCAGCCGTACCAGACCAGGTAGGCGCCGAACGCGGCGGCGAGCAGCCACACCAGGCGGATCAGCGGGTCGCGCAGGCGCGGGTCGACCTGGCGGTGGAGGATGTCCATGGCCAGGTGCTCGCCGGTCCGCACCGCCAGCGCGCTGCCGACCATGGCGAGCCACACCATCAGGATGAGGCTCACTTCCTCGGTCCAGCGCGGCACCGGCAGCCCCGGAACGTAGCGGGTCAGCACCTGCCAGGAGATGGCGAACACGATCCCGACCAGCAGGCCGACCACCACCGCCCGCACGATGCCGACGACGACGTCCTCGATGCGCTGATAGAGCGAGCGCGGAGGGGAAGCTCCCCCCTCCGCGCCGGCCTGTTGGGTCACGGGTTCGCGACCCCCTCTACTTGGTGTCGACGATGCGCTGGATGAGGTCGCCGTACTGCGAGCCGTACTTGTCGTAGACCGGCTTCATGGCGGCCTGGAACTCGGTGGTGTCGACCGTGATGATCTCGCTGCCGGCCTTCACGACCTCGTCGCGGCTCTGGTTGGAGAGCTGCGCCCACAGCGCCATCTCCACGGGCACGCTGGCCAGCGCGGCCTCGCGGACCAGGGCCTGGTCGGTGGCGCTGAGCTTGTCCCAGGTGGACTTGCTGATCATCACGACCTCGGGCACGCGGGCGTGACCGTCGAGGGTGAAGTAGGGGGCCACCTCGTAGTGGCGGACGCCCTGCGGGCCGTAGGAGGGGAAGTTGTTCTCGGCGCCGTCGATGACGCCGGTCTGCAGCGCGCTGTAGACCTCACCGAAGGCCATGGGAACGGGCTCCGCGCCGAGCGCCTTCATCATGTCGAGCACGACTTCGCTCTGCTGCGTGCGGATGCGCATGCCCTTGAGGTCGGCCACGCTCTTGATGGGGCCGGCCGCCTTGGTGGTGTAGAAGTTGCGGCTGCCGGAGTCGTAGTAGGCGAGGCCGACGAGGTTGGCCTGCTGCAGGCCGTCGAGCAGCTCGCGCCCGATCGGGCCCTGCACGACCTTCCACATGTGCGCGGCGTCGCGGAAGATGTAGGGCAGGCTGTAGACGCCCATGGGGGCGTAGAACTCGCCGACCGGGCTGGTCGAGGTGCGCACGACGTCGATGACGCCGAGCTGGACCTGCTCGATGGTGGAGCGCTCGTCGCCGAGCTGCCCGCCGGCGAAGACGTCCATCTTGATGCGCCCGTTGGTGGCCGAATCGAGATAGTTGGCCATGAACTTGAGCCCTTGGACGGTCGGGTAGTCCTCGGGCTGGTTGTCGGCCGCCTTGAGCGTGATCTGCTGGGCGGTCGCCACCCCCATGATCAGGGCGGCGAGAACGAACAGGGACGTCACGAAGCGTCGCATGCGTCTCCCTTCTCCGGTGCACGACCGGACCCCACCCGCGCGGAGATCCTCCGGAACGCGGTCGCCCTCTCGCCTCGCAAACCCCTCCCGTACTACACGTGAACGTTAACGTTCGCGGACGAACGCAAGCTCGTGGGTCCACGCGAGCCGAGGGCGTGGTGTGGACATCAGTTGAACGCTAGCACGGCCCCTGAGGGGTGTCAACGACACGATGTCCCGCCTGCATCGGCGTTTCCGGGAAGTCCCTTCCACAGGCGTTTCACGGCGGCCTCCGGTCTGGTATCGTTAACGTCGAACGAGGACGGAGCGGACCCTTCGGACATGGCACGAGTGACGATCCAGGACGTAGCGCGCGAGGCCGGCGTGTCCGCCATGACCGTGTCGCGCGTCCTCAACGAGCAGCCGGGCGTGAGCGACCGCCGGCGCGCGCACGTGCGCGCCGCCATCCACAAGCTCGGCTACCGCCGCAACAGCCTCGCCCGCAGCCTCAAGGCCAGCCGCTCCCACACGCTCGGCCTGGTCGTCCCCGACATCACCAACCCCTACTTCCCGGAGATCGTCCGCGGCGCCGAGGACGTGGCCCTGGAGGCGGGGTACGGCGTGTTCCTGAGCAACGCCGTCGAGGACCAGCAGCGCGAGGCCACCAGCCTGCGCCTGATGGACGAGCGGCGCGTGGACGGCGTCATCGTGGTGAGCCCGCGCCTGCCCGAGCGGCAGCTCCACGCGCTGCTGCGCAGCCACCGCGCGGCGGTGGTCGTCAACCGCTCGGCCCCGCCCGAGGTGGCCGGCGCCGTCCGGCTCGACCACGTCAGCGGGGTCATGCAGGCGATCGACCACCTGGTGTCGCTGGGCCGCCGGCGCTTCGGCGTCCTCGCCGGACCCGACAGCTCCTTCGCCGCCCGCGAGCGGCTCGAGGGCATCCGCATCGGGCTCGAGGCGCGCGGCATGCCGCTGGCCCCCGACCGGCTGGTCAAGACCGCGCCCTACATCGACGACGGCGCCGACGCGGCCGCCCGCCTGTTCGAGCTGGCGGGGCCGCTCGACGCGCTGCTGTGCTACAACGATCTCGTCGCGGCGGGCGCCCTGCAGGCCTGCGCGGCTGCGGGGTTGCGGGTGCCGCAGGACGTGGCGGTGGTCGGCTTCGACGACATCGCCTTCGCGCGCATGTTCACGCCCCCGCTGACCACCCTCCACGTCCCCAAGTACGATCTCGGCGTCAACGCGATGCGCATCCTGCTCGACCGCATCGCCGGGCGCAACGTGCACGCCGAGGTGGTGCTCCGGCCTACCCTGGTGGTGCGCGGCAGCACCGTCGCCGCCGGCACGCGCATGTCACCCTCCACGCCGCGAGCTGAGGAGGTTCGCCCATGACCCGACCCGCCGCCCTGTCCACCGACCGGTTGCAGAGCAAGGACGCGCAGCTCTACCCGGGCTCCCGCACCGACATCGACGCCGGCGGCGACCGGGCCGTGCTGGCGCTCGAGCGCGGCCCCTTCGGCAAGCGCCTGCTCGTCGCCGCCCCGCCGGCCTCGCCCGTGCTGGCGGGCTTCGAGGGCGCCCCCGCCGGCACCGTCGACGGCCTGGCGCTGCTGCGCTGCCCGCTCAACGACGCCAACGCGGCGGCGCTGCGACGGGTCCTGCCCGACCTGGCGCCGCGGCCGCTCGAGCTCGCCACCTCGGCGGGCTTCGGCGACCGCCTCGGCATCGCCACCCCCGGCCACGTGCGCTCGCTCGGCAGCGCCGGCGCGGCCGGCGGCCTGGTGGCGCCCATCTTCGCGCAGCAGTCGATCCGCGAGATGACCCGCACCCGGCGCTCCCCCACCGAGGTGCTGCGCGACGCCACCTTCGGCGCCTTCGAGGCGGGCTGGCGCGGGCCGCTCGGCGCCGACGCCGACCACCTCAAGCTCCCCGAGCACGTCGACGCCTGCGTCGACGCCGGCTTCTCCTTCTTCACCGTGGACCCCGGCGACCACGTCGACGACGACGCCGACCGCGCCGACGCCGCCGACCTGGAGCGGCGCCTGCAGGCGCTCCCCTGGCAGGCGCTGGAGACCACCCGCGAGGCGCTGGAGAAGGCGTACGCCGGCCGGGCCGTCGAGCTCGAGGACGAGACCCTCACGCTCGAGCGCGAGCAGGTGCTGCGCGCCGCCGCCAAGTACGGCGCGGCACTGGCGCACGTCGCCCGCATGTACCGGCACCTCGCCGCGCGCAAGGAGCGCTTCGACTTCGAGGTCTCCGTCGACGAGACCGGCACCCCCACCTCGCCCGCCGAACACGCCTTCATCGCGCTCGAGCTGAAGCGCCTGGGCGTCGCCTGGGTCAGCCTGGCGCCGCGCTTCCCCGGCCGCTTCGAGAAGGGCGTGGACTACATCGGCGACGTCGACGCGCTCACCGTCGAGCTGCAGCGCCACGCCGCCATCGCCCGCGCGCTCGGGCCCTACAAGCTCAGCCTGCACTCCGGCTCCGACAAGTTCTCCGTCTACGGGCCGTTCACGCAGGCCACCGGCGGCCTGGCCCACCTCAAGACGGCGGGCACCTCCTACCTCGAGGCGCTGCGCGTCGTCGCCGGCGTGACGCCGGCGCTGTTCCGGGAGATCCTCGCGTTCGCGCGCGTGCGCTACCCCACCGACCGCGCCAGCTACCACATCTCCGCGCGCCTCGAGAAGGTCCCGGAGGAGAGCGCCCTCAGCGACGCCGACCTGCCGGAGCTGCTCGATGCGTTCGACGCCCGCCAGGTGCTGCACGTCACCTTCGGCTCCGCCCTGGAGGCCTACGGCGACGCGCTGCAGCGCGAGCTGCGCGCGCACGAGGAGGAGCACTACGCCGCGCTCGACCGCCACTTCGTGAAGCACGTGCGGCCCTTCGCGGAGGCGGCGCGATGAGCGCCCCCACGCCCGGTGCGCAGGGCCGCCTGGCGGGCGCGGTGGCGGTGGTCACCGGCGGCAGCGGCGGCCTGGGCGCGGGCCTCTCGGAGACGCTGGCCGGCGCCGGCGCGCGCGTCGCGGTGACGAGCCGCCACCTCGAGACGGCCGAGCCCGTGGCCGCGCGCATCCGCGAGCAGGGGGGCGAGGCGCAGGCCGTGGTCGGCGACGTCACCGACGTGGCCTCGCTGCAGCGCGCCCGCGAGCGCGTGCACGAGCTCTACGGCCCCGTCGACATCCTCGTCAACGGCGCGGGCGGCAACGACCCGCACGCCACCGCCTCGGTCGAACGCAGCTTCTTCGACCTCGACCCGGACGCCCTGCGGCGGGTGGTCGACCTCAACCTGCTCGGCACCCTGCAGGCCTGCCAGGTGTTCGGGCGCGACATGGCCGACCGCGGTCAGGGCGTCATCGTCAACGTGTCCTCGATGGCGGCCGAGCGCCCGCTCACCCGGGTGGTGGGCTACGCCGCCGCCAAGGCCGCGGTCAACAACCTCACCCGCTGGCTGGCCGTGCACCTCGCCCAGACCTACGGCCCCGGCATCCGCGTCAACGCGCTCGCGCCCGGGTTCTTCCTCACGCAGCAGAACCAGTACCTGATGGTCGACGCCGAGACCGGCGCGCTCACGCCGCGCGGCGCCACCGTGGTCGGGCACACCCCGATGGCGCGCCTCGGCGCCGCCAGCGACCTCGCCAGCACGCTGCTGTGGCTGGTCGATCCCGCAAGCGGCTTCGTCACCGGCGCGATCGTGCCCGTCGACGGCGGCTTCTCCGCCTTCAGCGGGGTCTGAGCGGCCGGTGCGACGCCGCCCCCACCCCCCACGCGCGGGAGCCCGGCCGTGAGCGCGCCCGGAGCGCCCGACGGCGTCCTCGGCGAAGGCCGCGTCGACCGCCCGCTCGAGGAAGACGCCGTCGTCGCGCTGCTCCAGCGCGGCCTGGCCGACCTCCCGCTCGACGGCAAGCGCGTGCTCGTCATCATCCCCGACGGCACCCGCAGCGCCCCGCTGCCGATGCTCTACCGCCGCCTCTACGAAGTGCTCGGCGAGCGCGCGACGCAGCTCGACTACCTCATCGCGCTCGGCACCCACCCGCCCATGTCCGGCGCCGCCATCGCCCGGCTGGTGGGCATGGACGAAGACGAGCGCGCACGGCGCACGCCCGGGAGCCGGGTGTTCAACCACGCCTGGCAGGACCCCAGCGCCCTCACCGAGCTCGGCACCATCTCCGAGAGCACCATGACGGAGCTGACGGCCGGCCTCGTCACCCGCCCCACCCCGGTACGGCTCAACCGCATGATCCTCGACTACGACCACCTCCTCATCGTCGGACCGGTCT
>Ga0102962_1001234_pt1 | contig 10400 bp, 9 predicted proteins | sample SalPonF2_C_D2_MG_FD_84519 | JGI IMG/M metagenome (GOLD analysis project Ga0102962, IMG submission 84519) | Salt pond soil microbial communities from South San Francisco under conditions of wetland restoration - Salt Pond MetaG SF2_C_D2_MG ... | reverse complement strand
CGGCTACAACGAGACGCAGCTCGACAAGGCGAAGCAGGTCATGGAGGACGCCGGCTACAGCAAGAGCAACCGCTACGAGTACACCATCTCCGTCTACAAGGGCGGGACCGCCTACATGGACGCCGCGAAGCTCCTGCGCGACCAGCTCGCGAGCGCCCACATCGACGTCAAGCTCGAGCAGGTGCCGTTCTCGACCATGCTCAAGCGCGGACGCAACGGCAACCTGCAGGCGTGGACGCTCGGCTGGATCATGGACTGGCCCACCCCGGACGACTTCACCCAGCTGCTCTACCCGCCGAACACGAACACGTCCAAGTCCGGACCGCTCCTCTACGCCGACTGGCGCGGCACGAAGGCGTCCCAGAAGGCCGTGGACGCCTGGAAGAAGGTCCAGGCGAACCAGTCACCCTCGGACGCCGCGACCAAGGCGCGTGCGGCGGCGAACAAGGAGATCGAGAAGGCGAACTGGGAGGACGCGGTCGTGCTCAACTTCGCGAACGACGTCACCCAGTACTACAAGTACGACTGGATCGACATGCCTGCGGTCGGCGGTGCGGGCCGCAGCCGGATGAAGCAGAACCACACCACGAAGTCCAAGTAACCGCCGCTCCGTCGCGGAGCAGTTCGTTTTTTTCGCGGACCACGAATAATCTCAATCGACCGAATAGCTGCAAGAGAAATCGCGAGACGACGAGGCAGAACAAAAGACATAATGATGAGAGAGCGCAACACACCGTACGTAATGATGAATATTGCGGTTAAGGCGGGGTACCAGACGCCGTGGCCAACACTGGAAGACGCCTCACCGGAGGAGGTGAGTCGGACGCCATGAGTCGCTGGTCGTATTTCGCCAGACGTCTTGTCATGTCGATCCCGGTGCTCATTCTCGGGACAACTATCACGTTCATGATCATCCGCGTCGGCCCACTCGACCCGGCCGCCGCGATTCTCGGGCCAACGGGGAACCCACAGGCCTACGAGCGGATCCGCGAGCAGCTCGGGCTGACCCAGCCGCTCTGGAAGCAGTACTACCATTTCATGCTCAACCTGTTCACGTTCCACCTGGGCCAGTCGTGGGTCATCAACCCGGGGACGAACGCGTACACCCTCATCCTCCAGTACGCACCCCGGACCATCTGGCTGGGCTTCTGGTCGGTCCTCATCGCCATCTTCGTCGGCGTTCCGCTGGGCTTCTACGCGGGGCTGAACCCCAACACGTGGAGCGACTACTTCGCGTCGTTCGGCGGGATCGTCTGGCGTGCGATGCCGAACTTCTGGCTCGCCGTCATCCTGCTGGCCGTGCTCTCCCAGACCCAGGACTACTTCTTCGGGTTCAACTGGCAGAACTGGCTCGTACACACGCAGGTCGTCGGACCACCGCCCATACAGAACCTGAGCGACCCACAGAACCTGCTGGCCGCCATCAAGAAGATCGCACCGGCGGCGCTGGTGCTGGGCTCCTCGTCGATGGGTAACGAGATGCGTATCGGCCGAACCGCGGTGCTGGAGACCGTGAACTCCAGCTACGTGGAGACGGCCAGGGCGAAGGGCGTCCCCCCGCGGTCGCTCGTCTGGAAGCACATCTTCCGGAACGCGCTCATCCCGCTGGTGCCAGTCATCACCGGCGAGGCGTTCATCCTCCTGGGCGGGTCGGTGCTCGTCGAGACGGTGTTCGCCATCAACGGCCTGGGCTACCTGTTCTTCCAGGCCGCGATCCAGGGTGACCTGCCGCTGATCGGCTCGCTGATGTTCATCTTCATCCTGCTCGTCGTCGGCGTGAACATCCTGCAGGACTTCCTGTACACCATCATCGACCCCCGTGTCGGCTACGAAGGTGGGGCATAATATGAGTAACAGTTCAACGGTCGAAGACGTACCGTTCACCGAGCGAATCCAGGAGAACCCGCGGCCGGCCCTCCTCTGGCTCGCCGTCGCCGTCGTGCTCGTCGCGGTCGAGTTCGGCGCGATCGCGAGCTTCGTCATGAACCTGCCGTGGGACGTGCTTCCCGCCATTCCGGGCGGCAGCGTCGTCGCGGGCATCGGCAACGCGCTCGCGGACATCCCGACGCTCCTCTCCCGGGACGTCATCCCGAACCAGGGCTACCACCTCCCGAGCCAGGGCTGGCAGGAGACGTTCCTCGGGCTCTCGCCCGCGATAGCCTGGTTCATCCGCGTCGTCCTGATCTACGCCTACGCCTTCCTGGCGCTCTTCTGGGTCTGGCGGGGCTACAACGTCTACCGGACGCACTACCGATACGCCGACTGGACGCCCCGGGACGACATGGTCGACCGACTCCGCGGTCACCGCTGGGGGCAGTTCGGGCTGGTCATCGTCGTGATGTTCGTCGTCCTCGCCATGTTCGCGCCCGCGCTCGGGCCGACGACGGTCGAGCAGAACATCCAGAACCCCTACTCCTACCAGATCAAGTACTACGACAGCGGAACCCAGTCGGTCCAGCAGGTCACCGCCGGGATGGCGAACCTCCAGTCCGGCTCGAAGGGGAACAGCCAGACCAACGTCGGGCCGATGAGCTACGACGACTACCAGCGGTTCCACCCGTTCGGGACGCTCCCCTCCGGCAAGGACCTCTTTACGTTCATGGCCGCCGGAGCGCGCGTCTCGCTGTTCATCGGACTGCTCGCCATGGGTATCTCGGGGCTGCTCGCCGTGGCGTTCGCCCTGCTGACGGCCTACTACAAGGGGCTGGTCGACCTGGCGGTCGTGCTCAGCAGTGACTCCATCATGGCGCTCCCACAGCTCATGATCATGATCCTCCTCTCCGTGGTGTTCCGCGGGACGTGGATCGCGGCGGTCTACAACGGCGGGCTGTTGCTCGCGCTCATCCTGGGCGGCACCTACTGGCCGTACCTCTGGCGCACCCTGCGCGGGCCTGCGATGCAGGTCTCCGAACAGGAGTGGGTCGACGCGGCCCGGAGCTTCGGACAGCGACCCCGCGTCACGATGCAGAAACACATGCTGCCGTACATCCTCGGCTACCTGCTCGTCTACGCCTCGATGAACCTCGGCGGCATCATCATCGCGGTCGCCGGGCTGTCGTTCCTTGGTATCGGCGTCAACCCGCCGACCCCCGAGTGGGGCCGTGCGGTCGCCGCGGGACAGAGCTACGTGACCACGGCGTCGTGGCACATCTCGCTCATCCCGGGCATCCTCATCGTGCTCGTCGTGACCGCGTTCAACGCGCTCGGCGACGGCATCCGCGACGCCGTGGACCCACAGAGCCAGGGCGCACAGGGTGAGGACGCTGACGCCGCCGGTGCCGAGGCCAGCGCCGCCGGAGGTGGTGGCGCGTGAGCGTCGAATCACCCGAGGAGCAGGCCGACGTTCGTGGCACCGGCGAGGTGCTGCTGTCGGTCGAGGAGCTCCGCACCGTCTTCTACACGGACAAGGAGGTCATCCGCGCCGTCGACGGCGTGAGCTTCGACATCCACCGCGGCGAGACCGTCGGCATCGTCGGCGAATCGGGCTCGGGCAAGAGTGTGACCGCCCGCTCTATCATGCGGCTCATCGAGTCGCCGGGTCAGATCCTGCCCGAGAGCAGCATCCAGTTCGCGGGCGAGGAGCTGACAGAGAAGACGGAGAAACAGATGCAGGGGATTCGCGGCGGTGACGTCGCGATGGTGTTCCAGGACCCGCTGACCAGTCTGAACCCCGTCTACTCGGTCGGCAACCAGATCAAGGAGGCGCTTCGGCTCCATCAGGGCATGCGCGGAACACAGGCCACCCAGGAGGCCATCGACCTCCTCGAAGCGGTGGGCATCCCCGACGCAGCCCGCCGGGTCGAGGAGTACCCCCACCAGTTCTCCGGCGGGATGCGCCAGCGGGCCGTCATCGCGATGGCGCTGGCGTGTGACCCCGAACTACTCATCTGCGACGAGCCGACGACCGCGCTCGACGTGACCATCCAGGCCCAGATCCTGGACCTGCTCAAGAGCCTCCAGGAGGACCACGGGCTCGCCATCATGTTCATCACCCACGACATGGGCGTCATCGCGGAGATCGCCGACCGCGTCAACGTGATGTACGCGGGCGAGATCATCGAGAACGCGCCGGTCGTCGAACTGTTCGAGAGCCCGCGCCACCCGTACACGGAGGGGCTGCTGTCCAGCATCCCCGGGAACAACCCGAGCGGGGATCGGCTCACGACCATCGAGGGCGAGGTGCCGACGCCCAACGAGGAGGCGACCTACTGTCGGTTCGCCCCTCGATGTCCCAAGGAGTTCGGCGAGTGTACGTCGGTGCACCCGGTCTCCGTGCCCGTGAACGCGGACGCGGACGACCACACCGCCGCGTGTCTGCTCTACCCCGAAGACTCGAGCAGCGCGGAGGCCATCGAACGACACCAGAACGCCGGCGGACACACGGAGGTCACCAATGAGTGAGAAGACGGTTTCACGACAGGACGCCGAAGCCACGAGCGCGGGCGTCGGCGAGACGCTCGTCGAAGTCAACGACCTCAAGACCTACTACGAGGCCGGCGGGCTCGTCGACAGCAACCCGGTGAAGGCGGTCGACGGGGTCAACTTCGAGATCAAGCGCGGCGAGACGCTGGGGCTGGTCGGCGAGTCCGGCTGTGGGAAGACCACGCTCGGGCGCACGCTCGTCCAGCTCGAGCAGGCCACGGACGGCGAGGTGCTGTTCGACGGCACCGACGTCACGAAGCTCTCCGGTGAGGAGCTCAAGCGGTGGCGTCGGAACACCCAGATCGTGTTCCAGGACCCCGAGTCCAGCCTGAACGACCGGATGACTATCGGCGAGATCATCCGCGAACCGCTCGACGTTCACGGCGTCGGAACGCCACAGGAACGACGCGAGAAAGTCCGCAATCTGCTGGAGACGGTGGGCCTGCGACCCGAACACTACTACCGCTACCCCCACCAGTTCAGCGGCGGCCAGCGCCAGCGCATCGGCATCGCGCGGGCGCTCGCGCTCGAACCCGAGTTCATCGTGCTCGACGAACCCGTCTCCGCGCTCGACGTCTCCGTCCAGGCGAAGATCCTCAACCTGCTGGAGGAGCTCCAGGAGGAGTTCGGGCTGACCTACCTCTTCATCGCCCACGACTTATCCGTCGTGCGTCACATCTGTGACCGCGTCGTGGTGATGTATCTCGGGAACGTCATGGAGCTCGGCGACACGGAGGAGATGTTCGTGGACCCCGCGAACCCGTACACCCACGCGCTGCTGTCGGCCATCCCGGATCCGGACCCGACGAGCGAGAAGGAGCGCATCATGCTCCAGGGCACGCCGCCGAGTCCGCGCGACCCGCCGAGTGGCTGTCCGTTCAGCACCCGGTGTCCGATGAAGATTCGACCCGAGAAGTACCGAGAGATGGACGACGAGCTCTGGACCGCCATCGGCATCTACCGGAACGTGCTCCGGGAGCGCTCGCGGGCCGACCGCTCGCTCACGGACCAGCTTCGCGAGACGCTCGGGATGCAGACGAAGTTCAGCGACATCGAGGAGATCCGCACGGAGGTGTTCGGCGACCTCGACATGCCGGCCGAGGTCGAACAGCACATCGACGAGTCCGCCGCCTACGTCGCGGACAACAAGGAGTCGAAGGCGCTCGAGTATCTCCAGGGGGAGTTCGGGAGCGTCTGTGATACCGAGCATCCGGGCGACAACGTCGTCAGCGACACCGGACGGACCAGCCTCTGTCACCGCCACCTCCCCGAGTACGAGGAGCCCGCCGAGTACAGCGACGTCGAGCTCAAGACCACGCAGGGCTGAATGAACGTCGAGGTTCGACCGCGCAAGTGGAGCCAGCAGGTGCTCGACGTGGTGGTCTACGCGCTCGCGGTCACGGCCGTCGTCTTCCTGGCGTCGTTCGCCGTGAGCCTCGTCTTCGGGAGCGGCTGGCTCGGGGTCGAACTCCTGATGTTCGTCGTCGGCTGGCTGCTGTTCGGCTACGGCACGTTCCAGCTTCGCCCGCGGCCGCCGTGGAAGACCGAGAAGACCGCGGACGGTAAGATCAAGGTCACCGACACCCGTGAGAAGGCGCCCACGGTCGGGTCGCGCCAGGAGACGCGGTTCCAGGCGACCGTCCAGCGCATCCCGCCGCTGCGGTGGTACCGGCTCCCGCCCGAGGAGCGGCTCTCGATCGCCACGAAGCTCTTCGTCAGCGGCGTCGCCGTGCTCGTCGCGTCGTTCCTGGTTGAACGACTGCTCGTGGTGTAGCGCTCGGTAACAATACGTTTTACAGGCTGGGAGACCACAGGAGAGATATGACGGAATTCGATTCGGACGAACCGGACTACGCCGAGCGAATCGCCGGTCACTCGGACGTCCATCAGGACGCCTGGATTCGGACGCTCGAGGACATGGCGGCGATGGCCGAGGAGCTGGAGGCGGAGGGCTGGGACGTCATCACCATCGCGTCGGGGGACACCGCGACGGAGAACCCCGACGTGGGCCAGACCGACCGGTTCGGACTCGTCTACGTGATCCCGGGCAACAAGGCCGCGGAGTTCGAGCCGGCGTTCGAGGCGGGGACGTGGCCCCAGTACAAGGTCTTCCGCCAGGAGGTCAGCAACCGGGTGTTCATCGTGACGCAGTTCCTCGACCCGGAGACCGAGACGGCCATCCTGCTCGCCGGCACGTTCGAGATGCGACACGCGCCGGGGCTCATCGTCACCGCACTGGAGGAGGACGAGATGTACACCTACGTCCAGAAGCTCGACGGCACCGTGGTTGGCACCTTCCGACACGAGGACTACGAACTCTTCTTCCCGAACGCGGAGAAGTATCGGGGCTACTTCGACGATGAGGACGGCGACGCGGACGAACCGGCCGCGGAATAACCGGTTCGTCCGCCGCTCCGCCCTGTTGCGTAGGGTACAAGAAGGCCCGGGCCGTACACCGCCGATATGAACGTCGATGAGGCAATGACGCCACGTTCGGAGGTCGTCACCGTCGGGCTTCCGGGCACTCGCGATGACGTACTCGAATATCTCCAGGAACAGTCCTTCTCTTCGGTTCCCGTCGTCAAGGAGGCCGACGACGGAGAGCAGTATCGCGGACTCATCTCTCGCGACGACCTCATCGAGAAACCCGACGAGGACCAGCTCGCGCTCCTGATGCGGGACGTCCCGACGACCACGCGGGACGCCTCCATCGAGTCGGTCGCTCGCCTGATGGTCGCCGAGAAGGCGCGACGAATCCCCGTCGTCGACGGCGAACTCGAGGGCATCGTCACGGTCACGGACGTCATCCGGGCCATCGCCAACGGCGACGCCGACGGCAGCGCCGAGGTCGGGACGGTGGCAACCCGCGACGTGAACACGACGTACGTCGAGACGCCGCTGACAGTGGCCGAACGCGAACTCTACTACGCCAACGTCCCCTACGCCATCGTCCTGGACGAGGAGGGCGAGATGACCGGCATCCTCACCGAGGTCGACATCATCGACGTGGCCCGCGTCGTCGAGGGCGAGGACGACACCGGCGAGAGCATCGCGAACGAGGACGACGACTGGATGTGGGAGGGGATCAAGGCCATCGGCAAGCGCTACCTGCCCACCCGGAACGTCGAGATTCCCTCGGCGCCGGTCCGTGAGTTCATGACCGCCGACCTCCAGACCGTGACCCAGCGCCGGACCGCCGTCGAGACCGCACAGCTCATGATAACCAACGACATCGAGCAGGTGCCCCTCATGAGCGGCGACGAACTCGTGGGCATCGTCCGGGACATGGACATCCTGGGGGCGCTCTGAGATGGCGGACGAAGAAGACGCCGTGGACCTGTCCGAACTCGCGAAGCGCCGGGGCTTCTTCTTCCAGGCCAACGAGGCCTACGGCGGCGTCGCCGGCTTCTACACCTACGGTCCGCAGGGCGCGGCGCTCAAGCGCAACGTCGAGGAGTCCTGGCGGGACACGTTCGTCCGTCGCGAGGGTAACATGGAGATCGACGCGCCCACCGTCACGCCCGAACCCGTCTTCCGGGCGTCGGGCCACCTCGACGGCTTCGACGACATGCTCGTCGAGTGTGCGGAGTGTGGCGAGTCCCACCGGGCCGACCATCTCATCGAGGACAACTCGGACGTCGAGGACGCCGAGACGCTCCCCACGGACGAGGTCGCCGACCTCATCGCCGACCTCGACCTGGACTGTCCGAACTGCGGGGCCCCGCTCGTCGGCCAGCCCGTCGAGGAGTTCAACCTGATGTTCGAGACGAGCATCGGCCCCGGCTCGGGTCAGGCGGGCTACCTGCGACCCGAGACCGCCCAGGGCATGTTCGTCGAGTTCCCCCGACTCAAGGAGTACGCCCGCAACACGCTCCCGTTCGGCGCGGCCCAGATCGGCACGGGCTACCGCAACGAGATCTCGCCGCGGAACGCCCTGCTCCGAACGCGCGAGTTCACGATGGCCGAACTGGAGTTCTTCTTCGACCCGGAGACCGACCGACCCGACCTCTCGTCGGTCGCCGGCGTCGAACTGCCGCTCTACTCGGCCGAGAGCCAGCAGGCGGACGGGGAGGAGTACGTCTGGCTCACCCCCGAGGAGGCGCTCGCCGAGGGCGTCGTCGAGGGCGAGTGGTCCGCCTACTTCCTCGCCGTCTCGAAGCGCTGGTTCGAGTCCGTCGGCGTCGACATGGACCGCTTCCGGTTCCGCCAGCACCTGCCGGGCGAGCAGGCCCACTACGCGGCCGACTGCTGGGACGCCGAGGCCGAGATAGATAGCGACTGGATCGAACTGGAGGGGATCGCCTCCCGGACGGACTACGACCTCTCGAAGCACCAGGCCCACGCCGACGACGAGTTCACCATCTTCCGGCAGTACGACGAGCCCCGGACCGTCGAGCGGGCGACCGTCGACCCCGACATGAGCTACCTCGGCCCCGAGTTCGGCGGCGCGGCCAAGGACGTCGCCGAGGCGCTCCAGACGCTCGCGGAACGCGACCGAACCGCCTTCTCCGACGACACCGTCACCGTCGAAGTCGACGGGGAGTCCTACGAGGTGCCGACCGAGCACGTCGACTTCGCCGTCGAGGAGGTCACCGAACACGGCCACCACCTCGTCCCGCACGTCGTCGAACCCGCGTTCGGTATCGGGCGGACGGTGTACGCCGTGCTCGCCCACGGCTACGAGGCGGACGAGGTCGGCGGCGAGACGCGCAACGTCCTGCGGCTGAATCCGGCGGTCGCGCCGACCGTCGTCGGCGTCTTCCCCCTGATGAGCGAGCCCGACATCACCGACCTGGCGACCGACCTCGCCGCCGACCTGCGCACGGCGGGCCTGTCGGTCACCTACGACGACTCGGGCAGCATCGGTCGGCGCTACCGGCGCCAGGACGAGGTCGGCACGCCGTTCTGCGTGACGGTCGACCACGAGAGCCTCGACGACGACGCGGTGACCGTCCGCGACCGCGACACGACCGACCAGAAGCGAGTGGCCATCTCGGAGATTCCCGACCTGCTGGTGGCGCTCGCGGCGGGTGAGACGACCTTCGACGACCTTCCCGTCGAGGCGGCCGAAGCGGAAGCCGACGCGTAACCGTGCACAGCGAGGTCAAGCGCCGTATCATTCACGTCTCGGGCACCGCCGTCCCGGCCGCGTATCTGCTCGGCATCCTCACCTGGACGGAGGTCCGGTGGCTCGTGCTGGCCGGGTCCCTCCTCGCGCTCACGCTCGAGTTCTTCCGGCTGGTCGTCGGCCTCGACTGGCAGATCTACGACGAACTCACCCGCTCCTACGAGCAGGACTATCTGGCCGGCTACGCGCTCTACGTCTTCGGCGGGACGGCCGTGGCGCTGCTGTTCGAGCCGCGGATCGCGATCCCGGCCATGCTGATGCTCACCATCTCGGACCCCGTCAGCGGCCTGCTCAGCGCGCGCGAACTCCGCCCGGCCAAACGCGCCTCCATCCTCGTGGTCACCTTCCTCGTCAGCCTGGCCATCGCCAGCCCCTTCCTGCCGCTCACCGTCGCGGTGCTCGGCGCACTGGCCGCCACGCTCGCCGACGGCGTCAAACCGGTCGTCTCCGGCTACGTCATCGACGACAACATCTCCATCCCCATCGGCGCCGGGGTCGTGATGTTTCTGGCGCTGGAGTTCTTGCCTGGACGTGTTTTGTGAGTGGTTGGTTCACGTAGGATCTGTTGAAAGTGACCGCGATGGGGTAATCGACTACTACGACACCTCGAAAGCCCCCTCCCGCTCGACGGCCGCTGCGCGACATATCCGCTCACTCCGGAAGAGCAAGCTCTTCCGTGCTCTCGTTCGCTTTGCTCACGAGAACTTCGTTCGCGGATAGAGGCCGCGCAGACGACCGCGACCGGTCGGCCCCTTTCAGTCCCACCCAAGTGACTGGACGAACCACCGTGGGTGGGACTGAAAGGGGCCGGGCTCTCATCAGCCGAGACGACGTAAGCACTGGAGCGTCG
>Ga0102962_1001233_pt1 | contig 10408 bp, 10 predicted proteins | sample SalPonF2_C_D2_MG_FD_84519 | JGI IMG/M metagenome (GOLD analysis project Ga0102962, IMG submission 84519) | Salt pond soil microbial communities from South San Francisco under conditions of wetland restoration - Salt Pond MetaG SF2_C_D2_MG ... | reverse complement strand
TAGATGTCGCGGCCCTCCACATAGCCGAGGTAACAAAAGGGAGCGTCTTTGAGCAACCGATGAGCTTCGCGGGTCAGTTCATTGCCCTTGCTTTCCTCTGCGCCGTTGGAAAGCAGACCGACACGCGGGTGCTCCTTCTCAAGCACGTGGCGCGCGTACACTTCGCCCATCATGGCGAACTGCGCCAGATGGGTCGGCTTGCAATCCACGGTGCCGCCCACATCGAGAACCAGGGTCTGATCCTTGAGATTCGGCATGATTGTGGCGATCGCAGGGCGGTCGATACCCGAAATCCGTTTGAGCAAAAACATCCCGGCCGCCATCGTCGCGCCGGAATTTCCGGCACTGACCACGGCCTGAGCTTCGCCATCCTTGACCAGGTTGAAGGCCACCCGAATGGATGAATCCTTCTTTTTTCGAACGGCATCCGAGGCAGAATCATGCATCCCGACAACTTCGCTGGCATGTCGGACTTGAATGCCCAACCCCTGCGTCGGATGCTTTTTCAGTTCTTCCTCGATACGCCCCGAATCTCCCACCAGGATGACGGAGATCCCCCAACGCCGCGCCGCGGCCACCGCCCCCTCCACCTCAACGGCAGGGGCTTGATCGCCACCCATGGCATCGACCGCAACGGTAATGTTCCGCACCAACCCAACGACCTCGTTATTCTTCAGACCCGATAATTTCCCGGCCCTTATAGGTGCCGCAGGAAGGACAAACCCGATGGGGCTGCTTGGGCTCTTTGCATTGGGGGCAAACCGAGATGCCAGGCGCCGTCAGCGCATCATGGGCCCGACGCATGTCACGTTTTGATTTCGACGTCTTTTTCTTGGGGACAGCCATTTTATAAATCTCCTCCGGTCCGGCCCGAAAGCCGGGGATTGTGTCTGCTTATCTGAACCTACGAAGCGGCGTACCGCCCCTGCTATTCACGTATCAATTGTCAGGTTTGAAATCTTTGAGCGCACCGAATTTCGGATTGAACGCGGGAGGCGCACACCCACAATCCCCCTGGTTCAAATCGGCTCCGCATTGGGGGCAAAGCCCCCGGCACTCTTCGCTGCATAAGGGGCGCAGCGGCAGTGCCATAACCACCTGGTCCTGCACGGCCTCCCGCGGATCGATCTCTTCTCCGTGGAAGAGGATGATCCCCATTTCTTCAGCGCTGAGTTCGACTTCCTCCTCGTCCTCTTCTTCTCCCGATATTTCGGGCAGTTCCTCGGCATAGGTCAAGGCGAACCGGGTTGCCAGGGGCATCTCGAACCCCTTGAGACAACGACTACAGGTAAGGCGAACCCGCGTCTTCACCTCGCCGTCGATCTCGACCATCTCACCGGCCTTCTGGGCGCGCAGATGGATCCGAAGAGGCTCGGGGAAGCCGCACTCGCCAGCGGCACTGATTTCGCCAAGAGTCGGGAAAACGAGGGCATCCTCTTCAAAATCGAGGACCAGCCCCTCTCCTTTGATGTCCTCTATCCGAATACGCAACACAAGGCTCCTTCGGCCCGCCAGAAAGCGGTCAGTATAAAGACTGCCCCCTTTTTGTCAAGGAAAAACAGCCCCCTTCCGACCTCACCCTTGCGGAGTTTTCTATTAGCACTATTCCCGGCCAATATGCAAGTGATTAATTTTTTCCGCGAGCGGACTTTACAGACGATTCCATCAGACTATAAGATGAACGGGAGAATAGACAAGGCCCGGAGAAACAACCGTTCAAGGAGTGGGCCGGCTTTCCCCTCCGAATCCACGGAATCGCTCGAAAGCCAGCCAATCTCCCTGAAAAAGGGGCCACCATTTCCTTTCCATCAACGAGGCACAGATGACGCCCATCCGCAAAGCGCATGCCTTCAGCCGTCTGGTGAACATCATGGCGGTTTTGCGATCTCCGAACGGTTGTCCGTGGGATGCCCAACAGACCCCCGCAAGCCTCAAACCCTACCTTCTCGAAGAAACCTATGAGGTTATGGATGCCATCGAGCAGGGCAAACCGGACGCGATCCGCGACGAGCTGGGCGACCTCCTGCTGCAAGTGGTGTTTCTGGCTCGAATCTTTGAAGAATGCGGGCAATTCGACATCAGCGACGTGGCCAGCGCCATCGCCGATAAACTGGAACGCCGGCATCCCCATGTTTTCAAGAACTCCGAGGGCGCCGATGCGCCCTCTCTCGATGCCCAGTGGGACCTCATCAAAAATCGGGAAAAAGTGGAGCGCGGGGAATCGACTCGGATTCTGGCGGGGGTTCCCCGGATCTTTCCGGCGCTGTTGCGGGCGCGCAAGATCAGCGAAAAAGCCGCCCGGGTCGGCTTCGATTGGGAGGAGGTGGAAGGGGTCTTCGCCAAGGTTCGAGAAGAATTGGGAGAACTGGTGGAAGCCGTGGCTCACCAAAACCCCGGGGAGATGGAGGACGAACTGGGCGATCTCCTTTTTGCCGTCGTCAACCTGGGCCGTTTTCTGAAGATTGACGCGGAAGAAGCCTTACGGCGGACCATCGATCGCTTTGTCACCCGTTTCGAATATATCGAACAATCCCTGAACAGGCAGGGGGAAACTTTTCAGGAGAGCAACCTCGAGCGATTGGAGGCTCTGTGGGAAGAAGCCAAAGCGCTGGAGAGTGCTTCGCGAACGGCAAAAGCATAGCCCAATCAACCGTGTTCCCGGCTTTTCCACAAATTCCGTGGACAACCTGTGGAAAACCATGTGGACAACCCGGCTACCCCGAGCTCTTTAAAGCTTCTCAACGTCTTGCCTAAAAAATAACCAAATAAATTTCCTCTTTTTTTCCGGATCGTTACATAATAGAAAAAAATTTCACAGCTAAGGCAAAGGATAGTCCGGCCAAACCATTAAAACTCCTTCAATAACGAGGCAAACGTGTTCATAAGGCTGCTAATTTTCTTCATCGTTGTCCCTCTCGTCGAACTGTTCGTCCTGCTCAAAGTCGGTGGACTGATCGGCGCCGTCCCCACCATCGCGCTGATCCTTCTCACCGGCATTGCCGGAGCCACCCTCGCCCGCACCCAGGGGTTCGTTATCCTGCAAAAGATCCAAGCGGACCTTGCCGAGGGGCGTCTCCCCACCGAGGAATTGCTCGACGGAGCCCTGGTGCTGGCGGGAGGGATCCTGCTGCTCACACCCGGTTTCTGCACCGACCTTTTCGGTTTTCTGCTGCTGGTCCCTTTGCCCAGGAAATTCTGCAAAAGCCTGGCGCGGGTCTGGCTGCAACGGCTCATCGAGAAAAACCAGGTGACCTTCCGCCGGTTTTGAGGTCAGCAGACCGGAAACTCGCCTTTTGCCAAACGCCCGCAAAAATCGCCGATTCGGGAGAAGGCTTCTTCAATGATCCCCTCAACCTGCGGCCGGATATCGCCTAATTTCACCTCTTCCCGGGGCAAAATCCTGGCGCATGCCAATACCGGCCGATCAACGGGGCGGCCGATGCGACTCAGCAGCAGGACAGTCGCTTCCCGAATCCCCTCGATCCCTTCACAGATCTGCCGCGCCAACTGGTGCGCCAGCACATTGTAGATTTTCCCCACGTGGCTGACCGCGTTCTTACCCGCGGCAGCCTCCGTTCCCATCGGGCGATTCAGCGAGATGAGGCCGTTGACCCGGTTGCCGCGACCGACCTGCCCGGAATCGGCGTCCTCGGCGGAGGTGCCGAGCAGGCTCAGATAGATGCCGGCCAGGCCCCGGTTGCGTGCATCCAGCCCATTCAAATGAACGACCGACCGTTCAAAGGCGGCAAATCGCTCCAGGAAAACCGATATCTCCCCATGGAGAACGTCCTTTTTCTCCCAATAGGCTCTTTCGGAGGGGATATAGCCGGAAACCAGGGGCATGGCCACCGTTACGTCGAGGGAACGGTTCCGGCGAAGCCCCATGATTTTGATGTCCTCGCCACTCTCCGGGAACCGTTGTTTAAACGAGGCTGAGTTGAGGTACTTTTCCAACTCCAGAACGGCTTCTTCGGTGGGGCTCGGGGGGTAGTATCCCACGGCGGCCGACGTATCGTTGGCGGCCCTGACCCGGCCCGGGCGCGAAAAGATATCGGTCAACTCTTCAGACCCCGACTCAAGTACAAGGCGGAAGTTGACATGCTTGTCGGGATCGACGAAACGCAGGTGCCGCTTGATCCAATCCTTGGCCGCGGCAATGGCGATTTCATCCACGGGGAGGGTTTTCCCCCGAAAGGTACGGGTCGCCCGGTCGCCAACGATTAGTTCCATCGGCTTCACAACCCGCCCACCCCCGAAGCGTCGCTCGACTTTTCCCGCCGCCAGCAGGCTCTTGTCGATATTGTGGTGCAAAACCGTCCCGAATTCCGCCTCATAGGCCGCGGACAGCTTCACGGAAATCGCTTCCACAATGGCGTCGCACAGAGAGTCCGGGTGCCCCAATCCTTTGCGCTCGACGATTTCGACGGCCTGCTCGGAAACCGCCTTCCCTTGACAGAATTCGACAAGGATCATGATCTCCTCCCGGAGCCCCATCAGGCATGAACAAAAACTAACAAGACGCGGAGCAGTGTCAAATACCGAGAGGCGTGATAACTGCTTGCTTTTTATCGAAAGAAGAATTTACTTAGAAAAAGGGGGCATACGCCGGATCTAACTGTTCCGGAATTTTCGATCCGCAGGGCGAAACGAGGTCCTTACTCGAAATCATGGACGTGAGCTTTCGAACGAAAGGGAGAGACATTCTCCGTGGCGTTTCTCTGGAAATCAATGCCGGCGAGGTGCACGCGCTTATCGGCACCAATGGCACCGGGAAAAGCACCCTCGCCTGCCTGATCATGGGGTGCCAGGGATTTCGACCCGACACCGGGGAGATCCTGCTCGCCGGCGAACCAATCGCCGCCCTGACCATTTCCGAACGTGCCCGACGGGGAATCGCCATGGCCTGGCAGGAGCCGGTCCGCTTCGAAGGGGTGAGCGTCCGCCAGTACCTGGCCCTGGGCAAGGGGACACCTCCCCAGCGGGCCCTGGAGATGGTCGGGCTGCCGCCGAGTCTCTACCTCGAACGGATGGTGGACAAGGCTCTGAGCGGCGGCGAACGCAAACGCATCGAACTCGCCTCCCTCTTGACGTTGCAACCGAAGCTGGTCATTCTCGATGAGCCCGACTCGGGAATCGACATGCTCTCCACCCAGGGGATCATCGATGTCATCGGCGTCTTTCGCAACCACGGCGCCGCCGTGCTGCTGATCACCCACCGCGAGGAGATCGCCCGCATCGCCGATCGCGCTTCGCAGGTCTGCGGGGGACGGATCGTCTGTACCGGCGATCCGAGAAACGTTGCGACCCACTACAAGCAACGGGTATGCACGGTCTGCAACGGCCAGGAGTGCCGCCATGTCTGAGCTGGGACCCTTGCTGGACGCTCTGGAGAAAACGGGGGAGGACAGAGCGATTCTCGCCGACCCCGCCATCGCCCACCTGGTGGTCGCCGGCAACCGGATTCTGAGCTCCAGGGACGTCCCGGGGCTCGACACGGCAATCGAGACATTGCCGGATGGCGTTGGGGTCCAGGTGACCATCGCCGAAGGGACCATCCTTGAGCACCCCATTCATCTGTGCTTCGGCTTGGTCCATCGCGGCCGACAACGCATCCGGATGGACGTTCGCCTGAAGCGTAACGCTTCGGCCCACATTATTGCCCACTGCCTTTTCCCTGAGCCGGTGGCGATCCAGCACCTCATGAGCGCCGAGGTGGCGATCGAGGACGGCGCCTCGCTGCACTATTCGGAAACCCACTTCCATGGCTCCCACGGCGAGATCGAGGTGGTCCCGAAAGCTCGGGTCAGGGTCGGACGGGGCGGCCTCTATCAGGCCGACTTCACCCTCACCACGGGGCGGGTGGGACGGCTCGATATCGACACCGGAGTCCAGGCGCAGGAGAATGCCGTTGTCGAACTGACCGCCCGCGTCTTCGGCCATCAAACGGATGACATCAAAATCCGGGAGCAGGTGGATCTGATCGGCGCCAACGCCCGCGGACTGATCAAAACCCGTATCGCCCTCGAGGACGACGCCAAAGCCGAAGTCATCGGCATCACCGAAGGCAGGGCGGCGGGAGCCAGGGGGCACGTCGATTGCCTGGAGCTGATCAAGGATCGCGCCGTCGCCCGGGCCGTGCCGATCGTCAACGTCAGCCACCCCCTGGCCAAGGTCACCCACGAAGCGGCTATCGGCAGTGTCGACCAGCGCCAGATGGAGACCCTCATGGCCCACGGTCTGACGCCGGAGGAGGCAGTGGACGTTATTGTGATGGGGGTTTTGAAGTGAGGGGTGAGGTCGCCATCATGCGGTTTCGATTCATTCCCCAATGATTTTGACCAGCACCCGTTTCTTGCGCCGCCCGTCGAATTCGCCATAGAAGATCTGCTCCCAGGGACCGAAATCGAGCTTGCCGTCGGTGACGGCCACCACCACCTCCCGGCCCATGACGGAGCGCTTGAGATGCGCGTCCCCGTTGTCCTCTCCGGTGCGGTTGTGCCGGTAAAGGCTGAGCGGTTCGTGCGGCGCCAGCTGCTCCAGCCAGCGTTCGAAATCCTGGTGCAGGCCGCTCTCATCGTCGTTGATAAAAACCGAGGCGGTGATGTGCATGGCATTACACAGCAGCAATCCTTCGCGAATGCCACTGTCACGCAGGCATTTTTCAATATCGGGGGTAATGTTGACAAACTCTCTTCGTCTGGAACAATTGAACCATAGCTCCTGCCGATAGGATTTCATAGGGCACTTCCTTTCGGTTTTCCGCCGGTTATCGGATCAGCGGATCCTTGGAATTACCAACGTTTCGCCTTTTGACGTTGTCAAGGTGACATTTTTGTGTTACAAGGGGGGGTTTGAGGTGATCATTAATTTGCAGCATCCGAGGGAAATGAAGAATATAATGAAGAACAAGGGCCTGTTTCTGACAATTTGTTGTCTGCTGGTTGGTGCATTCCTTGCGGCCGGTCTCTATCATTTCGAAGGGGGAACGTCTCCCTCTTCGCCCTCACTTCCCCGACTCACGGGCCACCGCCAGGGGATCCAATTGAGCCAGGAAGGAAGCCCGGTCATTTTCAGAGACGCTCTGTCGGAACTGGATCACCAGGCTCCCCTGGGTAACGCAACGAAAATCTCTTTTAGCACCCCCAGCCACTTGAAAATCATCAACCCGTCCAGCCATCGAGCATTGAAGCGCCTTTTCGCCCAGAGCAACTACAGCTGGAAGACGCTGAATCAGGGAGTCCCCCCTCTGGTACTGGAATCTCTGCCCCCCGATCTCGATCGCATTTCGCAGCTGAATAAACGAAAGAAGATGTTCTTTCTGTCTCTGCTGCCGATGGTCCTGCTGGTCAATGGTGAAATCCACCGCGAGAGGGAAGACCTTCTCTCACTTTTCAACGACTACGATCAGGGCGGATCGCTCGCAAAAAATCGGCGGCAGCAGGTCGCTTCCCTGGCTCGCGAATACCGGGTCAAGGGTGATCCCCTGACCGATCAGGCGGCACGGCAAAAACTCCTCCGGCGGGTGGACATTATCCCCCCCTCAATCGTCCTGGCGCAGGCGGCCACCGAATCGGCCTACGGGACCTCCCGCTTCGCCCAGGATGGCAACAACCTGTTCGGTGAATGGACCTTTATCGTCGGAACCGGTCTGGTCCCCAAGAAACGGCCGGCCGGGGCCACCTACGAGGTGCGCCGCTTCGACTCTCTCTACGATTCGGTCAAGTCCTATATGTGGAACATCAATATCCACCGGGCCTACCGACCCTTTCGCGAGGAAAGGGCCCACCGAAGAGCCGAAGATCGCCCGCTGAACGGCATCGAACTGGCCCGGGGCTTGAAACGCTATTCGATCCGCAAAGAGGATTACGTTCAGGACATCCGCTCGATTATTCGCCAGAACGACCTCTCCTATCTCGCGTCGGTCTCCCTGCGCAACTCCTGACTCCCGGCAGGCTGATGAAAAACGCCCATCTGCGGCGTTGCCCTCACCCTTCGTCAACGACGTACCTTTCAGGTACGCCTTATTCCGAAGGATTTTGGGCGCATTGCATCTGAACATTTTTGATCAGCCTGGGAGACACCCTGCCAATGAGCCACCGCCCTACTTCCCCGGCATCACCCACAACTGACTGAACCAGTACCAGCCCCGACCGGTTGCGGCCGGGGCGGTCAGCGTATACTTGTTGCGCCGCCCGGCCAGGGGGTGCTGGGCCTGTACCGTAAACCGGCCGGGCACCTTCGGGTCGGCGGTGATGCGCCCTTGCGCCTGCCCCTGGACGTAACAGTGCATTCGCGCCAGATCGGCGCCACAATGGGGATCGATCCGTACGATCAGAACGGGAGGGTCCTGGGCTCCGACCACGGGACTCGCGGGTGAGAGCACCTGAACGGGCAGCGCCCTCATCGCCAGCTTTTCCCTGAATCCCGCCAGAGTCGCATACGGCCCCCCCATGGGGAAGCGCGGCAGGGCGAACAGATCGCTGCCCCGGTAAATTACGCCGGACTGCTGGGCCACGGCTGCGGCGAATCCCGACTTTTTCACCATGGCTTCGAGGGTCGGAGAATATTCGCCGTAGGGATAGGCAAAGAGACGGGGCGCCACGCCCAGCTTCTTGGTCAGCTCTGTCTGTGCCGAGAGGATCTCGCGGCGTATCCTCGCCCGCCAATGGGCCTCGCCCTCCCCTTTCCGTCGATTCAGCATATAGGGGTGAGAGGCGCTGTGATTGCCGATCTCGATCCCCTCGTGGACCAGGGAGCGCAGCTGGTCCCAGTCCAGGTAATCCTCACCGCCAACGGCATCGGTGCTGACAAAGAGGGTTGCCGGATACCCATAACGCCGCAACAACGGCATCGCTCCGGTCCAGAAGGTTTTGAAGGCATCGTCGACGGTCAGCGCGGCGCAGTGCTTCGGTAGAGGCTTCCCGGCTTTGAGCCGCGTCACGATCTCGCCGAGGGTCAAAACGGTGGTGTGGGTTTTTTTCAACCACTGAAGCTGAGAGGCGAAGGTGTCAAGTGCGATATTGGTGGAGGGATACCGGCCATCGCCGAACCGGTGGTAGACGAAAACGCGCGCTTCTCCCGCCAGAGCCGTCCCGGCGACACACAACAGAAGCAGAGAGAAGACGAGCCGAAGGATAGTTTGTTTCATACGATGATGCTTTCGCAAAAACTCATGGGATGGTCCCTTCCTTGACCCGGCTGCGCAGATAGCGGCGGATGCAGTTGCGCGCCCGGGGCGTGACCGCCCATTCCAGCCACTTGGGAAGGACCTCCGGCGTCGGAGCCCGCTCGATTTCTCCCTGATCGCCATCCAGAAGCCGGGACTTGAGCAACCGGGTCTGCCCGTTGATCCGGGCGCGGACGGCGTGAAGGCCCAATTCCTGATGAATATCGAAGGCGAAATCGAGAGCGCTGCTCCCCTCGGGCAGGGTCCGGATTTCCCCGCCGGGCGTGTAAACCTGAATCGACGCCGAGGCCAGCCGCAGACTCTCGGTGTCGAAGGCCGACTCCCCTTCGAGCAGGGAACGCATCAACTCCTGGAAATTGGCCTTGCGGAATTCGAATCCGGGGGCCAGCACCCCCGATTCGTTGAACCGCACCAGCTTCCGGGTGGTGATCTCCACCCGCATCCGGTGTTCTCCGGCCTGAACGGTGGTTTTCAGCGCCTGGTAACCGAACTGGGACGGGACATGGAGGTGGTCCCGCAACTTGCCGGGGATGGGAGGATACAGACTGTGCAGAAGCCCCAGGGCGAGGTAGGCATCCATGGTCCGATCGACCTGGATCTCAAGGGTATACAGGGCGGGCAACCCCCGCCCCAGGGATTTGGCGGCGGCGATGGAAAAGGGGCGCCAGCGGTCACGCAGCACCGCGGAGATTTTCTGATGCTCGAAGGCGCGATGGACCTCCGAGCGCACTTTGCGCAATTGGGATTCGGTCGCCTCCTGCACGTGTCTGAGAATGGTCCGATACCTTTGCCCTCGCCGGGGGTAGAGGACAGTAAGGGAAAGGGCGTCCATCTCCGAGGCCACCTGGCCCATGCCCAGATGCCTGGCCAGAGGCACGTAGATCCCCCGGGTTTCTTCGGCGATCAGAGACTGCTTTTGGGGGTTCAGAGCCCGGATGGTCTGCAGGTTGTCCATCCGGTCCCAGAATTTCAGGCACAGCACCCGCACGTCCTGAATGGCGACCAGCAGCTGCTTACGGTAGGTCTCTTCCTTGAGAGCTTCGCGGCTGAGGTCCTTGTCGGCCGCCTTGGTTAAACCGTGAACCAGAAGGGCCGTCTCCTGCCCGAAAGCCGATTCGACCTCCCCAAGGGTCACCGGCGTATCCTCCACCACGTCATGCAGAATAGCGGCTACCACCGAGGCAAAATCCATCCAATGACGGGCCGCCAGATGGGCCACCC
>Ga0102962_1001231_pt1 | contig 10420 bp, 17 predicted proteins | sample SalPonF2_C_D2_MG_FD_84519 | JGI IMG/M metagenome (GOLD analysis project Ga0102962, IMG submission 84519) | Salt pond soil microbial communities from South San Francisco under conditions of wetland restoration - Salt Pond MetaG SF2_C_D2_MG ... | reverse complement strand
GGATGAGCGTTCGGGTCGTACTCGCCGTACGCTTCAGTGGTGCACTTGATGTTATCCCATTCATAGTCGCCGGCGTACATCACGCCGTAGTAACCCGACGTTTTGGCCATATCGTAGCCGGTAGAACCGGGTTCATACGGGAGATCGTAGATCGGGGGTTCGGGGAGTTTTTCCCCGTTCGATTCGGTTTCCGTCTGGTGTCCGTTGTTGGTCATTTGTTGTAGTCACCTTGCGCACCAGTTTCCCCGTGCGCGTTCATGACTACGCAACCCCACCATATAAAAGCTACCATGTTGTTCGCATGTTTGAAAGAAGGGCATGGGTCGAACTGTTGCGTAGTAAGTGGAAGATTCCTACGGGATTTCCTCGTCTTCCAGGGAAGTCTGGCAGGGATGAATAATATCGTCGAGAGTTACGCCTTCAAATTGGGCAACCTCAAGAGCGGGCGAAGACCGGACTACGTGCCCGCACGAGGCGCACGAGACGCGCAGAACGGCGTAATGACGCTCCATTCCACGGATGGAGATGCGGCCGTTGTGAGTCGATACCTCCCTATCTTCGACGTTGAGATAGGTAAAGACGCTATTCTCACATTCGGGACACTCGTTGCCTTCGAGCCAACGGTAGTCGACCTCGTAGCTGTCGATGGTCATCCGGACGTCGCCGAGCTCTTCGGACTCGGCAAGCCGCTCGATCTCCTCGAGGACGTCGTCGCGGCGTTCTTCGAGCGATTCGTCGGTTCGGATTACGATTAGTGATTCTGTCATCGGAGTCACCTTGGGCGATTTGAGGCGAAAAATCGCGAACCAGAGACCCTCCGGGGGAGTTGAACCCCATCGACTGCGAGTCAGTAGGAGGGGAGAACGTCAGAACGACCCCGAGTTACGCGTCGGGGCCTGGAGCGCCGATGTGGACCGGGCCGTTCCCGCCACAGTTCGGGCATTCGTCGCCCCTATCTCGACGCCATTCTTGTTCGCATTCCGGACACCAGTTGTAGTGTTGGATGGTCATCTGTGGTCACCTTACGCGCCGGGTTTCCCCGTGCGCATATGATACTCTATTCCGCCCCCACTTATATCTTACCATGTTAATTGCATGTTTCAAGGTCGGCCGCCCCAACACATGCATATTACATGGTAAAGTTTATAGCGTTTCGGTGGGGAGTAGAGAACGCGCAAAAGCGCAGGTGACTACAACGATGGAACAAACCACAATTGAAACCGAATTATCAAACCGAGCGCGTCGAGCATATCGGGCACTCGACGAAGCCGAAGCTGCTCGACGACAGCTTGCAGAAACAGCATACGAAGGACTGCCTGTCCGTGTCAGCAAAGAGGCCAGTAGAATCGAATCGGCCTACATGGAAGCACATGTCCGACTCACTGACCGGGAACCGTTCACTCGGGACGGAAAGGAAGGGATCGAGGACGTCCACCACGGCGAAGAGCTTGCAGGCGCGCACGCGCCAACGAATCCGCAAGATATTGCGGTTGCCAGGGTCCGCTCGATCCAACTGCGAAATAGCGGTCTGACCGCGCTCCGCCTCATCGAGCAAGCGGCCGACTCATCGCACGTCGAAATAGATAGCAACGGCTACACAGCGCTGAGAGCCGCCGCTATACGACTCATCGGTAATGCCGAGGCATTACGCGACTCGCTCTCCGAAGACTTCGAGCGGGACGCTGAGGAGCTGATATCGGGATAGCTACGTAGAAGCATTGCCAGAACCTTTTTTTCTGTTCCGAGCAAACCCTCAAATGCGAGGGGAATTCACCCGGTGCGCTCACACCGGGGACCGATTCATTCCGTGGGACCGATTACAAGTCCCTAATGTCCCACGGAACTGCCTCATCGCCGTAGTGTCTCCGGATGCTTGAGGCAACCCAAGAAGCCGATTCCTGCTTCAGATAGACCGATTTCTTGAAGTTCCGGTATTCGACCGGATATTGGTCGGATTCCGCCATTGAGCGAATCAGCTCCTTTGCGCGACCTCGATTGTGTGAGGCGATTCCGAACGAAGCGGCCGTGTCGACGGCAACCCCACGGGGCTTGTAGAAGCCTTCGCGGTGGAGTTTCGCGAGAATCGTTGCACGAATCTTGTCGTCGCGGTCAATTTCAGACATGTTGTTTTTCACCTCCATACTACCATGTTATCTGCATGTACCTTAAAGCTGTCGTATTTATCCAACTGTACTTTTGGATTGTTCCAATAGCTATTTAACCACTGGATTCCAAGAGAGAACTGTCATGGTAACCGAAACCACCACTGACGACGAACCGACCGTCGAATCGCGAGACGAGCTCTACAACCAGAACGCCTTCATTGAGCTTCTTGGCAAGCGTTCGCACCTGAAGGTATTCATAGCCCTTCTCGATGCGCCGGAGCCACTCAACCCGTCCGCGATTGCCGAGAACGCAGATATCGACCAGAGTACGTTCTACGTCGCAAGAGATGCCCTCTTAGACTACGGAGTAATCGAGCAAGTCGATATGATCGGAAACTCCCCGAGATTCGCTCTCGTCAAGGATAGCGAGCTCGCCACCGAACTCCGGAAGGTAGCCGATCTCGCGGGTGCACGACAGCGAGAATTGAGCGTAAACGAATAAACGTCATTCAATTTTATAGACTGAATTACGGTTCGGAGAGATACCTCGTACCTATCGGAGCACGCCACTAATCAAAAAAATTTCCGGTTACGTCCGAACCGGATTATATTCCAATTCTTCCCGGCGAAGCGAGAAAACCAATCTGGGGACTCGGCCGATAGAGATATACTCGTCTCGGTACTCGATCTTGACCTCATATTCACCGACCTCCAGGACCTCGAAGTAATCGCTGTGAATCACATCGAAATACTGTGTGCCGATACTCGGTCGGTAGTTTTCGGGCCGTTCAGCCGTACTGACAAGGCTGAACATCTCCGATTCCGTGTCCTCGTATCCCCATTCACCTTCAGCGTTTTTCGTACGGAAGGGGATACCGGATTTGATTTGCGGACTGGATTCGGCTCGATAGTCGATGCATTCGGCGAGAGGAGCAGGATCGGAGCGGTGAGCATCCTGGAGTCGGACCTCACCGATATGGGGGCCACGACTTCGGATCGTGCGGACGCTTCGTACGCGCCATTCTGGGCCGTCTCCGATGACGATCATATCGCCTTTGCGGAGCGCTCGGAACGCCTCGACTTGCGTGAGCTCCATTGGCTCATAGTCGGTGAATTCGTAGTAGTTTGTCATTGTGTGGTCACCTTGCGCGTCTGGGTTTCCCCGTCGGCATGTGATTAGAGGAATGGCTAACCCATAAATGTTACCATGTTTCCCGTATGTTTTGTATTGGCAGTACCAAAAAATAGTTCGTAGGATAGTGAGTGACTGACGTTAGTCGAACCACGCCGAACATCCGTGTTCGGCATCTGCAGTGAACTCGTCTGCATGACGGAATCGGTTCGCGAATGCCGCGACCGTTCCCACATCACAGTGTTTCGACGGAATTGCCAGCCCTACAAGGCTGATTCTGGCATCCGGGCGTTCCGGATGAACCATGTAGCCGTCTACAAAGCCGCCGTGTTCGAGAGCAAATGCAACTATCTCACCTGCTGACGGAGCGTAATTCTGCCGTTCTTCAGGGTTGAGATAGCCGTCGTCGATGAGTTGTTCCCCAGTTTCAGCTTCGAGACGGCGAAATCGGACAACTCCACCACTGCTTTCTTCCCAGTCTATGCTTTCGCCGAACACGATTTTCTCGCGCTCGACGTCCGCCTTGATGTTTCCATGTCTCATTCGTTGTGGTCACCTTTTGGTCACGGTTTCCCGTGCCCGATTGATAGAAGGCACCGACCCATTATAAATATTACCATGTTTTATGTATGTCTTTCCGCGGCCCTGTCCAACATGCAACTAACATGGTAAAGCTTAAGTATGGGTGGGTGCTACTGTAGAATGCGTACCGGGGAAACCCGGACGCAAGGTGACTACGACATGATGTCAAACACCAGCCGAACCGACGAATCGGAACAGAACGACGAACTGACAGAGGAATGGAGCACTCTCACCGGTTTCAAGCGAGATATCCTGCTCGCGCTGGCAGAGATTGCTGACAGCCCGAAGAAGTCCTACGGTCTCGCCATCAAGCGGGCGCTGGAAGACGACTACGAATCGGACGTCAATCACGGTCGGCTCTACCCCAATCTCGACGAACTCCGCGACCTCGGACTCATCGAGAAGTCCGAACTCGACAAGCGGACGATGCGGTACGAACTGACCGAGCGCGGCTACGCCATCCTCAAGGTTCGGCGTGACCGACTCAACGACGCGCTCTAAGCGCAACTGAATAGCCGGAGCGACCGGCTGTTCTCGGCAGGAGCGGCCGACTGACGTCGGTCTCGGGGTTCGACTCCCCGGCGGGAACCTGCGCCGAAAGGCGCGCAAGGTGATAATAACATGACTGAGAACTACGTGTTAGACGATCTCGTCAGAAAAGCATGGAACGAACTCAACGCACACATGGACGAACCTCCGACGGTCGAGCAGTTCGCTTCCGACCTTCGAACGCTTGCCGATCAGTACGAGCAGAAGGCTACTGACGGGCTAAGGTCGGAATGAGGTGTCTCGCCTGCGGGAATGAAGAGAAGTTCATTCACGAGGTAGCTACGACCGAGATTCGGCACTACGATGGCAAAGAGGTGTCAGGGACCGAACTTCAGACGGAAGAGACGCTGCTCATCACATGCGGAAAGTGCGAGTCTGAGAATATTCTGTAACTTGCGCTCGACAACTGATTTTTTTGCCCGACATGCAATAAACATGGTAAGATATAAGTGGTGGGGGGTTCTACGATAGAGTACACACCGGGAAAACCGGTGCAAGGTGACCATAAATGCAGACCGAAACCAACACGAACGAATCGAACCAGAACGAAACCGAGACTGTCGACGTCGAGATCTACTACACGAAGTTCCTCGATGACCGCGATCACGAAGCCTTCGAGCTAACGCGAGACATTCGAACCTATGCGCAGCCCAAGGACGTCACCGGCGAGACGTTCGACCTCGCGTACGAGCAAATCCACAGGGGCGAAGTCTCCCTTGAAGACGTTGTTCAGCCGGATAAGCTGAACGTCGTCCTCGGCCACATCTACAGTCGGATGCAGGGCGGTCGTGTCGACTCAGAGCTCAGCTACGATGGAAGCAAGACGCGCAGCATGATGATCGGCGGCGTGATCGTCATCGACGGCCGTGCGTCCCTCGTCGGGGAAGGAACCAGCTTCCCAGACCTCGGCGACCTCGAGTACCTTCGCAGCGAAGATGTCCAGGAGAACAACGAATGAAGCACACACATCCAATACTCGTATTTGAGGACGACATGACCCTGCATCGGAAACAAGAGCGCGACGACCAGCAGTGTCGACCAGCCTTCGAGTCGGCGTACGACGCGAAGGATCACGTCGTAGATGAGCTGGTTGACGAAGGATTCGAACCCTGCCCGAAGTGTATGGAGAACGACTACAAGTATTACGCTGATGTTGTTGAAAGCGATGAAGATGTCCAGGAGGTTGAGTAGCTGCTTGACCGTTTAGATACTCGGAATTGAACTGAGTGTCAGTCTGATGCTGACTTCGGGAACACCGTGGTTCCGGGTGGTTCGTTCTGCTGGAAGTGCGGTGGACGTCCCTGAAGGCGGTCGATGGGGGTTGGCCGAATCACCTATTTTCACACATGCAAGTAACATGGTAAAGTTTAAGTGGGTGGCTGATAGAGTAGTAGATACGCCCGGGAAAACCGGGACACAAAGGTGACCACAAATGGCAACCAAAGGCGCAATTTACCGAAGCAAGCACAGTAACAAGCTCGTCAAAGTCGTCGCGACGCCAGACCCCTTCGACCCAGGAGATCCCGACAACCAGAAGGTCGAATTCGAGACCCTCGAAAACGGTGAATGGTACGGCGTCTTCGCCGACAACTTCCATTCTGGCTACGACTACGTCGCTGACAGCCGGGAGGACCTCTGATGCGGTGGAACGCTGGTCACGACCGACAGCGCGAACTGTTCAGCGACGATGCTGAACCGTGCGAACCGCCAGGATCGACTCGCGAGCTCGACGAGCGACCGTTCGTTCACGAGGAGAACGAGGAGAAGAAGGAACGTCAGACTGACGGCGGTCGAACTGGCCTCGAGGTTCTCTACAACGCCGAGAGCTTCGAGCAGGTTCGACTTCCCGCAATCAGTGTGACAATCACTGTGGTCGACCGTCTCAGCATGTTTGGCGCAGCGGGAATCGTTGGTGCATCGAATACCGGCGAAGCATATCTTCTTCTGGAAGATCACGAGGAAAATACGTCGCCAATTCGCGTCGAGAAATGGAACGGGAACACATACATCCCTGTGATGCGAGCGAGTCGAGTCGAGAGCTGTGGAGAGGGTCCCGAAGCTCGGTTCATCATTCCAAGTAGTGCCTCAACGGAGGCGAAGAAGATCGCGCGTGAGGTCGCTCAGCGGGCCGAGAATAAAGCACGGACCGACGGCGGATTAGTACCAGCGGGACGACTTCGGCGAGTATCTCGCGACGATCTCATCACGTGCCGCGTCGACGGGCAGGATATCCGTGGCCGAGTAGTATCCATCGACAATTCGCCAGAACCCGCTGTCGACATCCTTGAAGATCCGTTCGAGGTTATCGTCGAGACCGACGAGAGGAAATATCGACTCCAGACTGCTCGCCGAATAGGAACCGACCGTGTCCATCTATCGACAGAATCAGATGAGGGCGACGGAGTCGACTGGAAATATATCGGTCGAGTCGAGGATTTCGAGGTGAATTCGGGATAGAGTGAGAGTACATTTCGTGTGCGCCATGAGATGATGGTGATGGCGTGGTGGGATCTATTAGAGAGTGCATTTCGTGTGCTCTGCGGTCTAACTGTTGGCACTCAAATTTGATTGGATAGAGAGTACATTTCGTGTGCTTTCTACTGTGGAGTCTGATAGACTGCACAGTGGTAACTGAAGAGAGTGAGAGTACATTTCGTGTGCTCTACGAGAAGGTGGGACTGAGCTTACGCTGGATCTGCTTCCGCTTCAATTCGTTCTCTGGTCTTGATGACAATTTCCGGGTCGAGATCAAGCTCATACTCGTAATACTGACCACCACTAAGTCCCTGATTCCGTTCCTGACGTGTGAGAAATCCAAGCATGTGGAGATCTGAAAGGTGGTCCTGAATACTCTTGAGAGTAGTGAGTGGTTCCGAAGCCCACGATAACGCAACAGATTCGTAGTGCGTCTGGATATCTTTCGACCTGGAAGGATTATTCCCCTCTTTCTCCAAGTGAGCTATCGTCTCCAAGATGAACTGCGCGTGCTGTGTCTGGTCGCGAATCCGATTACTCAACCGGCCACGCTGTACGAGCTCGCGGGCATTCCTGATATGAGTGTCTTCCACGCGATCATCTCCCTCTTTTTCTGCGACTTCGGCGCCGACTCTGAGGAGGTCGATTGCCTGTCGGGCATTTCCCATATCCTGTGCTGCGATTGCTGCTGCCATTGCGATAGCAGATTCGTCATATCCGCCTGTGACGAACGCTCGTTCAGCTCTATCACTGAGGATAGTTCGGAGTTCGGGCGCATCGTACGGACTGAAAGATATCTCCGTTTCGCGAAGTGTATCGCGAACCTTCGAGGAGAGAGTTTTCCGGAAAGTGTAGTTGTTGCTGATGCCAATAACGCCGAGACTTGCCTCCGTGATGTATCCGTTTGATCCCGCTCTCGGGAGTTCGTAGAGGAGAGTGTTGGCGTCGTCGAGGTGGTCGATCTCGTCGAAGATCAGGAGATGGGTTCCACCGATTCTATCAAGCTGTCTATAGAGTTCTTCGAATGCATCTCCAGTTCCGAGACCCCGTTTTGGGAACTTGCTCGCATTGTCTGGGAGGAGGTCGTTGACGAGACGTCGAACAACCATGAAGAGCGTCTTTCCATTACAGTTCTGCTCGTGGACGTAGAGATTGTCTACTTCGGCTCGCTTCTGGATCTCTGTCTGAAGTGCGTCCATCATGTACTTCGTGACTGCGGTCTTTCCGAGACCGGCCTTGCCGTATAGCATGACGTTCTCGGGTTTGCGCCCGAAGAGGACGTCCTGGAGTGCGTATCTGTATTCCTCTATTTCTTCGTCTCGTTCGAGGATCTCGTCAGGCTGGTACTCTTCGCTGAGCACGCTTTTGTCAGCGAAGATGGTTTCCTTCAAATCATCGAATGGTCCTGCCATTGTCTATTCCACTCATTAGACCACCAGTACTTAAAACCTCGCTTCGTTAGCTTCGTGTGCTTGGTGATGATAACACGAATCCCCGATTTCTGATGATTTGGGAGGGTATAACTCAGTCATTGGAAGATGAAAGCACACGAATTGTACTCTCACTCTCCACCATTTGGGAACATGCAATTCACATGGTAAAGTATAAGTTTGTTCGCGTGGGAGTAGTTACTACGCACGAGGAAACTCGTTGCGCAAGGTGACTACAATATGAACAAATACACCGAAACCAACCGATTCGACCACTTAGAATTCGGAATTGGCGAAGCTATCGCCGTTCTCCCGGCAGCACAAGGCGGCCATTGCCAGAATGCCGACCGAGCGGTCGCAGGAATCGTTACGAACCGTCGTGAGGATAACCGTGTCTTCCAGTACCTCATTAACGTCGTCGACGGGGGCCACAAGTTGTACGACGAGGACTGTGTCGTCGAGGTTGAGAAAACCGATATTTTTGCACACACCGCACATGATGGCCTCAACTTCTGCACTTACGGTGCCGGATTCGACGAGGTAGAAGTTCTCGATCCGCCGAAGAACACACTATTCTGTGCACTTGAGTACATCGAGGGGCAGTTGTTTCAGGCTGATAGAGCTGACGAATTCCTGAATAACCTTCCAACGGAGCAGGAGCGTACTGAGAATGACATCGGCCCTGTGTGTGTTGGTACGCTCTACTATCGCGAAGGAAAGATTCTTGCAGTCGATATCGAGCTCCCAGAAGCATAGAAATACAACCACTGGAAACATACTTTTAACATGGTAAAATATAAGTAGGTGTGGCGCTGAGTACGTAGTAGACGCTGGGAAACCGGCGCGCAAGGTGACCACAAAATGACTACCGAATCACAGAATGAGTTCGTGCACGCCTACACAGAGACCGACACCGGTGCGATCATCCGACTCCGCGGCTACGAGACTGACAACGGGTGGATGGAAGCAGTCGAAGTCGTCGAGGGAGACTACGATGACGACGATACTCACGTCACGACTATCTACGAGGGCCGCGGACTCAAGCCGACTGCAGTCTACAACCACACGATCCTCCCGTTTCTCGACGAAGAGGAGGAGGAGGCGTAGACAGATGCCCGGATTTTCCACCGTCAAGCCCGGCGTGACCCTCTTCCAGCTCGATACCGAATCCAGAACCTACGTCGAATGGTACGTCGTCGACTGCGTCACACGCGAAGACGGCACTTCGGCGATCATTTCCCGTGGCAATGCTCGTGCAACGGTCGATGCAGACGAACTGCATTACACCGTCGTCGACGATGATGACCCGTCGTGGGTTCCCTCCATGGTAGACAGATTCGACGAAGAAGATGAACCGGTCTGGATTCCCTATCCGAAGTTCACTGACGTCGATGCCGATCTCGACGACGTCTCGGTCGAGATGCGCGTCTCCCCCAGCACCCCGAATGAACTGACATTCGAGAAGATCCAAGGCGCAGGCTCACGTACCGAAGTGAACAACTTCCTCGAGGGAGCAGAAGACAACCTTGTCTTCCACGAGCTCGGTGGCATTTCCTCCTGGAAGGCGGCGTTCGTCGCTCGCTATGACGGCGCAATTGTCTCCACGATTGTCCTCCACCACTACCACCCGTCGACGAACGGCGTCGAAATCGCGATTACCCGTCTCGCGAACCATTCGAGCGCTCCGAAGAACACTTCGACGTGGATGCTCTCCCGAGCTCGCAAGTGGGCCGAACGCTTCGGCTATCAGCGACTCGCGACTTACGCTGGCGTCGGCGGTAACAGCGGCGTCTGCTACCGCGCGTACGGCTTTGCTCTTGAAGGTGAGCCGGTTCACGTCTCTGGAAAGGATTGGACTGGAGACAACAACGAAGAGTGGCTGAAGCAGAAGTACGTCTACGACCTCTCGCCGTAGACTTACGCCGACAAAAGCGACGAGTGGGCGGTCGAGACCGTCTGCGACAACGTTCTGGTTCCCGGACCTACCCGTGCGCGGACGAAGACAGCGCCGAACGAGGTGGCTCTCGCATGAAGACTGCACAGCAGTTTAGGGAGATCTTCACTACTAGAGTTCCAACCCAGCCTGAACAGAGTCGAATCGGTCACTACGTAGGTAACGCGTAGATGCCTCATCGACCACGACTTCC
>Ga0102962_1001230_pt1 | contig 10425 bp, 6 predicted proteins | sample SalPonF2_C_D2_MG_FD_84519 | JGI IMG/M metagenome (GOLD analysis project Ga0102962, IMG submission 84519) | Salt pond soil microbial communities from South San Francisco under conditions of wetland restoration - Salt Pond MetaG SF2_C_D2_MG ... | reverse complement strand
GCCCGGTCTATCACCACACCACCGAGCGCGCCGACGGGCATCTGTTCATCACCGTGCTGGCCTATCAGTTCGTCCAGATCCTGCGCCGCCAGCTCAAGCACCATGGCATCGATGCACGCTGGCAGACCCTGCGTCAGTGGCTGGGCGCTCAGGTGCGGGTCACCGCCTCCTTTCGACGCGCCGACGGGCGTGCCCTGCATGTGCGCAAGGCCACCCGCCCCGAGGGCGAGCACCTGCGCATCTGCCGGCTACTGGGCATCGATACCCAACCGGGAGGCATTGAAAAACTGCTCCACTGAGGGCCAATCTGCAAAGAATCGCCACTTTGTAGTGCCACACGGCGATTTCGTAAAGCGTAACAATCTGTTTACCAATGAAGTTTTTCACCCACTGACAAATATAGGTTAGATATACCCGGGGCGCGCGGCAGGCTCAGAACGGCGTTCGCGGCCGAGCGCGGTGCACTGAACAACGCTTCTCAGCGGCGGGCGCGCTTGACCGCATACATGCCGGCATCGGCACGACGGAAAAGCTGTTCCCTGTTATTGCCGTGTTCCGGATAAATAGCGGCGCCGATGCTTGCGGAAATGGAAAAAGCGCGTCCGCCCAGCTCCAGCGGGCGGGCGATCGCCGCATGGATTTTATCGGTGACGAGACGCGCGCACGGCGCACCGCCGATGTTGGTCAGCAGCACGGTGAATTCATCGCCGCCCATGCGCCCCACGGTGTCCGAGTCGCGCACCGAGGCGCTCAACCGGTGCGCCACCTCGCGCAGCACAAAGTCGCCCACCTCGTGGCCGAAAGTGTCGTTGACGTCCTTGAACTCGTTCAGGTCGATGTACAACAAGGCCAGGTGCTCTTTATCGCGCTTGGCGCGCCTGAGCGCCATTTCCATGCGATCGTGGAACAGCGTGCGATTAGGCAGATCGGTGAGCCCGTCGTAGCGCGCCATGCGCAGCATCTCAGTCTCGGTGCGCTTGCGCTCGATCGCGGCCGCCACCTGCGTCGACACGAACTCCAGCAGGCTCTTGTCGTCCGGCGTGTAGCGCACGGACGGGGAGTAGCTGCGCATCACCACGGCCCCGATCACGCCGCGCTTGCCGATGAGCGGCGCTCCCAGCCAATCCAGCCATTTCCCGTTGTCCGGGGCCACCGCCTCAGCGTCGCGGCGTATCAGCCGGGCCTCGCCGCTGCCGAGCACCTCGGCGATGGGCGCGTCCGCCGCCACGACGCCCGGCTCGGGCCACGACTCGCGCTGATCCACGAAGTAGGGGTAGCTCAACATCTCCATCGATTCGTCGTACTGCGCCACGAAGAAGTTCTCCGCCGGCAGGAGATCGCCGATAATCTGATGGATGTGGCGATAGAGCGCCAGCAAGCCGTCCGCGCCGTGGGCCGCCTCCGAGATCCGGTAAAGGGCCCGCTGCATGCGCTCGGCGCGCTTCAGCGCCGTTACATCGCGCGCCACCGCCAGACGCAGGCGGTCCGGCGCTGACCAGCGCGCCGTCCACATGATATCGACGATGCGCCCGTCCTTGCGCACGTAACGGTTCTCGAAATGGGTCTTGGGATCGCCGCCCATGATCTCCGCGGCCGCCTCCAGCGTTCGCTCGCGGTCCTCCGGATGAACCAGATCGATCATGTTGCGCCCGATGAGCTCATCGGGTTTGTAACCGAAAATGCGCTCGCACGCGGCACTGACGAACACGTAGCGCCCCGCATCGTCGACGACACAGACTGCATCAAGCAGCAGGTCCATCACTTTAGAGAGGAGCGCGGGCGAGTCCGTGGTCATGTCGAGACGGTGGGCGATCAAGCCTAACAGCCCTCTTTTTACCACGAATCGGGCACGATCTGCGCAAGGCTAACGCGGACGGGGTGACAGCCGGGCGCGCGCGGCTGACCCGCGCGAGCGCCCCGCCCTCTGCTGGCACTATTGTTGGCAGCGTAGCTCCCACCTTAGTGGGCAAAGTTCGTGCCCGAACGGGCGCGCGAAGCCCTCGCGTCAAAGCTTCGCCCTTCGCGTGGCGGCGCTGATGAACTTCAAAGCGTCCCTGGGTACGCGCCGCCGTCAATGAGCAGATTCTGGCCGGTGATATACCCCGCATGAGCCGAGCACACGAACGCGCACAGCCTGCCGAACTCGTCCGGATCGCCGAAACGCCCGGCCGGGATGCGCTCCGCGCGCTCCTTGCGCAACTCCTCGGGGGCGCGGCCGCTGCGTTCGGCGCCGGCCTCGAAGATCTTTGCCAGCCGGTCGGTCTCGAAGGCGCCGGGTAAAAGATTGTTGATCGTAACGTTGTGGCGGATCGTCTGGCGTGCGAGGCCGGCGACGAAGCCGGTCAGCCCCGTGCGCGCCCCGTTGGAGAGGCACAGATTGGCCATCGGCGCCTTCACCGCGCCCGAGGTGATGTTGACGATGCGCCCGAAGCGGCGCGCCAACATGCCGTCCACGGTGGCCTTGATGAGCTCGATCGGCGCCAGCATGTTGGCTTCCAGGGCGCTGATCCAATCCTCCCGCCCGAACTGTCGGAAATCCCCGGGCGGCGGCCCGCCCGCATTGGTCACCAGGATGTCCGGATCGGCGCACGCCGCGAGCAGGTCCCGCCGCCCCGCCCCGGTCGTGACGTCCGCGACGACGGGCGTCACGCGGGCGTTCGTGCGGCTGCCCATCTGCGCCGCCGCCGCGCGCAGCGCATCCGCGCTCCGGGCCGCGATGAATACGTTCACGCCCTCTTCCGCCAGCGCCGCCGCACACGCCCGGCCCAAGCCCCTGCTCGCCCCGCAGACGACGGCGTTACGCCCCTTGATGCCCAAATCCATCACGTTCTCTCCCGCAGCAAATCACCCGATTCTGGCACGGTTCACGCCCACGCGCCCGGGACGGCTGCCGCGTTCCATGGCGAACGGTCCGGAACGCCACATCACGTGATTGGCCGTTCCAGGGGCGCGCGCCTACAGCAGCACTTTCTCTATGCCGCCGGTCCTCGCCTTGTCGATAAATTTCGTCTGCCACTCCTCGCCCAGGAGCTGGTTGGCCATCTCGATGACGATGTAGTCCGCCTCCACGCCGGTGTCGTCGCGGTAGCGGCTCAGGCCCTGCAGGCAGGCCGGGCAGGAGGTGAGCATTTTGACCTTGCCCTTCTCGGCCACGGGCTTGCCAGTCAGGCTCTCGACGCCCTTGTTGATCTCCTCCTCTTTGCGGAAACGCACCTGGGTGGCGATGTCCGGCCGGGTGACCGCGAACGTGCCGGCCTCGCCGCAACAGCGGTCGTTCAGCGCCACGTCTTTGCCCATGAGCGTGCTCGCGACCTGGGTGCCGTTGTAAGTCTTCATGGGCGTGTGGCAGGGCTCGTGGTACATGTACTGCACGCCGTCCACGCCGTCGAGCTTGTAGCCCTTCTCCAGCAGGTACTCGTGGATGTCGAGCAGCCGGCAGCCAGGAAAAATCTTCTCGAACTCGTACTTCAGCAACTGGTCCATGCAGGTGCCGCAGGAAACGATCACCGTCTTGATGTCCATGTAGTTGAGCGTATTGGCCACGCGGTGGAAAAGCACGCGGTTCTCGGTGGTGATCTGGCGGCCCTTGTCCAAATCGCCGGCGGAGGTCTGCGGGTAGCCGCAGCACAGGTAGCCGGGCGGCAGCACGGTCTGGGCGCCGGCCTCGAACAGCATGGCCATGGTGGCGAGACCGATCTGGCTGAACAGGCGCTCGGAACCGCAGCCGGGAAAGTAGAAGACCGCATCCGAGTCCTCGTTGACCTTTTGCGGATCGCGCAGGATGGGCACCGTCTTGCTGTCCTCCAGCCCCAGCATGGCGCGCGTGGTGCGGCTGGGCAGCCCGGCGGGCATGGGCTTTTTGACGAAGTGCACCACCTGGGCCGGCACGTGCGACAGGTCGCGCGTGCGCTGCGGGCGCTTGTTCACGTCCTGGTCGGGCCGGCGCCCGTGCGCACCGGCCAGCCCGGCGGCCTTGGCCATGGTGTGGCCCAGGCGCTGGCCTGCGAAGCCCCACTGGATCATGCCCTTGCGCAGCGCCTTAATGGTGCGCGGATCCTTGGCGTTGAGAAACGCCATGGACGCGGCGGCGATAGGCCGGGCCTTGCGCTGGCCGCGCTCTTTGAGGATGCCGCGCATCTTCACCGTGACATCGCCGAAATCGATGTTGACCGGACAGGGGGTGACGCAACGGTGGCAGATGGTGCAGTGGTCAGCCACGTCGTTCATCTCCTCCCAGTGCTGCAGGGAGATGCCGCGGCGCGTCTGTTCCTCATACAGAAACGCCTCGATGATCAGCCCGGTCGCCAGGATCTTGTTGCGCGGCGAGTACAGCAGGTTGGCGCGCGGCACGTGGGTGGTGCACACCGGTTTGCATTTGCCGCAGCGTAGGCAGTCCTTGATATCGTTGTTGAGATCCCCGAGTTCGCTCTGCTCCAGGATCAGCGCCTCCTGCTGCACCAGGCGCAGCGACGGCGTATAGGCGTTGGCGAGCCCCGAGGCGGCCTGCAGCTTGCCCGGGTTGAAGCGGTTGTCCGGGTCGACACGGCGCTTGTAGGTGCCGAAGCGTTCGATCACCCCATGGTCCAGGTACCGCATCTTGGTGATGCCGATGCCGTGCTCGCCGGAGATCACGCCGTTGAGGCGCGCCGCCATGGCCATGACCCGATCCACGATGCGCTCGGCCTCGTGCATCATTTCGTAGTCGTTGGAGTTGACCGGGATGTTGGTGTGCACGTTGCCGTCGCCGGCATGCATGTGCAGCGCCACGAACAGCCGGCTCGACAGCACTTCCCGGTGAATGGCCTCGATGCTCGCGCGTACCGGATCCAGATCGCGGCCGTCGAAGATCTCCTTCAGCCGCTGCTCCACCTCGCGGCGATAGGAGATGCGCAGCGAGCGCCGCAACAGCAGATTGATCAGCTTGTCGCCCTCGCGCCGGTCGGCGCGCGCGTCGTCGTCCAGCAACGCATCGAACGCGGCCGCGTCGCCGTCCAGGTTGTCCAGAATGTCCCGCCAGCGCGCCGCGACCGCGTCGATGTGGCGCACGGCTGCGTCGAGCTTGCGCCCGAGAATGGACCCGCCTTCCCGGCTGGCCTCCAGATCCCCGCGATCCAGATAATCCGGGCGCGACTTGAGCTCGGGCAGATCGCCGCGGAAGTGATCGCGCAGCGCCGCCAGCAGGCGCAGCTTGTTGTTCAGCGACTGCACGATGTTGATGCGCTCGATGCCCTCGCTGTATTCCGCCAGCTTGTCGAGCGGAATGACCACGTCCTCGTTGATCTTGAAGGCGTTGGTGTGGGCGGCGATGGCGGCGGTGCGGCTGCGGTCGGCCCAGAACGTCTTGCGCGCCTCGGCGCTGACGGCGACGAAGCCGTCGGCGTTGCGCTTGTTGGCCTTGCGCACCATGCGCGAGGCGGCCTCCGCGCAGGCGTTGTCGTCGTCCGCGGCGAGGTCGGCGATCAGCACCATCTTGGGCCGCTCGCCGCGCGCGCCTTTGGGGCTGTAGCCCACGGCGCGCACGTAACGCTCGTCGAGATGCTCCAGACCCGCCAGCCGGACCTTTTCATCCGCTTTAAGGTCGTCGACGATCTCGACGATGGCGGGCACGGCGTCGTAGAGATCGGTGCCGTAGAACTCAAGGCAAACGGTGCGCTGGTACCTGGGCATGACGTGCAGAATGAACGTGGCCGAGGTGATCAGGCCGTCGCAGCCTTCCTTCTGCACGCCGGGCAGTCCGCCGAGAAACTTGTCGGTCACATCCTTGCCCAGGCCGGTCTTGCGCAGGCTCGCGCCGGGAAACTCAAGCGTCTCCGGCTCGCCTATGGGCGTGTTGCCGTCGGCGCCGTAGCGGGTAACCAGAAAGCGCACGGTCTGCTGGTCGTGGATCTTGCCCAGGTTGTGGCCCACGCGCTCCACGTCCAGCCATTCCCCGGCGGGCGTGACCATGCGCCAGGCCGCCAGATTGTCCAGCGCCGTTCCCCAGAGCACGGCCTTCTTGCCGCCGGCGTTCATCGCCACGTTGCCGCCGATGGTGGAGGCATCCTGCGAGGTGGGATCGACGGCAAAGACATGACCGTGCGCCGCCGCCAGCTCGGAGACGCGGCGCGTGACCACCCCGGCCTCGGCGCGCACGGTGGCCACGGGCTCGTCCACGCCGGGGAGGCGGCGCATTTCGACCTTGCCCAGCCCTTCCAGCTTTTCCGTATTGATCACCGCGCAGTGCTCGGTGAGCGGCACCGCGCCGCCCGTGTAGCCGGTGCCGCCGCCGCGCGGCACGAGCGCGAGCCCGAGCTTGATCGCCGTTTGCACCAGGGGCGCCACCTCGGCCTCGGTATCGGGGGTCAGCACCACGAAGGGCATCTCCACGCGCCAGTCGGTGGCGTCGGTCTGGTGCGAGACGCGCGACAGGCCATCGAAGCAGACGTTGTCCTTGCGCGTGTGGCGGCTGAGCGCCTTGAGCACGCGCTCGCGGCGCGCCAACGTGGTCGGGAACCAGGCCTCGAAATCCCGCACCGCGTCGCGCGCCTTGCCCGTCAGCCACAGCACGGGCTCGTAGCCGTCGGCGCGCTCGACGATGCGGTCGAGGCGGTGGTGCATGGCATGCACCAGCGCGTCCAGGCGTTTGCGGCTGTGCAGCAGGTCATCCTGGATGTAGGGGTTGCGCCGCACGACCCACAAATCGCCCAGCACCTCGAAGAGCATGCGCGCGGAGATGCCGGTGCGGCGCTCGTCGCGCAGCACATTGAGCGTGTCCCAGGCCCGCCGGCCCAGATAGCGCAGGACGATTTCGCGGTCGGAGAACGACGTATAGTTATAGGGAATTTCGCGGATGCGGGCGGTGCTGGCAGTCATTAATCGTCCGTGGCATTACGGTGAAAAGGCAGGGGAAACGCGCGTTATGCAACCTTATGATACGCCACAGCCGTGCCTGGCGCCGGCCCAATTCCCGGTTGCCGGCGGCCACCCGCACCCGCGCTGGAACCGGTGCTTGCAAAGGCGGTCTAATGCGTTAGATTTTTCGTGTCAGAACAGTCGCTTTGACGAACCGGATGAGCTTGCATATGAAACAACACCAAACCGACTCATCGTCTTCATCGGCCGGATGGACGCCGGACGACATCCCCTTCGAGCGCATCGACCGCGAGCGCGTCAACGCCGACCGCCAGCTATTCCAGCAGGTGGCGGCCGCCTCGTTCATCGAGATCACCTCCGACGTCTACACGCGCAACCTCATCGAGTATTTCGACGGCGATGAGGAGATCGGGCACTGGCTGCAAAACCACTGGGAACCGGAAGAGCTGCAGCACGGAGCGGCGCTGAAGCGCTACGTGCAGACCGCGTGGCCGGACTTCGACTGGGAGGCCGCCTACCGCGGCTTTCACGAAGAATACGTGGCCACCTGCCGGCTGGAGGCCCTGGAGCCGACGCGCGCCCAGGAGCTGGTTGCGCGCTGCGTGGTCGAGATGGGCACGGCCACCGGCTACCGCCTGCTGCAAACGATCAGCCCGGAGCCGGTGCTGGCGCAGTTGGCGGGCCACATCAAAGCCGACGAAGTACGCCACTACAAGTATTTCTACCGCTTCTTCCGGCGCTACCGCGAACGCGAGGACATCGGCCGGCTGCCGGTGCTACGCACCCTCTACGGACGGCTCACCGCCATCAACGGCGAAGACATCTACTATGCGTTCAAGCACGTTTTCCTGGCGAGCTCGGGCAAGCGTGCCTTCACCGACGAGGACTACGAGGCCTTCCGGCGGCACAGCTTCCGCCTGGCGCGCGAGCACTATCCTTACGAAATGGGGGTCAAGATGCTGCTCAAGCCGCTGGACCTGAACCACCGCCTGCAGCGCGCGGCGGTGCCGACGCTGTCCGCTGGCATCAAGCACATCCTCATGCACTGAGAAGCTGTTGATTAACCTACTGCGCTCGGCATTACGCGGCCGTGCGGTGCTCGAAATCCTCATGGTTTGATCCATACACTGCGGTTGCTGCGCTCCGCGCGACCACGAACTGCCGTCGCTCGTGACGGTTCTTCAACAGCTCCTGAGGCCGGCCGCCGGAGCGGCTACGCGCGCCGGTAAGGTGCGAACCAACCCAGCCCGGCTTCGGTCTCGCCCTGCGGGCGGTATTCGCAGCCGACCCAGCCCTGATAGCCCCAAGCGTCCAGGCGGTCGAAGAGGTAGGGGTAGTGGATCTCGCCCACGTCCGGCTCGTGGCGGCCGGGCACGCCGGCGATCTGGACGTGGTCGATCTGCTCCAGCAGCAGCTCCATGGTCGCCGCCAGATTCCCCTCCATGATCTGCATGTGGTAGCAGTCGTACTGGATCTTGAGGTTGTCGGCGCCGATGTGCTCGACCAGGCGGCTGGCCTGCGCGCTGCCGCTCAGGAAATAGCCCGGCATGTCACGCGTGTTGATGGGCTCGATCACGACGGTAATGCCGTGCTCGCGGCACGCCTGTGCCGCATATTCCAGGTTCTTTACATACACCGCCTGCGCATCCTGCGCCGCCACGTCCGCCGCCGGACAGCCCGCCATCGCGTGCAGCCGCGTGCACTTCAAATGACGCGCGTATTCGATCGCCTTGGCCACGCCTTCGCGGAATTCCGCCTCGCGCCCCGGCAGCGCCGCCAGGCCGCGCTCGCCGGCCTCCCAGTTGCCCGGCGGCATGTTGAACAGCGCCTGCTGCAGATCATGGCGCTGCAGGCGCTCGGCGATATCCTGCTTGTCCCAGGCGTAGGGGAACAGGTATTCCACCGCCTCGAAACCGGCGCCAGCGGCGCGCTCGAAGCGGTCCAGGAAATCGGCGTCGGTGAACAGCATGGACAGATTGGCGGCGAAGCGGGGCATAGGCTGGCATCCTGGTGTTCGGGCGGGCGCGCCTAACTCGCAAAGCGCTGGCGCAACTGCGCCACTTGGGCATCCGTGAGGAAACGGGTGTTTTCTCCCCGTAACAGTAAATACAGCTTGGCGGTCTCTTCAAGTTCCTCGGCACTGTAGACCGCAGCGTCCAGCGACTTGCCGGCCACGACCGGGCCGTGGTTGGCGAGCAGCACGGCGCGCTGGTCGGCCGTTGCGCGGCCCACGGCCTGCGCCAGCTCGGCGTCGCCCGGCGGATAGTACGGCAGCAGCGGCAGCCGTCCCACGCGCATCACGTAATAGGCTGTGATCGGCGGCAGCACGTCGCCCGGGTCCGCGTCCGCGAGACAGGACACGGCCACGCTGTAGGGGCTGTGCAGATGCACGATCGCCTGCGCCGAGGGGCGTGCGCGATAGACGGCCTGGTGCAGTACGGCTTCCTTCGAAGGCGGGTCGCCTGCCACAAGCTCCCCCTGGGCATCCAGGCGCGACAGCCGCGCCGGCTGCAGCCGCCCCAGGCAGGAATTGGTGGGCGTGACGATGATGCCGTCGTCCAGGCGCACGCTGATGTTGCCCGAGCTGCCGGGGCTGAAGCCGCGCGCAAACAGCGAGGCGGCGTGTTCGCAGATACGCTCGCGCAGGGCGTGCTCGTTCATGACTGCAACCGAAACGCTTTGGTGAAGAAGTCCGCCGCGCCGAAGTTGCCGGACTTGAGCGCGAGGAAGACCTCGCGCTCGCCCTGCCCCAGCGTCCACGGCACCCCGGGGTCGATTTCCGGGCCGACGCGCAGGGCGCTCACGCGCAGCGCGCTCACCACCGCACCGGCGGTCTCGCCGCCCGCCACCACCAGCCGGCGCACGCCGGCCTCGACCAGCGCGCGGGCGACCACGCCCAGCGCGCCTTCGATCAGCGCACCGGCCTGATCACGCCCCAGGCGCGCCTGCACGGCCTGCACCTCGTCCGGCGCTGCGCTGGCGTAGACGACCACCGGCGTCGTCTCCGACAACTGCGGCCGCGCCCACTCCAGCGCCGCCCGGGCCTGGTCCTCGCCGGCGTCGAGCGCGAGCGGGTCGATGCGGTAGGCCGGGCATCCCGCACCGCGGGCGGCGTCGATCTGGGCCAGCGTGGCGCGCGAGCAGCTACCCGCCACCACCGCCGTCGGCCCGGCGGCGCGCGGCAGCCGGGCGGCGTCCGCCACCTCCTCGAGCCAGCCCCGCGAACGATAGTTGCCGGGCAGGCCCATCGCCACGCCGGAGCCGCCGGTGATGAGTGCCAGCCCGTCGCAGGCGCGCCCGATGGAGCCCAGATGGGAATCGGTGAGCGCATCCGCGATGGCGTAACGGTAACCGGCCTGGCGCAGCTCGGCGAAGGCCGAGCGGATGACGTCGGCGCCGCCGCGCACGCGCTCGTAGGGCACCAGACCGACCTTGCCGCGGCTCTGTCCGGCGAGCACGCGCACCAGGTTGGCATCGGTCATGGGATTGAGCGGGTGATGCTCCATGCCCGATTCATTGAGCAAGGTGTCGCCGACGAACAGATGCCCGCGGTAGACGGTGCGCCGGTTGGTG
>Ga0102962_1001228_pt1 | contig 10428 bp, 9 predicted proteins | sample SalPonF2_C_D2_MG_FD_84519 | JGI IMG/M metagenome (GOLD analysis project Ga0102962, IMG submission 84519) | Salt pond soil microbial communities from South San Francisco under conditions of wetland restoration - Salt Pond MetaG SF2_C_D2_MG ... | reverse complement strand
CTGCGATGACTCAAGCCGATGGTCAGCAAGGACACGGCGGGCCCGGCCTGGGACAACGACGGCGTGAGTTCATAGGCATGCTTCATGAAGTCCTCGCACGGCGACTCGGTGGACGCACTCCCTTCCCGATCCAGCACGCCTCATCGCCGGAATCCGACGTTGAGGCCAACAGCGCTTTCGTGCACATTGGTGTTGCCTAGCCCTAATCAGACCCACCTCAGCTCAACCCAAACAAACGAGCGACGGCCCAGCGACAGGGTAGCCTCCAAACCCGAGAGGAACCGGCGTCGACCACGACCTGATTCACTGCTCACACAGCCTCTTGGGCAATACCCTGCGCATGGTCTGCGCCGCCGGTCAACCGGGATGACCCTGAACTTCGCGTGGCTTCCCGAAAGACCTTTACCCCGGCCTCCTGCTTGGATGACATCAGTTGATCCAGCCACAACCCTATGTATACCAACAACCGAGTTTCTTGACTTGATATGGATCAACCCTGAGCGGCTTCACGCCTCTATCTAAGCACCTTGACGAGCACTTAGCCAATGGCCATCATCCCAAGAGCGGCTTTTGATTTAAATCATAATATAGCGGAAGCCCAAGGCTTATCCTATCTAACGTGGACTAAAAACGTTGCACAGCACCATCGCCAGATGGCGTGGGGGGAATCAACATAATGTCAACTAGGGAGCCCATCGCGACGAGAGCGCAATCCAACCCTTTTAGCTCGGATGTCGTCTTTCAGCCTCAGGCTCACCACGTGCCGCACGACGCGCGCGTGTTCTGTCGCGCCTGCTTTTCCCGCTCGCGCTGCCTGCCCGCCGAACTCGACGGCGAAGACCTGGCAAACTTCGAACGCAGTGTATGGCGTGTGCCGCGACCCTTAAAAACCGGCCGCACCCTGGTACGCCAAGGCAATGCCGTCGAAGGCCTTTACGCCTTGCGCGTAGGCTCTGTCAAAGCCGTCGTCGATGGCCCGCGAGGAACCGAACGCGTCGTGGATTTCCGCTTCCCTGGCGCCATTATCGGCCTGGCCCAGCTGGACGAGGCTCGCTGGCAGTGTTCGTATATCGCTCTGGAAGACTGCTGGCTGTGCCATATTCCGCTGCATGCCTTAACCGATACGCTGCGCCATCAGGTGGTGAAGATCATGAGCGCTGCGCTGCGCCAAGGCTATGAATCGCACCTTACGCTGGCATTTAAAAACAACATGCAAAAAGTCGCGTCGTTTCTCGTGGCCATCAGCGACAACTGCCGGCGCCGAGAACTAGCCCCGCACCGCTTCAACCTGCCGATGCAATACAAAGACATCGCCAGTTATCTGGGGATGCGGCATGAAACGGTCAGCCGCACACTCGCCAAGCTGCAACAGCTCGGACTCATCGAGAGGAGCGGCAACCGCATTCATATCCTCGATCTCGGCGCGTTGCGAGGCGTCCGCGGGTCCTGATTCCCAGGCCTCAATAGGGGCCCGCTCACCACCGCCGGACTGGAACGCAAGCGCCGCCGCGGCACGCGGGCTTACGTTCATTGTCTGCGCAAAGCCCCTCACTGCATCGCCTTCGAGATCCGTAACTTTACCGTGGTAGGCAGCTGCTGTTGCGTGATCTCGGCCTGTGCCTGGTAATCACCTTTAGCGGCGGTAGCCTGGCCCGAACGCGACACCCGAGCCGTGATATCCCAGTCATGATAGCTTGAGAGCTTGAGACCCGGCACCATAGACATGTTGTCGGCAAGCACGATGGTCTGGGGAAGATTTTTCACCGTGGTGCGCACGACGGCAAGCGGCATCTTGGGGCCGTGATGGGCCCGGGCAAAGACGAACACGGTGGTATCCCCATTAAGCTTGCCGGTTAGAGCGGGCGCGAGGGCAATATGCACCGGAATCTTGACCGCCTGACCGGCAGCGGTGGCCGCCGCGCCCGGACGCGTCTGTGCACCCGCGGCGGACGACGGCTGGCTGGCCACGGTGTTGTTATTCGAAGCGCTCGTATTATTGCTGGCGCTGCTGCCGGGCAGTGGCGCAAGCCCGATCTGCTCGCGCGCCGCATTCAGGTGCGGGCGGATAAGCGCCTTGAACTGGTCCGGCAGCTTTTGCTTGTAGAGTGCCTGCCAGCGTTTGACCGCCTGGGCGTAATTGCCGGTTTGATAGGCTGCCAGACCCGTGTAGAACAGCGCTTGCGGCAGGTTGGGGTCGAGCTTGAGCGCCTGTTGGAACAGCTTGGTCGCCTTGCCGGTGAGATCACCGTGGGCGGCAAGCGCCAGTGCCTGGCCCTGTGCCACCAGCAGCTCCGCGGACTTCGAGCCGCTCAACGCGTTGGCATGGGCGAACGCCTTAGCGGCCGCCGTATAGTTGTTTTGCAGACTCTGCGCGCGGCCCAGCATGGCCCAACCCTGCACGTCGTCCGGCTGGCTGGCGAGGTGCGCTTTGAGCTGGGCAACCATTTTCGCCGCCGAACGCGGCGAATCGCTGCCCTGACCGGCCGCGTTCTGTCCCTGGCCGAGGTAAGCCTGGGCACTGCCCTGCTGCCAATAGACAAGCCCGGCCACAGTGGGCACGAGCACCACGACCACGGCGAGCGCCCACCACGAGCGCCGGCCCACCGGTGCCTTGGAGCCGCTTTCTTCGCCGCTTGTACCGCGTTCATCGGCAAGCAGGTTGGCCGCAAGCTCGTTCTTGGCCGTTTCGGCCTCTGCGGCGCTGATGAGACCGGCGTCGAAATCGGCATCGATCTCGCGAACGCGATCCCGGTAAACGCCGAGGTTGGCAGCACGGCGCGTGCCCGCCGCTCGCCTGGCGGGGCGCCTGAGCAGGGGCACCGCGAGTGCGGCCACTGCGAGCGCCGTCATCGCTGCGAGCACGATCCACAGCGTCATTGCTTATCCTCCTCGAGCCAGTGACGCACCCGTTCGAGCGCCTCGGCGGAAACTGCAGACTGTTCCGATGATTGCGCACGCCGGGTATGACGGCGCAAGACGATGAGCAGGGCCGTCACCCCCAGGACCAACAACACGAACGGGCCCACCCACAGCGCCCACGTACTGGCCTGAAACGGGGGCTTATAGAGCACATACTCCCCATAGCGCGCAACCAAATACTGCTTGATCTGATGATTGCTCTCGCCGTTGGCGATGAGCGTGCGGACACGCGCCCGCACCTGCTGCGCCCATGGTGCCTGAGAGGACGCCAGGCTTTCGTTCTGGCACTGCATGCAGCGCAGCTCCGGCAACAGCGCCATATAACGCGCCGTCTGGGCGCTATTGAGGTGTACCGGGGCGTCGGCACCCAGGGTGGCCGGCGGCGATGCTGCGAATGCAGCTCCCGCCCCTGCCACCAACACACACAAAAGCAGGGCCATCAAGGTAACGCGCATCAGCCGGTTTGCCCTTGTTGGGCCTTGAGCCGCTCGATGAGCGGAATCAAGGTGTGGTTGAGTTTATGCGGCGTGAGCGGCCCGATGAACTTGCGGCGGATGATGCCGCGGGCGTCAATCACGTAGGTCTCGGGTACACCGTACACGCCGAAGTTCAGACCAACGCTGCCGTCGGGATCGAAGCCGACCGCAGTGTAGGGATCCCCCCGGCTTTGCAGCCATTGGCGTGCCGCCGCCCGTGTGTCTTTGTAGTCGAGCCCATAGACGGGAACAAGATTGCGATCAGCGAGAGCGAGCAGTACCGGGTGCTCGTCCTTGCAGCTCACGCACCAGCTCGCCCAGACGTTGAGCACACTCACATGGCCCTTAAGAGTGGCCCGGCTGAAATGTTGCTTGGGCTTGAACACGCGGGTCACGGAAAAAGCCGGCGCTGGCTTGTTGATCAGCGGCGAAGGCACGCGCGTGGGATCGCCGTTTCGCAAACCCAAGGCCAGCACGGCGCCGATCAACGCCAGAACCCCAATGGGAATAAGGTAAGGCCAGCGCACCGCGCGCTTGCCTCAGGACTGCAACAGCGGGTCAAGCGCGGCGGCTAGATCGCGCTCGCGCGCGCTCGCCCGCAACGCCAAACGGTAACGCCGGTCGCTTGCCGCGAGCGCGCCGCCCAGACCCATAATCAAACCGCCGTACCAAATCCAGCTTACGAAGGGCTTGTAGTACAAGCGCATGCTCCAGCCCCCATCCGGGGCACGATCGCCCAGCGAGGCGTATAGATCGTAGGTTGGATGCCAGTCGATGCCGGCTTCAGTGTAGGCATTGCCCATCTGGCCATCATAGTAGCGCTTTTGCGGGTGCAACACAGTATATTGATGGCCGTCGCGGCCCACAGCGATATCCGCCGTGTTCGCCTGGTAGTTGGGTCCATGGTACTGACTGGTATTTTCCAAGCGGAACGTGTAGCCGTGAACCTCAGCGCTCTGGCCCGGCTTGAGGCTGACGTCGTGACGGATGCTGTAAGCGCTGGCAAGCGTGATGCCGATGATGGTAATGCCCAGGCCGCAGTGCGCAAGCGTCATGCCCCACACCCCGCGCGGCGTACGCGCCAGTCCCGCCCAGCCGGCACCATGATGGCGGAAACGGCGTACCGGCTCGGCCAGTGCGCTGAAGATAGCCCAAAGGGCCATGATCAACGCCGCAGTAACCGCGAGAGTCGAGGCACCCACTCCCCACCACGGCAAGAGCACACCCACGAGCACCGCGAGGCCAAGCGGGAGGCGCAGGCGCCGCCAGACATCACGCGCATTGCCGCCGTGGCGCCAACGCACCACCATGGCGAAGCCCACCAACACCACCAACGGGGCGAACAGGGGAACAAACACGGTGTTGAAATAGGGCGGGCCGACCGAGATCTTGCCGAAGTCGAATCCGCTCAACACAATCGGATACAGCGTGCCCAGCAGCACGGCGCCGGCCGCCACCACCAGCAACACGTTGTTAAGCAGCAGCAGGCCTTCGCGCGAAAACCAACGCACTTCCGCGACATCGCTCTTGAGCAGTGGCGCCCGCACCGCGTAGAGCAGCATGGCCGCGCCGACCACCGCACTCAAAAAGCCGAGAATGAATATGCCGCGTTTCGGGTCTTCGGAAAAAGCGTGCACGGAGACCAGCACACCGGAACGCACCAGGAACGTCCCGAGCAGACTCAGCGAGAAGGCGCATATAGCCAGCAATACCGTCCAGCTCTTGAATGCCCCTCGCTTTTCCGTCACCGACAGCGAATGGATTAGCGCGGTACCCACCAGCCAGGGCATGAAAGAGGCATTCTCGACCGGGTCCCAGAACCACCAGCCGCCCCAGCCCAGTTCGCGGTAAGACCACCAGCTTCCGAGCGTAATACCGACGGTCAGAAACAGCCACGCCGCTGTGGTCCAGGGTCGGGTCCAGCGCGCCCAAGCCGCGTCCAGACGCCCGCCGATCAGGGCAGCGATGGCGAAGGCGAAGGCCACACTGAAGCCCACATAGCCCATATAGAGCGTGGGCGGATGCGAGACCATGCCCGGATCCTGCAGCAGCGGATTCAGGTCACGTCCTTGCATGGGAGCGGGAAACTGGCGCGTAAACGGGTTGGAGGTGAGCAGCATGAACAACAGGAAGCCGATGCTCACCCAGGCCATCACCGAGAGCACGCTGGCGCGCACATCCTGGGGCAGCCGCCGGCTGAAGACCGCGACTGCGAACGTCCAACAGCCGAGGATGGTCACCCACAGCAGGAGCGAGCCCTCGTGGGCCCCCCATACGGCCGTCAGCCGATAGATGAGCGGCAGGTGTGTATTGGAGTTGGCGGCGACATAGGCAACCGTAAAGTCGTTGATTGCGAAGGAGTACGCCAGCGCACCAAAGGCGATTGCGATAAAAGCGAATTGGGCTATCGCCGCAGGGCGGGCGAACCCCATCAGCACGTCATTGCCCCTTTTCACTCCGATCAGGGGCAAGGTTGCCTGCGCGAAGGCGATGCACAAAGCGAGAACGAGGGCAAAGTGGCCGAGTTCTGGGATCACGGCGAGCTAACTCCGGGGAGAGGTGGATGGGGCGGTCTGGGCGGTCTTGAGCGCGCGCTTGACCGTAGGCGGCATATAGGTGGCGTCGTGCTTGGCGAGCACCTGATCGGCGGTAAACACACCCTTGGAACCAAGACGGCCATGGACGACCACACCCTGACCGGCACGGAACAGATCCGGCAAAATCCCTGTATAGACCACGGGCACGTTGTGCGCGTGATCGGTCACCACGAAGCGAGTGGTCAACCCGTTGTTCGACTTCTGGATGGTCCCTTTCTTCACCAGCCCGCCCAAGCGGAATACGTGGGCATTGGCAGCCGCGCCCGCCGCCACCTGTGTGGGGCTATAAAAATACATAATATTCTTGCGGAACGCGGTGAGCGCAAGCGCCGTAGCTCCGCCCACACCGATCAGCAGAAAGGCCACCAGCATTAATCTCTTATGTCGTCGCGTCATCTCGACTCACCTTGTCCTTATAAGCCGCGCGCTTCAACTCGCGGCGCACCCGGCGCAACCGCGTCCAGGCCCATGCGCTGTTGAGCACCAGCATTCCCAGCGCCACAGCGAAGCTCGTCCATACGAAGAATGCGTAGCCGCCCATGGCGAGAAACTGTGAAAACGAATGCGCCCACATGTTGCTTACCCTTGTCCCTGCGTGACCGGCTCATGCCTCAATTCACGTCGCCTGCCGGACCCGCCTGGGCCGCTGTCTCCGGCCACCAGCTCGCGCACCCAACGGCTGTGGCGCTCGCGCGCCAATATCTCGCCGCGCATGCGCACCAGCACAACTGCGAAGAAGTAAATCTGGAACGCAGCCACCATCACCAGCAATGGCACAAGCATGGCATCCGCGATGGAGGGATTCATGAAATTCTTGAAGCTCGATCCCTGATGCAGCGAGTTCCACCACACTACGGAATAGTGGATGATCGGCACATTCACCACGCCGACCAGCGCGAGCACCGAGGCGGCGCGCGAGGCGCTGCGACGATCCTCGATGGCGTTGTACAAGCCAATCACCCCGAGGTACAAGAAAAGTAGAATTAACTCAGAGGTCAAGCGTGCGCTCCAGACCCAATACGTGCCCCACATGGGCTTGCCCCAAAGCGAGCCTGTCACCAGCGCCATAAAGGTGAAACTCGCGCCCAGCGGCGCCGCAGAGGCGACGAAGATCTCGGCAAGCTTGATCCGCCAGACCAAAGCGATAAGCCCCGCGGCGGCCATGCTCACGTAGACGAAAAGCGACATCCATGCGCTGGGCACATGTACAAAGATGATGCGATAGCCATCGCCCTGCTGATAGTCCGGCGGCGCCACCGCCAAGCCCTGAAACAGGCCCCAGAGCATGAGCACCAGTGTGATCGCGGCCAGCCAGGGCACCAACTTGCCTGCAAGGCGGTAAAAGGTCGGCGGTGAGGCCAGTCGATGCAATGTAACCCACATACCCACCTACTCCCGGGTAGCGCGCAGATCAGAGACGTATGCCAGCGCTTCTCCCTCTGCGGCGACCCTGTTCTCGATCGCACGAGCTGCGGCACGAAGCCGATCCACCATGAGCGCAGATTGCTTGGGCTGTGCCATGCTTCCGGTCACCGTGGCCCTCATCTCACGTATGAGACAAAATTTACCATGCAAGTTCACAGGAGATTTGATCCATATCAACATACCGCCCCTGGCAGCCGACACCGGTTACCGGCGATAAGACCCCGATAGATGGGCGGTTCCGGCTTGAAATCAAGGCGCGGCATACAAGCGCGTGCACTGTCCCGCCCCTGGCGGCTGCCTGAGGGCCATGGCCGTCATCGGAGGATACAGCTTTTATCTGACCGACAGCTTTTGCAGCGGATGGGCGCAACGCAATCTCACACCGTATCCCAGGCACCCCCGCACACAACATGGTGGCGAAGGCTTAAGCACTTGCGCCGCCGCACGCTCCAAGTGACTGGGGCGTGCGGCGGCTCGGAGACCAACGATTCTACTATATGTCAGCGGTCAGTGTCGGATGGCCGCGTCCTTGGGTTGCGAGTATCGTCACACCCCCTTCAGAACCGGTAGTTCAAAGCCAGGGTGGTCCAGGTCACCGTGTAGTTCGGCGAACCCACCCCCATGCTGACTACCGGCTCGTTACTGATCGTCCCGGGGGTGACCCCGTCCAAGTGCCAGTTGCTGCTGCGATAGCGTTCCCACGCCACACCGAGCTGCATACCCAGGCGCTTGGTGAAATTGTAAGTGCCGTTGATACCCAAGTGCACCAAGTGCATGGACAGGTCGGGGAACGACCCCGCAGAGCCGGCATTAGCCGACCCCGTACTCATGGTCATTCCGGCTGCCGAGTACGTGTAGGATGCGTTGAAGGACAACTCCACTGGATTGGGCAAGCCGACGTGCAGTTCCTTGGCTTTCAAGTTGAACCCCGCAACGTACGTGGGCTCGCTGTTTGCCAACTGCCAGTAGTTATCGAAGTTGAATGCCTGCGATAGAGCATAACCAGGGAAGGAGATGCCGGCCTGCGCCCAGCTCAACCGCTGGTAGGTCCCATATGCGTCCATGCTCACGTGGCGAACCGGACTGTAGCCGATATCGATGTTGTAGGTCTGGTTCCTGTTGGAGAGCAAGCCTAACTGGGAGTCACCGTAGTTGTCGTAATTGTACTGGGCGTCCAAGTTCACCGTTACCGGCCCGGGAGGCGTGATATCGATCGAGGCTTTGCCGCCCCGGCGAGTGCGGTCCGCAAACCAGAACATGCGCTGAAGCGGATTATAAGTCCACAGTGAAGTGTTCGCCTGCGGATTGGTATCGCCGGCCGGATTGTATACCCCCGTCTCATTAAGCTGGGTTGACAAGCTGCCGCGGTAGAACGAGCCGTGGCGGCTTCCGTAATGCCCGCTCAAGCGCATTTGGGCGATAGTGCCGACGTCCACATGCACGCCGCCGGTGAAGTGGTTGCTTTGCGTGGTGCCGACCGCGACAAACTTGCGGTTGTACTCCTGATACTGATATTTGAAGAACGGCTGCACCTTGCCGAAGTTGTACTGCATATTCAGCTTGGCCGTCTCGCGCCGGTAACTGTACGGCAGGTTCCGGAAAGCCTCCGTCGCCTGTGCCCCCCCATCGTATTTGACCGGGTAGAACTGGTACATGGAGCTGTTATCCGCATGATCGTGGTAGCGGAAGCTGGCCACGACCTCCATGCGCTCAACCGGACTGGTCACGATGCGCAGGTTGGCCTGCGTCGTCTTCACCTGCGCGTTGTCGTTCAGCGCCCGCAACGGATGATTAATGGTGATGCCCGAGTTAATCGTGTAGGGCAGGAAGTTGGCACTCTGGCTTTCAAGACCATAGGCGGCATCCCATACCACATGCGTCGAGTGATAAGGCGTGCTCCAGGAACCCGAGAAAATGCCCTGGTTGAACATGTTGTCGGGCGGCGTCGACGCCATGCCCTGTCCGCCTGGGTACGTGCTGTTGCCGATCCAGTCGGGCTCGCCTGCGCTGGTAAAGGCGCTGTCCCATGTATAGTGCGACAAATCGTCGCTGTAGAAGGATCCCACGTACGCGACCGCCATATTCAGCCCACCCGTATGGAAGTCGTTCTGCAGGCGAATCTGGTTAATCTTGTAGCTGATCGGCAACGGCACGAGCACGGAGGCGGGTGCAAACTCGCCCCCGTCCATCATCGAGCCGAAATCCATGCGCCCGTGCTTCTCGTCGTGGCGAAACTGCGCCAGAATCGACCAGTTTTTAGTCAGATTGGCACTGTATTTCACTTTGGTGACGCTGCGATACGTCTTCAGATTGACGTCATGCAGGTTTGGATCCAGATTATTGGTAACGCTTTGCTCCCACGCTGACTCCGAACTGGGATCCAGCCCCCCGAAGTTCGCTGGGAGCTTGAAATAGTCCTTACCCACCTGCGTGTAGGGCGTTTGGGCATCCTGCCATTCGTAGTGCGGTATCCCTTGATAGGACACCTCAACCTTGTACTTGCCCAGCTTGCCGCCCTGCAGGTCCACTGCGCGTGAAGCCAGCCCGAGATTGGATGCCTTGAGGTCCCAATAGTGTGGATCGGTGCTCTCCCAAGCCGGCAACTGGCCGACGTTCAGCCCAAAGAGCGCATAGCCGTTCTTGCCGGTCACGCCCGTCCACTCCCCGTACTTGTACGAGTCCTGGCTGAGGTAGCCGCCGCCGATCAGTATCGAGCCGCTGACCGGGTTAATCTCGGTTTCATCCGAATGGCTTAACCCGGGACGGCTGCCCGGCGCGCTCGGTTCACCCTGGGGCTGATCCGAGCTTGGCGAGAACGACGGCAGGCTCTGAGATAAATTGGTGTCGTTCTGGGGCAGCCCGGCGCCCAGGACCAGCCCCGGGGCGCCCAGACAACTTAGGGCCACTCCCACCGCGATGTATCTGTTTCTTCCGTGCATGGCACTTCCCCCAAAAGAAGGTGATCTACCGACGAGCGATTCATCAACTCACCGCAGCCAGAATCCGCCGTT
>Ga0102962_1001226_pt1 | contig 10435 bp, 6 predicted proteins | sample SalPonF2_C_D2_MG_FD_84519 | JGI IMG/M metagenome (GOLD analysis project Ga0102962, IMG submission 84519) | Salt pond soil microbial communities from South San Francisco under conditions of wetland restoration - Salt Pond MetaG SF2_C_D2_MG ... | reverse complement strand
GATCTGCTTTACTCAGACATTTATCAAAAGACAACATTGTTTATCATGGCTTCTGTGAAAATGTTTTTCTAAAAGATATCGATCATGTGCTCAAAGTACAAATTACCGCAGACCTGGAAGATCGGGTGAAACTTGTCATGGAACGTGACGGCCTCTCAAGGAATGAGGCGCTGTTGCTGCTTAAAAGACTGGACGATGCGCAACAAAATTGGTGCCAGAAGCTTTACAAGATCGACCTCTCGAGCATGGACCAGTATGATATTTCATTTAACATCAGCAAATTTCCTCGAGACAGAGCTGTGAATATCATATGCAAGGCCATGCAATTGAAACGGTTCCAAACAACGCCGGAATCTTCAAAGACCACGAATGAACTTTTTATTAATTCAGAAATCAAGCAAGCCGAATTTTCAGACAACCATGTTAAGCGCATAAACTTAATGGAATGTTTAATTGGGGTTTAACAAATTTTTCGAATGGGATAAACATCATAGTCGTTTGTCAAACTGGTCGTTGTAAACGCTATCCACATAAATGTTATCCGATGTTATTCTAAGAATTTTAAAATGTGTGAAATACCAAAAAATATACCGTCATCGAATGAGAAAGTATCATATTTCATCGTTGGCCCCATGAAAATGCAAAATGAGTTGATGGCATCATACCTGAAACAAAAAACCGGAAAAGATTGCCTGTCTGTGAGTGATATCAGCCAGATTCGAACAGATAACTCGAAAGACAAAAACCGGGAGAAGCTTCTGTTTTGGGACTGCCGGGGAAAAAATTTGAATGGACTGCTTGCAGAATTGAGGCCCTATATCAATAATAATAGATCTGAAAGCCATGTCGTGCTCTTTAACGTGCCTAAGGATATGAAGTTTCAAAAGAAATTTGTTTTAAAAGGAATCCACGGATTTTTTTACGAGCATGACCCGCTTGATAATTTTATGAAAGGAGTCCGTGCTGTTCTAGACGGAAAATTATGGCTTTCAAGGGAGATGATGACCAATTGTATTTTAGAAGGGACTGACAATGATAAATCTTCAAAGAGTATCAGTGAAAAGCTAACCGAAAGACAGATTGAAATACTTGCCATGATTGCCGTTGGAGCAACAAATGATGAAATTGCTGACAAGTTGTGTATCAGTCCCCATACGGTGAAGACCCACCTTTATAGAATCTTCAAGAAAATCAACGTCCCCAATCGTGTCCAGGCAGCACTCTGGGCCGCAAAAAATTTGTAGAACCAGCCGTTTCAAGCCTTTCTCCGTCACTAGGCATCCATTCAGTTATTCAACCATTCACTTTTCACCATTTACATTTCACATTTTACCCTTGAATCTCAAACCGTTCACTTTTTGAGCCCTATTTCGTAACGCCGCCTGAAGTTTGCATTTTATTAAAAAATGTTATATGTTTCTCTAATAAATGAGGAAAAACTTACCAAGCCCTAAAAATAGATATTTGAAGGCAGGCTTTGGAATAATGATAAATTATCATTTAGAAAAAATTATAAATTCTTTATTTGCAATCGCTCCGGACATTTTCAGCAAGCATCCTGTATTGTTTGCTTACCTTTACGGAAGTTATGCCACCGGATTTGTACACCCTTTCAGTGATCTTGATATTGGTATCTATATTGAGAAAGTGCCGGATAGAAAGTATTTGGAACTCGAACTGTCTTTATCTCTGGAAATTGACGCCGGTGTGGAAACTTCAATAGCCTCTGAGGTCCGCATTATAAATAATCTTCCGCTTGTGATATTAGGGAAAATAGTTACAGAGGGCGCTTTAATATATTCAAGAGATGAGGTTGTCCGGGTCGATTTCGAGACCTCTGTTCGAAGTGCATATTTTGATTTTTTGCCCGTTATTCAAAACTATCATCGCACATACATAGAAACTTTTCGGTAATACAAGCGTCGCAGGAGAAGATCATGGTTTCGTTTGAAAAAGTTGTTCATAAATTTCAACAGTTAGATGAATATCTCAAAATTTTAGAAAAGATTTCCAAAACACCTAAAGAAACTTTTTTAATTGATAAAATATTGATAGGTAGTGCTAAGTATTATCTTCAAGTCAGCATTGAGTGTTGTCTGGATGTTGCCAACCATATCATTGCATCTGAAAAGTTACGAGCGCCAAGAGATTATTCCGATTCGTTCCTTGTCATTCAAGAAGAAGGGCTCATTTCATCTGAGCTTGGAGATAAATTGCGCCAAATGGCAAAATTTAGGAATCGACTTGTTCATCTATACGGAGAAATAGATAATACTAACGTTTACGAATACATAAAAGGGGATCTTAAAGATATAGAAGAATTTAAGTCGATAATCATTAAACAGTATAACATTTGATTTGAAACACTGTGATTTCAAGAGATAACTATTACCTGACTCCAGCCCTATTTTCTCTTTCCTCTTTCCTAATCACTATTCACTATTCACTATTCAATAGTAAAAGGTAAAACGTAAAAGGTTAAAAATTAAGGTGATCAGCGAGATAAACAAACCAATTAAGGCTCGTTTTTTTCTCAGCTTCCAAACTTCTAACCCTCTCACCTTCTGATCTTCCAGCCCCTACCCCGCAACCCGTATCCCGTAACTTTAGCCCGTTAAATTTTTCGTAGAAAACGAGCACAGCGAATTTAACCGGGCCCGAAACCCTACTACAAAAGTATTACTCCCCAAAAAACCATACTACTTTTTTATTACATGATTACACAAATTTTTCATAATAAATTGCTACCCAATTTCATACTTTCGGCGGATTGATTTTCTTGACAAAACAAAATATTAAATGAACAAGATTTATAATTTTATCGACGTTCACATTGCTTTCAGATCAACTGAACATCCTGCACTAGAATCTCATAACAGTAAAAGGTAAAATGTGAAAAGTAGAAGGTTTCTGATATAGACTTTTTTCGCTTTTAACTTTTCACCTTTCACCGGCAAACCCAGAACCGCTCAGTTAATAAATTTAAAATATCTTGGAGGATAAGATCAGTCACTTTCTGCCATCCCTGCCCTGTGGAATTTCATTATGCGGATCCTCTACCGCGCATTCCACAGGGCGGGCATATTCCTTCAGGACAGTTTATGAAGATCATACTGCGGCGAATTTTCGATGAGGATCTGATAATTTTCTGAGAAAATTTTGGTTACGATTGAGATATTATATTAACTCTAAATGAGGTCTTGATCATGAAAGATAGGAGGCAGTTTGAAAGATTTGCGATAGCACTTCCTGCCAGAATGGAAAATATTGTTTCAAAAAGAAGACATATTTTTAATTTCAAAACCAGGAACATATCTTCAGCCGGAGCGTTTATAGATACGACTGAAAAGTTTTCAGAAGGCACACGATTCAAAATGGATATCACAGTACCGAACAGAAAAATTAAAAAACTCACAGGTGCTCTGAGCCTGATAGAGTGTGAAGGCAGTGTTGTTCGGAGCACAGAATCTGGGATAGCGGTTTGTTTTAATGGCAATTGCCAGCTCCTATGTTTTAAAGACTTTTAACATATAAAAATCCTAAAAACCGGAGGATGTACATGATGAAAAAAATATCCTTAAACCTTCTACTTCTGATGATATGTGCAGTCCTCTTAACAATATTGATATATCCGAAAGCTTTATCTGCAAAAACGTGTGAGCCCTGGGCTGCGAAGGTGGTTTCCGTACAGGGAACTGTCGAGGTAAAAAAGACCGATGAAACCCAATGGCAAACAGCCAAGCTTAATGACACTTACTGTTCCGGTGACGTGATTCGGGTTGCGGAGAACAGCCGGGCGGACCTTGCGCTGGTTAACCAGCCGGTTCTGCGTCTGGACCAGAACACCACCATCACCCTTGGCGGAATGAAGGAAGAACGGACGTCCCTTATCGATATGTTAAAGGGCGCTGCGCATTTCTTCAGCCGGGCTCCCAAAAGCATCGAAGTGCGCACTGCATTCGTAAACGCCGGTGTGGAAGGGACCGAGTTTTTCATCAAAGTTGATGACAATCAAACCTTCCTGACCGTATTTGAAGGAAAGGTCCTGGCCCAAAACGAGGCTGGTCGCGTTGGTGTCGCTGGTGGTCAATCCGCAGTGGCCGAGAAGGGAAAAGCGCCGGTGCTGCAGGTTGTGGCAAAACCCCGGGACGGCGTTCAATGGGCATTGTATTACCCGCCCATCAAATATGTTCCGCCTGAAGGAATGGAAATCACAGAAGATACCAGCAACCCGAAATTTTTAGCTCATCGGGCTTCACAGCTGCTGGCCGTGGGTCGTGTCGATGAGGCCAATGCAGATATCCAAAATGCTTTGAGTCTTGATACGAACTACAGCGATGCCTATGCGCTTCAATCGATAATTGCAGTGGTGCAGAACGAAAAAGAAAAGGCGCTTGATTTGGCAAACAAGGCTGTGAAAACCGGACCAAAATCCGCTACAGCCTTGATCGCTCTATCCTATGCCCAGCAAGCGAGTTTCAATTTGGAAGGTGCTCGGGCAAGTCTTGAACAGGCTGTTCAAGTAGAACCTGAAAATGCCCTGGCATGGGCGCGTCTGGCAGAGATATGGTCGTCATTCGGTTATCTGGATAAATCCCTTAAAGCAGCAAAGCAGGCGACTTCCCTGGCCCCGGATCTGGAAAGGACACAGACGGTGCTGGGATTTGCTTACCTCACACAAGTTAACACCACGGAGTCAAAAGCCGCCTTTGATAAAGCCATTGCCCTGGATCAAGCTGCACCCCTCCCACGGCTGGGCATGGGCCTGGCAAAAATCCGGGAGGGCGACCTTCAGGATGGTGGAAGGGAGATCGAGATTGCCGCGAGTCTGGATCCCAACAACTCCCTTATCAGAAGCTATCTAGGGAAAGTTTATTATGAAGAAAAACGTGGCAAGATAGACGGAGAAGAGTTTGCCGTTGCCAAAAAATTGGATCCCAACGATCCCACGCCCTGGTTTTACGATGCCATTGCAAAACAGACCACCAACCGGCCGGTGGAGGCCCTGCACGACATGCAAAAAGCCATCGAGCTCAACGACAACCGGGCGGTGTACCGTTCCAAGCTTCAGCTCGATTCTGATCTTGCAGCGCGTAGCTCGAGCCTAGCCCGGATTTACAATGACCTTGGCTTTCAGCAGCGTGCCCTTGTAGAGGGTTGGAACTCGGTGAACACCGATCCAACCAATTTTTCAGCCCACCGGTTCCTGGCGGATTCTTATTCTGTTTTGCCCCGTCATGAAATTGCACGGGTGAGTGAACTTCTCATGTCCCAGCTGCTTCAGCCCACCAACATCACCCCTATTCAGCCTCAATCAGCGGAAAGCAACCTGTACCTTCTTAGCAGTCAGGGCCCATCTGCAACAGGCTTTAACACTTACAACCCGTTATTCAACCGAGACCAGGCGACACTACAGGCCAGCGGTATGATGGGTGAAAATGAAACATGGAGTGGTGAAGGTATTGTATCAGGAATTTATAAGAAGTTGTCTTTAAGCGCGGGTTACAACAAATTCAAAACAGATGGGTTTCGAGTGAACAATGACCAGGAAGATGAAATAGCCAATATTTTTGCACAATACGAGCTTTCCTATAAAACGAGCATACAAGCTGAATATCGATACAGAAATACAGAAAAAGGTGACACACAACTCGGATTCTTTGAGGATAATTTTGACCCGAACCTCTACCAAAAATATGAATTAAATACCATGCGACTCGGCTTGAGACATACCTTTTCACCGAGTTCAATTCTCATCGGGAACTTTATGTATCGAGATGCAAAGCTTAAATCTCAGACAAAAAATGAACCGATTCTGTTACTGTCAGATGGAGAAACCGATGAAGAAGCCTATAGCGGGGAACTTCAGTACCTGTTCCGATCGGAAAAGCTTAAATTTGTCGGTGGGGGAGGATATTTCGATTTAGATAAGAAAGCAACATTGACCACAGATATTTTTATTCCTCCCACTATTATCCCACTCCCCCCTCCTTTACCACCAATAACGATTCCTGCCCAAACAATCAATGATGTCCAAGAATTTGATAGAAGTGCTAAACATACAAATCTTTATCTGTATTCTTATTTAAATTATCCGAAAAAGGTAACGTGGACCCTCGGGGCTAGTGGTGATTTATTTGATAATGTTAGTTCAGACGAAAACGATAAAGATCAGTTCAACCCGAAGTTGGGGATTACTTTGAACCTTTTTACACATACTACACTCCGCGGAGCTGTTTTTAGGACCTTGACAAGAACCCTGATTACAGACCAGACTCTTGAGCCAACCCAGGTAGCTGGATTCAATCAGTTTTTCGATGAGCCTAGTGGAACAGATGCATGGAACTATGGAGGTGCCATCGATCAAAAATTCTCTGATAACGTTTACGCTGGTATCGAGTATACCCGGAGAGATCTAACAGCACCATATACCGAGACGAATCCGGTGGCAGGGACTTCAACGTTGAATGAGGCTGATTGGGAAGAAGACCTATCTCGAATATACTTCTTCTGGACGCCTCATAAATGGGTATCATTTACCGCAGAATATTTATGGGAACAATTTGAAAAGGATGAGAACTTTGCACCCGGTGCAAAAAAGGTTGAAACAAGTTATGTTCCGTTGGGGATCAATTTTTTCCACTCCTCTGGATTGAGTGTTTTTTTGAGAGGCACCTATATAGACCAGGAAGGTGCTTTTGAACGACCTTCTGCTGGAATCTTTGAAGATGGTCAAGATAATTTCTGGGTATTTGACGCTTCGATAAGTTACCGCCTGCCAAAGAGGTACGGTTTCATTACGGTTGGAGCAAAAAATGTGTTTGACGAAGATTTTAAATATTTTGATACAGATCTTGATAATCCCAGAATACAACCAGGTTCGGTATTCTTTGGTCAAATCACATTGGCAATTCCATAAAATCAAAACATGCGTATGAAAGGAGAAAAATGGATAAAGAGATTAAAAATTCTAAGAAGTTCAGATAAATCATTGTGCTACAATATTTTAAATTGTAGACCATTTTCAGATAAATTTGATAAAACGTATTAAAAGGAGGAGTGAAATGCAAAAAAACCAATCCAATATTATGTTGCTTCTGTTAGTAATCGCAGGAATTGCAATGCTTTTAGGCACGAATGTCATGGCCTATGATATTCCGGAAGCATGTACAGGTGGCAAGTACGATTTAAATTTTGTTGAGGGACCAGTTACTTTGTATGAAGATACTTCTATTGAGCCCTTTGGAGATGTCACATGTGCATCATACCCGTGTAATTTTTGGCACTGGGCTATAGAAGGAAAGGATAGAGACTTACAAGCACTGACTGCTGTGACGATTTATTTCGAAAATCATCCCGACAACCCTATATTAGTACTTGGAGGTGCATCTAGTACCGCTTATTATGATTGTGATGAAAGTCGTATTAATTTTTGGGGAGAGGGAATATGTAATGGTAAGGTAGTCCAATTTAATTCCCAGGCAATGGTAGAAGGCCCTGGAACTAGAGATCTTTACGTTACAGTTGATACAAATTCAGGGGGTAAAGGTTCGGCTGCTTTTCATTCAGGCAATACTGGCGGTAAAATTGATAACTGTATCGCCGAAGATGGTAGTACTATTATTGGGGGGATTAAAACGCCGGGATACGGCTATGCTCCTTATGATACTTTTGCATCAGAAAGTATTTTTGCATCAAATGGGAAGAAAGTCAAGATTTTGAGAAACAAACAAGGATGTGGGTATGGTGTAGAGGTTGACAGTGGTAGTGGTTTCGCGCCTGTGTATCCAGCGACAGATAAGCCTCAAGTAGGTGGTGAACCTATACAAGCTGGTGGACTGACCACGGGTAATCTTGGTCAAACTTGTAAGGAATTTAGATTTACTGCCGCTGGAAGTCCAGGATATATATGGGTCTATTTGCCGAATGATTGGTATAAAATTCCATATTAATTAATCAAATTTTAGTCGGGAGAAATCGCAGAAAAATCGGGACGACCCTAAAATTATGAGTTTTTCATCAGACGGTTATTAAGAGATCGGCCCGTTCAAGAATTATAGCCAAATGCACCGCTGAATTCCATAGCAGCCTTGCTTGTATCGGTGTATAATTTTTTTCAGACTCGATGCTGTGAATACTCATTGTTGTGTTATCGAGCATAGATCTATAGGTGTGTGTATGCGTATGTCCATTCTTAAAACTATCGGCATTTTTAAGATACCAAATTAATAAAAATTGGGCATATCTTTAATAACAACTGAAAAAAATAAAATGAGGATCTGGAAATAACCGAGAAAAATCGTTATAGAAAACCACAACAGCAAGCGGGCTTTAAAAAAATACAAGCTTTCTTGCTGTTTGTCGCTGATATATCAGGAGTAGCGACATGAAGTCACGCCTGTTTAAAGCCATGCTGTTAGGCCTTGTCGTGGGTATTGTGGGACTTCTGATCAGCCCGTTTCAGTCTGTGCGGAGCCTCGAGGAGAACAGGGGCCTGGGACTGCTGTTCAAACTGAGAGGGGAAAAACAGCCGTCACCCGATGTGGTTGTCGTCAGCATCGACAAAGAATCTTCGGAAAAGCTCGACATTCCCGACAACCCCGACAAATGGCCCCGTTCTCTGCACGCACGGGTAACTGAAAGCCTTAAGAAAGCAGGGGCTGATGTCGTTTTATTTGACGTCCATTTCATAGAACCTCGTGTCGCCGAAGACGATAACCTGTTCGCAAAGTCCCTGAAACACGCCGACAATGTCGTGCTCTGTGAACCCATGACGGCCAAGGAGATCCCTTTGTCCGGCAAAGACCGCTCGTCTCTGGGAGTTCACAACATTGTAAAAATCGTAAAACCGATCCCGCTTTTTGCCAAGGCGGCTGTTGCCACAGCCCCCTTCCCTTTGCCCAGAATACCCTTTAAGGTCAACAACTACTGGCCATTTCAGACCGGAGCAGGAGACTCCCCTACCCTGCCCACAGTTGGGTTTCAGCTTTTTTCCATGCCGGTCTATGACGATTTTGTCCAATTGATGGGAAAAGCAAATCCCGGTCTGGAAGGAAAACTTCCGTCCAAAGGGGATGCTGCCCTTGAAACCCTGGGAGTCAAGGGGCTGATCGGAACCACAAGGCAGATTTTTGTAAACGATCCCTCGCTTGCGGATAAAATGCTCGCAGAACTCAATCAATCAAAAACCGATGCATCTGATGCGAAAAAATATCGATTGCTCAAATCCCTCATAAAATTATACTCAGGTCCCAACCGACGATATATCAACTTCTATGGACCGCCCCGCACGGTGGCCACCATCCCGTACTACCAGGCACTGCAGCTCGGAGAAGGCCCTGTTGAGGGTCAGCAGATAGACCTTAAGGGAAAAACCGTGTTTGTTGGGCTCTCGGAAATCATGCTGGCAGAGCGAAAAGACAGCTTCTATACGGTTTTTTCACAGGCTAACGGCATATTTGTCAGCGGGGTGGAAATCGCCGCCACTGCATTGTCCAACATTATCGACGACACTCCTGTAAGACCCGCCAACACATTAATCTATTTTTCGATCATTCTGGTTTGGGGCATTCTCATGGGCACCCTTTGCCGTATGTATCCGGTTAAGATTGCCGCATTAGGCGCAGTAGGATCGAGCGTTATTTATTTTGCCGGCGCAGTATTGCTGTTCAAGTTTACCGACAACTGGTACCCTGTTATTATCCCGGTATTCTTCCAGGCTCCCCTTGCCTTTGCCGGCGCCGTGGGCATCAAATATTTCGGGCTTTTCAAGCAGTATCTGGTAAAGCTTCGTATGGAAGATGACCTGTCCGTTGCCCGGGACCTTCAGGCGAGCATGCTTCCGGCGGACTGCCCGGAAATCGAAGGGTACAAAATTGCTGCCCGTTCCACCCCGGCCAGAGAAGTGGGGGGCGATTTTTTCGATTTTATAAACATTGGAGAGAACAAGGTTGGCTTTGTCGTCGCCGATGTGACAGGGAAAAGTGTTTCCGGTGCTTTGGTCATGTCTTTATCACGGAGTGTGTTTCGCATGGTATCCGGGAATGAATTGAGCGTCGGTGAGATCATGATTCGCGCAAACAAACAGATAAAAAAAGATATCAAGAGCGGCATGTTCGTGGCCCTGCTCTACGCTGTTTTGGATACCCAGGACCGGGCCCTTGAAATATGCAGTGCCGGGCAGACCCAGCCCATCCACCTGCCGGCAGAAACCGGCGAGGCCGTGCTGGTGGAAACCATCGGTGACACGTTTCCGCTGGGCATCTTGGACGCTGCCGACTATCAGGGGACCCGTGTGCAACTTTCGCCCGGCGATAAAATAGTCTTCTACACCGATGGAATTGTGGAGGCCATGAACAAGAAGGAGGAGATGTACGGGTTTGAACGCCTTTTGGATGTCGTCAAGGCGTCCCACGCTATGGATGCGGACTCCCTT
>Ga0102962_1001225_pt1 | contig 10436 bp, 11 predicted proteins | sample SalPonF2_C_D2_MG_FD_84519 | JGI IMG/M metagenome (GOLD analysis project Ga0102962, IMG submission 84519) | Salt pond soil microbial communities from South San Francisco under conditions of wetland restoration - Salt Pond MetaG SF2_C_D2_MG ... | reverse complement strand
TTGAACGTTTTTAGTCCGGAGGGCGCACGGTGGCAATCAGTACATCATAAGGAGGTACGGATTAATTATTTGACAGGTGATGCTGTTTTCTCCTTATCAATCTCGTCGGTAATGGATTTTACAAAATTTTCGACGGCGAAATGTCGTTGGTTACTATCGGCTTCCGGCCAAGCACTGTTGACGGCAATCACAAGTTTTCTTAAAGGGTCGATATAGATCATCTGGCCATGAATCCCCAATGCCTCGAAGCTATGGCCATTAAAGATCCACCACCCATATCCATAACCGCCGCCGGGCCAAAGCGGCACCTGGATTTGTGTCGCTTCCCTGAACCAACCGTCAGGAACAATGGATTTACCATTTATGCGTCCGTCTTCGAGAACAAATTGTCCGAACCTTGCGAAATCACGAAGCGTCATTTGGAGGCAACAGCCTGCCATTTCCTGACCGGTTCGATCCAGGGTCCAGGTGGCATTCTGCTCCATGCCATAAGGAATCCATATTTTCGAGGAAAGATAGTGGGATAACGTTTGATGGGTAGCTGAGCTTATAAGGACTCCCAGCAGATCAGTTTCACCTGTACTATACGACCATTTTTTGCCGGGTTCTGCCTCGGCCGGCAAACGTCGCATATAACTTACTATGGCATTCATGCCCGGTTCAATCGAATCTGTATTTAACCTGGCGATGTCTGAATTCGGATCAGAATAATTCTCATTCCAACGTATACCGGTGGTCATAGTGAGAAGATGGCGGATCGTTACGCTATCATATGCACTTTCAATTAAATCAGGGATGTAGTCCGTTACGTAGTCATCCACCGTTTTGATATACTCATCCTTAATGGCAACCCCCAAGAGGGTACTCGTAACCGACTTTGCAACAGAAAATGACGACCATCGGCCCGACATGCTGTGACCAAGTGCATAGCGTTCCAACCTTATCTTTCCATCTTGTAAAACGAGAAAACCGGCTATTTTCTGTTCCTTTATGAAATCTTCCAATGCCTTTTCTTTTGCTCCGCCTGAACTAAATGCCGCAAAGGGCAATCCCCGGGATAACTCGTGCACTTTGTCTCCATTAGGCACTTCACGCTCTTCCTGATTCCAATCGGATGTTCTTTGTGAAGTTGAATCCGGGTAAGAGGTGGGTTGGGCAAAGGAGGAGGAACCGAAGGTCAGCATGATAGCCAACCCGACAACTGACATGATTTGTGAATAATAGAGTGTACGCATGATATTATTTCGTTTAATCACTCAACAGAGCATTATTAATGAATGAATGAATGAATAAAGGTTATGGTTAGAATAATAAATACCATTCACAGTATTCGTTTTGGTGGTTTCTTTATCATATCGTCCTGTTTTCTCGCATCGACGTGCCCTAATTAAATGGCTCATAAAACATGGTTGTTACTGGCCGTCCGCTGTGTAATTCAGTTCAGTTACCCCGGAGGTAAAATGCCTGGTAGTTAACAGTCTGAGTTTTATTTTGTTTTTAATGTCCACAAACAGCGGAATACCCTGTCCAAGAATAACCGGGTTAACAAACAGCCAGTAGCCGTCAATTAAGTTCTGTTGAATCAGTGAATGTGTTGCTGTCGGGCTGCCAAAAAGCAGGATCTCAGTGCCAGGTTCTTGTTTTATTTCCTTTATCCTGTCCGCAAAATTTTCGCTGATAATTTCCGTGTTAACCAAATCCGCGTCTTTCAGTGTTTTTGATAAAACAATTTTATGAGCTTTGTTATACCACTTTGAATGCTCTATGTCGTGTTTGGAGGCACCAGATTTATTTCCTGCGCCAGGCCAGTAATTTTCCATCATCTGATATGTTACCCGTCCATATAATGCAGTGTCGGTCATGCTTATCCGTGTATGGACATAATCAAAGATTTCTTCATCAACCCTGATCCAGTCCATCTCTCCCTTTGGTCCTGCAACAAAACCGTCGAGCGATATGTGCATAAATGCAATTATTTTTTTCATGCGGTTATGTTTTTTTCAGTTTCTCAAGTTCCTCTTCAATGCTTTTAATGGTTTCACCTGTTTTAATCATCGTTTCAGTTTCTAAATCTACGATATTACTTCTATGGTAAAGGGTGACTTGCAGGGCTTTTAACAGCTGATTGTCTGTCAAAAATTTGTCGTAGTCCTCTATTTTCAGTTTTTGAACCGTTATGCTGTCTGAATATTTAAAACCATATTTTGCGGTTTTATAATAATCGGCAAATAAATATTTATCCTGATAAGGAAATAATACCCCTGAAATGTTAAATTCAGAATTTTCATCTCCCAAATGATCAAAACGCTTATAGTCTAATTCAAACAAATTGGTTATCCTGATTCGAAGGCTGTCATCGGACAGAATATCCAGGCCGATATTTTTTAAACTCTCAAAAGCACTTGTTTGAGGGATTATTTGAAAATCATCACTCGCCCTCGCAAACCGGTTGTAAATGGTATCAGAATAGGGTTCTTTCTTAACAATATCATGAATCAGGTTTTGCGTAGATTTAATTCTTTCTTTGTGTTTAGCAATAGTGCTTGCGATTTCCTCTTTTGTTTGCAGTAAATCACTATTTAGCTCCTGATAAATCAGTATTTCTTTTTTTTGTGTTTTTCGGTTTTCGTTCCAGGTATTTATTTGCAGGGCAATCAAAATTCCGATAACCACAAGAAAAATTTCACCAATGGCATAACGTAAATAAGCCAGTACCTTGTTTTCGGATGCAAGTTTTAGTCTTATATTTTTAAAAATCCTCATTATTTGATTTTAATTCATCTATAAGTGCTTGTGTTTTATCTCTTTGGGTCGTAAGTAAAGCGCTGTGAAGATTTGCTATAAGGTACCTGTAGTTTATCAGGTTTACCATTGTAAGCTGATTTTCCGGATTTTCGAGTTGGGAAACAGTAATGGCCTTTAAATTGCTTTCGTTCAAATGGACGTAATTAGCGATGGTGTCCTTTCCGTTTTGATCCAGTATTTTCGAATTTAACAGCTCATTATATGCACTGGACGACTGAATTTCACTCAACCTGATAACACCGGGTATGAAAACCGCGTCGGTAAACAGATTGTTATTTTTATTAATGATCAGCTCTAAGCGTTCTAATCCCTGGTAGTATTCTATAATATCACCCTTAATTTTATTGTTGCTGATAATGTCAACATTTCCTGAAGAGATCAGTTCGGTATATGTAGGATTGATTTTCACAAACGTCCTCCGGTTGGTTAAAGTTCCAAGTGCCGAGGTAAAAGAACTGTCAACCCGGAATTGATGATGTTTTTTGTAATACGCCAATATTGGCTTTGCCGTTCTTGAAATATTTAATTCAATATCCATTTGATCATTTATTGATCCGATCTGCCCGGCTAAATCACGTTTAATATTAATAAGATAGACCGACTCTTTAATTTTTTTAATCCGGTTTGAATTCCAGTTATTTATCTGGAGTGCGATCAAAATCCCGATTACCACCAATACGATCTCACCGACAGCATAGCGCAGGTATGCAGAGACCTTGTTTTCGGCAGCCAGTGTTTTACGGAGGTTTCTAAAGATTTTTACCATTGACTATGCTTTTGTTATTTTTCTTTTAATTCAATGTCAATCAGTGCTATAATCTCATCCTGGAACTTGTATATCTCTCTTGCTGAAGCCAGTAAGTCCCTGGCATCAATTATCCTGTTTGACACCAGACTCTCAAAGCCTATGTCTGATAATAATTTATTTTTTGAATAGTCAAATTTACTACTCGCCTTAATTTCATTTCCGAAGTATTTCAGCATTCGTTTTAATGGATATTTTTCTTTGATATAGGGTAACACCTGTTCAAAAAAATCTCTTTCAGTCCATTTATATGCATTATTGTATTCATTTAATAAGCTGTTCCAGGAGGAAAGTTTTGAACTCAATTCGTTGCTTTTTATCAGGGTAATTTTCCCGGAATTTATCGTGGAATTAATAACACCGTCTTTAGGTGAATAGTGAGGCAACCAGCCTAATCCAAACATGAGGGAGTCAAACGTACTGTCACTTATATCATTCGGGTCGGGTGATATATTAGCATTTAACGCCATCAATAATTTTAAAACTTTGCTGTGCTTTTTTATTACGGCAGAAAGAAGTGCCTGATTTTCTGTCATTTCAGTTTTTAAGGACTTAAGAATAATCACTTCCTGCCTGTGATTTATTCTATCCTGGTTCCAGTTATTGATTTGAAGTGCTATTAAAATTCCAATCACTACCAGGATGATTTCTCCAACCGCATAGCGTAAATAGGCGGAAGCTTTATTTCTGTAAGCCAGATTTTTACGGATATTTCTGAAGATTTTAAACACTGACCTTATTTAAATTTTTTATTTCAACGTTTCGTTTTTGCATAATTGCGGATTAAATGGAGCGACAGCTTCGAATAAATTCCGGACAGATTCATGTATGCAATGGCAAACAAGGATAACTGTGTATTAAAGACAAAATCTAAGGAGAAATGTTGATGGGAATGTTATTCGGAGCCAGGGCCTGCCCGCTGCTACAATAGGTGAAGTTGTTGTCATTCCGAAGCCCAAACCCTGGCCAGGCAGAGTCATAAAGCTGAGATGACAAGTTGCATATTCACAGCACATTATCGATACTCGTCATTGGTATGTGGGCTGGCTTCCCCTTCCAGGGGACCAAGGGGTAGCGAAGGATAGCTTAGGTTGTTTAAATTACAAGTTGCACATTAACAGCATGTTACCGATACTTGTCATTGGTAAGGAGCGCAGCGACTGAGGAATCTCCCTATTCATAGTTGACAGTTTCGATGCTGCCCACGGAGCCGGTTCACAGTCTGCAGGTTTTTTAACAGGGAGTACCATTTCAGATAGACACGTTTATGGGGCGTGCATATTTATTTGGGCCTGGTTCATTATTCAACCATTATTTTTCTTTCTTTAACGGTACCATTATCATTATCCGTAATTCGAATGTTGATGCTCCTATCGTTCGATGCCTTGTAACCAACGATGGCTATCAACCTTCCGTTATGTGTTTTTCGATAGTTTACATGGTATGGTTCATGCGAATACTGGTTGCCCGACTCCAGACCTAGTAGTTTTCCTGCTCCTTCGACTTCAACTTTTATTTCGTGATCGACATCGGGCACAGTAACATTATTTTGATCTTTTAATTCAATAAATACGATTACCGCATCGTCAAAACTCTTTTTAATCGTGCTTTTATTGGTATTCACCTCTAGATCAACCGGTTTATATGCAGTTTTAATTGTGTGTTCACCAACTTTTTCATTATTCACATATCCAATAGCCTTTAACTCACCCGGTTTGTAATGAACTTTAAAAAGAGCGTAATACTTGTCGCTATCAACATATTTTTTATCAAGCAGTTGATTATCCTGGTACAGTTCAACGTGATCACAATTGGAATAGACATACACGTTTGACAGGTAACCGCTTTTCCATTTCCAATTCCAGTGAGATGCTACATTACGCGGATGCCAGTCTGTCCTTTCCTTATCTTCATAATTCTCAACTGCGATACGTACCACGGGTTCATTCGACCAATACGCTTTACGTAAATAATACTCGGGTCTTTTATATTCAGCAAGGCTGATAATTCCTGCATTCCAACCTCTTTTAGGCCACTTTCGGGCTTCACCTAAATAGTCGTAGCCCGACCACACAAATTCCCCGATAACATAAGGCTTGTCGCGTACTGCCAGCCAATTGTATGTATCGTGAAAGGTCTCTGTTCCCAAAAACAATCTTTCCGGATACTTTTCCCTTTCCGGATCATACATTTTTTCACCTGTAAATCTACTTACGTAATTATAACCGGCGATATCGGGAACATCCAGGAATCCGGTTTGGTTGGCATCTGCAATAAAGTCACAACCGACAGTTACCCGCCTTGTACTATCCATGGTGTGACAAATGTCTTGCAGGAATTCAGCTGTTTTTACTCCTTCTTTTTTCCTTTGGTCGGGTATTTCATTCCCGATGCTGTACATAATTACGCTCGGATGGTTCCTGTCTCTGAGAATCATAGCGGTTAAATCCGTCTTTGCCCATTGATCAAAATTCAGATGATATCCATAGGCAACTTTACCGGAGTTATCTTCGGTTTTACCCCATTGATTGCCATGGCGCCATTCGTCAAAGGCTTCATCCAACACGTAGAAGCCCATTTCATCACATAAGTCATAAAACTCAGGGGCGAAAGGATAGTGACTTGTTCGTATGGCATTGCAGCCCATTTCTTTCAGGTTATTGAGCCTGTATCTCCAGATTTCAGCCGGAACAGCCGTTCCAAGACATCCTGCATCATGATGTAAACAAACACCTTTAAGCTTTTCCGGTTTTCCATTAATGAGCAGCCCGCCTTCATGACTGTAATCAATACTTCGAATCCCTAACTTCATGGTATAACCGTCAACCAGGGTTCCTTCCAGGTAAAGGTTCACCTGCAGGTTGTATAAATAAGGATTTTCAGCAGACCAAAGCCCGGGCTTATCAACCGTTATTGTTTGATGAATATCCGTATTGGAAAAGTCTTGCAACTGGCGGTGTGTCGTTTCTTCGTTAATTTTATTGCCCGACTCATCGTAAAGAGTGCTGGTTATGGCGATATCTTTTTTTACACGATGGTTGGCTTGTGGATTTTTTCTCCACCATTGAAAATCTGTCTCAGGGTAGGCGTCTGTTCTGACCTCATATTTTAAATGAATATCTGATGATTTTTCCGAAACGTCCTGGTAACTTACGAACGTTCTTTCTTCCACTAAATGCGTTTTATTGACAGCAATGAGCCAGGCATTTCTGTAAATACCGGATCCGGTATACCAACGTGATGAAGGCTGTAATGAATTGTCAACCCTGACGGCAATGACGTTCGATCCGTCGTAACGGACATATGGTGTTAAATCATATTGAAAGGTTGAATAGCCATAAGGATGAAGCCCCAGGTAATGGCCGTTTATCCATACCTCACTATTCATATAAACACCATCGAAACGAACGAATATCTTTTTATTCTTAAGAGCCGGGTCAAGGGTAAAGTCTTTTTTATACCATGCCGTACCACAAGGCAAAAATCCGCCACCGGCACCCGATGGATTGTCCTTATCAAATTCACCCTTTATCGACCAGTCATGTGGCAACCTCACCTCTTCCCATTGTTCAGTTGTGTTGATGATATCGGCATATTTGGGATAATCTGCTTTCAAAAACTTCCAGTTTTCATTGAAGTTTATCTTTTGACGCGGGACAACTACCTGGGAGATTCCCACATTACTTAAGATGCTTAACAGAAGAAATAATGATACATTCCGGATCATCCTTAGGTTTTGTTCTTTACATTTAATAATCATTTGTATAAAATTTTCCATGTTGTTGTTTAGTGAACCGCCGTATACGTGGCCTCCCGAAAACTTTCGGGATACGGTGGTGTGAGAGGCTCTCCGATAGGAGCAGGTCGCCTGTTGGCTGTCTGCTCGATTAACCACAGGCCGATTATCTCAACTTTTGAATAACCTCTTCTTTTAAGGGTTCGATATGCTGTTTAATAATTGTCCATATAATTGCAGGATCTAAAGCGTCGTATGCGTGGATCAGGCGATTTCTGAAGCCAATAATTTCCTGGGCATTTTCAAGTGTTGCTTCCGGAAACATTCTGTCAAACCTGTTTACCGCTTCTCCTATGATTCCCAGTTGACGTTCAACAGCACTTTGGGTTTTCAGATCGTCCAGGTAATCATTAAAATTGCGAATGGTGCTCATAAATTGTTCAATCAATTCGATTGAACGTAAAATATCAGACAAATACTTTTTGCCCTTTTCCGTCATAAATTAAAATTTTTGTGGCATCAATACTTTTTCTTAAGTATGGATTATGAATGGACGATTCGGTAAGTAAGTCTACCTTTCTTTTAAAGAATTTTTCAAGCAAATCCCAAACTGATAAAAGCTTTTCACCCCGGCCGATTGGGTCGGGATCATCAATTTCAATCAACAGATCAATATCACTTGATTCAGGATTGAAATCATCTGATATTGAAGAGCCGAAAGCAAAGATGTACTTCACCCTGTGAATTTTGCACAGGTTCTTGAATTCTTCGGAATTTTGTGATATTTCATCTTTAAGTCCCATCGAAGTAAAGTTACAACTTTTCCAGGATCAAAGAAAAAAGTGTGATTCTGAAGGTTGGGTAGGCTTTGTATTAGCCCCTTAAATAGCTGGACAAAAAACTAAAAACAGATTAGTAGATTGTTCAACTTTAAAATTAAATTAGGGCTATGAAGAAAAAGAGAGTCTTGAAGACATAGCAAAAAATGGAAGTTTTCAATCCCTTTTATAGATTTAATGCCGATTGCAGGTTTGTTATTACAAAAGAAACGTTGTTCAATGAGAATTTCTTTAAGCGTACTATCTGAAAGATTCGGATTATTCTTTCCTATGTATTTTGTGATTCCAACAAGAAAACACTCAGTATCACCTGTTAGACTCGTTCTACCATTTGCTTTTAGAATCCTGAAAGCACATAAAATTCCCTTTCAAGCTTAGTTATAAAAATATCTCCTTCTTTAACTTTCATAATTCATTTTTTAATAAGGTATGGTTGCTTTATCTTCATCCAACTCTATACCATTATCATCGAATAAACCGTACAGTCTTTCTATTTCAGAAACAATCATTACCTCAAGAGTAGGCCATGACTTTCTTGAAGTTGCATCATATCTTTCACAACAATGCACTTCATTAGTTTGTTTGTCGATGTATAAATGCGAACCATCCCAATTATAACCACCTATAAAAAAGAAATGGTCTTTGGCATTTTCCGGACGTTCGTATTTGTTTGGTGTTATCAATGAGTATGGCTGTTGACTTGCTTCAATGCTTCTGCCTATTTGCTTTCTAAGACCATCAAGGCTAAATGTAGATAGTAAAATGTTTAAGCCATTACTGTAATTCATTAAGAAGTGTTTGTATTCGCCAGGAATTGAATCGCCAATGTTTTTCTCCAGCTCTTCAATATCATATTGATTCAGGGTTGGATAAATTTTATTTAACCAAGCATGTTTACCCCTTGATGGAGACTTACCGATTAATGCAACCCCCGCTTCTGTTGTTTCTTTGCCGAGATGTTCAAATTTATATATTAGTTTATCTATTTGTTTAAAATCCATTTATCATCAATTAATTTTTCAACCTCATTATTTATTTTATTGCCCATAACTTATAACTAACACCAAAAATGGCATCATAATCTTTTATTACCTGCTTTTTAATCTGCTTCCAAATTGTTCTAAAATATTCGTTATTCATAGTATGTTAATCGTCTATCAATTTACCAACAAACTCCGAAAAAGATTCAGCAAAAATATCCTCATTGCCATTTAAGAATACCTTTCCTGAATTTTGATGAATGTAAAACGTACCATCAATGTCGCTTGAAAAAAACTCAATCAACCCCTCTTTAAGAAGCTCATTATCTTTATTCATCCAATGTAGCCCATTACAAGCTGTTTCGTCCGGCACTTCATAAATGGAGTATATTTCATCACCATGAATTTCAGCATAACCAATTTCTTTTAGGTATATACGAAACTCATCCGGTAACTTAATGCCAAATGCAGTTTCTAATTTTACAATTTCGGATTCTGCTGTTCCCTCACCAATGTTTTCTTCGGAATGAATCCTTAATTTATCTAATGCTTGTTCTATACTCATATCGGTCTATGTATTAATACCAGATTATTTCAAAGGTTATATAAAGGCAAAGAAAAATAGGCCAAAGTAAAAGACCATATGCTATTTTTTTACGTTTATGATATATCCTATTACTTATTATGACGTTTATAATTAAAATAAATGGATATGAGTTAACACCTAAAAACAAGCTCCAAACCATTAAAGGATTTGCATTAGGATTATCAAAAAAGAAAACTGGCCCAAAGAAGACAAACGGCCACAATACAATTGGCAATAAACAAATGACTCGTAGTACTTTGAATCTTATTTCTTTTTCAGTCCTTTCTAAAATCACCCCAAAAATTATTTAACCTCCATAACTTTTATCCATTCAGCTACATCTTAAGGTTTCCATGCAGGGTTAGTATAAACTTTGTATATACATTGTGTGTGCCCTGCATGAGCAGTGGCACACACCTGTTGAAAGCTCAATGAATAATTGAAAATAGCAATTTTCTTCGATTAATGAGCAGAGACAGGTGTTGTTTTTTTCGAAGGCAGCGCCGTCGGCAAGCCTATGGCGGCCGAAGGATGTAAGTCCTTTACATGCCCGGGTAATCCCTATAAAAAATCAGGAGGAAGTGTTAGCAAGCCGCAAAGCCTGCCCCGTCTTTCCTCGGGGGTGGTTTACTGCAAAGTATGCACTGAACCAGAGCGAAGCTCATATTTCAATACCTTCTGAATT
>Ga0102962_1001224_pt1 | contig 10454 bp, 13 predicted proteins | sample SalPonF2_C_D2_MG_FD_84519 | JGI IMG/M metagenome (GOLD analysis project Ga0102962, IMG submission 84519) | Salt pond soil microbial communities from South San Francisco under conditions of wetland restoration - Salt Pond MetaG SF2_C_D2_MG ... | reverse complement strand
GAGATGGCGCTCGCGTACGCGGCCGAGACGGGCCTCGGCGCCCACGACCCCGCCGACGTCGAGCGGGTCGCGCCCGTCACGAACCCGGAGAAGGTCGTCTGCGTCGGGCTGAACTACCGCGACCACGCGGAGGAGGGCGGCAACGAGATCCCGGAGACGCCCGTCCTCTTCTCGAAGTTCCCGACGGCGGTGACCGGCCCCGGAAGCGAGATCACCTGGAGTCCCGAGTTGACCCAGAAGGTCGACTACGAGGCCGAACTCGTCGTCGTGATCGGCGAGGAGACGCGCGAGGTGAGCCGGGACGAGGCGCTCGACCACGTCGCGGGCTTCCTCGTCGGAAACGACGTCTCGGCGCGGGACCTCCAGCACGGCGACGGCCAGTGGGTCCGCGGGAAGAGCCTCGACACGTTCGCGCCGATCGGGCCGGAACTCGTCACGCGCGACGAGGTCGCGGACCCGCACGGCCTCGACATCTACGCGGAGGTGAACGGTGAGCGCCTGCAGGAGTCGAACACCTCGAACCTCATCTTCGGGGTCGACGAACTCGTCTCCTTCTGCAGCCAGGCGTTCACGCTGAAGCCCGGCGATCTCCTCTTCACGGGGACGCCGCCGGGCGTCGGCGTCTACCGCGAACCGCCCGTCCTCCTCGAGGAGGGCGACGAGGTGACGATCGGCGTCGAGGGGCTGGGCGAACTCACGAACGGCTGCGCCTACCGCTGAGCGACGCCCCTCGCGCGCCCCGCTCGACCGTCCGACGGCCGCTCAGGTACCGAGGCCGAAGACGTCCCGCGCGTTCTCGTAGACGACCCGCCGGATCGCGTCCTCGTCGATCCCGAGGCGGTAGAGTTCGAAGATCGCGCGCTTCAGAGCGAACGGGTCGGTGCGGAGGACGTTCGCGCAGTCCGTGTCGACCATGATCCGCTCGGGGCCGTACGCCTCGATGGCCTCGGCGACGTCCGCGACCGTCACGCCGACGAGCCAGGAGTGGCCGATCGTGAAGCTCGCGTGGCACTCCGTCTCGGTCATCAGGTACGGGAGCGTCTCGAGGTCGGCGTGGGACGCGACGACGCGTTCGTCGGGGAGGCCGGCGTCGCGGGCGGCCGCGACGTCGATCCGGACGGCCTCGAGCGAGGGGTCGTCCGCGTCGACGACCGACGGCGTCGCGAGCGATCCGTTCTTCTCGTAGCCGGGCGTCTCGAGGCCGGGCCGGTAGGCGGGGCGTTCGTCCGGGCCGGGCGTCAGCGTGTGGAGGACGGCGGGGAGGTCGTGACGTGCGGCCACGGCCATCTGGCCCTCGACGACGGCGCGCTGCTCGTCGAGGGCCCACGACTCGACCTGCTGGGTCGGCGTGACGCCGGTCTCGCCGACGGCGACGACCTCGTCGAGCGCGGCGTACTCGTCCATCGCGGCGAGGAGGACGTCGGGGTCCTCGACGCGGACGCCCGTGTGGATACCGAGGCCGAGGCCGACCTCGTAGAAGTGGTCGCGCTCGATGGCCCGCCGGCGGTTGATCGCGTCGTCCCAGAGGAAGCGGACGTCGTCGGCCCGGACGGGCTTGTACGGCGTCCAGTGGTAGCCCGAGGCGACCATCAGCATGGCGCGACAGCCCGCGATGGCGTAGCGCTCGCGGTCGGCCCAGGAGAGCGTGTGCGCGTGGTTGTGGGGGTCGATCCAGGGGAGAGTGAGCAGGTCGGTCGGGAGGTCGACCTCGGCGTCCTCGTCGAGGTACGTCGCGTCGGTCGGACGCCTCGTCGGATAGGAGGGGGTCATGAAGGGTCTTCGGACGGGGCTAGTCGGTCCGGACACTTAGCGTTTTACAGCGTGGTAAAAATTTATGGGGGTCGGTAGTATCAGGGGTACCATGACACTGTTACTCGGAACAGACGACGGACTGTACCGCGTCGAGGACGTCCCCTTCGAGCGGGACGACCTCGAACTCGTCCTCGACTGCGGCGTGGTCACGGGCGTCGAGACCTCCGACCACGCGGACGGCGTCTACGTCGCCTCGGCGACCGACGCGTACTACTCGGCGGACGGTCGGGAGTTCGAGGCGCTCGGGGTCCCGCTCGGCGACCGGTTCTGGCACGCCGGCACGAGCGAGGTCTGGTCGATCCTCGAGACGAGCGACGGCGTGCTCTACGCCGGCACGAACGACCCCTACGTCTTCCGCTCGGTCGACGGCGGCGAGACGTGGGCGGAGATGAAGGGCTTCCGGGACCTCCCCTCGCGCGGTCACTGGGAGTCGCCGATCGACCCCCACTACGCGAGGCTCCGGACGCTCGAGCAGGTCCCCGGTCGGCCCGAGTACCTGATCGCGGGCGTCGAGGCCGGCGGGATCCACATCAGCGAGGACGGGGGCCGGACCTGGAAGGACCGCCGCGACACGATCATCGACGACGTCCACCAGGTCAATCCCATCTCGGAGGACGTCTGGCTCGCCGCGACCGGCTACCTCGACCACAACCTGGAGAACCTCGGCCTCGGACACGCGGTCGGCAGCGGCGGCCTCTGGCGCACGGTCGACGCGGGCGACTCGTGGACGCGCATCGACGAGGGGAACGACTTCTCGTACATCCGCTCCGTCTTCGTCCACGACGGCCGCCTGCACTTCGGCGGCGGCGAGGAGGCCCCGCCGGCGTGGGTGAACGACTCCCACACGTCCGCGCTGTTCGAGTCGTCGAACTTCGGCCGGGACCTCGACCGCGTCGAGTACCCCGGCGAACCCCACGAGGTCGTGGAGACGTGGACGGTCCACGACGGCGAGGTCGTCTGCGGCTCCGGGCTCTTCGACGTGCCGGACGTCCGCGACGACGTCGAGGGGCGGATCATGCGCCGGACGGACGACGGCGAGTACGAGACGGTCGGCCGCGTCCCGGGGAACGTGAGCCGGATCGCCGCCATCTGAGACCGATGAGTGAGAACACCAGCGCGGCCGACCCGCCGCACCCGCTCGGTCGCCTCCTCTACGGCGGCGTCCTCGCGTACATGGCCTACGACGGCTTCAAGCACAACGAGGGCCGCGTCGAGGCGGCCCGCTCGAAGGGCGTCCCCGTCCCCGAGGTGCTCGTCCCGGCCGTCACGGCGATGCTGCTCGTCGCCAACCTCGGCGTCATCTTCTGGAAGTTCCCGCGCGCGTCCGCGGGCGCGATCATCCTGTTCTTCCTCGGGACGACGCCGACCATCCACAACTTCTGGGCCCTCGAGGGCGAGGAGCGCCACGGGAACAAGATCAACTTCCTGAAGAACGGCGCGCTGCTCGGCTGTGCGATCATGCTACTCGCGTGGGCCGCCGCCAGTGACGGCGACGACGGCGGCGACGACGGCGAGTGAGGACCGGCCCGGACGGGTGGACCGTCCGGGGACCCGACGGACCGGCCCGAGTCCGCCGGACCGCGCCGGGACCGGGGCCGGCCGTCACGGCTGACTCCGTCGCGCCGCGTCGGGAGACGGATATAAGGTGACCGAGGGAGTATTGTTCGACGTGAGCTATACTATCGACGCGACGGTCGACGGATCGTTCGACGACGTCGTCGCAGCGACCGAGGACGCGCTGGCAGACGAGGGGTTCGGCGTGCTCTGCGACGTCGACGTCACCGCGACCCTCGCGGAGAAACTGGACGTCGAGTACCGCGACTACCGGATCCTCGGCGCGTGCAACCCGCCGCTCGCCCACGAGGCCCTCCAGACCGAACCCGGCCTCGGCGCGCTCCTCCCCTGCAACGTGATCGTCTACGCGGACGGCGACGGCGTCGCGGTGCGCGCCGTCGACGCGGAGCGCCTCCTCGGCGTCGTCGAGAACGAGGCGCTCGACGAGGTGGCCGCGGAGGTCAAGTCGCGACTCGGTCGGGTAGTCGAGGCCGTCCGGGCCGAGTTCGAGGACTGACGCGTCGGTCGCGCGGACCGACGCCAGCGCCCCGTCGTCGCGCGCTCAGTCGTCCGCCGCTTCGACCGGCGGGTCGACGAACATCGCGACGCCGATGATCGCGATGGCGCCGACGCATCCGGCCGCGATCACCGGCAGCGTCGGCAGCGAGGAGACCAGCGCGGCGGCGACGCCGGATCCGACCAGGAGGGCGACCGACCCGAGGACGACGTCCGGTCTGTCGACGCGGGACGCGAGCGTGCGCTCCGAGACGTCTGTCATCGGACGGGGAGAGCGGGCCCGGGCAGTTGGGTAGCCGGGCGCTACATGTAGCCGAGGTCGCGCAGGCGCTCCATGAGGTCCTCCTTGTCCTGGGCGCGCCCGGCGCGCTCGGTCGTGTTGTCGAGGTCCTGGAGCCACGCGGGGTCGTCGGCCGCGCGGTCCGTACTGACCTCGCTGCCGAGCGAGCGGTAGCCCCGGAAGTACTTCGGGCTGACGGGGACGTCGTCCATCTCGACGCCGGCGGGGAGGTCGTCGAAGCTCTGCGGGACGTATCCCTCCTCGGGGTAGCCCGCGACGGCGTCCGGGACGACGTAGTGCCAGAAGGCGTCCCAGACGGCGGCCTCGTCGAACTGGAGGATCGGCTGGATTCGGTCGTGGGGCGGGTAGATGTCGGGGTCGTGTCGCGGCGAGAAGAACGTCTCGTCCGCGCGCGCCTCCTGTTCGTCCCACCGGATCCCGGAGAAGATCCCGTCGACGCCGTCGGCCTCGAGGGCGTCGTTGAGCGCGACGGTCTTCAGCAGGTGGTTACCGACGTAGGTGTCCAGGAGGAACGGGAAGGTGTCCTCCTCGTACTCGAGGATCTCGCGCACGTGGTGTCGGTTGTGCTCGCTGAGCGCGGCGACCTCGATCTCGTCGCCGGGTTCGAGGCCGTGCGATTCGACGTACCGGCCGACGTCCTCGTTGCGGGCGTAGCTGACGGCGAATCCCCAGCGCTCGCTCCAGCGCTCGACGAACTCGAGGAGGTCGTCGAAGTGCTGGTAGTGGTCGATGAAGATCGCCGATGGCTTCTCCAGGCCGTACTCCTCGGCGACCTCCTTCACGAAGTAGAGCGTGAGCGTCGAGTCCTTCCCGCCGGTCCACATGACCGCCGGGTTCTCGTAGGCCTCGAGGCCGCGGCGGGTGACCTCGACGGCCTTCTCGATCTTCGCCCGCAGACGCGGGTAGTCGTCGGGGGCTTCGCCCTCGCCGTCCGCGTAGTCCACGTCGAGGTACTCCGGGAACTCCGTTGACATCGTACGACTGGCCTATGGGGAGCGCCAGTTATATGGTTAATCGTACGATTCGGCCTCGCTGCCGCCCCCGGATTCCGGACGCTCCGGGGGGCGAGGACGCGAGACGGGCCGTTTCGAGTGGCGTCCCCGGGACAAGAGCGAAGTCCCCCCGGGACGGAACGAAGCCTATGCCCACGGTCCTCTACGTCGACGACGACCGGGACTTCGCCGACCTGGTCGAACTCCGCCTGACGCGGGACCTCGACTGTGCCGTCGAGACGGTCCTCTCCGCTGACGCCGCGCTCGACCGCCTCGACGACGGGAACGTCGCGTGCGCCGTCCTCGACTACCGACTCCCCCGGATGGGCGGGCCGGAGCTGCTCGCGGCCGTCCACGAGCGGCGGCCGGACCTGCCGGTCGTCTTCTTCTCCGGCCTCGACGACCCGGAGACCGCCGCGGACGCCACGGCGGCCGGCGCGGCGGCCTTCGTCACGAAGTCGAACGCGAACTTCGAGACGCTCGCCGAGGAGATACGCGCGGCGATCGGAGACGCCTGATCCTTCGAGGAGTGGACGCGAAGCGCCTTCCGTCCGGCACGCCTCTCTCGCGCCGATGCAGACGGAGTGTCGGTACTGCGGCGCGGCGTTCGCCGACCGCGAGGCGTACGTCCGCCACCTCGCGACCGCGCACGAGCGGTCGGAGCTCTCGCGCCTCGACGCGCGACTCGCCGACCGTCACGAGTCCGACCCGGCCCTCGCGGACGAGCGGGAACGCGTTCGGTCGTTCCTCGACGCCCGGGGTCGAGTGGGGTCGATGCGCCTCCCGCTCGGTCGCGCTGCCGTCGTCGAGTTGACCCTGCTCGCCCTCCTCGCGACGGTGCTCGTCGGACTCGTCCTCGCGCTCGGCTGACGTGATCGGAGAACGCCGGCGACACGGCGACGAACGAGGGACTGCGACCGCCGGACGGTCGTTTTCGCTACAAAGTTTCATTTACCCCGAGTACGAGGGGGGAACAACGAAGCCGGCCAGACCGGCGTTCGAGACAATGCCACCCGAAGACACAGTTACGGGCCGGCCGCTGACCGGCGGGCGCGAGCACGACGCGGCGATGGGGGAGCTGTCGGGGTTCCAGCGCGACGTCCTCTGGATGCTCTGCGAACGGGGACCGTGTAACGGCCTCGCGGTCGAGCAGGACCTCGAGGAGTACTACGGCGAGACGGTCAACCACAGCCACGTCTACACGAACCTCAACCAGCTCGCGGACGCCGGGTTCGTGGACAAGCGGCCGGGCGACGGCCGGGCGAACGAGTACCAGCTCACGCCGTTCGCGCAGACGACGCTGGAACGCCGGCGCGAGTGGATCAACGGTCGTCCGACCGTCGAGTAGCCGCCGACTAGCCGCCGGGTTTCCGCACGCCGTCGGACCGTCCGGACCGACGGGCTCGCTCAGTCGATTGCCCCGTCCGACCCCGGTGTGGGGACGGTGACGGGCGGCAGCTGGGCTTCGATCTCGTCGCGGCGCGCGTCGAAGCGTCCCGGCAGGACGAGTCGGCCGCCGAGGTCGTCGAGCGGTTCGTCGCTCGCGTAGCCCGGCCCGTTCGTGGCGAGTTCGAAGAGGACGCCGTCGAACTCGCGGAAGTAGACCGAGCGGAACCAGTGCCGGTCGACCGGCGAGGTCGGGCGGAGCCCCATCGAGCGGACGGCCCGGCGCATCGCCGCCTGGTCGTCGTCGGTCGGCGTCTGGAAGGCGACGTGGTGGACGGTCCCGCGACCGGCGCGGCTCGCCCGGACGGTCGGGAGCACGTCGACGTACCGACCGACGGTGCCCGGAGCGGCGAATCGGGTGCGCTCGTCACCGGGAGCGTCACCGGGCGTCTGCGCGCTGCCGACCGCCTCGAAACCCATCGTCCGCAGGAGGCGCGTCGTGGGATCCGGGTCGGTCAGCCAGAGCGTCACGGCGTGGAACCCCCTGATCGCGTGCGCCGCCGGGACGGACGCCGTCCAGGGGACGGTCGGGTCGTCCGCGGGGACGTCGACGGCGACGAGTTCGACCGGGAGCCCGTCCGGGTCGCGGAAGGGGAGGACGGTCTCCGGGCGCAGGTCGGCCCCGTCGTCGTCCGGGGCCGTCCGCGCGTCGGGGTCGAAGCGGACGAATCGGTCGTCGAAGTCGACGCCGCGGGCCTCGAACCGCGACTCCCAGTAGTCGAGGCTGTCGACGGGGACGCGGAACGCGACGCGGGACACCTCTCCAGAGCCGACGCGGCCGTCCGGGAGGTCCGGCCAGGGGAAGAACGTCAGGCTCGTCCCGGGGGTGCCCTCGGCGTCGGCGTAGAAGAAGTGGTAGGTGCCCGGGTCGTCCTGGTTGATCGAACGCTTGACGAGGCGGAGGCCGAGCGTCTCGACCCAGAAGTCGAGGTTGCGCTGGGGGTCGCCCGCCACGCAGGTCACGTGGTGGATGCCGGGCGTCGGCGTCGGTGACTCCATGGCTCGGCGTACGCGACGGCGGTACTTGAGTGCGCGTCGCGACGCCGGTCTCGCGTCGGCCGTCAGGCCCGCATCGCGTCGAGCCTGTGCCGCGTGCGCCGGTACCGGGCGAGCTTTCGGTAGATCAGGAGTCCGAAGAAGCCGTCGAAGACGACCACGAAGCCGAAGAAGGCCAGCGGACTCGCGAAGAAGGGCAGCGAGACGAGCGTGTCGTAGAGGCCGTGGACGCCGGCCGCGACGAGGAGCCCCTTCACGACGATCGGTCCCCTCTGGCCGGGGTTGTACTTCGCGAGGCCGAGGTAGTAGCCGGCGAACGTCGAGTAGATGACGTGGCCCGGTCCGGCGAGCGCGCGCACGCTCGCGATGTCGAGCGTGGCGGCGAGCACCGACTGGGAGTGGGCGGCGTTCGCGACCGCGACGACGTGGCTCCCGACGTAGATGACGTTCTCGATGCTCGCGAAGCCGAGGCCCGCGGCCGCCCCGTAGACGGCGCCGTCGACGACGTGGTCGAAGGTGGAGCGACGGTAGGCCCAGAGGCGGACGGCGAGCCACTTCACGCCCTCCTCGACGGGACCGACGAAGAGGAAGTAGAACAGGGTGAGGCCGACGACGGGGACGGCCGTGACGACGCGACCGGCCGCCGAGTCGAAGAGGGCGGCGAAGTTCGCGAACAGCGCGCCGAGCACGAAGGTGACCGCGAGCGTCCGGATCGGTTCGTTCTCCTCGGAGAGGCGATAGACCCACGCGGCGAGCGCCAGCGCGGGGACGACGGAGAGACCGGTGAACAGAGCGACGAACGGACTGGTGGCGACGACGAGCGCGTCCACGGCGAACTGCGCGAGGAGCAGCACGACCGCGAGGGCGCCGACGAACCAGGTCCAGCGGCCGTGGAACAGGGCGTCGACGACGACGGCGGCGCGGTCGAGCGGACCGCGGACCTCCCACGTCTGCACGTCGTACGTGTCCAGGGCCTCCTCGTCCTCCTGCATGCGTGAGTGCTTCGCGGACGACGGAGTTAAGGGTCCGTCCTCTTCTACGGACGGAGAATTCGGATCAGCCGGCCGCGACGGGAGCGAGCGCACCCCGCGACTGGAGGACGCTCGCGTAGTCGGCGCTGGTGACGACGCCGACGACCGCGCCGCCGTCCTCGACGAACGCCGCGCCGGCGTCGCGGTCGTGCAGCGTCGCGAGCGCCTCGAAGGCGTCCGCGTCGACCGACACCGTGGGGAGGTCGGTCCGCATCACCTCCTCGACGCGGAAGGCGTCGCGTTCGACCTCGCGGACGCGACGGAGGGCGTCGAGGGAGACGACGCCGACGACCGCACCGTTCCGTGTGACGGCGAAGTCGGTCCGCCGTTCGTCGATCACGCGGTCGGCGAACGACTGGACGCTCTCCCCGGCGTCGATGGTCCTGGTCTCCCCGAGGACGTCACCGACGGAGAGGCCCTCCAGGAGGTCGTCGAGGAGGACGCTCCGGGACTCGCCGTTGGCCGCGCTGTAGAGGAACCAGGCGAGGAGGAGGAACAGCGGGCTGAAGGCGAGGATGCCGACGACGGCGAACAGGACGGCGAAGCCGATGCCGACGCGGGCGGCGATCCGCGTGGCGACGCCGTACGGGCGCGAGCGGGCGAGGAACGCGCGGAAGACCCGCCCGCCGTCCATCGGGAACGCGGGGAGGAGGTTGAAGCCGGCGAGCAGGGCGTTCGTGACGGCGAGCCACCCGACGACGAAGCCCGCGACGGGGAGCGAGGAGGGGATCGCGTAGAGCGCGGCGTAGCAGACCGCGGCGACGACCACGCTCGTGATCGGGCCGGCGACGGCGATGTTGAACTCCTGCCGGGGGTCTCGCGGGATCGACTGGAGGCTCGCGAGGCCGCCGAGCAGCCAGAGGGTGATCGCCTCCGTCTCCACGCCGTAGCGACGGCCGACGTAGGCGTGCCCGAGTTCGTGGACCCCGACGCCGACGAACAGGCCGACCGCGCCGAGCACGCCGACGATCCACGGGTTCGCGCCGGCCTTCAGCACGGAGACGGCGTAGGCGTTCGGCGAGAGGTCGTTCACGATCGCGGCGTAGGCGTCGATCTGCGCGCCGCTGCCGAACAGCCAGGCGAGCACGGGGAGGAAGATCACGAGCGAGAGGTCGATTCGGATCGGGATCCCCCAGACGCGTCCGACGGTGAACTTTCGCATCAACCGGAATCCTCGAAGCCGAAGAGGAAATACCCACTGCCCCGAGGGCCCCGCGTCGGCCGTCGCGCTCACTCCGCGGCCGGCGGCGTCAGGTCGGCGTCACCGAGCGTGCGAAGTGCGGCCGCGACGAGCGCGAACGTGCTCACCAGCCCCGTCCAGAGGGCGAGGTGGACGAAGGCGACGGGACCGGTGTCCGCGGTGAGACGGGCGGGCGTCCCGAACGCGAACGCGCCGGCCTGCCCGAGGAGGAGGAGGCTGATCGCGGCGACGGCGAGGTCGGCGACGCGCCACGGGCCGGGTTCGTCCGCGACCAGCGCCCGCGCGGCGAACCCGACGCCGTAGGTGAGCGCGGAGCCCGCCACGACGGCGGCGACGGCGTAGAGCGGCCACTGGCCGAAGAGGTCGGGGACGAACGCGCGGACGACGAAGTACGCGCCGAAGCCGCACAGCAGGATCGCCGCGGCGACGGTCGTGGCCCACGGTGACGCGAGTCGCTCTACGTCCATGTCGGCTCTGGGAGGCCGCCGGTGTTAGGTCGTTCGGAACGCGGCCGATCCGGCGGGCCCAGGGATCGCGGACCGGGGTGAGGCGGTGCGAACGCGGATCGCGGCCGCGGGGATCAGGCGTCCGAGTCCTGCGCCTCG
>Ga0102962_1001223_pt1 | contig 10457 bp, 7 predicted proteins | sample SalPonF2_C_D2_MG_FD_84519 | JGI IMG/M metagenome (GOLD analysis project Ga0102962, IMG submission 84519) | Salt pond soil microbial communities from South San Francisco under conditions of wetland restoration - Salt Pond MetaG SF2_C_D2_MG ... | reverse complement strand
TTCATGGCCCTCTCGCTGCCTCTGTCCCGGGGGATGAAGTAGCGGGCGACGAACATGAAGAAGCCCATCGCCAGCATGCCGTAGACGCCCATCATCGCGCCGTGGCCGTGGTTGGCAGTCCACTGGGTGCCGATCTCGTAGTAGCTGACGATCGGCAGGTTGATGAGAAAGCCGAAGACCCCCGCGCCGAGAAAGTTCCAGAAGCCGACGGCGATGAGGAACATAACCGCCCACTTGTGGGGAAACTCGGCGCTGCCCGTGCCCAGCATGGAGCGCTGCCCCGGTGACGTGCCGAGCTGCATGAACCGCCAGGCCTCGTAGGAGAGCAGCAGCAGGGGAATGACCTCCATGGCGGAGAAGAAGGCTCCCAGGGCCATATGCACCGCCGGTGCGCCGCTGAAGTAGAGATGGTGCATGGTGCCGATCACCCCTCCCACCGAATAGAGAATGATGTCGAGGTAGATCAGGGTGGTGGCGACCCGCTGCCGCACTACCCCGAGCAGCACGAAAATGTAGGCTACCATGATGGTGGTGAAGAGCTCGAGAAAATCCTCCACCCACAGGTGCACCACCCAGAAGCGCCAGAAATCCATCTGGGCGAAGTTGACGTTGCGGCCGAAGACCATTCCCACAGAGTAGAAGAGGGGGATGGAGATGGCGCTGTAGAGAAAGAGCCAGGGCATGTTGCCGCGATGCTCTCCGGAGAGGTGCCCCCTGAGCCCCCGCGCCAGGATGATCACCCAGAGAACCATCCCCACCGTCAGCAGAATCTGCCAGAGCCGACCCAGATCGAGGTACTCCCATCCCTGGGCGCCGATCCAGAACCAGGGTCCTTGTGGGGTGATGACGTTCTTGAGGCTGGCGGCCTCCCCGGCCAGGCTGCAGACCACAACCACGACGAGGGCGCCGAAGAGGAGCAGGGAGAGCTTGTCCTGCCCCTTCGGTTCACGGCGGGCGATCATCGGGGTAATGAAAATCCCCATGGCGAGAAAGCTGGCCGAAACGAAGAAGAGCGCGAGTTGCACGTGCCACATGCGCGAGAGGTTATAGGGGAGCCAGTGGGCGATGGGGATGCCGTAGAATCCCCCCGCCTCGGCATGGTAGTGGGCATTGACCCCGCCGAGGAGTCCCTGACAGAGAAAGAGCCCCGCCACCACCAGAAAGTACCAGGGCACTGCCCGCTGGGAGGGGGTCAGGCGGATCTCCTCCGGCGCGCGGAAGCGGCGCGCCGCCGGCCTCTCCAGATGATGCCAGCCAAGCTCTTCGAAGCGGCCGAAGCCGAAGAGAACGATGCCCGTGCCGCCGAGCAGGGCCACCAGGCTGAGAACGCTCCAGAGAAGGGCCGAGCCGGTGGGGCTGTTGCCCGCCAAGCGCTCGGCGGGCCAGTTGTTGGTATAGGAATGCCGGGTACCCGGCCGCAGGGCGGCGCTGGTCCATGCCGACCAGGTGAAGAAGGCGGAGAGCTGCCGGATCTCTATGGGGTCGTCGATGACCGGGCGACGCAGTCCTTTCTGGTCAGGCCCGAACCATCCCTTCAGGTAGTCGGTGAAGTGGGTGAGCGCCGCGGCCTCGCCGTCACTGAAGGTTAGAATCCCCGTGGCGGGATCGTAGGCGTTTCGCTTAAGCTCCCTTCGCACCCTGGCCCGGGCCTCGGCCTCCGACATTCCCTGTCCCCGGTAGAATGTGAGCATCGTCTCTCCCTCGCGGTGGAGGGCCTCGGCGGTAAAGTCCGGGCCGAGATAGGCGCCGTGGCCGTAGATGGTACCGTACTGCATCAGCCCGTACTTCTGGAAGAGGTGCTGGCCGGCCAGAATGTCGGCCCGGGTGAAGAGGACCTCTCCGCCGGAGGCTTGGACCTCCTTCGGTACCGGAGGAGACCCCGAGATGATGCGGACAGCCAGGTAGCCGAGAACGGCGAAACCGAAAAGAAAGGTGACGACGGCGGCCTTGACCCAGCGGGAGGAAACGGTCATCGGGGTGCGCTCAGCCATCACGGGCCCTCCTTTCCATGGGGGAGCGAAAGATGATGCCTTCGCCAGTATAGAAGCCGCTCATGCTCCGTCAAGCAGGCGGGGAGAAATCCTCACACCTCAGGAAAAAAGCTGGTGAGCTTATTTCGCGGCGCCATTGTCACCACAGCTCTGCGAAGGCGCCCCGCTAGAAAAAAGGGCCCTCCCGATCGGAGGATCGGGAGGGCCCTTTTGCTTGTTACGGTTTTTGGCGAAGGCTCTCCGGATCAGGCGCCGAGCATCTGCTTCATGTCCTCCTCCACCGTCCCGATCGGACCGATGTTGAAATTCTCGACCAGGAAGTTGAGCACGTTGGGGGTGACGAAGGCCGGCAGCGAGGGGCCGAGCTTCATGTTCTTGATCCCTAGCGACAGGAGCGAGAGCAGGACCACCACCGCCTTCTGCTCGTACCAGGAAAGGACGATGGAGAGGGGCAGGTCGTTGACGTCGCAGTTAAAGGCCCCCGCCAGCGCCAGGGCGATCTGCACCGCTGAGTAGGCGTCGTTGCACTGGCCGACGTCGAGCAGCCGCGGGATCCCGCCGATATCCCCCAGGTCGAGCTTGTTGAAGCGGTACTTGCCGCAGGCGAGGGTCAGGATGACCGTGTCCTTGGGCAACTGCTCGGCGAATTTAGTATAGTAATTGCGCCCCGGCTTGGCCCCGTCGCAGCCGCCGATGACGAAGAAGCGCCGGATCGCCCCGGACTTGACCGCCTCGATGACCTTGTCGGCGAGCCCCAGCACGGCGTCGTGGCCGCAGCCGGTGAGGATCTCCTTGTCCGGCTTCTCCTCAAAGCCCTCGGCCTTTTGGGCCGCCTCGATGGCCTCGGAGAAGTCCCATCCCTCGATGTGTTTCACCTCCGGCCACTGCACCCGCCCCCAGGTGAAGAGGCGGTCCTTGTAGTTGTCCGCCGGGCGCTGGATGCAGTTGGTGTTGAAGATGATTGCGCCGGGAAACTCCTGGAACTCCTTGTACTGGTTCTGCCAGGCGCTGCCGAAGTTGCCCGCCAGGTGCGGATACTTCTTCAGCCCCGGATAGCCGTGGGCGGGGAGCATTTCGACATGGGTGTAGACGTTGATCCCCTTCCCTTCGGTCTGCTTGAGCAGCTCTTCGAGCATCTTCAGGTCGTGCCCCGAGACAAGGATCGCCTTGCCGGCCTTCGTGCCGATGTTCACCGGGGTCGGCGTGGGTGCCTGGTAGTGTTCCTTGTGGGCGCTGTTGAGCAGCCCCATGCACGTAATGTTGGTCTGGCCGCACTCCATGGACAGGTTGACGTAGTCCATCAGCCCCAGCGACTCATCGAGCATGGCGGCCAGTGCCTTGTGGAGAAAGCCGTAGATCGCGTCGTCGTCCTTGCCGAGGATGTGGGCATGGTCGGCATAGGCGGCCATCCCCTTGCAGCCGTAGAGCAGGATGTCCTTGGCGGACTTGACGTCGGGATCGATTCCCGGCTCTTTGACCCCGTGCTGGCCGCCGAGCTGCACCGCGCCCTCCTGATCGGCGGGCATCTGCCAGTTGCCCGCCGCCTCGGGAACGGTTCCCTGGAAAGGTCCGCCGTTGGCCTTTTCGAACAGGGCCTTGGCCTTGTCACGCATCTGCACCGTTTTCTGGGCCACCTTGACCAGATTTACCGGATCGAAGTCGACGTTGGTGACGGTGGTGAAGAGCCCCTCGATCATATGCACGTCCAGGTCCCGGTCGACGGCCCCCTTCTGGCGGGCCAGATTCGCCCAGAAGGCCATCCCCTTCAGTCCGTGGACGATCAGATCCTGCAGGGCCGCCGCCTCGGGGGTCTTGCCGCAGACGCCAACCTTGGTGCAGCCGGAGCCACCGGCGGCCTGCTCGCATTGGTAACAGAACATCCCTTCCATGGTTTACCTCCTCAATGCTTGAATAATTATTCGTTCGACATAGTTTAAACCACCAGGTCAATAACGCAAGCATTCGGAACCATTAGAGAAAGAGAAAACACGTCCGTCCCGATCACAAAATAAACAGGGGGAGAAGTCGGGCCCTTCCCCATCCAGAAAGGAAAAGCGGCTAAGGTCTCTTGTCCTCCTCCATGGCTCTCAACCGTTCCTTGAGAGCCTTTTCCCTCTGGAAACGATCCGTTACGTCCCGGAAGATGGCGGCGACGCCCTGGACCGCATCTTCCTCGTTTCTGGACAGGACGATGGAGAACTCACAGGAGAGCGAACGACCGTCCTTGTTGACCGCTGGCACGGAAAGCAGTTTCGTCCCGTAGCGGGTCTCACCGGTTGCCATCGTCTGGCGATATCCCTCCCAATGCCGCTGACGCAGCTTCTCGGGAACGATCAGATCGAGGGATTGGCCGAGCGCTTCATTCGCGGAGTAACCAAAGATCAGCTCGGCCCCCCGATTCCAGAGACGGATGATGCCGTCGCGGTCGACAAAAAGGATCGCGTCCGGCGAATCGGCCACAATTCGGTTGCAAAGTCCATCTTTTTCGAGAATATTCATCCCATGTGTCCTTTCTGTTAATGTAACGTTTGATGGTGTCGCAGAAAATCCACCCTTGGCGTTACGGCGCTTTTTCAGGACCTCGACCACCCTGATTGCAGACTTCGCCTCTGAAAAACCACCAGGCCTTGCAGGTCGAAATTTTTGTTTAGCCATCCCATGAGTTTTTGCGAATGCGTCAACGTTTGAGGTCTGAAAGTTTGTCCCAACACCTCACCCCAAATCACTTCGGTTATCGATACCACAGCTATTCCCAGTACTCTGCACCCGGTTGGTGTCCACTGAATTTCAAAACGAGTCCCAGGCCGATGGCCAATGTGGCCAGGAGGGCGAAGATGACAAAACCGGTGGCGTAGCCGGAGATTCCCAGGCGGTGAACAAAGGTGCCGAGAAGCGGGGGGATGACAAAGCCGCCGAAGGCACCGAGACCGCCGACCCAGCCGGCCGCGCCACCGACCGCATGGGGAACCTCTTGCGGGACCAGCTTGAAGACGGCCGCATTGTTTACCCCCATTCCCACCGCCAGCAGAACTTCGGCGAGGATGGACAGAGAAAAGCTGGTCGAAAAGGTGAGCAAAAGGGCGCCGAGAAGCATCAGTAGAAGTGAAGCGATGGCGGTGTTCTCCCCACCCAGGTGGTCGGCAACAACGCCGCCGAAGATTCGGATCGCCGAGGCGAGAATGGAATAGAGGGCGGTCAGGCCACCGGCCACCACCACAGAGGCACTATAGTAGGATTGCCAGTAGGTGGGGAACCAGGCGGTCAAGGCCATGAACCCGCCGAAGGTGGTGAAGTAAAGGGCCACGAGAAGCCAGGTTTTCCAGGTCCTGGCCGAGAGGAGCAGACTCTCCCGCAGCGATCCGGCAGGAAGCAGTTGCTGACCGTGCTCCCGCGCCTCCCGGCGCGCTTCGGCTTCGGGCACACCTCTGGCAACCAACTGAAAGTAGGGTGCATTGCGAGCCGTGGCGAGATAGAGCAGGGTGCCGACAGTGAGAAAGAGCAGCCACAGAAGGTAAGAGCCTCCCAGCCGAAGTTGAGTCAGGGCAATGGGAAGAAGAAAGGAGAAGGCCCCCGGGGCGAGGTTGCCCACTCCTGCGAAAATTCCCAGCGCCTGCCCCTGATGCTCCATGGTGAACCAGTAGGAGACCTGGCCGATACCGACGGAAAATGTGGCGATGCCGCAACCGCACAGCACCCCCAAGAAAAGCAGCAGCGGATAGAGGGAACTACCGGCGTGAGCGGGATCGAGAAGGTTGACCACCAGGGTCAGACCCACCATCCCGGTGAGGGAAAGGCCCAGCAGAATCAGGAAGGGCTTGCGCCCGCCGGTTGTATCGACCCAGGCGGCGAAGGGGATGCGCAGGAGCGAACCGGAAAGAGCTGGTGCCGCCACCAGCAGTCCCACCTGCTCTGGCGAGAGGTTCATCACCGTCTTAAAGGTCCCCGCGGTCGGCCCGAAGAGAGCAACCGAAGCAAATCCGAAGAAAAACCCGAGAGTCGCGCCGAACAAACCGACGCGAGGATTTCCCTTGATTTGGTGCATAAAGTCTCCCTTATCTTGATGAAATTTGATGCTTTCGCAAGAGAGCCAAACTGCGGATGGCTGGGCAAAAAGCGCCAAATGCAAGACGCGCAATTGTCGAGCAATGAGGCGTAGCACCCTACGTTGAAGATGCGAGAGCAAATGCAGCAACGCAGCAGTTGGTGAGTTTCTGCGACGCCATCAAATTTACCCGGCTAGCAGGGCATCTCGGCTCCCCGGCGCGAGTAATACCACCAGGTGACGACGATACAGCTCAGGTAGAAGACGACAAAACCCCACAGTGCCGCTTCTGGGCCGCCGGTCAGACTGAGGGAGGTGCCGAAGCTCTTGGGGATGAAAAAAGCACCGTAGGCTGCAAAAGCACTGCTGAAACCGAGGACCGCCGCCGATTCTTTGGCCGCGCGCTGCAGGGCCAGCTCCTGCTCCGGCGTGCAGGTGTGCGATTCCTCGCACCGGTGGTGGGTCATGAAGATGATGGGGATCATGCGAAATGTCGAGCCGTTGCCGATGCCGGTGGTGAAAAAGAGCAGCATAAACATGGCGAAAAAGCCCCAGAAATTCCCCAGGCCTCCCCCGTGCGGCAGAAAGTGCAGCACCCCCACCACCGCCAGCACCATGACGATGAAGTTCCAGAACGTGACCCGGGCGCCCCCCAGCTTGTCGGCGATCCAGCCCCCGAGCGGCCGGCTCAGGGCTCCGACCAGGGGGCCGAGAAAGGCGTAGGCCGTGGGATCGATCTGGGGAAATTGGGACTTGATGAGCAGCGGAAAGCCGGCGGAATAGCCGATGAAGGAACCGAAAGTCCCCAGGTAGAGCCAGCACATAAGCCAGTTGTGCTTGCGTCGGAAGATGACAGCCTGCTCGGCGAGAGAAGCCTTGGCCGAGCTTATGTCATTCATGCCGGCCCAGGCGGCGATGGTGGCAAGAAGGATGAAGGGGACCCAGATGTAGCCGGCGTTCTGCATCCAGATCACTTTTGTGGCCGCCCCTTTGACCCAGGTCTGCCCGGCTCCGCCAAGGCCACCGAAAACCCCGACGGTAATGACCAGGGGTACGAGAAACTGCATCACGCTCACCCCCAGGTTGCCCAATCCGGCATTCATCCCGAGAGCCATTCCTTTTTGTGCCTTGGGATAGAAAAAACTGATGTTGGCCATGCTTGATGCGAAGTTGCCCCCGCCGAACCCGCACAGCAGTGCCAGGGTGAGAAAAACCCAGTAAGGGGTTGCGGGATTCTGCACGGCCTGACCGATGCCGACGGCGGGAAGCAGCAGCGAGGCGGTGCTGAGGGTAGTCCAGAGCCGACCGCCCCAGATGGGCACCATGAAGGAGTAGAAAATGCGCAAAGTCGCCCCGGAGAGTCCGGGAAGGGCGGCCAGCCAGAAGAGCTGATTGGTCGTAAAGCGAAAGCCGATATTCGGCAGGTTGACGACCACCACGCTCCACACCATCCAGACGGAAAAGGCGATCAGCAGGGCGGGAATGGAGATCCACAGGTTGCGCCGGGCGACCTGCTTCCCCTCTCGCTGCCAGAATTCAGGATCTTCGGGATTCCAGTTGGTCAACACATGGGACATAGGTACTCCTTCACCCCCCGGAGGGGCTTACGATGCGAAGAACGAAGATCAGAAAAAAGCTCCGGTCACTCCCCGCTCCGTCGGCGATACCAGATCACCACCTGAAAGGGCCGCCACAGGTAGGTCACCGGCACGCTGACGATGTGCACCAGCCGGGAGAAGGGGAACAGGGCGACCAGCACGAAGGCGTTGACGGCGTGGATCTTGACCACCGCCGGCAGGGCGGCCAGGTACTGCACCTGGGGGTCGAGGGTCACCAGCGACCAGAGCCAAGGCGCCGCAGTGTGCAGGAACCAGACCGAGCCCCAGCGCAGGGTAAAGGCGATCGTCACCCCGGTGACCGCCTGCAACAGCAGAGAGGCCAACAGCAGCCAATCGACCACGGAGGTGACCGCGACCACCCGGGGTTGAAACAGCCGTCGCAGCAGAAGCAGCGCCAGGCCCAGAACCGCGCAGACACCGAGGGCCATGCCGGCGACTTCCAGCAGATAGAGCCGGCCCGGGCTGCCGGTCAGAACGGCCCATCCACCGGGTGTCAGGAAGGCCAGAAGGTGCGCCAGAAGAATCAGAAGGATAGCGTAGTGCCAGGGGACCGATCCCCAGAAAAGCAGGCGATTCTCCAGAAACTGGGAGGATTGGGACGACCAGGAATAGCGGTCGACCCCGTATCGATACAACCCGGCACTCACCCCGAGGGCAACCGCAACGTAGGGGAAAACGCCGAACAGCATCAGATCGATCATGGCCTTGCCTCCGAAATCGGTTCAGGTTGCACCCCTGGGGGAAGGCTCGGCTCGCCGCCCAGAAAGAACTGCAGGGCTCGAAGCACTTGTCCATAGGGATGATCCGGTTGGTCGATGCCGCGGGTCATCTTTTCCAGGGCCGGCAGTAGTCCGTCGACCACCAGCTCGTGTCGTGCAGTTCCATCTCCCGGCAAGGCCAGAAAACGAAGGACTTCGACGAAGTGGTCGGCCAGCTCGTTCCCCGGGACATGATCCTTTCCCCGGTAGATTTCCTGAAGCTTCACCAGAAACCGGGCCCTTTGCCGCCCTTCGCCGCAGAGCTGGTAGCCGACATAGGGGTGACAGAGCGGCTGCAGGTCGAAAGCGGAGGTATAGATTTCCTGAAGCTTTTCCAGACGTGTGGCTCGAATCATCTGGACGAAAGGGAGCAGTTCGAGGGCTGCCTCCGGCCAGTCCGCGCTCAACAGCTCGCTGCAATTGGCGGCCGCCGGGGCCGGATCATTTTCCGGATAATCGAGCAACCGGGCAAAAAGCCCGAGAATGCGCCGTTCCTTTTCCATCTCAACCTCCTACCAGCGCCGTTTGGGTTTGCGAATCCGGCCGAAGCCCCCTGCTCCTTTGTGCTGCTGGGGGTCCTCCTCGGCCTCGACGGCCATCTCCCGCAACATCGGCGGAATCACCACCCGCTCGCTCATGTCGGCCAGGGAGGTCAGCCGGTAGATGGCCTCGGCCTGGCCGGCATCCATTCCCGCGGCGGCCAGCACCTCTGCCACTTTCCCCTCTGCCTGGTCCCCCACGGTCTCGGCTCGCCTCTGCAGGCGCACGGCCATCAGCTTACGGTAGACCGAGCGGACCACCTCCTCGTTTCCTGCGGAAAAGAGCCCCGCCAGGTAGCGCAGCGGCAGGCGGGCATTTTCCAGGGTGCTGAAGTAATCCTCCGCCAGCCGGGTGGTCCCCTGTCCAGCGACGGAGAGCACCGGCAGCAGCGGCGGCACGTAGAAGAGCATCGGCAGGGTCCGGAATTCGGGGTGAAGCGGCAACGCCAGGCGCCACTCTTTGACAAACCGGTAGACCGGGGAGCGCCGGGCGGCCTCCAGCACCTGCTCGGCGATGCCGCAGCGCCGGGCCTCCTCCGCGACCTTGGGGTCGAAGGGATCGAGGATCATCTCCCGCTGGGCCTCCACCAGCCCCTCGTCGGGCTCCCGGGCCGCCGCCTCGATGCGGTCGGCGTCGTAGAGCAGCACCCCCAGGTAGCGGATGCGCCCGACGCAGGCGTGGAAGCAGGCCGGGGCCTGGCCGCTCTCCTGCCGGGGGTAGCACAGGATGCATTTCTCCGACTTGCCGCTCGACCAGGTGTAGTAGGTCTTCTTGTACGGGCAGCCCGAGACGCACATCCGCCAGCCGCGGCACTTGTCCTGGCTGATGAGGACGATGCCGTCCTCGCCGCGCTTGTAGATGGCCCCCGAGGGACAGGCGGCGACGCACCCGGCGTTGACGCAGTGGTTGCAGATCCGCGGCAGGTAGAAGAAAACCATCCGCTCCAGGGCGAAGAGCTGACGCTGCTCCTCCTCGGTCAGATGTTTATAACCGGGATCGTTGGCGGCGTAGACGCTGGAGCCGCCCAAATCGTCGTCCCAATTGGGACCGGCCTCGATGGCCATCGGTTTGCCGCTGACCATCGAGACGGGCCGGGCCGTCGGCTGATCGTCCCCGGCCGGCGCGTTGAAAAGGTCACTGTAGCGGTAAGTCCAGGGCTCGTAGTAATCGTCGAGGGTCGGCAGGTTCGGATTAGCGAAGATGTTGGCCAGGGACGTGCCCCGTCCCCCCAGCTTCAGGCGCAGCCCCTCGCCGGAGCGCTCCCAGCCGCCGCGGTACTTCTCCTGGTCCTCCCAGAGGGTGGGGTAGCCCGTCCCCGGCTTGGTTTCGACGTTGTTCCACCACATGTATTCGGCGCCCCGGCGGTCGGTCCAGAGGTTTTTGCAGGCGATGCTGCAGGTGTGGCAGCCGATGCACTTGTCGAGGTGGAAGACGGAGGATATCTGGGCGCGAATGTTCATGGTCGTTGTCCTTTATGATCCGTAGGGGTGGCCCCCCGTGGCCGCCC
>Ga0102962_1001222_pt1 | contig 10465 bp, 8 predicted proteins | sample SalPonF2_C_D2_MG_FD_84519 | JGI IMG/M metagenome (GOLD analysis project Ga0102962, IMG submission 84519) | Salt pond soil microbial communities from South San Francisco under conditions of wetland restoration - Salt Pond MetaG SF2_C_D2_MG ... | reverse complement strand
TATGTATGGCCTTTTCCCTTAGCCTATCAGTATCAATACCGGCGCCGTCATCGCTTATTTTAATATGTACACTGGCTCCTGAATAAAATGCCTTGAGAACTATCTTACCCTGCCTTGGTTTGCCATGTTTCTCTCTTTCTGAAGCTTTTTCAATGCCATGATCCAGACTGTTTCGAAGGATATGCATTAATGGATCAGCAAGATTTTCGATAATTGTTTTATCAAGCTCTGTCTCTGCCCCTTCAGTGATAAAAGTGACTTCTTTTTTAAGTTCAGAAGACAGATCTCTTACCAGTCGCTGGAATCGGGTGAGCATATTTTCAATTGGAATCAGCACTATGCTGAAAGCATTATCTCTTAACTGTCTTGAAAGTTTCTGAACATTCTCAGCAATCATAACCAGTTCCGGGTTGCCTTCTTCTTCGGCAAACAGACTCAGTCTGGCCTGTGTTGTCACCAGTTCACTCACCAGGTTCATTAAATGATCAAGTTTATCAGATGAAACACGGATACTGGAGATCGCATTTTCTTTAGCTTTTGAGTTGGTTTTACTGTTAGTTTGTTTCTTTTGGAGTTGCCTGGTATTAGTTGAAATTGTTTTTATGAAATTTTGAAGCTCGGTAATGCCGATATCTTTTCCGGATTTTCTGATTTCTCGCGTTTTGGCTACAAATGCATCATTCTTAAGCAAATTATGATCAGAGAGATGCTGTATTTCAAGTGTACATTCTTCTTCAACAAATATAAATACATCGGTTATGGTATTAATATCTTCTGAAGTAGCCAAAAAAACTTCCCAATAGGTATAGCACTTTTGGGGGTTGAGTTTGTTCAGCTCCGGAATTTTATTTAAGTGCGGAATGGCAACAGATTCTCCCAGTGAATTTAATTCGTCCAGCAGATACAGTGGATTTGTGCCATTATTAAATATTTCTTCATTGGGTTCAAAATGAATGAAATAGGTCTTGATAGGTTGGTTTCCCGTTTTTTCAATTGCTGATTCTGGTAAATTTTCATTGTTATCACTTTTGCTCTCTTTTTCTGAGATCAGTTTGGTGATATCCTCTATTAACTTATAATGTTGCTGCTCAGTTTCCTCACTTTCAGATATATCTTCGTTTAAGAGCAATTTCAGATGATCTACTGCTGCGAGTGTTAAATTCAGCATATTTTCTGAAATCTCCATTTCTTCATTACGCACCAGGTCATAGACGGTTTCCAGGTGGTGCGTAAATTCACTTATCTTCTCGAATCCAAACATGGCACCCCCTCCTTTAAGGGAATGCATTGCTCTGAATACACGCTCAATCAGCGCTTTATCAGTTGAATTCTTTTCAAGCAGTAACAGCGTACTCTCCAGATCATTGATATGCTCTGTGGCTTCTTCAACAAATTTTGCTTTAAAATTTTCCATTACCTGACAACTTTATTAATGGCAGCAATAAGTTTTGCGGGAACAAAGGGTTTGATAATCCAGCCGGTTGCTCCGGCCTCTTTGGCTTCCATTTTTTTGGCAGCCTGTGATTCGGTTGTCAGAAAAAGAATTGGGATACGCTGATAATTGTCCATTTGCCGGACTTCTTTTATCAAGCCAATGCCATCCATAACCGGCATATGAAGGTCAGTTATTATCAGGTCGATTGATCTGCCATCAAGATATTTCAGCGCATCTTTACCATCAATCCCGGGCAGTACTTCATATCCTTCGTTTTCAAGTGTGAAGCTTACAACTTCGCGAATACTTTCGGAATCATCCACTATGAGTATAGTTTTTGCCATAATGCTTTATGTTTCTTTATTGGTTGTTTGACTTTATTAAATGAAAGGAAAAACCTGAGTGTTCGAGGATCAGACTAAGGTCCTCAGGAACAGAAAAATTAAGGTTTAATTCTGTGTTTTTAACAGAAGCACTTTTTTGCAGCGAAATTAGAAGTTGAATTGCTGTCAGGTCAATGTTATCGGGGTTGTTTACTGATAAGTTGATCTTATCATAGGCATCTATCGCATCAGTGATACTCTTTTTTAATTCCGTAATATTATTGATCGTAAAATCTCCGCCTATGGTGATGCTTGCAGATTTTTGATTCTTACCTTTTCCAGGCTTAAGCTGGAATAACGAATTATCCATTTGTACTGATATTTTTAAAACAATTCAAGATTATCATCATTGGTGTTTTCATCCTCATTATTTTCATATTGTTCCGAAACACCCGAAACTTCATTATGAATCCGGTGTTCACTTTCCATGGTATAGCGTTTCTTTAGATTTAAAAGGTTTTCTTCCCTTGACTGCTTTTGGTCTTCTTTTCCCGATTTTAAACGGAGATTCAATGAATTCAGTTCATTTACAATTTCTTCAATAACTTTATCAAAGAAATCATAATATTTGACATTTTCTATGGCTCCGCGAATGTCCTTTGATATTTCAAAGCTTTTATCTCTGACGTTCCTGAGCCGGAAATTGATATCCTGATCATTCCGGATCAGATCATCCAGCACCTGAGTCATTTCTGATGAGAAATTTTTTAAGGAAATCTCCGGATTGTTTTCAGGTTCTTTGGAAGACAAACTGGATTTAAGATCAGTAGATATTTTCTCAAGATGAATAAAGTTTTCCTTAACTAGTTGTGAAAAGTTCTTAATATCTGCAGTCAGCGAACTTATCTGAGTCATGGTTTGCCTGTTTTCAGCAACGGAATGTTCATTCAGGTTTTGCTTAACTATTTGCACCAGGTTTTCCAGTACCTGTTGCATTTCACTAATGTCAGAAAATATGCTTTCAAGTCCTTTAATTTCCTGTAAAATTTGATTTACCCTGCTGATTGTACCCTGCCAGTATTCCATTAAAGCAGCAGTATATGCCGATGTTTTTTCAAGACTTTGACGGATACTCTGGTAGGATGAAGTCCGTTGGCTGCTTCCCTCGTACAAATCTTTGCAGATCACATATATTTCGTTGATATTATTTCCAATTTCAGAAAATTTTCCTGTTATAATTTCAATAGCAGACTGATATTCTTTATTTGCCTGCATGAGTTGTGCGGCCTGAAGTCCGGCTATATCCTTTACTCTACTTAAAAGTATCCCTGAATGTTCTGACTCTTTTTTTGTTTCCTGTTTATTGAGTTCTCCGATTTCAATAAGGAGTTCGTCATGGGTATGCTGTATATGCTCTATTTTCTGACGAATGATATCATGATACTGAAGATTGGTAATGATTTTCTCAATATTATCTGCAGTATCTTTTGTTTTCTTGTTTAAAACAGGTATCAGTTCAGCCGCCTGTTTATTTTTTGTATTAAAAATGCTGATACTTTCTTCAAGATAACCTATAATCTCAGATGTATATGTACTGTTGGATCTGGAAAATAATTCAGAAGAATCAGTAAACTCACCAACATTTGTTTTAATATGAGAGAGTTTATCATCAAAAGTCTGGCATCGTAACCTGACTTCTTTCACGAATTCGTCAAGATCCTGAGTGTTGTTTTCCAGTAAACCTGATAAGCCTGAATTTTCGAGTATACTATCGAGCCGTAAATTGGCTCCGAGTAATTTGAGGGTAGTAAAATCCTGCCGGAAATTATTGAGTGGAACAAATAATTTTGAAAGTTTTTCCTGCAGTTCCTGAAGTAAACTGAAAATATCTGTGAAACGTTTGTCTGATGATTTTAGAAGTGATTGAATATTGTCATTCAGGTTAACCAGTCTGCCGAACATGTTTTTGTTCTGTTCACCTGATAGCAGTGAAAGAATGGCAGTTGCATTTTCAGCAATATCATTTGAGTCCCGGTAATAGCTTTTAAAATGTTTGTTTAATGTCAGAAAATCTTCTCCTGAACAATCATGCAGGGAAATAATTTTTCCGTCAATAGAAGAAAAAATTGCTTCAATCTCTTTTGATGAGATAACGGTGGAATGTTCTTTCCCCGAAACGGCAGCGGCATTTACCTTTTTCCCTGTCATACTTTGATTCTCGAAAGTATTATTAAATACAGAATAATTTTTACTTGTTAGTTTCCCAATATGGAAGTTACCTTGTCCACAAGATTTTGTATATCTACTGGTTTCTTTATATAGTCGTGTGCACCCAGCTTCATCGTTTTCTTTATATTTTCATTATCTGTAACCGCTGAAATAACAACAACAGGAATATTTCTGGTTGCTTCTTTTGATTTTATTGATTCAAGAAATTCATAACCATTAATCCTTGGCATCAACAAATCAAGTAATATCAGGTCCGGCAACTGACGGGAGATGATTTGAAAAGCTTCTTTGGCATTGAAAGCAGTATCAATTTTGTAACCGTGGTCATTGAGAATGGCTTCCAGTAATACTACATTTGTAGTTGAATCGTCAATAACGAGAATCGTGGGTTTGTTTTTTTCTTTCATGTTTACTGCAGGCTTTACGGGTTTTTGGTTTTGTTTTTCATTTCCGGCGTACAACATTTTATTTAACGAAGTTTAATTGATGCTATATTTTGATATCTGTAAAATTTAATAAAAGCCCCTGATCACGGACATTTACTGGTACGTAAATATACCAGATATGTTTATAAGAAGACAATTATTTGTTTATGAGATGCCTTACCTCAAATTGATGATTTAAATCATCATTTTAGATTTTTTTTTCTCAGGCAACAAAGATTTTTATATATTTAAAAGTTTGAAAACATCTTTAAATATAATATGGTATGGGTATTTTGACAGACGGACTTGCTGATGATATTTTTGACTTCAAAATTCCTTATTCAGGGCTTCTTACAGAAGAACAGGTTATTCAGATAAGGGACAATAGTAACCAGGTGAGGTATAATAAAAGAGATGTAATTTTCTTACAAAATACACGGACTTCACATATTATGCTGGTTAAATCCGGCATGGTAAAAATTTATAAAGAAGGAAAAAACAGCAAGGTAATTATACTAAAACTTGAGACGCCCGGAAATTACCTGGGGCTGATGTCCATTTTTGGTCAGGATATCCACCAGTATTCTGCATCAGCCATTGAGCCGACTGAAATATTCTTTATTGACCGTTCTACGTTCACCAATATCCTTGAAGAAAATGGCCGGTATGCCCTGAAGCTGATTAATCTGATCAGTGAAAACGGATTATTCATTTTTGAGAAACTACTGGCCCAATCTCATAAGCAGTTACCAGGCAGAATCGCGGATCTTATCCTCTATTTTTCAGATGTATTTAATGGTGAGGAATTTGAATTTCCTTTTACCCGGAGAGAACTGGCTGAACTGGCAGGGACAACCAAAGAGAGTCTTATTCGTACACTTACTGAATTTAAAAATGACAAAATTATTGATCTGGACGGGAGCAAGGTTGAAATTAAGAGTATGAAAATTGTTAAAACACTAAGCGATTTGGGCTAAATCATACTAATTCATTTCATTCTTTTCCATCATATATTTATGATTATTATTCATTTATGGTAAAAAGTATTCTCAATCATTCGGTAATTAGCAGTTTATAGCAAGATGAAGCATTTGAAAATTTTGATTGTTGATGATATTATAATTAACAGGATGTTGCTACTGGCAATTATCGAAGAACTGGGTTGTGAGTGCCGGGAGGCAGAAAATGGGAAAGTAGCTGTGGATTTGCTTCAGAAAGAACACTTTGATCTTGTTTTTATGGATATTGAAATGCCCGTGATGAATGGGCTGGAAACGACCAAATACATCAGGGAGCAATTGACGGCGCCATTGTCAGCAATTCCGGTAATTGCACTTACAGCTCATAATCCTTCCATGTTTTTTGATGATTTTAAGAGTGCCGGATTCACCAACTTGCTCACCAAACCATATTCCATTGATAAATTACTTAGAATTATTAAAGAGACTAACAGTAGTGTCTGTCCATAATGTCCGATAACCAGGTTGTTGCAAAAATTTTAATTCCTCATATACATTAGTATACTGCGGATTAAAATTTTTTAACGCTCCCGTTTAGAACGGGACAGGCTTTGTTCCCGAACATTTTGATCCAGACACTTGACTTTATTGACAGACTCTAATTATAGTTTATTCCATTTTATAATTGTCTTCATATTTACCTAAAAAAGTCATTGATTTTCTTCATTTGCCCCATCCCTAAAGGGTGTGAAGAAAATCAATTTACTCCCTGCCTGTACTGTTCTCGGCAGGCAGACCTTTAGGGTCAGGGGCAAAACAAATTGATTTTCAATACTATTGATCACTTGATTGGTAATCAACCGGACAGTAGTATTTCATTTTTCTAATTTGAATCTATTCGGCTGATTGTTAGATTCATGACTTTTCGCATATGAAATTTGATAAACCTTTTCAACTGTTGCACGTAAAAAACGTTGACAAATGGCCGTTTTCAGGGTATATTTGTATTGTAACAGTTTGAATTATTTTATATTAGCGCCAATTAATTAATTAAATGACCAAAACTATGAGAAAAAGAATCACAGGTTTAAAAATGAAGATCCTAATGTTGGGACTGCTTATCTCAGCAGCCTCCCTGCAAGCTCAGATAAGTGATGTAGGTAACATGATTACCGGGGCAAAAACGGACGGGGAAGCATTGTTTAAAGCCTATCTTACTCCTTATGCAAATGCCCTGGGAGCCGATTTGAGCGGGGGGTGGTATAATACAGCCAAACCACATAAACTGGGTGGTTTTGATATTACGCTTACATTTAACATGGCACTTGTACCCAGCCAGGACAAGACTTTCGATTTAAATAACATTGAAAACTTTTCCGGAGATTATGACCATAATAATTCCCTGGCTCCAACAGTAGCTGGTAGCAAAGAGGCAGGCCCCCAGATTACATATTCTGAACAAGGAGTTGATTTGGCTTCATTCAATACCCCGAAGGGAACAGGGGTTGGTTTTATTCCTACTCCGATGGTACAGCTGGGTGTGGGACTCATAAAAGGTACCGAAGTGATTGGTCGTTTCATGCCAACCGTTGATGTAGCCAATAGTGGCTCATCAGTTGGGTTATGGGGAATCGGACTTAAACACAGCCTGAAACAATGGATCCCGGCTATTAACCGGATTCCTGTATTGCATCTTTCAGTGATGGGAGGGTACACTAAATTAACTACAAATTCTGAACTTTCTGTAATGCCTGGAGATATTGGTTTACCTTCAAGTGCCTCGGATGCTACTACATTTAACAACCAGGCTATGGGACTTGAAGTTTCCAGCTTTACCATGAATTTGCTGGTTTCAGCAAATCTTCCGGTAATAAGTTTCTACGGAGGAGTGGGTATCAGTTCCACTAAAATGTCACTGGCTCTTACAGGTAATTATCCAATGGGAACGGTTACAAATGGTCAGGCAGATGTGACTGTAACTACTGATCCGTTTAATATGACCATAAAAAACACGGATGGCAGTACAACCAATCCCAGGCTCAATGCTGGTTTAAGGTTAAAACTCGGAGTTATTACCATACATGGAGATTATACTTATGCAAATTACTCAGTAGTTACTGCAGGATTGGGAGTTAGCCTGAGATAATTAGTCTTTTTGTTAAAATATCGGCCCTGTTGGTTTATACTTTACCGGCAGGGTCTTTTTTTGGGTTTTTATCAGGTAAACTGTTTATATTTGCATAGCGTCTATTCAATATAATGTGCCCATGATTGATACAAAGAGAACCAGCAATATTCCGGGGCTTTACAAAAAACTTCTGGATTTTGGAAAATCCTCAGCGCATCCTTCAGATGCCGAACTGATACATAAGATTCATACACTTTCGAACCATCTGGCAGAGAATAAGCTTACCAACACCCCTGAATCCAGAATTATTCATTCCCTGCATGTGGCAAATATTGTGATCGATGAGATTGGCCTGGGAACCCGGTCGGTTGCCTGTACGCTGTTATATCCCTTTGTTGACGAGGGTGACCTTTCCATCGAGGAAGTTAAGAAAGAATTCGGGGAACACATTGCGCTGATGATTGACAGCCTGGCAAGGATATCAGGTATTGAAACAAAGGGGAGCGCATCCCAGGCCGAAAAATTCAGGAAATTATTGCTTACACTGGCCAGCGATGTAAGAGTTATCCTGATTAAATTATCAGACAGGCTTCACCTGATGCGTGTGCTGGATGAGTATGAGCAACAGGACCAACTCAGGATTTCTTCTGAGTCGTTTTATTTATATGCACCCCTCGCTCACCGTCTCGGATTGTACAACATGAAATCGGAGATGGAAGACCTGGCCATGAAATACCTGGAAAGTGAGCAATATGAGGCAATTGTCAGAAAGCTGAAAGAGAGTGCAACCGAGAGGGACAAATTTATTCAGGATTTTATAAGACCTTTGAGAACCAAACTTACCAAAGAAGGTTTTGATTTTGAAATTAAAGGCAGACCAAAGTCAGTCTTTTCCATCTGGACTAAGATGAAAAAACAACATGTTGATTTTGAGGAAGTCTATGATAAGTTTGCAATCAGAATCATCCTCAACAGTAAACCTGAGAGAGAGAAATCTGACTGTTGGCGGGTATATTCAATTGTGACTGATGCTTATCAACCTAATCCAAAACGGTTGAGAGACTGGATATCAGTACCCAAGTCGAATGGATACGAGTCATTACATACTACTGTAATTGTGCCCGGCGGAAACTGGGTAGAGGTGCAGATCAGGACACAACGGATGAATGAAATTGCCGAGAAAGGACTCGCAGCCCACTGGAAATATAAAGGAATTAAAGGCGATTCCGGTCTGGATGACTGGTTAAATAAAGTGAGGGAAGTACTGGATACTCCGGAAGCTGATGCTATGGAATTTATTAATAATTTTAAACTGAGCCTGTATTCCAAAGAAATATTTGTTTTTACTCCAAATGGTGATTTGAAGCAGTTTCCTTCGGGTGCAACTGTTCTTGATTTTGCTTTTGATATCCATACCGACGTAGGTTCATCATGTGTTGGTGCCAGGGTAAATGGCCGTAATGTACCAATCAGACATGTCATGAAAAACGGAGACAAGGTTGAAATCATCACTTCTAAAAATCAGAAGCCTAAAAGAGACTGGCTTGAATTTGTTGTTACCTCAAAGGCAAAGAATAAAATTAAGCTTTCGCTGAAAGAAGAATTAATGCGTGAGGCTGAAAACGGGAGGGAGATGTTGAAAAGGCGCTTCCGTAACTGGAAGGTCACTTTCAATGATAAAAATGTCAACAAGCTTCTTAAGCATTATAAGCAGAAAACGGCACTGGATCTTTATTATCTTATCGCTACCGAAAAAATAGATCTGGCTGAGATAAAGGAATTTCTTAAACAGGAAGAAGTACAAACGACTCCTAAACCTCAGGATACTATTGAAAAATCAGGTGTAGAAAAAATTCTAAGCGATACGGTTGAGAAAACTGATGATTACCTGGTTATTGATGATAAAATTGCCAATGTGGATTATAAGCTGTCCAAGTGCTGCAATCCGATATTTGGCGATAAAATTTTCGGCTTTGTGACAGTTACTGAAGGCATTAAAATTCACCGTGTGAATTGTCCGAATGCGGCCCAGCTGCTTTCCCGTTACGGTTACAGGGTGGTAAAAGCCAAATGGACTGATACGGAGAAAACATCGCAATATCAGACTACACTAAAAATTACGGGAGTTGATGATATTGGGATTGTGAACCGTATAACTGATGTAATTTCAAAAGATCTGAAAGTTAATATGCGGTCCATCGCGATTGAATCCAATGACGGGATGTTTGAAGGTACCCTCAAACTTTTTGTTAAAGATACCGGGCATCTTAAAAACCTGATCGACCGGATTCTTTCGGTTAAAGGAGTCCTGAATGCTGTCAGGCTGGATGCAAACTGAGAGGTAATATAATTTTTCAGGTTGTGTAACGTTTTTTAACAAATTTCAGGTAGTAGATTATTCAGATATTTTGTAATTTTCGGTTTAAAATATCAGGCAAAATGAACACAAATCATCGTATTAAACATACCCTTTTTACCATATTTGTTATTCTACTGATCTCATTTATATTTGATTCGGAAATTAATGCCCAGTTTTTGCCGGGAACAGGCCCTTTATTTCCGGGCGGAGTAATTAATCAAATGGATGAATCTTCTTCAGAAGGAATTCAGCTCAACAATATACATACGCCACAGTTTCATTTTACCATCGGCAGCTCTTACGGTAATTTTGGCGGTGCAGGAATGTTCAGCAGTTATATTGCTCCTTCAGTTAGCATTCCGGTAAATAAAAAACTGGATGTAAGTGTGGGTGGGGCCTTTTTTAGTAATACTTTTAATGGTATTTCTTCCTCTGACCTTAGCAGCCCTGTGAGTAATCTGAATGGAGCAGGCCTGTTTATGCCAAACAGCTTTGTTTATACAAAAGCACGGTACCAATTGAACGATAAAATCCGGATTTCCGGAACAGCCTATAAATCTTTTAACCTGCAAAATACCGGTCAAAAGCCTCAGATAAATCCCAAAGC
>Ga0102962_1001221_pt1 | contig 10465 bp, 4 predicted proteins | sample SalPonF2_C_D2_MG_FD_84519 | JGI IMG/M metagenome (GOLD analysis project Ga0102962, IMG submission 84519) | Salt pond soil microbial communities from South San Francisco under conditions of wetland restoration - Salt Pond MetaG SF2_C_D2_MG ... | reverse complement strand
CGGGTGTTTCGGCAGTCGTGCGGCTCAATACCTCGTTGACGACGACGCTCGTGACGGGTCCGATTCCGTCGATGCCGGGCGAACCGCCATGCTCGGTGCTGGGCCGCCAAGTCTCGGAGTCGTTGTAGTCGCCGGCCGGATCCCGAATCTCGAGCGAACTGCCCGTTCCATCGGCCCGTCCGGGCCATCCGCCCGTATCATTATAGGAGAAGTCGAGGATCGGATCCCCGAATCGATCGACCAGGGCGATTCGTTCACCGCCGTTGCTCAGCTTGCCGGAAAACGTTCCGCCGACAGGGAGTGGGTTGCCCGGCAGTACGCGATCGCCATAGCGGAGGTCGAAAGCGGCCGTGTCGGAAACGATCAGCACCCTTGCGCCCGGATCGAGATATCGAATACTGCTGTCGGTGAAATCGAAGGTGATTCCACTGATGAACGTGACCCCGGCAAGATCGACCACATCATTCGACGTATTGAGCAACTCGACGAACTCGAACTGATCGTCGTCGAGGATAGGGTCCACGGCCAGTTCGGCATCCGTCGGGCCATAGGGGTTGTAGTTCAACTCGGTAATCGTGAGGTTGTCGGCCGATGCAGTTTGCATCAGGAGAAATTCCGCTTCGTTCAGCGCCGACCATGTAGTGCCGTCGAGCGTTCTCGCCTTGACGAGCACCGTCTCGGTGATGGGGATCGGCGTGTCGTCCCAGACCAGTGCCGTCGGCAGCAGTTCACCGTCGGCAGTCCAGGGGTCGGAACCGTCGAGTGTGTAGTAGACCGTGCCCGATCCTTGGACGTTGGTGATGACCAGTTCGAAGCCGGGTTGGTCGACGATACCGCCGTGTTGGTTGAATGAAGGAGCATCCGTCGTCGGGTAGAGACCCACACTGCGATACTGGCCGATCAGGATCGCAGGGCGGGCGGCGAAGTAGCTGTTGCGGATGCTTTGGACCGCCGGTGCCCAGGAAAGGTCGCGAGTGGCGGCGGTACCGGCCTGATTTCGTCCGCCGTCGCCCCATCGTGCCGATTCTCCGACGATGGCACGATCGATCTGTGCGGTCAGTTTGTCCCAACGTTCGACGTTGGCGGCGGTCGTGAGCAGCCCATCGTTGAATAAGTGGCGGTGGACTCGGTCGGCGAATTCGCGGCGGAACTCGGGCAAGTTGCGCAAGTTTTGATAGATTTCCCCCGGCCCATTGTTGCCATAGTTGCTGACCCGATTCTGGTACACGTCTCTATCGAGATTTCCTTCGCCGTCCCAACTGTGGAATTGCCATTTCCCTCCCGGGAGATTTCCGTGCGTAGCGTACCAGTTGTTCTGCGGCCAATCCCAGTTGGCGCCGAAGTGGTTCAGGATCAGGTAATTCATGAACGTATCGAGGTCAAGCTGATCCTTCACAGCGTCGTAGTCGATCGTTGTTGCTCGAACCGTCGTCAGGAGTTGGTTCCAAGCCGTTGTATTGCCGTCGATGAATTTGCGTGTAACGATCGCGTCGTAGTCTTCGTCCTCACCGCCGAAATAGGCGGCCGCGAAATCGGCGTTGGGCCGTTCGACCGGATTGTACAACCCCCAGTAGAGCCCGTTGACGTACAAATGGACAAAGGTGCCGTGCGGCCCATATCCGCCCATGTCGTTTTGCGTCCGCGCCGACCAGGGGTCTTGCAGATACGTGGTGCTCGGGTTGCCGCCTGTCCACGAGTCGTTGAACCCAGCCCGCAATACGAGCGTATCGAACTTGTTGGTCGCTTCGTCACCGAACAGCGGATAGTCGAGTTTCGTGGCCCCATATTCCCCGCGAAACAAGAGGCGGAAGGAATGTTTGGAATTTTGCCACGGCCGGCGTCCCCATCCGCCGTGGATTCGCAGCCCAGCGTCGATCTGAAACTGGGTACTCCCGTCGACATCGATCAACTCGACCGACGTTGCCCGCTCCCAGGCGTCACCGGTCATCGTGGAGTTCGAGTAGATCCCCGTGCTCTGGTCCCAAAGATCGTCCGGGTCGAGCACCAGCGACATCGTGGGAATTGCCCGGAGATCGTCCTTGATCGTATTCTTGTAGCGAGGATCGTTGACGACATTGGGATCCATCTCGTAGTTTGCGGGTCGATTTTGCCCGGGATTGGTGTAGATGTACTTTCCCCAAACGTCCGGCAGACCTGCGCCATCCTGCACGATCACGTCATCGAGAAAGACGTAGGTCATCGTGTCGATGTCCTTGTGTCGATAGCCTTCCTTGACGGCAACGGCTCGCATGACGGTCGTTTCGTCGATCGTGATCGGACCGGTGTAGATCTGTCCGTTGGTTGCGCTCGGCACACTGCCGTCGGTCGTATAGTAGATCGTCGCATCGGGAGTGTTCGTCGTAATCTCCAACGAGAACGGGGCGTCGAAGAAACCTCGATCCACGCTGAAGTTCGTGTCTTTGACGTATCCCAGGAAGCCCTCGCCATTGAGCCCGCCCGGTGTGGGCTCATCGAAGTAGAATTGTGGCGTAGTGCCGGTAACGATGCCGACCAACTCGGGCACGATCAGCAAATTCGAGTCGTTGGCCGTGCTGTTCAGAGCGTGGATCGCCAGCACGTTGGTTCCCGGAACCAGATCGCCCATGTGGCTCGAAAGTTTGAACTCTTCCCACTGGAGCGATTCTTGGATGGTGCGTTCGGCCGTGGCGGTCGAGTTCCACTGGACAGACGCCGGCGCATTGCGCGACGCTATTGGAATACCGTTGAGATAGGCCACGAAGCCATCGTTGTATTGCATCCGCAGAAACATCGAGTCGAGGTCCTGTGGATCGTCGAGGTCGAACTCGAATCTGGTCCAGAGCGATGCGTTGTTGCCCTTCATGGCCCCGAGCACATCGGTCTGAAGCGTATTCTTGAACCCGATCGATTCAGCGTCGTATCCGACACCGACGATGCGTCCCTCGGCGACGGGCAGCGTCAGATCCGGATTCGTCTCTCCCCGATTCGCCAAGGATTCACTCACAAAGACAAAATCGGACGCCTGGTCATGATCGGCAGTTCCGATGCGCACCAACGTGGACTGGTAGTTCGTCGCCACGCCCGCGCCGGTCCAGGCACTCGCGCCACGGACAGGCGATCCACCGATCACCGGGGCCATGCCGGCGATGTCGGTGGCGGGGTAGCTCCAAACAGCCAAGTCGGCAATCGCGCTGTCGCCGTCAAGGATCATGGCCCAACCTCTGCCGCCGGTACTCCAGCCGATGCCCTCGCCGATGTAGTATTCACCGCTCGAATTGTCGTCCTTATGGAGAATTTCTCCCGGGGCCATCGACTCAGGCAGGTACCAAAGAACCGTGTGGTACTGGTTGATGTTCAGGGTTGTTCCCTTGTTCAGGACGACCGCCCAGCCATCGGTCACGACGGTCTGATCCGAAACGTTCTGAATCTCAACGTAGTCCGTTGCGCTGGTGTTCGCCTCGGTGATCAAGATCGTCGGCTCTCGGCCTTTATCTTGCCAAGTCGAATCCTCGAACTCCGGCAACATCCAGGTCGACGCCTCGGCACCATCGGTCGGAACCTGATGGGCCACAAGATTATCGCCCGATGCCAGGACGATGCTCTCCTGGGGGATGCCATACGAGATGTCGTCGACCTGCGAGGGAAACGACGAGGCATACTCATGGCCGATGGTCATTCGGTCGGGTTGGACCAGCGCCAGATATTCACCGTCGCTGTCGAGTTGAAAGTTCGTATGCAACTCGCCAGTCGGGTCGGTCCGATTCTTGCCCGACGCAAAGACCATGTGATATTCGCCCGGCTGCAGTGTGATGTCGGGAAACTGCCACTTGATCAAATCGTCGGCGTCGTCGGTCAGATACCAGCCATCCAGACTCTGTGGGGTCGAGTCCCTATTGTAGATTTCGATCCAATCGGAAGTGTCTGCGTCTCCGTCCAAGACCAAGCCCGCATCGTTCGCTGCGAGGAACTCGCTGATAACAAAGGGGCCGGCCTGAAGAACCAGCCTTGGTTCGAGTTGTTCCAAGGCAAGTCGCTGTCCACGTAAATGCCCCATTGGCCGCCCCGTCGCGCGCGAACGACCGTTCATGCGTCGACGACCTCGAGAACCTCGATTCTGCGAGACGATTGCCCTGAAAAATCGAAACATATTATCGATCTCCGTTGCGGCTAAGTTGTCAGGCAACAGCGCGACACAGCGGTCGCCTCCGTTGCTGAAGCCCAAAACGTTGAAAGACGCGAGACGAGGTAGACAGCAATCCCATGATCCTATTATGAACAAAATGCCGACGAATACAAGCTTATCGGACGTAGGCAGCCCCCTCTATGGAGTCGCATTCCGGGGTTTGGGGCGGGGTGAATCGATCGCAGAACGAGCGAAATCGCCGGACGAGATCGCGTGGCGAGCAGCTTGGCTCACCAGCCGTACCGGAATTCTCGCAAATTCCGCTACGCGAGCCCCATGGTTGGTCGAAGCGACCTTAGAGGTCTTTTCGCCGGTAGTAGCGGACTTCCAGCCCGCCTCGGCGAGGATAGAAGTCCTTCATTTCGGCCATCTTCGCCAGCATCCACGCCTGCGACAAGTTGGCGCCGTTCTTCGTGAAGAGGATATCGTCGGCGATATAGACGGCCGAATGGACCAGCGTCTGCCGATTATTTAGGTAGAGGACCAGATCGCCCAACTTCAGGTTGCTGAAGATACGGTAGTAGTTTTCCTTCAGCTCACGGCGGGTCGCTGCCACATCACGGATTTCGTCGTCCGGTTCGTCGTTGAAGAAATTCAACGCTGTCCAATGGCAATCGGGCACTTGTGTCGCGTTGAATTCCGAAGCCACCGGATAGGTATAGATCTTGCGTCGGGCATAGGAAGGCAGCAAATAGGTAATGTCGACGTGTCCTTCACCGTCGATTTCCATCGCCGACTCTAGGATTGGCGCCACGACGTTCGCACGGCCGCCACGCCCCCAATAGGCGACCAACTTGTCCAGATTCGACGTTGGCGTAAGCATCAGTTCAACGCGATAGGTCCTTTGACGAGAAAGCGTCTTCACCACCTGCAAACGGTCTTGTTCCGAAGGCAGTTGCGACTCGATCGTTCGCAAATCAGCGAAGAACAGGTAGTCGCCATGTCGATAGACGAGCGGCTCGATCAGGGCTCGAATCGGCTGCGGAAGCGGCGAGCGACGCGTCCACTCGTCGAGCGAGTTGCCGCAGAATCGAAACGCAAGACGCTGGTCACTATTGTCTTCGCACTCGGCCAGGAGCACATAGAGAGCCGACCGTGACTCGGGAGACAGTCCCAGGACGACTTCCGGCGTAGGGCGAATGATCAGGCCTTCGCTGGCCAGATCGACATCGACCATCGACAGGAGCGTGTTCCGAAGCGACTGCGGAAGACCAACTTCTGTGAACGATGCTTCGAGTTGCGTTGCGTTGAAGCCGGGAAAATGCCAAACCGGACCCCGACCGCCGGCCGATAGGGTTTCCGGCATCGACTCCGGCATCGGCGAGATAGTGATCGCACGACACTGCAAGCGGCCCCAGGGACCTTCGCCCGGCTTGCTGTCTGGTTTACTCTCGAGTTTGACCGATGGCACAGCAAGGGGATCGGAGGGGACGGGCAAAGTGTCCACGTTCGCTGTGGTTCGATTGAACCAAAAGGCATGCACACCGAAGAACACCCAGGAAGCGACGATCAGCAGCGCCACGACCTTAAGCCAGCGCACGACCGACGATCGTTTGGCCCGACGCCGCGAAGGCACGTTCTTCCGTGGCATCTGAGAGGGGGCGGTTTGCATCGGCACGGTCGCCTCAAGTAAGCCGTTACCGCCAGGCAAGTCGTTACGACGACGAGGATCCGCAGACGGCAGGTGCGCTCTGTTCCCGGGCGGAGTTCAGAAACTGACGTGATTTCTAAGGTAGGTCGAAGACCCCAAGCATTTCACTCTCGTCTTGGCGAACTCCATCGCCAAGTGAACTCTATTATAGCCCCACGGAGGGTGCCGATGCAAGTAGATCGCGCCGGCGATCTATGTTATTTGCCCGAAAACGCCGATCCATCAACCAGGACCAATGAAGCGACCATCTGATGGACATTGGCGGTATGCCGATTCGCACCACACAGCCGGATGGTCGGCCGACCTTCTCAGAGGTCCTTCCGCCGGTAGTAGCGGACTTCCAGGTCTTCGCGGCGGGGATAAAAACCCTTCATCTCGTCCATCTTCGTCAGCATCCACGGCTGAGACAAGTTGACGCCGTTCTTCGTGAACAGAATGTCATCGGCAATGTAGACCGACGAGTGGATCAGCATCTTGCTGGCGTCGAGATAGAGGACAAGATCGCCCAACTTCAGATTGCCGAAGATGCGATAGTAATCTTCTCTCAGAGTGCGCGAGATAACATCCGACTCAAGCAGGCTGTTATCGGGTTTGTCGTTGAAGAAATTCAGTGCCGTCCAGTGACAATGGGGTGGTTCGGTTGCGCCCATTTCCGAGACGACCGCATACCTATAGATTCGCTGCCTGGCAAAGGGAGGAAGCAGATAGGTGATATCGATGGTTCGATCGGCGCCGCTCTGCAAGACCGACTCCATGATCGGGGCCACATCTTTCGCCCGGCCGCCACGTCCCCAGTAGCCAATCAACTCGTCCAGGTCGGATGTCTCAGACAGTTCGAGTTCCACCAAGTAGGTCGGCTGATAGGAAAGCGCTTTGACCAGTTGGATGCGTTCTTCTTCCGAGGGTAGCACCGTCTCGACGGATCGCAGATCGGCGAAAAACAGGTAATCGCCATGACGATAGATCAGCGGTTCGACCAGAGCCCGGGTTGCCTCCGAAATCGGCGAATGGTTGACCCACCTGTCGAGTGAGTTGCCGTAGAAGCGAAAAGCGTTACGCTGGTCGAAGTTGTCCTCGCACTCAGTAAGCATGACATAGAGCGCCGCTCGGGTCTCGCGATCCAATCCTAGGACGAGTTCCGGTGTCGGCCGAATAACGATTCCCTCGCTGGCCAGATCGACCTCAGCCATCGACATGAGCTTTGCTCGCAAGGCCTCGGGAATACCGATCTGCGTGAGCACTGTTTCTACCTGCGTCGAGTTGAACCTGGGAAACCTCCAGACCGTTCCCTTGTCGGACCTCGACACGATCTCGGGTATCTGCTCCAGCAATGGCGAGATGACGATCGGTCGACAGACCAACCGTCCCCAGGGCCCTTTGGCCAATGATTCGATTGGCGGCGAGCTATCGTTGTCAATCGCGCCGGACTTGACGTTGTTCGCTCCGCTTTCGTCAAGGTGATAGATATGCAACCCGAAGAACAGCCAGGAGGCTACGGTCATAACCGTCATGATCCTGAGCCATCGCAGGGTCAACGAAGAACGGTTTCGACGTCGGTTCGCAGCTTGCTCGCTCTGAGTCGTGGAAGTTCCTTGCATCGTCAATAGTGCCTCATCTAAGCGATCGCCGCGAAAAATGCAGATACGGGCCTGATCCGCCAGCAGCAGTCGATACTCTGTTCCCAGACGGAATCACCGGGTAGGCAGGATCACCCGGAGAGGATGGGAAGATTCCGTCCAATTCGCTCGGCAACATCGTGCGTTCTGTGTTGCCGTACAAATTCCATTATAGCTTCGGCCGCGCGCCAAACGCAAGGCATTTGCGAATCAGGGCAAACCACGTCACCTGATAGAGGGGCATCGATCGCCGCTCGATCCATTCGGCCACATTATCGCCACAACCGCTGCAAGACGCAGGCCGACGCAGCCCGTCCTCAATCCTTCAACTGAAACAGTCGCGAGAGGGCGTCCAAAAGCACGTGCGGTATGCCGTCGCGGGCTTCATCTCGCAACGATTCCAGCGGCGGGTGCAGCAACTTGTTCAACAGCCGATCGAACGATCGCGTAATTTCCGAACGGGCCCGTTCGTCGAGGTCGGGCAGCTTGTTTAGCAGCCGAAGAAGCTCCTCCTCCTTGGGCTTCTGCCATCCCTGTTTGAGCTGCTGGATGATCGGACCGGTTGCCCGATGGTTCAGGTCGGCCATCAGCCGGGCCGTTTCCTGCTCGACGATTCGCTTTGCCCCGGGCAACTCCTTGTTGCGCCGTTTGCGGTTCTGCTGGCAAGCCGCCTGCAGATCGTCGACCGAATAGAGGTAAACGTCTGCGTGATCTCCGACCGCCGGATCGAAATCGCGTGGCACGGCCAGATCGAGGATGAACAACGGCCGGTCGTTCCTTGCCGGTTCGATCTGGGTATAGGTCTCAGACGTGACGATCGGCTCCTCGGCGCCGGTCGTGCTGATGACCAGATCGGCTTCAGTCAGCGCGTCGAAAAGCTTGTCCCACGGCAGCGCCCGACCGTTCCAGGCTTCGGCCAAACGCTCGGCCCGTTCCAGGCTGCGGTTGACGACCGTGATGTCGGTGGCCCCTTCGTCCTGCAAGTAACGCAGGGTTTCTTCACCCATCTCGCCCGCACCGATCACCAACGTGTGCTTATCGTCGAAGCGCTCGAAGATCTGCTTGGCGAAGTCGGCCACCGCCACACTCGGGATGCTGACACGCCGCTGATGGATGGCCGTTTCCGACGCCACGCGCCGGGCCACCTTCAAAGCCGCCTGAAAGGCCGAATGCATCAATGGGCCGGTATTGTCGTGCTCGGCGGCCACCTGATAGGCCTGTTTCACTTGCGAGAGAATCTGGGCCTCGCCGACCACCATGCTATCGAGGCTGCATGTGACCGTGAACAAATGCTCGACGGCCGCTTCGCCCGAGTAGTGAAAAATCGCCTCGATCACTTCCGCCGGATCGACATCGTGGAATCGGGCAAGGAATTGGGCTATCTGCTCGAATGTCGGTGGCTCGGCGTTCTCGGTCGCTACGAACAGTTCGACCCGGTTGCAGGTGGAAAGCAATACGGCCTCGACGCCGGGAAAAACGCGACGCCAATGGTCCAATGCCTCGCGCGTCTGCTCGGGACTAAACGCCAATCGCTCGCGCATCTCGATCGAGGTGCCGTGATGGCTGCAACCGACGACTTGCACGTTCATGCAGACCCTCCCAGCACCGTCGGACCCAGCGCCGTCAAACTCCGACTGCTCTCGGAGTCGACGCATGGCGGGCACTGCGGGGGCGCCAAGGCCGCGGCCCCCTGTTCGCCGGCGGCCGGAGCCTGCCCATCACGGCCGTGTCCGGTCGGAAGCAGCAGCCCCACACCCAGGGTAATCACCAGGAAAATGAAGCTGGCAATCGTCAGATAGGCGACTTTTCGACCGTGTCGGGCCGGCTTGTAAAAGACACCGGCGATCGCAGTGCCAAGCAGCCAGAGAAAGAGTAGCTGCGTGCTGAGCACGGTCGGGTCGTTCCAGTGAAGTCGATCGGCGGTAAGTCGATTGTGATTCAGCACGATGCCGGAGAGGTTTCCCACGCCCAGCGCCAAAACCGACACAACGATTGCCCGGCTGTTGGCCCGCTGCAACCACTCGAGGCTCGGCAGTTGGATGCCGCGTCCTGGAGGCAGCTTGTGTTTCAGACGTCGGGCTTGCCAGAAATACATCAGTCCGGCCATGAACCCGACAAGCACCGCCACGACCGTCAGTAGCAGCGCCGACCCGTGCAGAACCCCCCAACCCCACGACGCCGATTCCCGTACCTCATAGTCCGCAAACCACGTCGCAATGCCGATCAACCCCAGCACCAGAGGCAGCAGAAACAGGCCGAAGGCGGTTCGTGGGTGAAAATAGACCAAGTAAAGATAAACGACCACGAGGATCCAGGCAGCGACCAGGTACCAATCGTGCTCGCTCGAGAGGCGGTGGACCTTCGACTCGGAAAAGCGATGATAGAGATAGGCCGAATGGGCCACAAGACCCGCCCCGGCAAAACCGAGCATCGCAATACCGCGCACCCCGCTACGAAACAGCAACCGCGAAACCTCCAGTACCAGCGCTATCGCGTAGCTGGCGGAGAAACAGACTATGCCAACGCCTGAGAGCATGAGACTACTCGCAAATCGATTTGTCCGGTTTTAGCGATTATCGCCACCAGTGGGCCACGTGATTCACCACCAGGGAAGCGGCACGCAAACGACAATCCTCTATTATAGCAGAATATTGCCGAGAGAAACCGGCAGATATCGGTTTCCGAGCGATCTGGTCGATCGCACACCCGTCAGGCATTGCCACGTCTACCGTGCATCAGCCAAGTGTTCGGCGGCAAATTGCAGCGTTTTCGGAAGCTGCCGGTTCACGTAGACCCATTGGTGTCCGCCTTCGACTTCCTCGTATTGATGCGCAATACCCAGCTCTTCGAGCCGGTCGTGGAAGCAGCGGTTGATCTCCAGTAGGTGATCGTTTTCGCCAACATCGAATCGGATCGCCATGGCCGGGCAACCCATAGCGAGCTTCTCGGCCAACACCCAAAGATCGTACACGCCGCCGGGCGGGGCAACCGCTTGCATCAGCGCGTTCCGCTCCGGACGGTCCGGGCGCAACGCAT
>Ga0102962_1001219_pt1 | contig 10473 bp, 8 predicted proteins | sample SalPonF2_C_D2_MG_FD_84519 | JGI IMG/M metagenome (GOLD analysis project Ga0102962, IMG submission 84519) | Salt pond soil microbial communities from South San Francisco under conditions of wetland restoration - Salt Pond MetaG SF2_C_D2_MG ... | reverse complement strand
TGCATCAGCGCGTACTCGAAGCCGTTGTGGACCATCTTGACGTAGTGGCCGCTGCCGCTCTCGCCCATGCGGTCGTGGCCGTCGGGGCCGGTCGCCACGGCGTCGAAGACGGGTGTCAGCTCCTCGTAGGCCCACGCCGGGCCGCCGACCATGAGCGAGAAGCCGAGTTCGGCACCTGCGGGACCGCCGCTCGTCCCGCAGTCGAGGTAGGCCGCGACGGTCTCCTCGGCGCGGCGAACGGACTCCTTGAAGTGGGAGTTGCCGCCGTCGACCACGACGTCGTCCTCGCTGAGGTGCGGTTCGAGGTCTTCGAGCACCGCGTCCACGATCTCGCCCGCGGGCACCATCAGCCAGATGCGCTTGTCCGCGCCGAGCGAGTCGGCCAGTTCCCCTATCGAGTCCTCGACCTGCGCACCCGCGTCGCTGGCGGCCGCGACGGCATCCTCGTCGAGGTCGAACGCGACCACGTCGTGGCCCGCCGCGATGGTTCGCTCCACGACGATCTGTCCCATCCGTCCGAGTCCGATAACGCCGATTTGCATACCCGAGTGTCCGCACCGGCACAGGTAGGGGTTGCGGTTTCTCCGACCGAGGTGGCACGGGTTTCGACGGGGACGCCATCGACCCGAAATCGCCACTGCGTCAGTGGACGATACTGCCGCGAGGATTCCGGTGTTCAGTCCGCACCAGTGGTGTTCGGTCGAGCGCCACGGGAGGGGTTGAAAGGGGCCGACCGGTCACGACGGCTGTGTGGCCCCTATCCGCGTCAGCGGATATCTTCGTGAGTGACGCGAACGAGCGGCTCGTCACGGAACGAAGTGGAGTGACGGTGTGTCGCACAGCGCCTGCGAGCGGGAGGGGGCTTTCGAGGAGAGATCGTCGACGGCGCTACTCGAACCGGTGGGATGCCATCAAAAGAAGCGTGCCCGAGGGGAAACGGATCGGGAGAGAGCCAACGCGAACCAGCCTAGCAGAAGTCCTGGGTGGCGTAGACCTTGCCGTTGTCGGTCACGTAGACGCCGATGCCCTCGTTGTTCCAGTACTGCAGGAGCAGGTTGTCGCGGTGCTCCGGCGAGTTCATCCACTGGGTCACCAGCCCGTGGGCGAGCTGGCTCTCGTTGCGGTAGTGGACGATACCCGACCCGGTCTGGACGTCCGTGTCGAACCAGGTCTGGGCGATGTTCTCGCCGCCCGTGTAGTAGGTTCCCGTGCCCGTCGGGACGCGACACTGGTAGCCGAACGTCGCGTACCGGTCGGACATCGTCTCGCCGTCGGGACTGGTGTGCGCGAAGTAGCCGTTGGTGGCCATGTCCCGACTGTGGTAGCGCGCGATCTCCTGCAGACCCGTGTCGTAGGAGAGCGCACTCAGTCCGCGGCTGGTCCGCTCGTCGTTGATGTACCGGTGGACGAGCCGCTCGACGCGCGTCCGGTTCACGCCGCCCTGCGTGGGCGTCGGCGTCGGGGTTACCGTCGGCGTCGGCGTTGGTGTGGCCGTCGGCGTTGCAGTTGGCGTTGCCGTGGGTGTTGGGGTTACCGTCGGCGTCGCTGTTGGCGTTGGCGTCGCTGTTGGCGTCGGCGTCGGCGTCGGGGTTGGCGTCGGCGTCGGTGTTGGTGCCCGAGTAGTCGTCGGCATCGGCGTCGCTGTCGGTGTCGCCGTCGGCGTTGCAGTCGGCGTCTGCGTCGGCGTTGGCGTCGGCGTTGGCGTCGCCGTCGGTGTGGACGTGGGCGTCAGAGTAACTGTCGGTGCCGGAGGCGTCGAGGGACCAGCGGGTGGCGCGTGGGCGTGCGTCCAGCCGTACCGTCCGCGAAGCTCGGCCAGCACGCGGGACAGGACCCACTTCAGCGTTCGCAGGTTCGCCCGCCGGTCACCCCAGCGGTGGGTCGTCGTCGGCGTGCGGAACGAGGGCCAGGGTCGCGTGGTCGTCCGCGCGTGGCCCGTGGTGGTCCCGGAGCCAGCGTCGGCCGTTCGGTTGGTGACGGGAGCGGGCGCGTGCGCCGGGGTCGACGCACTGGCGGCGGCCGGCGGGGCGGTGACCGCGCCGGCGCCGACGGAGCTGGTCAGGACGAGGACGATACTCGCCAGTACGAGGGCCGCGGAGCGGCGTCGTGGTCGCGTCATGTGCGCAGTGGTCCGCACTCCTCGGACTGGTGGGGGTGGACGATACGTTCAGAAGTCGCTACTCGTGGTCGATGCGTGCGAGCGTGCCATGCCATCGCGCGTAGAGGTGCTCAGCCGGTCGGTAAAGCTGTTTTTCTGGTACGTCGAACTGTCCACCGAGGTGGCAATTCGAGGTGGCCGTGGACGCCCGAACCCGGCGGTAGCGGCGCTACGAATACGAGAACCTTTATCAGCGGGAGGGTAATTACTCCAACTGTGTACGTGATGTCGTCGGTAGTACGTTGCTCGCCCGCCCGATAGGTGCGCGTCTTTTCAACGCTGCCGACGACGAGCGTCGGACGGAACCCGCTTTCGCTCGTACGTGGAGACTACAGGATGACAGAGATTCCAGAGAACTACGACCCCGCAGCCGTCGAGGAGAAGTGGCGGGGCGAATGGAAAGATTCGGACGTGTATCGCTACTACGACACGGGGAGCCCCGACTACGTCATCGACACGCCCCCGCCGTACCCCACCGGCAACCTCCACATCGGCCACGCGCTCAACTGGGGCTACATCGACTTCGTGGCCCGCTACCGCCGGCTCAAGGGCGACGACGTGCTCTTCCCCCAGGGCTGGGACTGCCACGGCCTGCCGACCGAGGTGAAGGTCGAGGAGAACCACGGAATCCACCGCACGGAGGTCCCCCGCGACGAGTTCCGCCAGATGTGCATCGAGCACACCGAAGAGCAGATCGACTCGATGAAGGAGACGATGGCCGAACTCGGCTTCTCCCAGGACTGGAGTCGCGAGTACCGAACCATGGACCCCGAGTACTGGGGGAAGACCCAGCGCTCGTTCGTCGAGATGGCGGACGAGGACTTCGTCTACCGTGACGAGCACCCCGTCAACTGGTGTCCGCGCTGTCAGACCGCCATCGCGGACGCCGAGGTCGAGACCATCGACCGCGACGGTGCGCTCAACTACGTCACCTTCCCCGGCGTCGACATCGAGGACACCGACGAGCAGAGCTCGTCGAGCAATCGGACGTCGTCCGATGACATCGAGATCGCCACCACTCGTCCCGAGCTGCTCGCGGCCTGCGTCGGCATGGCCGTCAACCCGGACGACGAACGCTATAACGGACGCATCGGCGACACGTTCGAGGTCCCCCTGTTCGGCCAGGAGGTCGAACTGCTGGCCGACGACGAGGTCGACCCCGAGTTCGGCTCCGGCGCCGTCATGATCTGTACCTTCGGCGACAAGCAGGACGTGACCTGGTGGGCCGAGTACGACCTCGACCTGCGCCCCGTCTTCACCGAAGACGGCCGCCTCTCGGCCGAGGCCGGCGACTACGAGGGGCTCACCATCGACGAGGCCAAGGCAGCCGTCGCCGAGGACCTCGAATCGGAGGGCTACCTGAACGACACCGAGCCCGTCGAGCAGTCGGTCGGCGCGTGCTGGCGGTGTGACACGCCCATCGAGATCCTCAGCAAGGAACAGTGGTTCATCCGGGTCGACCAGGAGGAGATCCTGCGCCGGGCCGAGGCGGTCGAGTGGTTCCCCGAACACATGCACCAGCGCCTGGTCGAGTGGACCGAGGGCATGGACTGGGACTGGGTCATCTCCCGCCAGCGCGTGTTCGCCACGCCCATCCCCGCCTGGCAGTGCGGCGACTGCGGACACTTCCACGTGGCCGAGGTCGACGAGCTTCCGCTCGACCCGACCGAGCAGGACCCCGCCGTCGGCGACTGTCCCGAATGTGACGGGAGCGACTGGGAGGGCGAGACCGACGTGATGGACACCTGGATGGACTCCTCCATCTCGGCCATGCACGTCGGCGGCTGGCCCGAGGAGGCGTTCGAACCCGTCGCGCTCCGCCCCCAGGGCCACGACATCATCCGCACCTGGGCGTTCTACACGCTCCTGCGGACCGCGGCGCTCACCGACGAGAAGCCCTGGGAGCAGATCCTCGTCAACGGGATGGTGTTCGGCCCGGACGGCAACAAGATGAGCAAGTCCCGGGGCAACGTCGTCGCCCCGGACGAGGCCATCGAGGAGTACTCCGCCGACGCCGTGCGACAGGCGCTCGTGCTCGGCGGCCAGCCCGGTTCGGACGTCAAGTTCCAGTGGAAGGAGGTCAAGAGCGCGACCCGATTCCTCAACAAGCTCTGGAACGTCTTCCGGTTCGCCAGCGGCCACTTCGACGAGGACACGCCCGCCGTCACCGACCCGGCCTACCGCGACGCCGACCGCTGGATCCTCTCGAAGCTCAGTCGCACCATCGAGCGCGTGGAGGCGGACATGGACGAGTTCCGCTTCGACTCGGCGCTCCGGGCCATCCGGGAGTTCGTCTGGAGCGACCTGGCCGACGACTACCTCGAACTCGTGAAGGGACGGCTCTACGAGGGACGGCCCGGCGAGCGCAACGCCGCGCGCCACACCCTCTACACCGCCGTCTCGGCGTCCATCCGGATGCTCTCGCCGTTCTCCCCCTTCCTCACCGAGGAGATGTACAGCTACCTCCCCGGGACCGAGGACAGCGTCCACAACGCCCCGTGGCCCGAACTCGACATGGTCGACGAAGCGGCCGAGCGCGAGGGTGCGATCATCGCGAACATCGCCAGCACCATCCGGGCCTGGAAGTCCGAGAACGGGATGGCGCTCAACGCCGAACTCGACCGCGTCGAGGTCTACTTCGAGGAGGAGTTCGAGCACCCGCCGGACACCTACGACCTCAGCGACACCATCAACGCCCCGGTCCACATGCTGGAGGGGCGTCCGAACGTCGAACTCACGCCGGTCGGGGTCGACCCCGACCACAGCGCCATCGGGCCGACGTTCCGCGACCGTGCGGGCGCCGTCATCGGCGCACTGGAGGCGGCCGACCCCGCCGAACTCAAGGCCCAGACGGTGACGAACGGCGAGGTCACGCTCGACGCTGGCGGCGAGGAGGTCACGCTCGACGCCGACGCGTTCGAGGTCGTCGAGGAGTATCGCGCCGACACCGGCGAAGAAGTCGAAGTGCTGGAGACCGACCGCGCGACGGTGCTGCTGTTCCCCTGAACGGAACGGAGTCGTTCGGTCGGGCTGTTCCCCTGAACGGGGGACGGGAGTCGTTCAGTCGTCCGTCTTCCCGCCGGTCACAGCCAGCAGGGTCTCCAGTTCGTAGTCGTTGAGCGGGTTCGGTTCGTCCTTGACGGTCGTTATCACGAACTTCGAGCTGGTGCGCTCGACCTCCTCGATCGCCTCGTAGTCCTCGACGAGGCGCTCGACCATCTCGCGGTCGGTGAGCCGGGCGATGACGATGAAGTCGGTGTCGCCCATCGTGAAGTAGACCTGGTTGACGCCCTCGATCTCGCCGAGCTGTTCGCCGACGGTGTCGTGATAGCCTTTCTCGAACGTCGCCATCACTTCGGAGATGACCGTGATGTTCAGCCCGACCTTCGTCAGGTCGAGGTCGTAGAGGTCGTTGGTGATGACCCCCTGCTCTTTGAGCTTGTTGAGCCGATAGTGGACGGTCGATTTCGGGATGTCCGTCAGCTCCTGGATGCGCTCGGGGCTGCCCGTCCCGGCTTCGGCGATCGCCTTCAGTATCTCGAGGTCACGTCGGTCCATTTTGTTCGGATAGGGTCGGTCGTCGTTTTACGGTATCGGTACATTGTCACGACGGGCGTCAGAGCCCGAGATAGAGCTCCATGAGCTCGCTTTCGTCGGAGAGTTCGGACGGCGGCCCCTCGAACTGGAGCGTCCCCTCAGCGAGGATGTAGACGTAGTCCGCCAGTCTGAGCGCCGCCGTGACGTTCTGTTCGATGAGGACGATCTGGGCGCCGCGGTCGACCAGCGTCCGAACCAGGTCGAACGCGTCGTCGACGAGCGCGGGCGAGAGCCCGGCGCTCGGTTCGTCGAGCAGGTAGGTGTCCGCCCCGGTCATCATCGCGCGACCGAGGCTGACCATCATCTGCTGGCCGCCCGAGAGCGACCGCGCGTTCGTGTCGAGTTTCTCCCGCAGGTCGGGGAACGCCTCGAGGACGTCCTCGATTCGCTCCTCGACGACCGCCTGGTCCGAGACGGTGAAGCCGCCGATGCGCAGGTTCTCCTCGACGGTGAGCGTCCCGAAGACGCCGCCACCCTGCGGGAGCGTGGCGATACCCGTCGGGACGATCTCCTCCGGCGGCGCGTCGGTGATGTCGACGTCGCCGTAGTGGAGCGACCCGGACCAGAGCGGGACGACGCCGTTGAGCGTCTTCATCAGCGTGGACTTCCCGCTACCGTTCGGCCCGAAGATGCAGGTCACGCCGTCGTGACTCTCGATGGAGACGCCGTGGAGCACCTCGTGTTCGTCGTAGCCGGTGACGATGTCCCGGGCGACGAGCCGGTCCGGCTCCATGTCGGCGCTCATATCGGCACCCCCTCGTCGTCGGCGTGCCGACCGAGGTAGGCCTCGCGGACGCGCGGGTCGTCCTTCACTTCGTCGAAGGGGCCCTCGACGATGTTCTGACCCTGGTCGAGCACGGTGACGCTGTCGGCGACCGCTCGCATGACGCTCATGTCGTGCTCGATGATGACGAACGTCGTCCCCTGTTCGTTGAGCGCGCGGATGTGTCCCATGATGCGCTTCTCCAGCGCCGGGTTCACGCCCGCAGTCGGCTCGTCGAGCAGGATACAGCTCGGGTCGAGCATCAGGATGCGGCCCAGTTCGAGCAGCTTCTGCTGGCCGCCGCTCATCCCGCGGGCCTTGTTCTCCGCGATGTGGTCGATCTCGAGGAACTCCAGGATCTCGTCGATGCGAGCCTCCTTGTCGTCGAGGTCGTCCGGCGTGTGGACCGCCTTGAGGTTCTGTCGGACGGTCATGTTCTTGAACGGGGAGACGATCTGGAACGTCCGTCCCATGCCACGTCGGGCGATGCGAAACGGCTTCCAGCCGGTGACGTCCGTCCCGTCGAAGAGGACGGTGCCGCCGTCGGGCTGGTAGAACCCCGTCAGCGAGTTGAAGAACGTCGTCTTCCCGCTGCCGTTCGGGCCGATGATGCCGCGGATCTCGCCCGCCGAGACGGAGAACGAGATGCGGTCGTTGGCGGTCAGCGCGCCGAACTGCTTCGTCAGGTCTCTGGTCTCCAGGATTGGTGTGTCACTCATAGCAGGTCGAATTTGTCCGCGAGTTCGTGGACGTTCTTCTTCACGTCGGCGCGGCTCGTCTGGCCGTTCAGCAGGCCGACGATGCCGCTCGGCGCGAACAGCACGACGAGCATTATCAGGACGCCGATGAGGGGCAGGTAGATGGTGCTCGACCCGAGGAACAGCGAGCTCATCCTGCTCAGCAGGAAGACGGTCAGGCCACCGACGACCGGACCGTAGATAGTCCCGAGGCCGCCGAGTAGCACCATGATGACCATCTGGTCGGTGATGAGCGAGCCCAGCACGTCGTTCGGGTGGATGAACGTGATGTGGTAGGCGTAGACGCTACCGAACAGCGCCGCGATGACGCAGGACAGCACGTAGACCTGGCGCTTGACGCGGGTCGTGTCGATGCCGAGCGACTCCGCGGCGTTCTCGTCGTCGCGGACGGCCTGCACGCGGTAGCCGAACTCGCTGTGTTCGAGCACCAGGTAGGACAGCAGGACGGTCCCGAGCGAGAGCGCCGCCATCACGTAGTAGAAGAACGTCTCGCTGAGCCCGCCCGGGATGGGAATCCCGAACGAACTCGCCGCCGTGGGCAGGCTCATGCCGAAGGTACCGCCGGTGATACCGAGGATGAGCGCGAGCTGTTTCATCGCCTCGGCGAACGCCCAGGTGGCGATGGCGAAGTACGACCCCTTGAGCCGGAGCGTCGGCACGCCGATGACGTAGGCGAGTGCCGCACCTGCGACGCCCGCGAGCAGGAGCCCCGGAATGAAGGGCAGTGAGAGCTTCACCATCACGATGCCGGTCACGAAGCCGCCCACGCCGAAGTAGGCGCCGTGACCGAAGTCGAGGTAGCCGGCGTAGCCGCCGATCATGTTCCAGGACTGGGCGAGGCCGACCCACATCAGCGCACCCAGGGCGATGCGCGTCCAGAACGAGTTGAGTCCGAGCGGAAGGAGCGCGAGCAGCACGACCGCCGCACCGAAGGTCCACTTCCACGCGTCCTCGCGCGCGGTGAACGCGTCGACTCGCGCTCGCAGTCCGCGCTGTCCCGACTCGTCGGTCCGTTCGGCGCTCATGTCGCCGCCTCCCCTTTCCCGAGGAGTCCGGCGGGCGAGACGAGCAGCACCACGTAGATGAGCGCGAAGAGGCTGAAGAACACCCACTGGCTACTCACGTACACCGCGACGAACGACTGGACGACGCCGAGCACGATGCCGCTGAGTATCACACCCGGCAGGTAGCCGAGGCCGGCGAGCACCACCATGAAGAAGGCGAACGCCGTGTACTGCAGCCCCATCCCGGGGCTGGCCGTGTAGATGAGCCCGATGAAGATGCCGGCGGTCGCGGTCAGCCCGGCGTACGCCCCGTAGGCGATGGACTGGTACCGTCGGATGTTGATGCCCATCAGGCGGGCGTTCGTCCGGTCCTCGGCGATGGCGCGGATGGCCATCCCGCCCTTCGTCCGGTAGAGGTAGTACATGAAGACGAGGAGCGAGAGGACGCCGAACGCGGCCGTGATGACCCGGATGGTCGGGAACACGCCGATACCCGAGAGCGTGATTGCACCGCTCGTGGCGCCCGAGGTGATGCTCCTGGTGTTCGGACCGAAGATGGTCAACACCGCGCCGCGGGCGAAGGTCGCGATGCCGAACGTGAACACCAGCCCCATCAGCAGGGGCATCGGTCGGTCACCCGTGGTGACGTGGTGTAAGAACGGCTGGACGAAGAAGCCGACGACGAAGAAGAGCACGAACACGACCGGCACGAGGTAGAGCCCGTCGGTACCCAGCGCGGCCGTGAGCACTGCGCCCGCGAACGCGCCGAGCATGACCCACTCGCCGACGGCGAAGTCGACGACTTCGAGCACGCCGAACACGAGCGAGAAGCCCACGCCGACCGTGACGTAGATGCCTCCGAGGAGAAGTCCGTTTATCAGGGTTTGCGTAAATAATTCGGACATTTACTGGATTGGTCTTCGTTGTCAGCGTGCGTTCCAGGCGGGTACCGGGTAGTCGGCCTCGGCTTCGGCGACGTCCTTGGGGCCGACGATCTTGGGGTCCAGGTTGTCCTGGAGCTGGATCGCGAGCGGCTCGGTGCCCAGGTTGTCGTGGTAGCGATCCCCGCTGGTCTCGAAGTCCACCGTCCCGTAGAACGTCTGCACCTTCAGGTTCTCTAAGATGTCGATGAGCTTCTTGCGGTCGTCCTTCGAGAGCGGCGGCTTGGAGCCGAGCTTCTTGAGCGCCTCCTGGTAGACGATACCCGCGGCGGTCGAGGCCGCCTGCGTGTAGTCGGGGGCGCTGTTGTACGCGGCTTTCGCGGCGTCGGTGTACTTCTGGGGCGTCCCGAAGAGCACGCCGCCAGAGCGCTTGACCTGGGGCAGCCAGAGCGTCGCCCCGAAGGTGTCCTTGGCGTCCGCCTTGAGCCCGTCCTTGTAGCTCGAGGTGTTCACGCCGTAGTGCATGAAGAACCCGTTCGGGTTGTAGTCGAGCTGTTTCGCGGCCTTCATCAGCTTGACGTGGCTCGAGATGTGCCCGCCGTGCATGTGGAAGTCCGGGCTCTTGCTCTTGGCCTTGCTGACGACGTTGGTGTAGTCGGTGTTGCGCGGGTAGAGGTCGTAGCCGAGCACGTTCACGCCGGCCTTCTTCGCGCCGGTCTTCATGGCTTCGGCCGTGCTCTTCGAGAACGGCTCGTTCACGCCGGTGACGTAGACGGACTCCGCGTTCGGCTTGAGTTTGAGCAGCGTCTCGGCGACCTTGTCGGCCGTCACCGACACGGTCGGGATGGTGCCGAACGTGTACTTGAACTGCTTCTTCCACACGTCCGGGGACTCCGCGCTCCCGGTGATGTGCGGCATCTCGTTCTTGTCCATGATGGGCGCGACCGAGAGCGTCACGTTGCTGGAGTAGGGCCCGAGGACCGCGTCGACCTTCTCGTTCGAGATCATCTTCGAGGCCGCGTCGGCGCCCGTGCTCGGCTGGCTCTTCGCGTCCGCGTACACCAGCTGGACGTTGTACTTCTCGCCGCCGACCTCGATACCGCCCTGCTTGTTGATCTCCTGCTTCCAGAGGTCGTAGCCGCGGCGGGTCACGTAGCCACCGTATCGCAGGTCACCGGAGAGGGACGTCACCACGCCCAGTTTGAAGTGGTCCCGTTACGGTTGCCCGCCACTCCCGAGACTCCCCGTACAGCCGGCGAGTCCAGTGAGTCCCACGACTCCTGCGCCACCGGCAGCCTTCAGAAACGTCCGC
>Ga0102962_1001218_pt1 | contig 10476 bp, 10 predicted proteins | sample SalPonF2_C_D2_MG_FD_84519 | JGI IMG/M metagenome (GOLD analysis project Ga0102962, IMG submission 84519) | Salt pond soil microbial communities from South San Francisco under conditions of wetland restoration - Salt Pond MetaG SF2_C_D2_MG ... | reverse complement strand
GCGCCCGGCCGGCCAATCGCCCGGCCAGCCGCTGTTTTCACTCGAAGAGCATATTCCACAAAAGAAACATGTATATAAATCTATTTTACAATATATGACATGTAAATTGGGTTTTCAAGAGGCAAGGCAGCATATCCGGCAAACCGCCCGGACGCCAAATTACGAAGATAAATCAGGAAATTGAAGGCCTAAAAAGTGGTGGGCGGCCGTCGGCCTTAGCGGTGCCGCTCCGCATATCGCCAGGCGACGTTCCGGGCCGCGCGCCGCCGGGCCATGCGCGCCCTTACGGCGTCGCCGGGGCGGGGCGGCTCCGCCCGCCCCTTCCTGCGGCGTGAGGACAGGATCGCACCCACCACCCCGACCAAGTTCAAGAGGGCAGCGCCGGCGATGACATAGGCGGTAAGACCGGAGGCCACCCGGAAGATCCACATTCCGAACTCGGTGGACTGTCCAACGAAGGCACCGAGTGCTGCCAGCAGCACTGCGACGTAAAGGACGACGAGTGCCGCCAATAGCGCAAAGATTAGGATTCGGAACGCGATCTTAATCCACTGCATCCGCATCTTTGGATCCCCGCTTGCCGCGGCTGCGATGCCAACCGTCCCACATCGCGATCATTCTGGCGCTCGCTCGTGTCATCGCCTGATCCAACGGTCGTCATGACAAGTGGCGTCTACGAACGGGAACGACGGCGCGCGGCTAACGCGGCCACGACCGCCGCCAGTGCCGCAACGATAGGAGCGAGAAGACCCAGGTTGTGAGCGAATTCGGGGTCAGCCGGTGCGAAGAAGTGGCCGGCCACACCGCCGCCGACGGCGGCTATCAAACCCACGGAAATTAAGATCGTCTTGCGCATATTTTCCCCTCCTATGGCCTGTCGTCTGGCCCGTCAGCGACGGGGGCGCTCGGGATGGTCTGGCCGATCCGGATAGTCCTGACGTTCGCGCCATCGCCGGTTCCGCTTCATCGCGAAAATGACGAACAGCACGAGGAATGGCGCGAAATTAAAATGGCGATGCATATGGAAGAAGGCCGTGGCGGGACTCCACCAGCCGTAATCCGTGAATGAGGCCCAAGCGACCATCGCCGCGATGAAAACCACGATGCCAATGACAATGCGTTCCGATTGATTCACGGGCGCCTCCGTTGCGAGCCGGGCCCATTGTGCCAGCTTCACCCCATTTTTACAACTTGCACTTGCACATCAGGACCCAAGGATTGCCTGCCCATGAAAACCGGGCCGCGACGAAGCTCCGATCGAGCAATCGTGAACACGCGGCCCACCTCGCGATCTTGATCCTGCCGCTGTCCGGTGTCGCAACGCAGCCCAGACCTACGACAAAAAAATGGGGCCGCCCGAAGGCGGCCCCGATCGTCTTGTCTTGTTATCCGTTCGTGATGAACTTGTCGAACCACGCGCCTCGACAGGCTCAGGGCGAACGGGCTTTCCTCGATCAGAAGTCCATGCCGCCCATATCCGGCATGCCGCCACCGCCGCCGCCCTTTTTAGGCTCGGGCTTGTCGGCGATCATGGCTTCCGTAGTGATCAGCAGGCCCGCAACCGAGGCGGCGCCCTGAAGCGCCGAGCGGACGACCTTCGCGGGGTCGATGATGCCGGCCTTCAGCATGTCGCCATAGGTTTCCGTCTGCGCGTTGAAGCCGAAATTCTGGTCCTTCTGGTCCAGAAGCTTGCCGGCCACGACCGCACCGTCAACACCGGCATTCTCAGCGATCTGGCGCACCGGATATTGCAGCGCGCGGGCGATGATATCCACGCCGACCTGCTGGTCGTGATTGGCGGGCTGCAGCTTGGCGAGAGCGCGGGCGCCATAGAGCAGGGCCACGCCGCCGCCGGCGACGATGCCTTCCTCGACGGCCGCACGCGTCGCGTGCAGCGCGTCCTCGACGAGGTCCTTGCGCTCCTTCACCTCGACTTCGGTGGCGCCACCGACCTTGATCACCGCAACACCGCCGGCGAGCTTCGCCAGACGCTCCTGCAGCTTCTCACTGTCGTAGTCCGAAGTGGTCTCTTCGATCTGGGCCTTGATCTGGCTGACCCGGCCTTCGATCTCCTTCTTCTTGCCGGCGCCGTCGACGATGGTCGTGTTCTCCTTGGAGATCGTGACCCGTTTGGCCTTGCCGAGCATGTCGATCGTAACGCTCTCGAGCTTGATGCCGAGATCTTCGGAGATCATCTGACCGCCCGTGAGGACCGCGATGTCCTCCAGCATGGCCTTGCGGCGATCGCCGAAACCGGGGGCCTTGACGGCGGCGACCTTGAGTCCGCCGCGCAGCTTGTTGACCACCAGCGTGGCCAACGCCTCACCCTCGACATCCTCCGCGATGATGAGAAGCGGACGGCTGCTCTGAACCACCGACTCCAAGAGCGGCAGCATGGCCTGCAGGCCGGAGAGCTTCTTCTCGAAGATCAGGATGTAGGGATCGTCCAGCTCCGCCACCATCTTCTCGGCGTTGGTGATGAAATAGGGCGAGAGATAGCCGCGGTCGAACTGCATTCCTTCGACCACGTCGAGCTCCGAATTGAGGCTCTTGGCTTCCTCGACCGTGATCACGCCTTCCTTGCCGACCTTCTTCATGGCCTCGGCGATCATCTCGCCGATCGTCTTGTCGCCATTGGCGGAAATCGTGCCGATCTGCGTGATTTCCTGATCGCCGGCGACCTTGCGGCTACGTTTCTTGATGTCGCCCACGACCGCGTCCACCGCGAGATCGATACCGCGGCGCAGATCCATCGGATTCATGCCGGCCGCGACGGCCTTGGCGCCTTCGCGCACGATGGCCTGGGCCAGCACCGTTGCGGTGGTCGTGCCGTCACCCGCGATATCGCTGGACTTCGACGCCACTTCGCGCACCATCTGCGCGCCCATATTCTCGAACTTGTCTTCGAGCGTGATTTCCTTGGCGACCGAGACGCCGTCCTTGGTCACGCGCGGCGCGCCGAACGACTTCTCGATCAGGACGTTGCGGCCCTTGGGGCCGAGCGTCACCTTCACCGCATTGGCAAGGGCGTCAACGCCCCGGATCATCCGATCGCGCGCATCGGACTTGAATTTGATTTCCTTCGCACTCATGGCTTTGATTCTCCTTGCGACCGCCTAAGTCAGGCGGCCTTCTTTTTGCCACCGGCGGCCCGGCCTTCGAGCACGCCCATGATGTCCGATTCCTTCATGATCAACAGATCTTCGCCGTTGATCTTCACTTCCGTGCCCGACCACTTGCCGAACAGAACGCGATCGCCCGCCTTCACGTCGAGGGCAGCGAGCTTGCCTTTCTCGTCGCGCGCGCCGGGGCCCACGGCCACGACTTCGCCTTCCGACGGCTTTTCCTTGGCGGTATCGGGAATAATGATGCCCCCGGCGGTCTTCTGGTCGCTGTCGACGCGACGCACAACCACCCGGTCATGCAAAGGGCGAAAACGCATGATGGTCTCTCCTATCCAATTGTTTCTAAAGACAAGTTGGGCATAGCGCCCCCTGAAAACCTGGCCCGGCCCGAGCCTGGCAGCGCCAATCGACATTGGCACTCCTCTCCCTAGAGTGCTAGGGCCGACGGGCGTGATATGAGGCGCGGCCGCCCGACTGTCAAGAGGGCCACGCCGGGAAAATTTGCCGGACAGACCCGGACGGGCGTCCGCCCGGAGATTCTGCCGCCGAGCCGGCGGTTTTTCATGGTTCCCATAGGCAAGGGGCGCTATTAGTTCCGGAAGCGTCCTTTATCCCGTGGGTCACGGTCCTGCTTGCCGCGAGTTAACATCGACCATCATGGAAGCTGAGAAGAACGGACCCCAGCCCGGCCGTCTCCACACCAGAATGAAGGTGCTTTGGAAGGCCATCACCATCTACGTCTTTCACAGCATGCGCTCTCACGAATTCCTGCGGATTCTGGCGAGCGCGGTGATCGGTGGCGCGGTGGGGCTGATCGTCGATCTTTTACGCTGGCTGGTGCATTGGCTGCACCGGATCGATTTCTCGCTGCCGCCCGGAGAGCTGCTGAGCACCGGGATCGGGCAGGACACGTTGCGGGTGCTGATCGTCCCGGCGTTCGGCGGCCTGATTCTCGGCATTCTGGCGCTGCTCATCCGGCGCTTCCACACCCGCGAGATCGTCGATCCGATCGAGGCGAATGCGCTTTACGGCGGCCGTATGTCGCTGCTCGACAGCATCCGGCTGACATTCGATACGCTCGTCTCCAATGCCGCCGGGGCATCGCTCGGGATGGAGGCGGGATACAGCCAGCTCGGCGCCGGCATCTTCTCCACGCTCGCCCAGAAATTTCAGCTTCGCCGCGCCGATCACCGCGTCTTCGTGACCGCCGGCGCGGGCGCGGCCATCGCCGCCGCCTATAACGCGCCGCTGGCCGGCCTGTTCTATGGCTTCGAGTTGATCCTGAGCGGCTACCTGCCGCATGCCCTGGGACAGGTCGCGGCGGCGGTGATCTCGGCGACGCTGGTGCAGCGCGCCATCGGACATACACAGCCTCTGTTCGCCGCCGTCGGCTCGATGCCGCTCGACAATCTGAGCTATGTGCTGTTCGGCCTGCTCGGCCTGTTCGCCGCCGGGATCGGCATCCTGGCCATGAAGGCCGTGACGTCTACCGAGAACCTGTTGCGCGGCGCACACGTTCCAACCTGGCTGAGGCCCGTCCTCGGCGGACTGGCCCTGTCGGCCATCGCCTATTTTTTTCCGCAGGTGCTGGGCAGCGGACACGGCGCGATCGAATATCACTTCCAGGAACACATCGCGATGCTGCCGCTCGCGGGCCTGCTGGTCGCGAAGCTGCTGGCCTCGGCGGTATCCGTCGGCTCGGGGTTTCGCGGCGGCCTGTTCAGCTCGTCGCTGTTTCTCGGCGCGGTTTTCGGCGCGCTGTTCGCCAATGTCGCGATGTTCTTCATTCCCGATCTCGCAACCGCCTATGACGCCTTCCTGATCGTCGGCATGGGTTCGGTCGCCGCCGCGATCGTCGGCGCGCCGCTGACGATGGTGTTCCTCGTACTGGAAAGCACGGGAAACGCGCCGATCACGGCGGCCACCCTTGTCGGCGTCATCATCGCCGTCACCATCACCCGCGTCTTTTTCGGCTTCTCGTTCTCGACATGGCGCTTCCATGTGCGCGGCAAGGGACTGCGCGGCGCGTACGACATCGGCTGGATCGCCGACATGACGGTCTCCAGCCTCATGCGCACCGACCCCAAGGTCGTGCCGCTCAGCATGACGCTGCGCGAGTTGCGCGTGGCCTTTCCGCCGGGTAGCGCCAAATACGCCTTCACTCATGACGCCGAGGGCCACTACACCGGCTCCTTCGATCTCGCTGTGATATACGAGAGCCAATACGACGAGGTCGCCGACTTCGTGATCGCGGCGGATCTGGTCGGCCCGAAAACCGCCTGCCTCCTGCCGATGGAAAACGTCCGCTCGGCCCTCGTGCGCTTCGAGGAAACCCGGCAAGAGGCGCTGCCCGTCCTCGCCGCCGGCGCCGACCCCCGCGTGATCGGCTATCTGACCGAGGCTTACGCGCTCAGGCGTTACACGGAGGAAATGGAGCGTCGGCGGAATGCCGAGCTGGGGCAGCGGGATTTGTTTTCCCTGAAATAGGCCGGGACGCGCTCTGCCACGCCTCGTCAATTTTCCGGCGTGGCGGGTGTCGTTTTCGACAGCCCGCACTTCCGAGACCTGCAAACGGGCCCAAAAGTTCCACCCGGGTAAAAAATTTCGAATTTGACATCCGACGGAACTTTTGGTGGCCTCGGCTTGTTCACCTCCATGTCAGCCTGATTCCCGGAGTTACGCGCTCCGAAGCCGGCATATGACATTCACATATCGGTCAACCTGCCGAAAGGAGCATTATGCCTATCCAGAATAACCGCCGGAGTATCCACAAGTTGGGGACGGTCGCCGCGGCCGCCGCCGTGCTGTCTTTCATGTTCGCCACCGCGCCGGCGGTGGGGGCTCAAAATCAGCAAGCCTCACAAGCCGCGCAACCCGGCCATCAGAATTTCTCCGATAAGGACCTCGACTCTTTCGCGGACGCCTATCTCGGCGTGATGAAGGTCCGGCAGTCCTACGGTCCGAAGATCAACGCCGCCAAGTCGGCCAAAAAGAAACAGCAAATGCAGCAGGAGGCCGTCAAGAATATGGCCGGCGCGGTTCGCCAGAGCGGCATCACGGTCGCGGAGTACAACCAGATAACCAACGCCTCCAAGACCGACACGGATCTGCAGAAGCGGATCATCACCAAGATCAAGTCCCACGCAAAAAGCCAAAGCCAGTAATCCGGCTGTCAGGATGCCTCCCGCAAGTGCCGGCGCCACGACGAACCCGGCGCTTGCGATGCGTCCTGCGATCGAGAGAAGAAAACCGGCATCGAGGCCGGGATGACGGCCGAACGCGCTCCTTCCGGTTGAGTTCTCCCGCGAACGGCGTAGATTCCCTTCCAAGAGATAGAATACGCAGCAAGGGAGTCGGCCATGACCTATATGGAAACCATCAAGGCGCTGAAACTCAGGGACGCCGACCTGTTCCGCCAGCAGAACTATATCGACGGCGCCTGGGAGGACGCGGACTCCGGCAAGACCATCGAGGTCAACAATCCGGCGACGGCGGAGATCCTCGGGACCGTGCCGAACGCGGGCGCGGCGGAGACCAAGCGGGCGATCAAGGCGGCCGACGCCGCGTTGCCCGAATGGCGCGCCAAGACGGCCGGCGAACGCTCCAATATCCTGCGCAAATGGTTCGAGCTGATCATGGCCAATCAGGACGATCTGGCCGTGCTGATGACCGCCGAGCAGGGCAAGCCGCTTGCAGAATCCAAGGGCGAGATCGCCTATGCCGCCTCTTTCGTCGAATGGTTCGCGGAAGAGGCCAAGCGGGTTTACGGCGACGTCATCCCCGGCCATCAGGCGGACAAGCGGATCGTCGTGCTGAAGCAGCCGATCGGGGTCGTCGCCTCGATCACGCCTTGGAACTTTCCGGCCGCGATGATCACCCGCAAGATCAGCCCTGCGCTCGCCGTGGGCTGCACCGTCGTCGCCAAGCCCGCGACCCAGACGCCCTTCTCCGCGCTCGCGCTCGCCGAACTGGCCGGGCGCGCAGGCATGCCGAAAGGCGTGTTCAACGTGGTGACAGGCTCGGCCCGAGAGATCGGCGGCGAGCTGACGGCGAACCCGACCGTGCGCAAGCTCACCTTCACCGGCTCCACGGACGTCGGCAAGCTGCTGATGTCCCAATGCGCCGGCACGGTGAAAAAGGTCTCGCTGGAGCTCGGCGGCAACGCCCCGTTTCTCGTTTTCGACGACGCGGATCTCGACGCCGCGGTTCAGGGCGCGATGGCATCCAAATTCCGCAACACCGGCCAGACCTGCGTCTGCGCCAACCGGATCTATGTGCAGGACGGTGTTTACGACGCCTTTGCCGAAAAGCTCTCCGCCGCCATGGCGAAGCTGCGGATCGGCGATGGCCTGAAAGGCGAAACCGATCAGGGCCCGCTGATCGACAAGGCGGCGCTGGACAAGGTCGAGGAGCATATTTCCGACGCACTGTCTCATGGCGCGCAGGTGGTCACCGGCGGCAAGCCGCATGATCTCGGCGGCACCTTCTTCCAGCCGACCCTGCTGCGCGACGTGACCGCCGAGATGAAGGTCTCGCAGGAGGAAACCTTCGGCCCGGTGGCGCCGCTGTTCCGCTTCAAGACCGAAAAAGAAGCCATCGAGCTGGCCAACGCCACGCCGTTCGGCCTCGCCTCTTACTTTTACGCGAAGGACATGAGCCGGGTCTGGCGTGTCGCCGAAGCGATCGAATCCGGCATCGTCGGAATCAATACAGGCCTGATCTCGACCGCCGTAGCGCCCTTCGGCGGCGTGAAGGAATCCGGGATCGGCCGCGAGGGCTCGAAATACGGCATCGACGATTTCGTGGAGATAAAATATCTCTGCATGGGCGTCTCCTGATCGGAGCGCGCCTTGACGCCGGCCGAGCTGCATGCCGACGCCATCGTCTGGGACAATCATGGCTGCCTGCCGCTCGAAGCCGATGATCGTTTCCTGCCGCAGCTTGAGCGTTACCGCAAAGCGGGCGTCACCTTCGTCAGCCTGAATGTCGGCGATGCCGACGTGCCCTGTGATCAGGTCATGGGCGTTCTTACTTTCTTCCGGAACTGGATCGCCGAACGGCCCGAGTACTACATCCTCGTGCGCCACGCCGATGACGTGCTGACGGCCAAGCGCGAGGGCAAGCTCGCGGTGGCCTTCGACATCGAGGGCATGGTCTCCGTACAGGACGATCTCTCCCGCATCTCGCACTTTTATGGCCTCGGCGTACGCTGGATGCTGATGGCCTATAACAAGAACAACAAGGCGGGTGGCGGCTGCCAGGACGACGACACGGGCCTCACGCCGCTCGGGCAGAATATCTGCGATGAAATGGACCGGGTCGGCATGGTGAAGTGCCTCAGCCATACCGGCTATCGCACGGCGCGGGATATCTTCGCCCGCACCACGGTTCCCGCCATCTTTTCTCATTCCAACCCGCGTGCGCTTCGCGACCATCCCCGCAACATCCCGGACGACCTCGTCACCGCCTGCGCCGCGACCGGCGGCGTCATCGGCATCAACGGCATCGGTATTTTTCTCGGCGACAACGACAACCGGACCGAGACCATGCTCAGGCATATCGACTATGTCGCTACGCTGGCCGGCCCGGAGCATGTCGGTATCGGGCTCGATTTCATGTTCGACATGGCGGGCTTCGATACATTGATGGCCGAGAAAGGCCATATGTGGCCGGCCGAATACGGCTATCGCCCCGGCATCAGGATCGTGCCGCCCGAGGCCCTGCCGGACTTGACGGAGGGACTGGTCCGGCTCGGCTATTCAGAGCCCGCCATCCGTGGCATCCTCGGAGAGAACTTTCTGAGGGTTGCGCGCCAGGTCTGGAAATAGGAGGGACCGGCGCGCGGGGGACAGTCCGACCAGGATTCGAACAAGGGGGATCACGATGCACCATGAAATACTGATGTCGGCGGCGGCTTTTGCGGTCGCTCTGCCGCTTCTCGCCGGCTGCACGATTCAAAACACGGACGCGCAGAACGATCAGTCCAAGCAGATCGCGGAACTGACCGCGCGCGTACAGCATCTCGAGGACATTCAGGCGATCGAGAAGCTTCAGGCGAAATACGTCCAATATCTTTATACGCAGCACTATGACGAGATCGTCGACGAATGCTTCGCGCAGCACGTGAAGGACGTCTCGGTCGAGTTTTCCGACAGCGGCGTCTACAAGGGTCTGGACCACATCCGGGCGCTCTATCACGCCTTCAACAAGACCAAGCAAATCCCCGGCTGGTTCATCATGCACATGACGGTCAATCCCTATATCGAGATCGCCAAGGACGGTAAGACCGCCCATTCGCATTGGCTCTCGCCCGGGATCACGGGCAGCAATTCGTCAGCCGGCTGGGTATTCGGCCCCTACTATGTCGATTACGTGAAGGAAAACGGCGAGTGGCGGATGCAGCACACCAATCTCGCCGCGCTGGTGCGCACCAGCTTCGACACGAGCTGGGCCAAGGCGACGGACAACGGAACCGTGCGCGGCGTCCTCGGCGTCGAGCCCGACGCGCCATCGACCATTTACAAGCCTTATCACGAGCGCAAGAAAGAGACGGATATCTTCAAGGACTTCCCGGACCTGCCGGCGCCTTATTGAGACGTTATCCGCATTTCGACACCCAACCTGGACGAACAACAGGAGTAGACGGATCGGCATGAGCTATAAAACCGCATTCATCGGACTGGGCGTCATGGGCTATCCCATGGCCGGATTCCTGGCGAGCCACGGCCATCACGTCGCGGTTTATAACCGCACGCGATCGAAGGCCGAGCAGTGGCTCAAGGACAACGATGAAGGTCCCGGCACGTCCCATCGTGTCGCGGGCACGCCCCATGAAGCGGCGGATGGTGCCTATTTCGTCTTCTCCTGCGTCGGCGCGGACAAGGATCTGCGCGAAATCGCCTATGGCGACGACGGGGTGATTTCCGGGCTCAAGCCGGGCGCTATCTGGGTCGATCACACCACAGCATCGGCCGCCGTCGCTCAGGAAATGGGGATGGCGACCGAAGAGGCGGGCGCGGAGTTCCTCGACGCCCCGATCTCGGGCGGCCAGAGCGGCGCGGAAAACGGCACGCTTACGGTCATGGCAGGCGGCAATCAGGCCGCGTTCGACAAGGCCGAGCCGGTGATTGCAAGCTACGCCAAGTCGATCAAGCTGATCGGCGCGCATGGGGCGGGGCAGATGACCAAGATGGTCAACCAGATCTGCATCGCCGGGATCGTCCAGGGTCTCTCGGAAGGGCTCAACTTCGCGATCGACGCGGGGCTGGATCCTCACAAGGTCGTCGAGGTGATTTCCAAGGGCGCGGCGCAGTCCTGGCAGATGGACAATCGCGCGGGCACAATGATCGAT
>Ga0102962_1001216_pt1 | contig 10491 bp, 11 predicted proteins | sample SalPonF2_C_D2_MG_FD_84519 | JGI IMG/M metagenome (GOLD analysis project Ga0102962, IMG submission 84519) | Salt pond soil microbial communities from South San Francisco under conditions of wetland restoration - Salt Pond MetaG SF2_C_D2_MG ... | reverse complement strand
CTGCCGGAGCTGGTCCGGGTGGAGGATGTCCGCGGCGATCTCCATGCCCATACCGACGAAACCGACGGGCGCTCCACCCTGGAGGAGATGGTGGCTGTGGCCCGGGAGCGCGGCTACGAGTACCTGGCTGTCACTGACCACAGTCAGAGCGTGACGGTGGCCCACGGCATGGATCAAAAACGCCTGGAGAAGCAGATCGCCGCGATCGACGAACTCAACGGCAAGCTGGAGGGGTTTCGCCTTTTGAAGGCGATCGAGCTGGATATTCTCGAAGACGGCTCCCTCGATCTGCCGGACGAGGTTCTGGAAAAGCTCGATCTGACCGTCTGCTCCATCCATTCCCGGTTCGGCCTCTCGGCGCAAAGGCAGACCGAACGTCTCATCCGGGCGATGGACAACCCCCAATTCAAGATTCTCGGGCATCCCTCCGGGCGGCTGATCAACGAACGCGATCCGTACGAGCTCGATTGGGAACGGCTGATGGAGGCCGCTCGCGAGCGCGGCTGCTTTTTCGAAATCAATGCCCATCCGGACCGGCTCGATCTGACGGACATCCATTGCAAGATGGCCAAGGACCTGGGCGTCAAGGTTTCGATCGGAACCGACGCGCATCTCACCACCCACCTCGAGTTCATGCGCTATGGCGTCGATCAGGCCCGCCGGGGATGGTTGACGAAGGCCGATGTGCTCAACACCCGCTCGGTTCGGGATCTGCTATCCCAGCTGAAACGCTGAAGGAGCGCCACTCTTCAACCATTTATGCCGGAAAAGAAAACAGAAAAGCCGGCCCGAGGGGAGGCTTTCCCGGGCCGGCTTTTCCGTCGTCATTGAGGTGGACAATGAAGGTGTGAAGAAGGTTTCTCCGGCCCGCCTGCCACAACAGGCCGTCGATGGTGAAGAGTCTATCTCGCAGGGGAGGCGACTGCCACGTGGATGCCCGTAAGAAAAAAGAGGCGGGTCATCGGTCGGAGGGTGTGCATTCGCACAGTTCGGGCTGCGGGGCACGCATGTGAGATCTACACCGGATCTGCAATGCAAGGGGGGAGGAAGGTCGCTTTTGTTCAAGGAGGCGAAGGAAAAGATTGATGTGACAGGAGCTTGAATAAAAAGACCCCGGCTGGAAATATCCAACCAGGGTAATAACAGGTGTTTTAGGAGGGGTTCCTAAAACGCACTATAAGATTAACCGCTATAAACGTTAGTTGCAAGTATTTTTTTTACTTTCAGGTGGGTTCCCTCTTATGAACCTGGTTGAACGACTCCGATTTGCAGTGAGGAAAGAGAGTATGTTAGGGTGGTCAAAATTTATCGATCTGTGGCGGCAACATGGTTTTCGGCATTCTCGCGGTTCCACTGGCCTTTCTCTGTCTTTATCTATCGATCCTGACGTGGCGTCAGCGACTGCTGCGTCACACCTTTGCCCTGGTTTTTATCGGACTCTTATTTCTGGGCTTTGCCATTGGCGTAGGAATTTTGTCCTATGCCGGCTATATTTGTTTTGAATCCCTGTAGCCGATGGGGCGAATATCGCTGGTATGCAAGAGTGGCGTATCTTTGAAAACTGTAAATCGACATGGCCGATCAGCGGGGCGTCTTCCCCCCCCGCTGGCCGGCCGCTCAGGGGAAACAGGTCGCCTTAAAGGGGGATTGCCATGCGTGTGGAAACGGATTTGAAATTAGGCTTCAAGGACGTACTGGTTCGACCCAAACGCTCCAATCTGAAAAGCCGCTCCCAGGTGGCGCTGGAGAGAACCTTCTCTTTTCTGCACAGCCGCAAGCAGTGGACCGGGGTGCCGGTCGTCGCCGCCAATATGGATTCCGTCGGCACCTTTGAGATCGCCAAGGTCCTGGGCTCCTACGGGCTGCTGACGGCCATCCACAAGCATTACTCCCTGGCCGAATGGCAGGCGTTCCTCGGCCGCCAGGACGAGGACATCTACTCGCGGATCATGGTGAGCACCGGCACCTCCGACGAGGATTTCGGTAACCTTAGCCGGATTCTGCAAGCCCATCCCCGCCTGGACTTCATCTGCATCGACGTTGCCAACGGGTACGCCGAGGCGTTTGTGGAATTCGTCCGCAGGGTTCGCGGCGCCTTCGCCGCAAAGACCATCGTCGCCGGCAATGTGGTCACCGGCGAAATGACCGAAGAGCTGCTTCTCTCCGGGGCCGATATCGTCAAAGTGGGGATCGGTCCCGGTTCGGTCTGCACCACCCGGCTCAAAACCGGCGTCGGCTACCCGCAGCTCTCGGCCGTGATCGAATGCGCCGACGCCGCCCACGGATTGGGAGGGCGGATCATCTCCGACGGCGGCTGCTGCTGCCCGGGCGACGTGGTCAAGGCCTTTGGCGGCGGAGCCGACTTCGTCATGCTGGGTGGAATGTTCGCCGGCCATGACGAGAGCGGCGGTCAGCTGCTTGAGCGCAACGGGCAACAGTTCAAGCTGTTTTACGGCATGAGTTCGGTTACGGCGATGGACAAACATGCCGGCGGAGTGGCCGAATACCGCTCCTCCGAGGGGAAGACGGTGGAGGTCCCCTACCGCGGACCGGTGGCCGAAACCGTCAAGGATGTCCTCGGCGGCCTGCGCTCGGCCTGCACCTATGTGGGCGCCGGGGCGCTGCGGGAACTGAGCAAGCGCACCACCTTTATCCGGGTGGTGGAACAGGAGAACCAGACCTTCTCCTGATGAGGAGGCGGCCGGGGCAGACAGGACCGACAACCGACCGGCCGCGGAAGGGGGATCGGCCGACGAGGAGGGGCGTGGCGTTTTCATTCAAGAGTTTGCGCGGCGGGGAGCAGGGCGCTCCCATGCTGGTGGTCATCTTCACCACCGTACTGACACTCAGCGCCATGTATGCCCCCCAGCCCCTGTTGCCGGTGATTGTGCGGGAGTTCGGCGTGAGCCGGGAGACGGCCGCGCTGCTGACGACGATCGCCTTTGTTCCGCTGAGCATCGCGCCGCTCTTCTACGGCTATATCCTCGAATCCCTCTCGCCTCGCCGGATGCTGCGAATCGCCATCCTGCTGCTGGCCCTCTCCGAGGTGGCCTTTTTTTTCGGCAGCTCCTTTTCGGCTCTGGTCGGCATCCGACTGTTTCAGGGGCTGCTCGTTCCCGCGATTCTGACCGCCCTGATGACCTATATTTCCCTGGTCACCCCGAGCGCGAATGTCCAGCGCGCCCTGGGGGTCTACATCTCCGCCACTATTCTGGGCGGATTTCTGGGGCGGGCCTGCTCGGGGCTGATCGCCACCTGGTTCGGCTGGCGTTACAGTTTCCTGATCCTGGCCGCGAGTCTGCTGGGGGATTTTTTTCTGCTGCGCCGCTTGACCGCCGACGCCCCCCTCAGTCTGGCGCGGCCGACGCCACGGACCCTCCTCACCGTCCTCGGCAGAAGGATCTATCTGAAGATCTACCTGGTGGTTTTCTGCCTATTTCTGGTGTTCGCGGCGGTCATGAACTTTCTCCCCTTCCGTCTCACGGAAATCAGCCGCGGGGCGAGCGAGTTCCGCATCGGCCTCATGTATACCGGCTATATCATGGGGATCGTCACGTCCCTCGGCGCGGTGCGGCTGGGGAGGCTGCTGGGAGGAGAGCTCCGGGCCATCGTTTTGGGGCTGGTGTTTTTCGGCCTGGCCCTTTTCGGCCTGAATCTCGATCGGGTGATGCTGCTTTTCCTGGTCATGTTCCTGTTCTGCGGGGCCATGTTCCTGGTGCACGCCACCGCCTCCGGTTTCGTCAACCGTCTGGCCCGGGACAATAAAGGGATTGTCAACGGCCTTTACGTCTCTTTCTATTATGCCGGAGGGACGGTCGGTTCCTATGCGCCCGGCTTTCTGTACCGGCATTTCGGTTGGTCGGGATTCATCCTGGCCCTCTCGGGAGTCATCGGCGCCAGTCTGTTGATCGCCGCGAGTTGTCTCAAGGACGCTCCCCGTCTCGCCTCCTGATCCCATGCTTCTTAAGGGGCGGGGACAAATTCATTCTTCGCTGGAGCCCCCCTTGACAGGCCCCGGCGGGTGAGGTATCTAAGACAAGGTTAAATATGATGACCCAGTTTCCGTTCAGAAACGGTTCTTTTCACTCGTGACGGCGCAGATCCGGGGGCTGTCTGTTCAGCGGCCCCCCTTTGCTGCTCTCGCCATGACGGAAATACCCCGCTCTTTCGATGCGGAATCTCCCCCTGCGGCCATCCGCAAACCGGATGGTCCAACTCTGTTTTTTCGAGAAAGGATCGAGAATGAAAAAACGCACGTTGGCGTTGGTCGGCACCCTGACGATCGTATTGATCGCGACCGGCTGCTTCGCCGCAGACAAAAACCCCGAAATGAAAACCCTCAAAGAGAAGGTCAGTTACGGCATCGGCCTGAGCATCGGCAAGGATTTCCAGCGGCAGAACATCGACGTTGACCTCGATATTCTGAAGCGCGGGATCCAGGATGGCCTGACAGGGGCCAAGCCGCTGTTGACCGATCAGCAGTTGAAAGAGACGATGCAGTCCTTTCAGAAGGAAATGAAAGCCAAGCATCAGCAGCGCGCCAAGGTCGAGGGGGAAAAGAATAAAAAAGAGGGCGAGGCCTTCCTGAAAGCAAATGCGAAAAAGGAAGGGGTCAAAACCCTGCCGAGCGGCCTGCAGTACAAGATTCTCAAGAAGGGTACCGGTCCGACCCCCAAGCCGACCGATACGGTGACGGTGAATTACCGCGGCACTTTGCTCGACGGAACCGTGTTCGACAGCACCTACAAGCGGGGCAAGCCCGCCACCTTTCGGGTCAACGGCGTTATCCCCGGTTGGACCGAAGCGCTGCAGCACATGAAGGAAGGGGCGAAGTGGCGGCTTTTCATTCCGTCGAACCTCGCCTATGGAGAGCGGGGCGCCGGTCCGGTGATCGGCCCCAATGCCGTGTTGATTTTCGACGTGGAACTGCTCAAGGTCACCACCCCCGAGCAGAAAAGTAACAGCGGCAAATAGTCAGCCGACCTCTCTGAGGTCGTCGAGCGCGGCCGCCTGCGTCAGGAAATCTCTGGCGCGGCGGCCTTTTTCTCTTCCGGCGGGACCTTCCCGAAAAAGGGGCGCCACAAACTGGGTCCCGAGGGAAAACCGCCTAAAAGAAAAGGATGGTTTCATGACGCAAGCGAAAAACGGCGATAAGGTAAAAGTCAGCTATACGGGCAAACTGGTCGACGGCAGTGAGTTCGATTCCTCCGAAGGCCGCGACCCTCTGGAATTCACCCTGGGGGAAAACGAGGTCATTCCGGGATTCGAGGAGGCCGTGGTGGGCATGAGCCCGGGCCAGTCCAAAACGGTGACCGTGGCTGCCGAGCAGGCCTATGGTCCCCGGCAGAAGGAACTGGTGGTCGAAGTGGAGCGCAAGGACGTGCCGGCGGATCTGGAACTGGAAGTGGGCCGTCAGCTGGAAGTGACCCAGGATGACGGTGATGTCTTCCTGGTGACCGTTTCCGACCTCACCGAGACGGCCGTCACCCTGGACGCCAACCATCCCCTCGCCGGCCAGGACCTGGTGTTCGAGATTAATCTGATGGAGGTCGCCTGAGCGGTTCTTCCCCTTTCGGGGAAAACCTGCCTGATGAAAATGGCCGGCACGGCAACGTGTCGGCCATTTTCGTCTCCTTCGGGGAATTCTGCTCCTGGTAGGGTATCCTTTTTGCATTTAAAATCCTTCCAGGTGGACCGACGAGCAACCGAAGGGTGTCAAAGGCACGGGGAGGGTCAGGTGTTGGGCAAAAAAATCCTGCTGGCGGAAGATCCCGAACTCATCTCGGCGATGGAAAATTCCTTTCTCCGCAGGGGGGGCTTTTCCTTCCTGACGGCTGCAGACGGCGAGCAGGCCTTCGCCATGATCGAAGAGGAAGACCCTGCCCTGGTGCTGCTTGGCCTCGATATGGCCGGCATGGAGGGGGATCGCTGCTGCCGGCGGGTGAAAGAGGATCCTTTTCTGCGGCAGACACCGGTCGTGCTTCTCTCGTCCCCCGACCGACAGGAGGAGCTGGCCCGTTGCCGGGACGCCGGCTGCGACCGGGTCGTTTTTAAGCCGATCGACCCGAATCACCTGATCACCACGGCGAGTCTGCTGCTGAATATTGTCGATCGGGCGGCGCCCAGAATTGTCACCCGCATCCCCGTCCAGTCCGGGCCCCTGCGGTCGAAGAGCCGCTCCGGCCAGATCCTGAACCTGAATGCGGGAGGTCTTTTCCTCGCCGTCGACCACTTCTTCCCGGTCGACACCCTGCTGGATCTCACATTTTCGCTGCCCGGCTGTCGCTTCCCGCTGCACGGCCAGGGGCGGGTGGCCTGGGTCAATCACCCCGAATGGATCAAGGCGCCCGAGCTGCCGCCCGGCATGGGGGTGGAGTTTTTTGAGCTGGATTCGGAAACGTCGGAGGTTGTACGAAATTTTGTCGAAGAGCAGGGTGGAGGAAATTCTTGATTTCTGGTTCGGTGAGCTCTCCCCGGACGGTCCGGTATCAGCCGCGCGCCGCCGGTTGTGGTTTGGCGGCGACGAGGAGACCGACCGGCTGATCGGAGAGCGTTTCGGTCGCGACCTGGAGGCGGCTCGAAGGGGTGATTACGACGGCTGGCGAGACAGCCCTCAGGGCGCTCTTGCTCTGATCGTGGTGCTCGATCAGTTCCCGCGCAATATCTATCGGGGCTCGGCGCAGGCCTATGCCAGCGATGCCAAAGCCCTGAATCTGTCCCTGGAAGGCATGGCGCAGGGGCAGGACCGTTTTCTGGCCGTGGCTGAAAAGGCCTTTTTCTACCTGCCTCTCGAGCACGCCGAAGAGAGCGCCATGCAGCGGCTCTCGGTCGCGGCCTTCACCCGTCTCTGGCGGGAGGCCCCGGTGGGGGGGAAGAAAATGGCGGAGGGATTTCTCGATTTCGCCATCCGGCATCGGGAGATTATCGAACGCTTCGGGCGGTTTCCCCACCGCAACGCCGTCCTCGGGCGCCCCTCAACCGCCGAAGAAGAAGCCTTTCTCCGCGAGCCGGGTTCTTCCTTTTAATGCCATCAGCCCCGGCGCCTGCGGAAATCGCCGCTTGGAATCCTGTCGCCGGCCTCTGCCGGTCCGTTCCAGAAGTAAATCCAGGCCATCCGCCGCCGGCCTGAAGCCACGGTGACAGGGCAACTCCGGCGCAGATAGAGGCTGCCGGCCTCCTCCCGCGGATGGTAATCCTCCAGGCGGTCGAGCCCGCTCAGGGTAGCGTCATAGGTCGCCGGGGTCAGCTCCATCAGGTCCCCTGCCACGCGCCCGTCGCCGGGCAGGACATAGGGATAGCCGCCGTCCCGGACGAAAAAGAGCCGCCCCTCGGCGAAGGCGGGCGTCTCGCGGCGGGTTTTGCCCTGCAGAAAACGGGGATAATTCTTTTCCCCGGGGCGCAGGGTGCCGTAAACGAAAACCGGCAGACGATCCTCGTTCATCACGCACTCCTCGGAAGAGGGGCCGTTCACCGAAGGTCTTTCTTCCACTGCCATCCTCCCGTTCGTTCCCGCTGTTATCCAGGACGTTCTCTCATTGCATGGGCCTTCCAAGCTCCTTCGGAGGGAGAAAAATCAGCTGTCACCACGACTATCCTACCATGATAACGACAGTGCTTCCGCCGCAGACCGAAAAGAAAAAGGCCCCGGCAAAAAGCGGGGCCTTTGGGGGGTACCGATGTCGAGGGGATTATTTCTTGTGACACCCCTTACAGTTGGTCGGTCCCTTGTTTTCTTTCTGATGGCATCCCTTGCAGGTCTTGTGGAAGGCATCCTTGGCTGAGGGGACTCCTTCTTTCACTCCGTGGCATTTGCTGCAGTTCCCGGCGGCGACGCCCATGTGGTGGCAGGTTTTGCAGTCTTTCACGATCTTCTGATGCATGGCATGGGGGAAGGTGACGTCGCCCATCATTTTGGCGGGCAGCTTAACCACTTTCGGCCCGGCGGCCAGACCCATTCCCGAAAAACCGACCACAAACGCAGCAACCATTAACACCACAACCAATTTTCTCATCATGTCTTGCCTCCTGAAAAAGAGAAATTAAAAACAAGACAATGATAGAAAAATAATCTAGAAAGTCAATTGGAAATTTTTTTCGAGGGTTTGATGGGCTCCTTTTCAAAGGGGCGAAAGCGCGTCGCCGATGGGGCTTCAAGGCCGCGGTGGCGGTTGAAAAGGGGCACAGATCCGGTCTCATGGAAGATGGCAGCAGACCCCGTCCCGTTTGCAGGCCGGCGGAATCCGGAGGAATTCCGTGACGCTTCGATCGGCAACCCTTTGATATTAAGGGGCTCTGCCTGTATACTTTTGCTCAGCCATCTCATGAGTCTTTGCGAAAGCATCATCCTCGGGGCGACGGAGTAGGAGCAGGTCCGGCAATCCCCGCCCACGTGAAATTTTTTTTCGGTACCGATACCCGTTTCGATTGAGGGAGAATCTGTTTATGCGCGATCCGCACAAGAAATTTTCCAAAGCCCTGGTTTGGGGAGTGGCCCTGGCGTTGGGAGCGATACTGTTTTTCTCCCTGAAATCTCAGTGCCACACCACCTTCGTACCCTCCAGGGAAATTCCCGCCGGAGCGAAAGTGGATTTCTCTCTGATGGCCGAGGCCTGGAACACGATCCATCAGGTCTATGTCGATCGGTCGGCGGTGAAGCCGTCCGCGCTGACGTACGGCGCCATCAGCGGAATGGTCGACGCGCTGGGAGACACCGGCCACAGCACCTTCCTGACTCCGCAGATGGTTCAGGAAGAAAAGGAGTTCACTAAGGGGCAGTACAAGGGGATCGGCGCCGAGGTGAAAATGAAGGATGGACACGTGGTCATCGTGGCGCCTCTCGACGGCTCTCCGGCTCAGAAGGCGGGATTGCGGCCCGGTGAAATCATCCTGAAGGTCGACGGTCGCGACACGACCGGGCTCTCCCTGATCCAGGTGGTAAAACGGATTTCCGGCCCGCCCGGCACGCAGGTTACCCTGACCATGCTGAACCCGGAGAGCAATCGCACCCGGGAGGTCACCCTGACAAGGGCTTCGATCGTCGTCAAAAATGTCAAATGGTATCACCTCCCCGGCACCGAGTTCGCCCAGGTGCGCATTGCGGGCTTCAGCGAGGGGGTGACGAAGGACTTGCGGACCGCTCTCACCAAGATCAAGCAGCACCACCTGAAAGGCGTGATCCTCGATCTGCGCGACGATCCGGGAGGCCTTCTGGATGAGGCGATCGGCACCGCCAGCCAGTTCCTCAAGGGGGGTAACGTTCTGCTGGAAAAAAACGCCAAGGGAAAGATCACCAAGTTTCCGATCAAGCCCGACGGGGTGGCCCCCGACATTCCTTTGGTGGTGCTGGTGAACGGCGGTACGGCCAGTGCTGCCGAGATCGTGGCCGGAGCCCTGAAGGACGCCGACAGGGCGTTGCTGGTGGGCGAAAAAACCTTCGGTACCGGGACCGTGCTACAGGAATTTCCCCTCTCCGACGGCTCGGCACTGCTGCTGGCCGTGCAGGAATGGCTGACCCCCAAGGGGCATACCATCTGGCATCAGGGGATCGTTCCCGACCGATCCGTCCCGCTGGCCGAAGGAGTGACGCCCCTTTTCCCGCTGGAAGAGAAGGGGATGGGGCCGGCCCAGCTGCAGGCCAGCAAGGATCGTCAACTGTTGACGGCGGTAGAGCTGCTCACGGGGAAGTAGTTTCCGGGAGCGGCCCCAAAAAAGGCGAACCGGATTTGGACAACCACGCCAAATCCGTTCGCCTTTTTACCTGCTTTGCCGGGGCGGGACCCGCCCTCACGGCTGGACGCGCCGAAGGTGCCGGCGAAAGAGGGCAGAGGGAATCAGAAATTTTCCTGCGAGGGCCGAATCGCCTCTCCGCACATGCCGCAGAATTTATACGGCTCGCTGGCAAAAGGTTTTTTGCAGTGGGGGCAGTTCGCAGTCAGCTCGGTGCCACATTTTTCGCAGTACTTGTAGTCTTGCATGGGCGTTGCATAATCGCACTTCTCACAAAATTTAAAGTTCGCCATTTGGACCTCCTTTGTGGGGGTTAACAAAAAACGGTATGCCGTCCGATTGTCGTCGCTACGACCATCCGCTTTTTCCAATTAGAAACCTAACACATCTTTCCCTGGATGCAATTGCCGGGGAATTCACTTGCGAAGCCATCAAGCGTCATTTGGTCTTTTTCCCATTGCCCCGGTCCCGCAGATGCCTTATATTTTATAAACTGAATTGGCGATTATCTTTCGGACGGAGAAGATGACCTCGGCGAACATGCAAGCCCTGATACCGATTTCCACCGCGCAGACGCATGCCACGGCGCACCAGCGCAAGCAGGCGGTGGTGCGCCGCACCTACGGGGTCGGCGGGCAGGGCGCGGATAAAAGCTCCTTCAGCGACGAGGCCGTGCGACGCCAGGCGTCCATGGCGCCGAAGGAAGCGGAAAAGGCCGCTGCCGATCTGGCCGATAATCCCCATTCCCGCCAGCAGGTCCGTCTG
>Ga0102962_1001215_pt1 | contig 10495 bp, 9 predicted proteins | sample SalPonF2_C_D2_MG_FD_84519 | JGI IMG/M metagenome (GOLD analysis project Ga0102962, IMG submission 84519) | Salt pond soil microbial communities from South San Francisco under conditions of wetland restoration - Salt Pond MetaG SF2_C_D2_MG ... | reverse complement strand
TCATCGGTGGAACCGTGATTGGTGGATTTCTTGCCAATGATGTTTTTAACGGAGACGGTGATATAATAGATATCTCCCATAATACAGTTTCCACGTTACAATCGATGGGTATTCATAGCTTCAATGGTTTGCTGCCTGGGCAAATCTTCAGTTGGAGCAGTTTATCACATCCAGCCGTTGTTCTCATTCTCGTTGGAGGCGGATTTTTAATTGGTTTTGGTTCCCGTTATGCAGGCGGCTGTACATCGGGGCATGCTATTAGTGGTTTAGCTGATTTACAGATAGGATCGTTAATCGCTGTTATCGGTTTCTTTATAGGTGGATTGATAATGACCTATTTTATACTGCCTTTTTTACTACCAACACTCCATTGATTTGATGAGAATGAATATATGAAAGGTAATCTTAAATACTTATTTGCCGGAATAGCCTTTGGATTTATACTTATTAAATCGGAAGTGGTATCCTGGTTCCGTATTCAGGAAATGTTCCGGTTTCAGTCCATTTTTATGTATGGCATCATCGGTCTCGCCGTAATCATCGGATTTCTGTCCATTCAAATTATTAAGCGTTTAAAGCTTAAGGATATAGAAGGTACACCCATAACAATACCGCCAAAAGATAACAGCCAATACACACGGTACATAATAGGTGGAATTATTTTTGGATTGGGTTGGGCTATGCTGGGTGCATGTCCCGGACCGTTATTCGCACTCTTAGGAGCCGGTTATACGGTGATGATCATTCCTATCATAAGTGCTGTTTTCGGAACATGGATGTATGGTAAAATGCGTTCCAGGTTACCCCATTGACGGTATAGGTAGGAAAGAACTATTTAATTGGAGTGACTGAAGTATCACCAAAAATCTATTATAAAGACCTCTTTGGTAAATATACTCTTGCCAACAGGTAAATCCCTCGATAAATTATCTCAATTAGTAGCTAATACACTTCGATTGATCAATATTTGGCAAATAGAGTGAAACCAGCTTCTATTATTAACGTAACCGAAGTTTATCTAACAGGAACATACTGACCGGTATATAATAGATTTCAAAAACATAATCTATGAATAGAAATAGCATATTTATTTACTTTATAAGTTTACTTGTTGTAATGATTATTACGAAAAAAGGTTATGGCCAAAATTATACAACATCACATCAATCATATTCTATTTTTAAACCTCAACTTGTTGGACCAGGCACTGTATCTACGGGCGAAAATGAAATGGGTTTTACTATATCGCCGGACGGTAGAACGGCCTTATGGTGCATAGGTGGTGCTAAATGGTTTAATACTATTGTGTTGTCACACAAATTAAATGGGCATTGGACAAAACCCATAGTAGCTTCTTTTTCCGGACAATATTCAGATGCGGATCCTTTATTTTCACCAGATGGCAAATCTGTTTATTTCATGTCAAAACGCCCAATATCAGGGAATATGCCCAAAAATGACTGGGATTTATGGGTTGTTAAAAGGATAAATGGCCAATTCGGTAAACCACATAACCTTGGTAAAAATATTAATACCAATCATAATGAAAGTCACGCTTCCATAACAAAATCAGGAATACTTTATTTCAGTTCAGACAGACCTGCTGGAAAAGGTGGATCAGATATATATTTATCTGTCATGGAAAATGGTAAATTAACGAAAGCAATGCCAATTAAAGGTCCTATAAATTCAAAATATACAGAAGCAGATCCAGGTATATCACCGAATGGCAAGTACCTTGTATTCATGGGTTTTGGATATAAAAACGGGTACGGAAGAAGCGATCTTTATATAAGTGTGAAAAAAAATGGCATGTGGACAAAACCTCAAAATCTTGGTAGGGCTATTAACTCATCCGATTCTGATTTTTCACCTTATTTTTCAAGCGACAATCGTTGGTTTTACTTTACGAGTATGAAAAATTATAGTGATAAGCCACAAGTAAATAAACAGCAAATAACGTACCCGGAATTGAAACATAGATTGGATAATCCAGGCAATGGATATGGTGATGTATACAAAGTGTCGACTGCTTTTTTACTGGATCAATTTTAAATAAGGTACGTATTGAAGCAATTTATGATCATCCTCATTTGCTAAAAACTGCCTGAATAACACGAATCCGGTCTTCTTCAAGATTACGTATGACATTCTCCATTTTAACCGGTGTCTGTTCACCCATTAAGAGATGTATACCGGGGGTGTCAGGGATCTGTTGTTTTTTCTTTTTAAACCTTCTGCGTTGTCGCATAAACCATTCAAGCGATGAATCGGATACATCCAGCCATTTATATTCTTTGAAACCCAGTTTTCTTATTAATTGACGAAACTCATAAGTTGTTAGCATATAACTTATTGTAGAATCATCGGCCCAGGGGACAGGGTAATAAGGTTTACTCTGATCGCCGGAACAAACCTCAAACAAGGCTAATTTACCTCCATTCCGTAAAACACGGCGTATTTCACTGAACAGTAAACGTTTATCCGGGATATTCATGGAAATGTGTTGCATCCATATCATATCAAATGTTGCATTCTCGAAAGGTAAATCCAGGGCATCCCCGTGGATAAATGATACTCTATCCTGTAATCCTGTTATTTCAGTAAGTGTCTCGGCCACATCACAATATTCCTCGATGATATCAAGTCCAATCACTTTGCAATCATATTTTTTTGCCAAAGTACGTGCCGGTCCGCCAATACCGCAGCCTACATCTAAAATTCTCATATCCTTTTCCACACCGGCTAACTCTGCAAGTTCCAATGTGCCGCGACGCCCTTTGATATGGAATTCATCTAAAGCCTTTAATTCATCCGGATTAAGATTGTCAATATTTATCTGATGATTCTGCAAACTGGTAAGTATTTTCTGAACTAAATTTTCTTGATGATATTGCCTTTCTAATTGTTTTTTATATTCAGACATAGTTTCCTTTTTGAGATTGGATAGTATAACTCTCTTAATAGTAATGATGATGAAATCGTTTCCATGTTTATATAATATAAAATATGTAATATTTATGTAATAATATGCTGAGTACAGGGAACCTATACTATACAATAACTTAACTAACGTGAGATTTGTTTAAGAAGATGATTATGATACTTTAAAAACACATCTGTAATTTGTGTAAAACAATCTTTCTGTAATCTGTTTAATGTATCATTCCGTTGGTTTTGTTTAGAAAGAATGCAAGACATCGTTAATGGCCCATATAATCATGGTTTGTACCCATAGCACTACTCATCGTGTTTCCCCGTCAAGCAGGAATGACTATGCTAAGAGCTTGAAGTAAAGGTTTATAAACGTACCAAAGATATTCTGCACCAACACCGTTATTGAATGTCCTGCTTCCGAAAAAGCATAGGAGCACCGCCGACCCTGATCAGGCATCCGGAAAGGATTTAAAGTTACTTACAACAAGGGGATATAGTTATTATTGTTTAAGGTTCGAAGCGATAAAATTATTATCCAAACCTCACGGTAATTACTTTTTAATTTGGCTAAGAAAAATTTAAAAGCGGATAGATATTATTCTAACCAATGAATTGGATCATTTATCGTTAAAATAGTCAGTGTTAACCGATTTCAATATGTCAGGAATCTAATTTATCTGCCGTACCTTTAAGAATACTAAGCGCTAAATCAACCTGCTGTAAATGGGTTCTGAAGCTCACAACCGCAAGACGTATATAAAAAGTGCCATTTATTTTTGTAGATGAGAAAAATACACGCCCGTCTTTTTGTATTTCCTGAACGAGTCTTTCATTAAAAATATCGGGATCACCTTTTTGTGGTACATAGCGAAAGATCATAATGGATAACTCCGGATAAGGACCGGTTTCAAAACCGTCGATCTCACTTATTTTATTATAAAAATAACGTGTGAGTAATATCTTTTCATCAAGAGCAGCTTTAAAGGGTCCGACACCAAATAGTTTTAAGGGCAGCCACATACGCAAACCCCTGAAGTGTTTTGATAATTCCGGGGATAGGTCGGCAGGAGATATTTCGCTTCCTGTAACGTCGGCATCCTGCATATAATTTGCCGTATAATGTAAGGATTTAAACAATGTATTTTTATCTTTGACTAATACAGCACCGGTTCCATAAGGTAGGAATAGACCTTTATGAGGATCCACTATAATAGAATCAGCTTTACCTAATCCTTTTATCACTTTTTTCCCCTCTTCGCTAAGAATAAAAAAGCCACCATATGCCGCATCAATATGGAACCACAAGTTATGTCTTTGTGAGATATCACCTATTTTATCGATGGGATCAACAGCCCCAGTATCTGTAGTACCACAAGAGGCCACCACAAGAAAAGGAAGTGAATTATTATTTTTGTCCTCTGAAATCATAACATCCAGGGCTTCCGGGATCATTCGAAAATTATCATCCATAGGAACATAACGAACGGTGGCATCCTTCATTCCTGCTATATTTATCGCTTTATCAATACAATGATGAACATGTTTAGTGGTATAAATAACAGCTCTCTCATAATCATTGGCACATAATCCTGCATTGTCACGGGCAGCAACCAATGCCGTAAGATTAGCGATTGATCCTCCGGATGTGAGGTTTCCGCCGGCTTTTTCAGAATGGAATCCCGCCAATTCACACATCCATTGTATCAGCATATTTTCCATGCGAACAGACCCGGGTGATGCAAAAAAAATACCTGCATATCGATTGGTTACATCGGCTATGAAATCACCTAATGCAGACGGAAAAATTCCACCACCAGGTATATAACCGAAATGACAGCCGGATGCCGGATTCAATCCTGTTTTTATAACAGTATTGTCAAAAATATGTAATAAGCTATCTAACGGCACCGGATCATCAGAGATCGGGTAATCATTGATACCATAAACACTTTCATTCGGTGTGTTATATGCTTTTAAAATATCGAGTTTATTCAGGAAATGTTGACTATAGTCAATTACTTGATGGATATAATCTTCCCGTTTAATTGAACCAGGTTCAAGTTTCCGGGCTTCGGCTTCCAGTGATGCAAGTTTATCTTTCATTATGGGATTAGCTTAATTGTAAGCCTTATTATCTTTTTGAAATGAATAGTAGCAACTGTACGGAGTGAACTCAAATACTTTTTAATTATACCTTCAATCAACCTCTGCTAATATCGGTTCATTTTCTTCTATTATGTCAACCTGACGGTGCCGCTGTGTTTTGATCAAATTAATTTTGGTCGTTAATAAAAAACTAACCATGCTGGCCGTAATTAACATGGGCAACATTGAAATACCTGATAAAGCCAGTAATATTAGACTGGTACTGACCGGTGTTTTCGTTACAGCAACATTAACAGCTGCCATCATACATAAAATGGCTATAGCAACAGGAACGTAATAATGAGTACCCAGGCTGATACTTAAGCCAAGAACACCTCCAATAAAGAACATAGGGAAAATGAATCCACCTCTGAAACCAGAATGTAGAGTAAAACCGACAGCCGTCATTTTTATAATAGCCAGAAGCACGAGAATACCTACGCCTATCAGAAATCCGTAATGTTGTGAAATGATGTTTCTACTGTGAACGATTGTATTGAGCTGCAACTCTCCCCAGAAAAGTGACGTTATTGGAAAGTTCTTTGGTAGTATTTTCTGTAAGAGGCCAATACCCAGGCCACCCGTCATGGCTAATAACATGTAATGTTTTCCAAAAAGCTTCGAGCCATTTTCAATCGTACGGAATATAAAAACGAATAATGTTGCGGCTATGGCACCAAAAACTCCAATGAGAGCACTCCATATCAAATTCTGCATGCTGAAAACCGGTAAGTGCATAAATTTGATCAATCTCCCGTGGTAGCCAAGTATCAACCGGCACATGGCAAAGCTTACGGCAGAAGATACGATAGCCGGTAATATAGCTTCGTAATACTCAAGGCCTCTCTGATGAGGTATCTCGAGTGCGAACAGGGCACCGCCAACCGGTGATCCGAAAAGCGCGCTCAATGCGGCACCCATACCACAAAAAGTGAATGTCCTGACCTGATTACTACTGAGTTTTAATTTGTCACCAAGGCTACTGGCAAAACTACCCACAATCTGAACAAGCGGAGCTTCAGGACCCGCACTACCCCCAAATGCAATCGACATGAGTGACGTAGCAGTCATAGCCGGGGTTTGCCGAATATCGATACGTCCTTTTTCCATATTTATATTATTGACAACAGCAGATATTTCTCCGCATTTACCAAAAATTTTGATTGTTATACCAACGATAAATCCACCGATTAACGTGATAATCCAAACAGGATTAATATTTTGCAGATAGGTTGGTAATAAGGCATATATGGCGTGCTTGCCTGAATGCCATACCGCGTGTACCAGGCCGTTCATTATATATAAGTATGCAGAGACTACAATCCCACCCAACAGGCCAATAACAATTGACCATATTATTGTCTGTTTAAAATGAAATCTTCTGAAATTGTTACTATTTAATTCAGTAAAAAGCCATCCACGTATTTTTTTCAGCATTGAGATAATTTATTGACTTTCTTGTACCGCTATTTATCTTGATTAAGATATATCGTATTACGACATATCTCAATTTAAATTTGAGATAATTATTTACTTCAGTTTAAACCGAATTATGATACGTAATGAAGCAATGATTACAGATAGAGAATATGAAATTCTATCGGATTTTCGATTTATAATTCGAAGATTTCTCTCCTTTAGTAATAAAAAGGCCAGATCTGTTGGTTTAACACCCAGGCAACATCAATGTTTGTTGACAATTAAAGGCTCCGGTAAACAAGGGGGGCTTGTAGTCGGACAGTTAGCTGAGCAATTACAAATACATCACAATAGTGCTGTTGGATTGATTAACCGTTTAACGGAACAACAGTTAGTACGCCGTTTTCATGCATCTGATGACAAACGAAAGGTACATGTCATATTAACAAAAAAAGGTGAAAACATATTAAAATTACTGACTGCTACACACAAAGAAGAGCTCAAGAGAATAGGCCCCGAAATGAGTAAATTACTGAATCAACTCACTGATGATTTCAACTCTTAATCAAAATAGCGTTTTTTGTAGAGTAACTCACGTCCGATATATCATTTAATCTCCCACAAATATCTGCGTTCTGATCTTTCATAAACAGGTTTAGTCATATGGTAACATTCAGTACGTAACATTTCTCATCTAAGTTAAATAGCGGAGGTTAAGATGTTATATGTAGTAACCTATAAAATCAGACCAAATGTAGATATCAAGAAATTGATGATGCGGAGGGCTGAGTGGAAAGTCCCGACTGATGTGACACTTAAGGCTGAATATTGGATTCCTGGTGGTGATAACGCAGTTATTGCCATTATGGAAGCTCAAAATATTGAACCAATACTTGGAATCGTAGCAGAATGGAATGATAGTTTGGAAGCTCATGTATATCCTGCAATGACTGTAGAGCAAGGATTGAAATTTACCGAGAAAATGGCTGCAACTGCTCATCATTAAGTAAATATCGATTGGAGATGGTGGTTTCTAATTAACCACCATCTCCAAAATATAAACTATTATTCAGATTGAGATTACAAAAAATCGAAATTGGACCAATAAATTAATATTCACCGAAAGAGCACATAATTTCTGATACCATTGCTTATTGGATTGTTTTAACACGTCAAAATCAGGGGCAACAATTTCGTAAAATGATAGTACGAGCAATTATTTTGTAAATCGGCTATTCATCAAGGAGATATAAGATGTTGGTATTTATTTACGGCATTATACTACTATTTAATTCTGTAATGTTCTTTCAATCGCCGGCAGATACCATTCTGAATGATAATAGGTTTGGAGTGAATGATGCGATTAATATTGCTTTAAGTAATAATCCGGATATCAATCAATTAGAGAACCGGATTACAGCTGAATCAAAGTTACGATGGACTGCCATAGGTTTGAGTTCGCCTGATATTTTCTATTTCAGGGAAGGTATTCCGGAGGATAATGCTACTGCTAACCAACCTGACTTTATTGAGCAACGATATGGTATTACACAATCGATACAATTCCCGCTGACCAGCTTTCATCAATACAAAAAAATTGACTACCGATTTAAATCACTTAAAAAAGAATTGGAAGCAGGAAGGTTACAGCTAAAAGAAAAAGTTAAGAAGAATTATACGAATATTGCTTTATCTATTAAGCTATACCAGTTATCGATTGTCCAGGTTAACCTTGCTCAAAAAGTCAGAGATGCTGTTTTAACACGTTATGAAGTAGGTGAGACCGGACAGATTGATTTGTTGAAAGCGGAAATACAATTAGCCGAAGCCAATAACGATTTGGATGATGCTAATCGCCAATTACATGATTCACGATATAATCTGTTTTTTCTTATCGGTCTTGATCCGAGTAAGCAAACCTATGACATCGAATTCACGGACACGTTACGCTATTTCGAATACGACCTTAATCAACAGGATATTCTCAAGACTATTGAACAACAACCCGAATTGGTGAGCCTGGATGAGCAATTAAAATCGACTAAGGAGGCCATCAAAGAATCACGAAGTTCATATCTGCCGGATATAGGTGTTTCCTACTACAAACAGGATTATAGTAATGGATATGATTTTCACGGCTTCCAGTTTAATCTGAAAATACCATTTTGGTTTATGTTTAATCAAAATGTAGCTGTACAGGTGGCCAGGTCGAGACGAAATGAAATTAGTTGGATGCGTACCGCGATTCTGCTCAATCTTAAAAAGAACATCGAAACGACCTGGCATAGCTATTCAAACAGTCTTCAAACAATAAAGAGATATCACGAACAAATCCGGAGTCAATCGGAAAATATGCTTCAATTGACACTGGAAGGATACCGGGAGGGAGAGTTGGATTTATTGACATTATTGGATACGCAAAGAACCTATTTGACGAGTCAAAAGAGATATTACGAGGCTTTACATAATTATTATATGAGGCTCATTGAAATTGAGAAATACCTTCAAAAGGATATTGTATATCATGAATAAACGATTAATAATAAAACGAAACAGACTGAACTGTGTACCTGCGCTCATCATCATATTGGTGTATATGTTGGGATATGGGTGCGGAAAGAAACAACAGCAACAGACCAATGTGGAAGCACCACCGCCACCATCAATAGCGACAACAGCAACAGCACAGGATACTGTGATAGTGAAATTAACGGAACGTCAGGCCTCTGAGTTGTCCATACGAACATATGAAGTACAAGAGCGAAAGTTTCGTTATACGGTATCGGCACCAGGGGTTGTTCAAGGTGCACCCGGACATATATCCATCGTGAGTGCGCCGGTTAACGGTCGTGTTGTCAAAATTTACGCCCACGAAGGTGAAAGTGTAAAACAGGGTGATATATTACTTGAGTTGGAGAGTCTGGAATTTGCAAATCTTGGCGCAGCTTACCTTCAAGCCTACGCAGAATCACGTTTCCAGGAACAACAGATGAAAAGGATCAAGCTTCTGGTTGAGAAAAAGATAAGTCCGCAAAGGACACTGGAGAAAACGGAAATGGATTATGCAAGGGCTGTTGCTATTGAGCGCTCGGCACTGGCGCGTTTGAAGGCATTGGGAGTTCCCCAGAATCAGATTGACAATTGGCGTACTGGTACTGAATCCAAGCCTGTACTCAAGGTAATAGCTCCAATTGATGGTACAATCGATGAACATCTCATTGACCTGGGACAATCAGTGAATGCTTATGAAAAAATGCTCAGCATCATAAATACCCAAAAAGTGTTAATCAGAGGTTTTGTTCCTCCGGAAGATGCCACTTATCTGAAACCCGGCGATTCATTGATTGTGTATCCTAAACTTAACCGGGATATAAATATCAGGGCTGCAATAACTACCATTAACCCTGCTTTGGACGAAAAAAATAAATCTATTGTAGTGAATATTATTGCTCAGACCTTCAATAATTGGCCGATTGCCGGACAAAATGTGCAGCTTGATATATCAACGGAATATCCTATGGAACTTATAGTCATTCCGTTAAGTGCTGTTGAGTATGAAGAAAAAAAACCAGCTGTTTTTGTACAACTTGATCCAAACCGGTATGAAAGACGGTTAATTCACATTAGGAAAGTAACTTCAAATGAAGCGGTCGTCGACAGTGGACTCGCAGCCAATGAGAAGTTAGCAATAAATCAGGTGTTTTCACTCAAAGCGTTGAGCCGGTTAAGTGAATATGCCGATTAATTTGGGAATAATATATGATACTCAGTCGAATTATTGATTTTAGCCTGCGTCAAAAATTCGTTGCTCTCGCCCTGATTTTACTCATGGCGGGTGCCGGTTTTGATGCTCTTCGAAATATCCCGATCAATTCCCTGCCGGATGTAACGCCGGTTCAAGTTCTTGTTATAACCAAATCCGGACGGTATTCGCCATTCGATGTCGAAAAACTGGTCAGTTTTCCAATCGAACAATCCATGAATGGATTACCGG
>Ga0102962_1001214_pt1 | contig 10497 bp, 13 predicted proteins | sample SalPonF2_C_D2_MG_FD_84519 | JGI IMG/M metagenome (GOLD analysis project Ga0102962, IMG submission 84519) | Salt pond soil microbial communities from South San Francisco under conditions of wetland restoration - Salt Pond MetaG SF2_C_D2_MG ... | reverse complement strand
TAATATTAAATTCCCCGGTTTTGAAGTAAGTCAAAAAGGAGCAACGAGTTCTAAGACTGTCAGTTCCACTGTTTATGACAGTTTAGGCCGTGCCCATACATTATTGGTCAAATTCACCCAGAAAGATAACGGAGACTGGGATTATACGGCCAATTTTTTGGATGGTGAGAAAATTACAAAGGGAAGTACCGGAACTATGAAATTTGATCAGTCCGGTAATCTTTCGAGTGGCAGTAATACTGAGATAAGCTTTGATCCTGGTAATGGTGCAAGTTCAACTACTTTTCAGTTGAATTTTGGAGATACGAAAAACGGAAGTAAAATCACACAATTTGCCGGATTCGATTCTACTAAGGTTACTTCTCAGGATGGCTTCACCCAGGGTAAAATGGTGGATGTCAAAATTGATAGTGATGGCTATGTCACCGGAGTATACGACAATGGTCAAAATATTACCTTAGCTCAGATAGCGCTGGCCAAAGTTCAGAATAATGATGGTCTGGAATCTCTGGGCAATGGATTGTACAGAGCCACCAATGCATCTGGCAATATGAGTTTTGATACAGCTAATAATATGAGTGATACCAATGTTCGTTCCGGATCTTTGGAGGGTTCGAATGTTGATCTTGCCCGACAATTTACAGACATGATAACCTCTCAACGAGCGTATCAATCGAATGCGAGAGTTATCACAACTGCTGACCAATTACTCAATGAAGCTGTTAATCTAAAACGATAAATAAATGTGAGTTATAACCATGATGTCCCTGCAAATGCAGGGGCATCTTAAATAATTAAAAAGTTGGATAGATCAACGTTAAGCGGTTTTGTAATAGGATTTTCGCTGATCCTATTTGCAATTATGTCCCAGGGAAATTTAATGATATTTATAAATTTCCCTTCTATGTTAATTGTGGGTGGCGGTGTCTTTGCAGCCACTATGATTAATTATGGAATCGAAGCCATTAAAATAAGCTTTACAGTTGTTAAGAATGTTCTGACAGCAAAAGATTACGATCTCCGGACGGATATCGAATTAATGAATATGTTTTCACGCAAAGTTCGTAAAGATGGTCTTCTAATGTTGGAGGATGATGTTCAGAATATAGACCACGGTTTTTTGAAAAATGGTTTACAATTAGCGATAGACGGTGTCACTAAAGACAGCCTGGAGAATATTCTGATCGATCAAATAAGAAGCCTGACCAGGCGATATGAGAAGAGTTGTGACGTGCTTGATGCCATGGCGAACTTTTCACCGGCCTTCGGAATGATAGGTACGGTTATCGGCTTAGTACTTATGCTTCAGAATATATCAGATCCAAATACACTGGCCACGGGATTATCCGTAGCTCTTATTACTACCTTTTACGGTACTGTATTGGCCAACATGGTGTTTGGTCCTTTGGCCGGTAAAGTAGGACATACCATGGATATAGAAAATGGTCGATATGAAATGTTTAAAATAGCCATAATGTCTATCGTGAATGAAGAAAATCCGCGCATTATGGAAAAGAAAATGTTGAGTTATGTCGAACCCGACAAGCGAGCCGAATACATCCATTACTATGATACTCAATCAAAAAATAAAAAACGTGATGAAGTCCTGTATAAGAACTGGATTCATCAACAAGGGAATCAATGGGAAGAGCTTCTAAAAGTGCTGGAAACTGGCTGACAACATACAGCGATTTCATTACGCTGATGATGATTTTCTTCATTGTCCTGTACCAGTTAACCCCGGGAATTAAGAAAAAAAGATTTGAAATGATTATTGGTGCATTTCAAGGTAAGGAGAGTGTGTTCAAAGGGGAAGCTATGATTGATAATAAAATTCAGACAATCCAAAATAACAGGGCAAAAAACTGGCAGAAACTCAAAGATTATGTAAAAAAAAATGATTTAACTGATGAAGTCCAGGTTAAAACGATACCCGGTGGTATAAAGATTATTTTGGGAGAAGGTCTGACGTTTAATAGTGGTTCGGCCCGAATATTGGATAAGGCCAAAGTTGTTTTAAAAGAGATTTCTGATAGAATTGACACCTATACCGGAACAACGATAAAGGAAGTGGATATTCAGGGTCATACTGATAATGTGCCCATTTCATCAACGAATAAGCAATTTCATGACAACTGGGAACTGGGTGCCGTCCGGGCGACTTCTGTATTGGAGTTTATAACAGCTCATACACATATACCTTTGAAGAAATATAAGGCCAGTACCTATGGTGAGTATCATCCTTTAGATTCAAATTCCACAAGAGCGGGCAGGCGAAAAAACAGACGTGTTGAGATTTATGTACGATATAATAAAGTAAAAAGTAAAAAGAACACATTTTACTCAATACCGAAACGAACTAATAAATGATTTTATGGCAAGTGTCGAGGAAAAAGAATTAGTTAAACAGGCTCCGGAGAATGAATCTTCCGGACAGGGACAAGAAAATGGCCCTTCATTAATTTCCAAAGTTGGAAAAATTTTCCTGATCATCGTTGCTTTGGTCTTACAAGGCTGGCTTGCCTATACAGTGGTTGGTAAAAATTATAAATCCATTTATAAGATGGTAAAAGGATCCCCACAAAATGATCCCGGTGTATTTTATGAGATTAAAGATATCGTGGTAAACCCGGCTGATACGAAGGGAGAACGCTATTTATTGGTCTCATTGGGCATAGAATTAAATGAAAAACAGCATCTGGATATCATGAAAAAGCATAATCCAATCATACGTGACAGGATCATCTCAACCCTTGCCCGGGAGAGTATGAACGATTTAAGTAGTATTCAAGGGAGACATAAATTAAAAGTTGACCTGTTAAATACAATAAATGACATCGTTAAGAAAAAAATGGTCCGAAATTTGTTCTTTACTGAGTATGTGATGCAGTAAAGAATAAAACTGATTAATGGCAAAAAATAAAAACCCCAAAAGCGGACATGAAAGATCGATCGACCCGGTAGTTGCAGGGATGGAAAAAAAATCGGTTGATCCCAATAGTGATATTCGTAACTATGATTTCAAGCACCCCAAGCTTGTTAGTAAAGAAATCATGCGGATACTTCACAATATTCATGAACAATTTGCACGTAATCTCGCCCGTATTCTTGCTAATACGCTTGCGCTGCGGGTAGAGGTGGATGTTTTGGATATCGATCAGGTAGTGATATCCGAATATTTGAATAGTATTGACGTACCGAGTACCCTTTATCTGTTTAAAATAACGGAGTTGGAAGATTGGGCGCTGATGGAAATAGATCCGGGGTTTTGCATGTTTACCATTGAACGGCAAAGCGGAAGTGATGATGAAACTATCGGTCCCCGGCGGGTAATGACCCGTATCGAGGAAAAGATTCTGGCGCGTATAATCAATAAAATATTTAACGAACTATCACAGGCATGGAAACCTCATATCGGATTCAATATCGACAGATTTATTTATGAGAGTAAACCAGAAAATATCCATACCCTGTCATTACTTGATCCGGCATTAGTTGTCAAAATGCAGCTCGATATCGATAATCAGAAAGTGCCTTTGAATATCTGCTATCCCTATGAGTTACTTAAAGATCCTTTGAATCACTCCTTTTATCAGGTCGTTAGAAAATCAGAGAAGAAGTCGCTGACTCCCGAACAAAAGAAAAGTTATACCGATTATATGAGGAAAGTGGCTGCACCCCTTCAGGTTTTGTTAGGAGAGACAACCATCACCGTTAGTGAATTAGTAGAGTTAAAAAACGGCGATGCCATTAAACTTGATCAGACTATCGATGCACCACTACCGATACGAGTAAACGGCAGAGACGTTATGAATGGTTATCCAGGTATTTTAAAAGGCAAAAAAGCCGTAAAAATATTCAGTATTGTTGAAACGGATTTAGAAGATAAGGTAAAAATTAATGAATAATAACGAATTACTATTCGATAGAGCTGTTAAATATATTAATACGGCATTAAAAGGGGATATCGAGATCAAGGATATCATTCGCAAAGTTGATGTAGGGAATGATGAGTTTGCTTTTTTAAAAGATACCGAATGGATCATTGAGTGGCCTGCGGACGATCAACAGGAGGCATGGTATGTGGGATTGTCAATTGGTTGGGAATCAGTTTTGTCGCGGATCGTTTTTGGTGATGAAAATGAAGGCGGTTGGGAAGTCTCTAATGACCTTGTAAAAGAATTTGTTAATAATCTGATTGAGAATATTGTTAGAAATGATGAAGATCTTAAACAGAAAAAGAAGGGAATAGAGCTTGATATTATTAAACCGGCGCAGTTAACTGGTGAAAAGAAAATAGCTTCTTATTCCTTCCTGCAGATAGTAATTGAAGGTAATATCGGACCTGAGAAGAAGAAGGGTATTAATCTCACTATGATATTGGTGATTCCTCCGGTTAAAAAACATGATAACGATATTCATAGTAATAAGAACGAACAGGGTAAAGGGGGTAAAATTATGAGTGACAATGATTCAATAAATGGTAAAAAAGTTGAATTTGAAGAGTTTGGCAGTCATACAGTAACCCAGGAGATCATAGAAGGTCGGAATATAGAAATCCTGAAAGATGTGGAAATGAATATTTCGGTAGAACTTGGAAGAAAAGAACTACCGTTAGGAGAAATCTTACAATTAGTTAAAGGTTCTGTAGTTGCCCTGGATAAAATGGCCGGTGAACCGGTCGAGATTCTAGTGAATGGTTTTAGAATCGCTCAAGGGGAAGTAGTGGTAATTGATGAACATTTTGGTGTTCGCATTACCGGATTGGTCTCCGAAAGAGAGAGAATTAAGAGTCTGGGTTAATGTTAGATTTAAAAAAATTACCTGTAGGTGATGATCCACAAAAAATGCTCAAAGTAATTCTTGGGTTGGCCGCTGTTTTCTTGGTCCTCTGGGTATTTGTATTGGCACAATCCAATAAATATGATACAATTCCATCCGCTAAATCCGGTCTGGTCAATACAGATAGCCTGAATCTTACCGTTGTACCTCAGGTAAAAAAAACCTCAACTGCTCATAATAGTTCTCTATTTTTGCGCTCTCTTCCGGTGCTTATAATCTTGACTATTATCATTGCAGGATTATGGTTCTGGCAAAAAAAAGGTACAACCAGGGATACTGATATTTTTACAATAATCGGGCGACAACAAATTGGAGTGGGGCAACAAATCATTGTAATGTTTATAAACGAAGAATATTGGGTTCTTGCCGTCTCGGGCAAAGAAATAACACTTTTACAAAAGTATGATAAAGATGACTGGAAAGGTCCCCAGGCTAACAAACCAAATCAGAGCAACCGGTTTTTAAACATTTTTTCGGAGACACAGAAGAAATATGCTTCCTGATCAAGATCAAAAATATGGATATGTCAGGATATTATTGATGGTTATATTCTTGACCCTGATTTTAATTTCCACCGGCCATGCGCAGTCAACTTCAACTTCGAGTGCATCAGGTTCTATACCACAAATAAATCTGAGTATAAAATCACCGAAAAACGGCAAGGATTTTTCGGTGGCGATACAGACTCTTATAATACTGACCATCCTGACTTTTGGCCCTGCTTTTATTACGATGATGACTAGTTTCACCCGTATCATTGTTGTATTCTTCTTTTTGCGAATGGGACTCGGGACTCAACAGTCTCCACCGAATCAGGTTTTACTGGGGTTAGCTCTGTTCATCACAATTTTTATAATGGCCCCGACTTATAAGAAAATAGATTCAACAGCCATTCAGCCATATCTTAATAATAAGATCACTCAGATGGATGCATTGGATGAAGCAGCAATACCTCTTAAAGAGTTTATGATTAAACAGACAAGGCAAAAAGATCTTCTGCTTTTTATGGATCTCGCAAAAGTCAAAACGGTAAATAATGTCAGGGAACTTCCTCTTTATATTGTTGTTCCCTCCTTTATTATCAGTGAATTACGTATTGCTTTTAAGATTGGATTCCTTCTTTATTTGCCGTTCATGGTAATTGATCTTGTAGTAACTTCCGTTCTCCTTTCGATGGGTATTATGTTTCTCCCACCCGTTTTGGTTTCCCTGCCTTTTAAAATACTCGTTTTCGTTTTAACTGATGGTTGGTATCTACTCGTTGGATCGTTAGTTAGGAGTTTTCACTAAAATGGATAGAATATGAATACAGATGTTGGAATATATTGGATACAGGAAGCTTTGAAAGCTATAATGGTCTTAGCCGGACCGATCCTGGCCGGAGCGTTAGTCGTGGGACTAATTATCTCTGTATTTCAAGCCGCAACGACTATTCAGGAAATGACGTTGAGTTACGTTCCAAAAATGGCTGCAGTAGCTATCATATTGTACTTTTTTTCGAGCTACATGTTGCAGTACATAATAAGTTTCATGCAGAGGATTTTTGCATTTATACCAATAATAGCTCACTAACTTATAACGCAGAAATCGGCAGATAGCCGGGGTATATAGGGTTATGAACATCTTCTCTGTCGAATTTATATTGGCATCTTTTTTAATATTCGTCAGGGTAAGTTCCCTTATTTTCTCTGCGCCTTACTTCAGTTCTGCCGTTTTTCCCCAACGCATTAAATTGTTTTTTGCTTTCGCGGTAACAATTGTTTTATATCCTATCATACCTTTACAAGGAGCCGTACTTGCAACTGATGCCACTATCATTCAGGTGGTTATAGCAATTCTTAAAGAAGTTCTGGTGGGCTTATCGATGGGGTTGGTAGGCCAAATAATATTCGGCGGCGTACAGATGGCCGGACAGTTGGTAAGTTATGATCTCGGAATAAGTTTCGGAAGTATCGTTGATCCGGTAACAAGTCAACAAAATGGAGTACTACCACAATTTATGACATTGTTGGCCATTCTGTTGTTTTTGGGCATAAGGGGAGACGCGCTCTATATCAAAGCCCTGGCCGCGAGTTTTAGTATTGTTCCCATCGGACATGTTTATCCGGCAGAGGCAGCTCCGGTATTTTTGAAAATGGCAGTATATCTTTTTAAGATAGGTGTTCAGTTAGCTTCACCGTTTTTAGTAGTACTTTTTTTGATGGACTTATCGTTTGCTATTTTTGCACGAATTATGCCGCAATCAAACATATTTTTTATTGCTTTACCACTCAAACTTGGAGTCGGTATTCTGGTATTTCTGATAGTATTACCGTACCTGCCTGTTGCTTTTAATACATTTTTTAATCATTTGTGGAATTACCTGTCTATTGTGTTACATTCAATAGGTAAGTGAAAATAGCAACTGAAATCCATCACCCTTCTAAAGATTAAGTGACGACTTAAGTTGAATTAATAACTTACCTATGATTTGCGATATACGCGCTTCTGTCAACCCCAGAAGAATAGCTATTTCATTCAGGGTTAAATCTTCATAGTAGTAAAGAGCCAATATCAGACGGTCCCGTTCTTTAAGCTCTTTTAATTTTTTCTGGATCTTATCTGAGATACTTTTTCGAATTATTTCGGCATCGGGAAGTTCTGCATTTGGATCTGCTATATAATTGGATAATGCGTGACTATCATTATCATTAAATTTTTGGTCATTTAATGATAGGGCAGCACGTTGCTGTACGTTGATTAAAAGTTTATGATACTCTTCCAGGCTCATACCGAGTTCTTCAGCTACCTCGTCATCTTCCGGTGCACGTCCCAGTTTTTGCATTAATTTTTCCATTACCTTTTGTGCTTTGCCAAAGGTCACGCGTTGTAAACGAGGCATTTCATCAACTTTTCTTAGATAATCAATGACACTTCCTTTAATTCGATAATAGGCATATGTGTTAAACTGAATCTTTTTTTCTTTTCTGTAACTGTCTAGCGACTGCAAAAGTCCCATTATAGCAGCGCTTTCTATATCCTCATATTGAGTTAGAGGATTGTCGGGTCGTTTTATTTTCCCAATGATACTTTTAACCAAGGGCATCGCCTCGGTAATGATGGCATTCCTCAAGCCGGGTGCCGGAGCATCGCAATAAGCGTTGACGAGTTCCTGAAGAGATTTACTCATATCAATTGGTTACGTCTTCTTTGGTTTTAGGTTGTTTGTTGTTGTTTTTACTAATAGCCCTGGCCATGAAGGCAAATACCTGGTAAAGGAAAATTAATATGATAAACATTGCTACACTACGAATAAAAGCAAACATTAGTGCAGCTCCATTAATCATTAACGCGATAAATACAATAAGAGCTATAAAACTGAATAATTTAACTAACATAATGCCAAACCCATTTAGTGTGATTATGATGTTTGATTGATAATTATATTTTTTAAATGAGATATTAAAGAGTCAGATATCGTCCTGAGCCTGGTTAATAGTTCCCCGTGTTCATTAACATGGACAAATGGTTTTTGGTGCATAACGGATTTCCGGATTTTGTCATCAAGCGGAAGGTGGCCTAAGTGAGGGAATTCCCTGTTTAAGAAATGAGAAGTTATAGAATTGAATCGTTTAGCCACCTTTTCAGCATCATCCTGGTCGATAGCAAAATTAACAACAGTGGCAAAAGGATATGAAGGATCTATCTCCATTATAAACTTGCAAAACCGGTATACATCAGATATAACGGTTGGTTCATTAACAAGTATTAATAAGCTAAGGTCCGATCGGTCGAGTGCCCAAAGATTCATTTCTGTTACACCCGCCGGTGTATCAATGATTATAAAATCGCATTGATATCGGAGTCTCATGATAACACTATCCAGAACAGGATATATGTGATCGTTCTTGTAGTTTGCCGTTTCTGACCCCGTAACCAAAATTAGCCCACTGTCGGTGACATGCATGATATCATTAATGGAAACTTTTTCGGTTACTACATCCTGTGCCGTACCCGGGACGGATTCATTTAACAGCATAGCACAATTTGATAAACCAAGATCGGCATCGATAAGTGCTACCCGATATCCCATCGAAACCAACATTTCAGCCAGGTTTACTGAGAGCAAACTCTTTCCTACACCACCTTTACCGGCTGATGTTGATATGATATGTGCTTGATTGTTTTGTTTGTTCATGACATCCTAATTATGAGCGATACAAAATTGTTTCAACAAATGATGCGGGTTCAAATTTTTCGATTTTATCGGGTCCCTGACTCGTATATCGCAGGCTGCAATTATAAGGATGTACGAATGGTATAAGTTGCCCCCATTTATCGTTTTCATCCAGATGGGTAACATCGATATAATCAGGTTGAACCGGATTACTATTTGGCATTTTATTCAAAATACTTTGTGAATTGGCGTTAACCACCATATGTATCTCCATAGGTGTTATGGATGCCAATATCTGACGCAGCTTCCAATAACTATCAATAGCATTTTCGTCAAATAATGATACGGATGGAGTATCAATCAGTACGTGATCATAATTATGAAGCTCCGAATCCAGTTTAGTCAAATCAGCGCCATTTGTCACTGAATAAAAAGGTAAGTTTTGATCTCGACAAAAAGGTTCTAAGACTGTGTATTGATTAGGATGATGCGGTAATTGTACATTTATTATGGCAATATCCAATTTTTTAAAAATGGTGTTATTGGTAGCCAACCCCATTATCAAATGGGTTTTACCTGAGCCGGAATTACCAATAAATACCAGGTTTTTCACCGGATCTGACGAAGGTTTTGAGGGTAAATTATCCCTGAGCTGTTTGCCTAATTGTAACAAAAATGCTTTGGGATTGTTATCCGGAGTATAGCCCTCATCCATAATATTTTTATACCATGAGGCGATTGTTATTGCCGGAATACCGGCTTTCAACAATTGCTGAAATGAGGGATGAGATACAAAATCGACATTAGCAAGTATAACGGATTCGGATATCTTCGCTTCGAGTTTGTTTAATTGTTTCTTTAAACTGCGGATTTCGTGATGATAATTAGGTGCAGCTGAATTATCAGGGATGTTTGGAGATTGCTCCATGGCTTCACTCACCGTCTCATAGTGAAACAGCGATTGTTTCCGTTTTGATAAGGTCTCGTAACTTTTTTGATCCGCTGCTTTATTATTATACTGATTGTCTGAATTACCCCTCTCATTTTTCGATACATGTTTTCGGCTTCCTTTTGTACTCTCAGAGTCTTCCCGTGATAAGGGTTTTTCATTTAAAACACTCTTCAGATAATGCAAAGGTTTCGTAATGCCGGTATTACTTCTGGTAAAAGATACATTTCTATCTTTACTTGAACTCTGTACTTTTGTTGGTGTCTGTCTCCCGTTATTCTGGGATACATCGTGATCAACCATAACTGTTATACATGAAGTTTGGTCACTATCATCTGACAGAGTTTCCAAAATTATGAACTTATTTCCCAGTTGTGACTGAGCTTTTTTCCGGGCTTCCCCTATCGTATTTCCGTAATATTTTTTTATGATCATGACAGTGCCGGTGACTCAATTGTTTCCATTGACAGAGTGATACGATCGAATTTGCTTATTTTCGTTGTTAAACTAATATCGTTATATGACAGAACGGATATCTCAGGGATAACAG
>Ga0102962_1001213_pt1 | contig 10498 bp, 4 predicted proteins | sample SalPonF2_C_D2_MG_FD_84519 | JGI IMG/M metagenome (GOLD analysis project Ga0102962, IMG submission 84519) | Salt pond soil microbial communities from South San Francisco under conditions of wetland restoration - Salt Pond MetaG SF2_C_D2_MG ... | reverse complement strand
TCTTTCGGCGTTGGTCCGTATCGGTCTCGGCCGCCAACGGGTGCTCCTCGAAGGGGTCTACCTCAAGATCGAAAAGCCGCCCGTCACCGTACAGCTTCCAGCGTTTTGTTCGAGCCCAGAACGTTCCCTGCGTCTTGCCTTTGCCGGGCGAAACGTTCTTCTTGATACACGATCTCCACAGAACCGTGTCGTTTCGGTCGTAGAGCACGAACGCCCACTGCCGGGGAGTGCCCGTTTCGCTGTTGATCTGTGGCAGGAAGCTAACGCCGTCGATCCCGTCAGCGGGCGTCAGCCGGACATTCGCGACGTCGGCAAGCGTTGCGTAGAAGTCGGTGATGTCTACAAGGTCCTCACATTCGGCGCCCTTGGTGGTGCCCTGCCAGTTGACGATCATCGGGACGCGCGTGCCGAGGTCTTTCATGCCGCCCTTGCCACCGGACGGATGCTGCTTGCCGTCGACAATCACCGGCGGATGCCCCCCGCACGTCCCGTTGTCGCCGACGAACAGAATGATCGTGTTTTTGCGGATGCCCAGCTCATCGAGTTTGTCGACGGCCCGACCGATGAGTTTGTCCATGTAGGCGACCATGTCGGGAAACACGTACTCGTCGGTGTTCGGCACTCCCTTCTTGCACTGCTCGATCAGTGCTTTGTTGGGATGGTCCGGGCTGGGCTCTTCCGGATGGTGCGTGAGAAACATCGGCCAATAGAGGAAGAACGCGTTCTCCTTGTTCGCCTCGATGAAATCGACGACATAGTCGCACACGATGTCCGGCCGGTACCTTGGCTCTGCGGACTTGAGCGGCTTCTCGTCGATGCGGATGTTGCCGGGCACCCAGTAGCCACCCCAGCAGTCGCATTGCAGACTGACATCGAAACCCATCTCCTTTGGGCTGGCACTGCCCAATTGCCACTTGCCGGCCATGCAGGTGGCGTAGCCCGCCTGCTGCATCAGGTTGCCGAAGGTCCGTTTGACATCCTGCTCGGGAAACTCACCGAATCGCCGATAGTTCCGATGATTGTACTTACCGGTCATGATCGACACCCGCGTGGGCGTGCACAGCGGACAGGCAAAGCAATACTTGAACACGGTGCCGTCTTGAGCCAGAGAGTCCAGAACCGGCGTCTTGAAACTCTCGCCGCCGTAGGCGCTGAGCAGTTCGTAGCCGAAATCATCGGCCAGGATCAGCACGATGTTCGGTCTCGACACCGTCTCTGCAGCGCCGGCCTTGGCCGTGGGCAACAAGGCTGCGAGAAGGCAGGCCATCATCGCAATAGCGGCAACAAGCGAGTGTCGCTTTTGGTCAATGCTATTCATGTTTCGTTGCATTAGTCTCTAGGTCCCAGGAATCGTAGGCGAACCGTTCCGCAAAACGGTCTGCCCAACGGAACAGATGTCCGGTGCGGATCGAAATAGTTGGACATGAAGGTCTCCGACGGCCCGTTGTCCAGGTCCGCGATGAGCCAGCGAATCCGACCTTCGTGCACGTAGCTGCGGCTATGTTGGTTGCCGTCGGAAATAGCTTCCACGCCGCGCCCTGCCGCGTCGGTCAGCGATACGCGGTAGATGTTGTGTTTCGTGCTGCGGAAGTCGCGAGTTCCCAGCGGACATGCCGACTGGCTCCACGCCCACGTGGGCTGCCGGCCAAGTGCTTCCTTGGTGTCTTGGTTCGGCAAGAATGCCCGAGCCGTGCCGATGGGACGGCCGATGTGATCGTCCGGATAGACGCTCCACTGGGCGTTTCGCTCCCAGGCCAACGAATCGACCGTCTCTGGCAATTCGAATCGCAAGCCCAATTGACGAGGGACGGCGGCCAGCCCGGCGGCCGGTACGGGCGTCGGTTCATCCGTAGGCCTGTTGCCCCGGACCAATGCGGTGTGCTCGTCCTGAAAACCGCTGAATGTCGTGAGCACTTGCCGAGAAGTGCCGTCGTCCTGCTTTACCGCCTGGACAACATCGTCTAGCTGAAGACTTTGCCGATTCAGCAGCGTTCGATACGCGACGACCATCTCGCCGTTGGAAAGAAATCGGTAACTTCCCTCGAAAGCGGCCTCCTTGTAACGACCGTTGAAACGAACCTCAATGACCTCTTCGTCGTCATTGGCTGTGACGGATGTGGCCTGCCAATCGGTGCCGTACACCGGCGTCAGACGCGGTGTCTCGTTCTTCATGGCACGTTGTTGATGTTTGGACAACGTGGGGACGAAAGCCAGGTGGGGGCCGCCCTGCAGGACACGCCGACCATCGACGCTCGCGTCGATGATCTTGCCGGTCGCGCGGTCAATTCGCACAACGACGTGGTGTGAACTGACCGTATACGCGTCGGATGATCGTATCAACGTCCAATGCGTGCGACTCGTTTCCGGTTGTGTTGGCTCGACCGTTGACGTTATCGGCAGGGAGTACTCGTCGACGATCCGGTCCGTTTGATCGACGATGCAGAGCCGCAGTGGTTGACCCGGCACAAGCTTGTCAGAGTCGAGCACCAATTCTCCCTGGCTTTGCGGTGGAATATCGGCCGTTACCGTGCCGTGACTCTCGCCGCACCGCCATTGGATTGCGAGATCCGCGAGGTTCGTGAAATCAAAGTGATTCGCTACAGGAATGCGAACGGGCTCGCCCTGCGTGGGCATCTCGATGGACGAAGCCGTCACCCGGACTGGGCTGTAGACTTTCTTGGTGTGCCAATACTCGGGCTTGGGACGCCGCCAACCGTCCACCAGTCCCCAGGCCGCCACGCCGCGCACCAGACGTGCGTGATCCGTTTCGGTCGGCGGAAGATGGAAAACGTCGTCAACGCCGCACCAGATGGCTCCGCCCAAAGCGCCGGGTGTCTCGTAGAGGTTCGCCCAGGTTTTCGCAAGCAGCCGCCCCCACTGGTCGTCGACACCCGGATCGGTATACATCTCGTGCGGCGCGTAGGCGGGCAGATGGCAAAACTCGCTGAATAGCGTTGGTCGGTCGCCTTTCACGCGAGTCACGCCGTCGGGGCCAGGGTAGTGTTCGGCGGCCACCGTAAGGCTCTTCGCCTCGCGGTTGAACCACATGAAGGTGCGCGGCCGAGAGGGATCGGCCCGGGCGACGGCCTGGGCCGCCGCCTCGAAGTGCGGCCCCCATGTCGACTCGTTGCCGATCGACCAGATCACGACGCTTGGGTGACTGAAATCACGCCCGACCATCTTTAGGTTGGCATAGACGGCGTAACGAGTGACATCGTCTTGCGTCATACCCGGCCTGCGGTTACTGAAGAAGCAGAAGGGGGCCTCCTCTTCGACGTAGAGGCCCAACTCGTCGCACGCGGCGATGAACTCCTCCGACGGCGGGTAGTGGGAGGTTCGCACGAAGTTGCAGTTAGCCTCTTTCAGCAACTCGGCATCTTGCCGGCTCAACTGCGGAGTGAGGCTGCGGCCTTGCAAGGGATGGGCCAGGTGTCGGTTGGCACCGCGCAGTTTCACGGGCCGCCCATTGACCAGCAAGCGATCGCCGTCGACTTCAATCTCTCGGAAGCCGATGCGCCGTTCGATCTGTTCCAGTGTCCGTCCGCTGCTGAGGAGTGTCGCCGTCAACCGATAGAGACGCGGCTGTTCGGCATTCCAACTGAGCGGATGTTGTACCTTTATGGCGATCTGCCGTCGAACTCGCGTGCCCCGCTTGACCACTGGGAGGGAAACAACCTCAGGAGAAAACTCCGCAGGACGTCCGTCGGCATCGACCAGTGAAATCGCCAACTCGGCATTCGCCACGTCGACCATGCCTTCATTGGCGATCTCGGCCATCAGATGAAGCATAGCATTCTGATAACGCTCGGCGAAATCCGTGGTCGCATGCAATTGCGCCAGGTGAACGGTCGGCAGGCAGATCAGTTCGATCTTTCGCGTGATGCCGCCGCCGACGTGGACGGCATAGCCAGACATGTCGCGAGCGAGAGAGTTCTTGTGGGCGACCACCGTGATTCGGTTCGTTTCGCCGAAGTGCAGGCACTCGGTCACATCCAATGCAAAGGGAATGAAATGCCCCACATGCCCACCGACCGACCGGCCATTGATCCAGACCTCGCACGCCGCAGCGATCTCATGGCAGCGGAGCTTCACACAGTGTCCCTCCCAGTCGGCAGGCACATTGAACCTTCGCGCATAGGCGACCGTGCCGCCGTCGAGCCCCTGCATGCGAAAGTCGCCCGGCACATCGACCGTCACCCATTCCTCGGAAGCCATATCGCCGGTTCCATCGAAACCCTTTGGAATTGCAGAACGAAACCGCCAAACGCCATTGAGCGATTGGACGGGCGACGCCACTTCAAGGACCTTCGTCGGCTGCGGGGGCCAGTCGAGCGAAAGGCTGTGGCCATCGAGTGCAGTGCCGATCGCAGCCGATTGTTCCGGGGTATTCGACATGAACGCGGCAAACTCATCCCAAGGACTTGTGGCGTCCTCGTCGGCTTGCAACGCACCAATCACCAAGATTGGCCATAACACGTAGGGGACGAGAGAATTCATTTGCACGGGGTATGCCTCCGGTGCGGGCCGTGTGAAACTGCGTCTACAGTTCGGCGCGATAATCTTCTTTCGGCAGATGCCAGTTACCGTTCTATCTCTTTGAGCGTCTGTTCGATCGCGGCTTGCACTTCCGGGTCCTTTTCATTGGCTTGCAGTTGTCTGATGGCTGGAAGGGCTTGTCCGGCCGCCGGCCCCATCGCTGCGAGAGCTTCCAATGACGCGAGTCTTACGGCGGTCCATTGGAATTCTAGCCCATGCTGGACGATATTGGGAATTGCCGCATTGGCCGCCGGGCCGAATTCTCTCAATGCAACGATCGCGTTGAGCCGGATCTCGGCCCGCAAGGGTACTAGTTCGTTTATCAGTGGAATAGACTCGGCCAGATGGAGCCGCGCGGCGGTCCTGACGACTTCTCCGAGGAAATAGCGATCGAGTTGATCGTGGGTCCCCCGACGCAATAGCTCCAACAATTCCGGCGTGGCCCTATATGCCTTGGCCCCCATGTGTCCAAGTGCCTTGGCAGCAGCGCCTCCGTCGAACGCGTTCTCTGTATCGAGTGCCGTGATCAAGATCGCAACAGCCCGGGGGTCGCCGATTCTCCCTAACGCATCCAACGCGGCTCGATAGACGGGCTCTTCGGAATTGTCCGTCAACCGGATTAACAGGTCGACCGACGGTTCGGCCCCGGGACCGATTCCGCCCAAGGCCCGAATCAGGGCAACGCTCAGTTTCCAATCCGTACTCTGCTTCAGGGCTTCGAGAATCCCGGGCATCGCAGCCCGGGCGTCATCGCCCATCCACTGCAATGCTCGCGCGGCGTTAAGCTTGGCCGTCACGTTGCCTCGCTTCAGCACCGATTGAATGTCTTCGAGTGCCGGCGGCCCGATCTCCGCAAGCACTTTTGCGGACGCCGGTCCGAGAACGTCATCTTCGAGCGACCGGACCATCGCCGACCGTACGGCTTCGCCACTGGGCGCATTTTCGGCGATTGCCAGAGCCAGGATACGCTTGACCTGCTGGTCCTCCTCTGCATGAAACGCCTGCAGCAGGCGGGGCAAGTCGACGCTCCCCCGGCATAAGGCCAATGCCGCGCTGTAGCGTGTCGTGCGGCTTGGGTTTTCGAGCAGGTCGAACAGTTCCGGTGCAGCGAGCTGATCGAGCACGTCGGGCTTTGCCTTGAAGGCACCACTTTCGCGATATTCCTTGTAGGTGGCGGCCAAATCGAACGGACGCACGAAGTAGAGCGGTCGCCGGATTTCCGGATCGCTCGCCAGACGGTCCTGAGCCGTCGCGAGGATTCCAAATCCATCCACACCGCTCTCACTGGGAATCCTGCCGATCAGGAAATACGGTTTGCCCGGTTCACTGTAGCGTTGGATGCTGGTCTTGACATAGCGTACCAGCTCATCGGTGTCGGGATCCCAGGGACGGGGGTTTTTCGGTCCGAACCGCATGCCGCCGAGTTTCGAGCCCCATACGGTGCCTTTGTTCAGCCCCCAGTCGGCTTTGAATCGTTCGGGCTCGCCCATGTATCCACCCATCATTTCGATGACCGGGAACCCGGATTCCATTACCTGATGCGAGCCGAAAGCGCCGTTGCTGTTGGCGATGTAGTGGGCACAATGATCCGTCGTCGGCGGTCCCTTCGGCGGCGGACCGTCGCCGTAGGGTGCGTAGAAGAAGTCCACTTGGTCCGGGTGATATTCGGTAAACCACTGAAACAAGGTGGGAAACCAATCCGCCAAGTACGGATTCATCTTGATCAGCAACGGTGCCTGCCCCGCTGCCGGATCGTAGCGCAGTGCTTTGTACGTGAGCAGCGCAAAATCGATCGCATCGACGTCCACGCCATACCAGGTGATGTAGACTCCGTTAGGATCCAACGGAAGGACCCGACCGGGCTTTTCGAGATAGAATTCTTGCGGCACGGTCGTGATCGAGGAGGTCATCGAGGCGTTCGGCAATTCTCCGCAGACCGGTTGATAGCCATTCTTGCTCAACACCTTGTTCGCATGCGAGGCCTCGATGTAGCCCACGCCCAGCGCTCCCGGATCGCATCGGCTCATCACGCGGAGGATCATCTCTTGCATACGCTCTTGCTCGGCCGGTGCGATGCGACGCTGGTCGAGGTACATGCAAAACGTGTAGGTGGCGATGCAATAGTCGAGCCCCGGCGTGTTGGTGCCGTAGCCGATCATCTGGGTGTTGCGTTTGGGGTGATCGAGGTACTGCGTGATGGAGATCTCCGTCGCCCGAAAGTCGTCGTCGACATCGCGATAGTCGGCCAGCAAGGGAAGGTCGTATCCTTCGGACTGCAGAAACCGGTCCACCTCGTCAGAGACGAGAATCCCGTCCTTGAAAGTACACGCGTTGATCGCCGGCATCCGCCCGGCCGAACGTTCCCTGGCTAAGACCTTTCCCTTGATCAGGGGACGGTAGGTCTTCAGTAGATGCAAAAGGACGGGGGCACGCTTGGAAGGATCGACCTCGGGAAACTCTTTCGGGTAGGGAATCAATTCATCGAGCATGTCGTCGTAAGGATTGCCCGGACCCACGCGACCAGCGTTTCGAGGGCTTTCCTCCTCGACCTTCCAAAAGCACCGGAAGGGAACTCCCTTGAGGAAGATCTTCTCGCAGCTCGTTCGATTCACCAGCCCCTGAATACAGGCGATCGTGGACAAAGCGGCGGGAAACTGCTCTTTCTCCTGGGTCACGTCATAAACGATGACCCTCGTCGTCGGGCACGTTTTGGGAACCCGCGGTTTGTAAGTGTCGGCACACGTTGAGGCAGCCGGTGCCAAGGCGAGCGATATCAGGACTGTGAGCGGTAGGGCAAATGATGTGTTGTTCATGGTTCTGAAAACACCTCTCGTTCGGTGGTGCGAAGCGGGTCATAGACTTCGGAAAGGTCGAGCGGTTGCCGGCTCAAGTGATCGATCAGTTGATACTTCACCTCGTTGACCGCCTTCATCCGCTGCAACAGTTCGTCATAGGGATTGGTGTGGATATCGACAATGCCAAAATTCGCGTCCGTGCTGTCGGCGTAACGAAACCACTGGAGTCCGACACACTCGGGTATCTGAAAACAGGCCAACGCCGTGTTCTGATAGTATTTGCCGCGGTCCGCCTGATTCTTGACGATCCAACCGTCGCGTGTGTAGCGTGGCTTCGTCTCCAGGGATTGGGCAAAGAACTCGGTGATCATCACCGGCTTGCCGGACCAGATCGAGAGATGCTTCAGCACAACTGGGTCGGGCGGCCAGGCGCCGTAGTAGTTCAGCGAGATCACATCAAAATACTTGCCCATCCCCTTGAACACCTCCGGGCAGGTCACATCTTGACGAACGTGACGGGCGCCCAGGATCATGTGATTGGGGTCCGCTTTACGAATCGCGTCGTGAACGAGTTTCGCGTAACGCGTCGCCTGGAACTGCTGAAACTGCTGGCGTGCCTCCCAGCTGAACCCTTGCTCGCCTTTGCGGAATCCATGTTCTTTCACCCAGTCGGCTACAACGCGATAGCTGGCCATTTCGTTCGGCCTGACCGTGTACTTCTTCTCCCCCTGCCAAGTCTTGGCGGTGATTTCATACGGCTCGTCGTTTTCGTACAAGTCGTAAGAGCGGTCCAAGGCATCGGCCGACCAGTGCATTTCGTTGTCGGTAAACCAACCGATGAGATAAGGATCGTCCTTCAATGGCGTGCATATCGTAGCACATCGCTTCTCGACGAACTGCTTCAACTCCGGTTCCCAGAGCGGCGGCGCATCCCACACGCGTTTGTCGCCGATGTGGTTCTCGATCAAGTAGCCGAACGTCAGCATCAGGTTACTGGCGTAGGGTAGCGGGTCTTCCAACGCCGAGGGTCGGGACGCCTCGGTGAAAGAGTTGAATCCGTTGTCGCGCAGAAGCGCTATGGCACCTCGGGCCCATTCTTCCTCGGGACCATAGTTCTTCTTGTCGTAGCGAAGTTGGTTCACGCCGACAGCGAAGTAGAGACATCCCTCGGGATCGACCAGCCACCAGCGACCGTCGGCCTGTACGGTGCAAAAGAAGCCGGTTCCGTCGACTCGTTTGTCCGCCCGACCGCCATACCGGCTCTCCGGAATTCGCCTTTCGCTCGGCTGGAAGTTCTTCACATGTTCCAGCAAGTAGACCTTGCCGTCGGTCCAGCGATCGCCATAGTCGAAATAGGAGACCACATCCTCTCCCGCCGTTTGGCGAGGATGGCGTTTCTTCGGCGGTTCCGCTTGCGTGGTTGATGCCAGCAGCAGTAGGGCGAGCGTCCCAACGAGCGTGCGTTTTGTTGGCTCAACACGCCATCGATGAAAGACCATGTTGCGAACTCCAAGATAGACAGCGGTAATGATCGTCCGACAAAGTGTGGTCAGTGACCGAACGAACAGAATAGGTCTCTAAACTTCCGGATACTGCCACGGATCGCGGTAGTCGCGGCGCAGCAGGGCATTGGCTTCCGCATCGCCGGGACATTCTTCCTTCTCGCCGTCCCACTCGACGCTGCGTCCGAGCTTCCAGGAGAGCATGCCCAGCAGGCTGAGCGTGGTGCTGTGATGCCCGATCTCGATGTCGCACGTCGGCCGCTTGCCTTGCTCGACGGCACGGATGAAGTCGGCCCACAGCTCCGGCACGTTTTGGGCGCCCGGGTTGTGGAGTTGGGGATCTTCGTGGATCTCCGGCTCGTTCTTGTTCAGCGGATGGAACGTCCAGCCTTCGCCCCAGCCGACGTGGCAGACGCCCTTGCTGCCGAAGAAATAGCAGCCGATTCGGGCCTTCTCCTGATTATTGCCCCCGTATTGGTGATGCTCCCAGGTGGCCACGCAATCGTCGAACTCCCAATGCACGTCGAGCGTGTCGGGCGCGTCGGGGACGGCCGTGTTCGGCGGGGCGTCGGAGGCCTTCGGCTCGCGAACGAACGTCCCGCCGACGGCGCTGACGGTCTTCGGATGCTTGTCGTCGCCGAGCACCCACATGATCTGGTCGGTCCAGTGGACCCAATCGCCGATCTGACCGTTGGCATAGTCGAGAAACTGGCGCCACTTCTTCGGATGCATCGCCGGGTTGTAGTCGCGATAGGGCGCCGGCCCGCACCACATATCCCAATCCAGTCCGGCCGGCGGTTCTTGGTTGGGCGTGGGGGCCTCGGGCTGGCCCGCTCCGGCCGCCCCGGCGACGAACGCACGAACCATGCCGATCTTGCCGGCGCCGCCGGAGGTGAGGAACTTGTAGGCGGAAATGCCGTGCGGGGTGAGCCGCCGGTGGGTGCCGACCTGGACGACCCGGTCGGCCGCACGGGCCGCCTTGACCATGGCCCGGCCTTCGAGAATCGTGTGTCCGACCGGTTTCTCGACGTAGACGTGGGCTCCGGCCTGACAGGCGGCGATGCAAATCAGCGGATGCCAGTGGTCGGGCGTGGCGACGATGCAGATCTCGGGCTTCTCCTTCTCCAGTAGTTCGCGATAGTCTTTGTACTGCTTGGGCGTGTTGCCCGCCTTATCTTCGACCAACTTGATCGCTTCCTCGTTCATCGACTGGTCGACATCGCATACGGCGACAATGTCGACCGAACCGTCGGCCATGGCCATCTCCGTGATGACCTTGCCCCACCAACCCGAGCCGATCAGGGCCGTGCGGTATTTTTTGGCCCGTCTGGACTGGGCATGGACTGCGGGAGCCGCGAAATGCGCGGTGGCAGCGACTGCAGCCGATGTCTTGATGAAGCTTCGCCGTGAGATGGTCATGATATTCTCCTTCGAGTTGGAATCGCTGTAAGTCGTCACATACTCTGAATCGTCGGCAGTTCCCAGCCGTCGCGCCGTGGACGGTCGATCAGACGGCGGGCTTGCTCGTCGTCGGGAAACGTCTCGGCGATCGGGTCCCAACGCAGCTTACGACCCAACTCCCGCGCGATGCCTGCCAGATGGCAGATCGTGACCGACCGATGACCGACTTCGACCGGCGCGGCCGGCTCTTTACGACTCCGGATG
>Ga0102962_1001212_pt1 | contig 10498 bp, 23 predicted proteins | sample SalPonF2_C_D2_MG_FD_84519 | JGI IMG/M metagenome (GOLD analysis project Ga0102962, IMG submission 84519) | Salt pond soil microbial communities from South San Francisco under conditions of wetland restoration - Salt Pond MetaG SF2_C_D2_MG ... | reverse complement strand
CGGGGTGGGCGATCACGCAGGCCCGGGAGGACCGCAGTCATGACCGCGTCGTCACAGACGCATCCTGCTCGCTCTGTGGGCAATTTCACGCCGAGGCGTCCACCTGCCCGGAGCGTGAATCGCGCGGCGAACTCATCGACGACAGGCTTCGCGCTATCGGTGGGGGTGCGTGCCGATGAGTGAGCGCGAGACGTGCGGTAGCTACCAGAAACCCGAGTGGGCCAACTGGGTTGAGGACCCCCACGACCCGCACCTCGTCCGAGGAGTGGAGTGTCGGGGCTGTTCGGCGTCTCTCACGTCGATACTCCCGAAGGAGAAGCCCGACGGGTTCGGTCCTATCTGGCTTTTCATCGACCACGAGGACGGCTGCAAGCACAGTCAACGCGACACGGCTAACGACCACGGAGGCGACCGCTGATGGAACGGATTACCCTCCGCCTGCCGACATCGCAAATTGAGGAGATTGAAGCCCTCGTCGAAGGTGGCGAATACATCAATCGCTCGGCTGCGATTCGAGCGGGCGTGCTGGCTATCTTAAAAGAGCATCGGCGCATCGATGGCCGACGCCCGAAGGAGGTACCCGCGGATGCCGATTAAGTGTCTCAACTGCTACGGGACGTTCGACGACCTGGAGGCCTACTACCGGCACAACCGGGAGCATGAAATCGATGAGGGCGTCTCGTTCGACCCGGACCCGACGGGGGTGCCATACCGATGAGCAAGTACAGAGAGGTCACGACGCCCATCCGCATCGCGCTCTACGCCGCGATGAAGCGAGATTGGGAGCGCACCGAGAACGCGCTGATGGAGGCGCTAAGCATGGTCCGGCAGTTTCGCGCGGAATCAGAGCGCGGGAGGGCGAAAGCATGAGCCAAACGACCGGGCCTCGAACCGGGCGAACTCGTGAGGAGAAACTGAAAGCCCTCGTCCGCAAGGACATCGACCCGGAGATAACGTCGCTCGCCAAGGCCGCCCTCAAGTACGTTCAGGAGGAATCGTCATGATCGGCCAGCGCCGGATGCTCGTCGATCAACTCCAGCAGCTCCCGGAGTTCCCGGCGAGTCGTCGGGTTCATCTCGTCAACCAACCGCTCCAGCACGGTTCCCTTCGACGCCGTAACCTGCTCGCTCGCCGCCGCGGTCGCGGGCGACCCACAGTTGGGGCAAAACTCATGCCGGGGCGCAAGCGGCTCTCGGCAGTTCCCGCACGGCTTCCGAACCATGTCCGGTCCCGTCTCGGCGTCGACGAGACCCACCGACCGGAAGATGTCGGCGTTGTGCTCGGCACTCGAAATGTGCTCGTACGTTTCCCACATGTCCGTGTCGAGGGTCCAGTGAACGCGGTGCTCGATCTGCGAGCGCGTATATCCCTCGCGAGCCATCCGCGAGATAGCCGCGTGACGGAAGGCATGTGGGTTAACCGGCTTGTCCACGCCCGCCCGCGCGGCCACGCGTCCAAGCTGTTGGCGGATGGCGTTCGTTCGAATGCTCCCGTCGTCGGACCATCGCTCATCGGCCGTCCGCGAGTGGGGCTTAATCTTGTGAAACAGCGCGACGTTCGGATCATCCGGTCGTGGGTGCGACGTTCGCAAGTAAGACCGCAGGACCGCCACGGAGTCGATCAACGGATACTCCCGAATGGACGCGCCCTTCAATCCCGTCGCGTTCGGGTTGGGCGTATACGTCGGCGGCTTCGACAGGTCGACGTCGCGAACGCGCAGCGAGAGCGCCAGCGACAGGCGCGACCCCGTGTCCGCCAGGAACTCGATGAACGCAACGTCTCGCTGGTGGCGAGCCGTCGAGACGAGTTCTTGGATGTCCGCGGGCGTGAGCACGGAATCCAAATCCGTCACCTTGGACTTGACGCGCGTGCGCTCGAAGTCTTCGGGCCACTCAGCGCCGGTCATGTCCTCGATGAACGGCAGCGCCGCGTTCTCGTACGAACGGAGCGTGGCGTCGGACAGGTCGTAATCGTGCCGGAGCGAGAAGACGAGACTGTGGAATGCGTCGGCATCCATCTCGACGAGTGGCGTGTCCGCGCGCTCGCTTGCGAGGCGGACGCGTCGGAGGTAGGTTTCCAGCGAGGAGATCTCGACGGTGCCGGACTTCCGCTTGAGCCACGCGTCGGCGGCCTCCCGGTCGGCCTCGTGCATGTTGGCGGACTCGGCCAGCTTCGACCGTTCGAGTTCGAGTCGCCGGGCGAATTGCTGGGGGTCGTCGACGGCCATACCCACATAGCAACCCCGGAATACTACAAACTACCTGTGTGTGGAACTACGTGTTCCATTGGATTCGAACGCGCAGAGAGTAAGCCGGGCTTACCTACGCGCGCGAGTCCTTCTATCCCGGTGACTGTGACGGCTCAAAACGGAGGTGTCTGCCGATGACGGCCGCCGAGAAATACCGAGAGGCCACCGGCGACCACGGGAACCCGTTTGACGGCGCGGAGCTAGTCGTCTACTCGGCGGATGCCGAGCGGGCCGAAGAGGAGCCCACGCACGACAACCTTCGGGAACTCGGCGTCACGTCGTTCTCCCTATGGGCGCGATTCGAAGAGGAGAAAGCCGAGATACCGATACTCGGTGAGGCGTCGTGGCACATCTGGTATTCGCTCTCTACCGAGTCGTTCCAGCCCGACCCGGCTGAGCCGGTGTCTGATGTCTTCGTCGCTTCGGTGGCACAGATGGTCGATGAGGACGTAGGCGAGGGTTGGGGCGACGTCGAACGCGACGTGTGGGACGCCATGCCCGACCTAGAGAAGTACATCTTCGGGCTAACCCGAGACGCGTTCCTTAGGCAGAGTAGCGCCGAGCCGGGACTGGTTATCGACTGGTGTGTCAATCAGTACGATGGGGGTGACGACTGATGGTGCAGATGGCCAAGGACCGCGAGGAGCGGCTACAGGACCCCTATCAGAACGCGTGGGGGGCCTACGACCACGAAGACTGGTTCCGGCACCAGAACGCGGCCGTCATGGAGCGGAACGAGTGCATCGTCTGTGGTGGCTTCCGCTTCCCGTGGCCCGACGACCTTAGCTGGAAGTACGTCAGCGCGGGCGGGTGCCTCGAAGGCCCGTTCTGCTCTAAGGACTGCTACTGGGCCTGGTTCCGCGGAGGTGGCCGATGATTCGAAAGGACCAACTGCTGGTACCCAAGAGCATCGTCCTGCGTATCCGGACGGGCGTAGTCAACCGTGACCTGCCGGTTGAGAAACGAGCCCTTGAGCCCGACCACCAATGGGGCTGTCCTGGTTGCGGGACGCGGAACGACTACCAGTACCTGTCCTGCCGCGTCTGTGAGACGCTTCGGTGGGGGGTCTGCCCATGAGCACGAACTACATGGAGCAAATCCGGCGAGTGCTCACCTACCGCGGCAAGCGCGGCCACGCGCTCGTTGGTAGTGAGGACGTGACCGAAGAGGTCCACGACCTTCTCCACGGTCTGAAACTCGCCGAGGCATACCTAGATGCCGACGACGACATGACGGAGAACGCTCGGGAGCGGATACGGACTGAGCGCGAACGGCTTGAGCACGTCCTCGAAGGGGGTGAGGCCTAATGGCTCTCGTCAAGAGCGCCGACGCCCCGGCCGGGATCGTCGAGGACGAGCTCCCCGACGAGTGTCCCGAGTGCGGTGGTGACGTCCTGCTCGACCAGGACTACATGCACTGCGAGACGTGGGACTGGGAGCAAGAAGCGCCGATGGCCTGCCCCGAGTGTGGGGAGGGCGAGATAGTCGGCGACGGGTGCGCTTTCGAATGCGAATGGTGCGGCTACACATGGGGGCACGAGTCCCGGCGGCCCGCTCCCGACGACCCGAGCCACCTACAGGACCAACAGTCGGTTGAGCCAGAAATCAACACACCTGGGGGTGATGTAGGTGGCGAGTGACGGCATCTACCTCGCCGGGCCGGTCGAACAGGACGACAACGCAGCGACGTGGCGCGACCAGATCAAGGCCCGCCACCCGGACGTCGAGTTCATCGACCCGATGGACTGGCAGGGCGAATGGGAGCAGAACCCGAAACTGTGCATCGCTAAGGAACTCTCGGTCTGCGAGCGCCACCCGATTCTCGCGTGTAACATCGGGCGGGACGCGCCCCGGACGGTCGGGACGCACCACGAGATAGCCCACGCACTCGCGCACGGGAACGACCGGATAGCCGTCGTCGCGTGCGGGGAACTCCCCGGCTTCATTCAGTACCGCGACGTGATGCACTTCGACGACGTGGACGAGGCGGTCAAGTCCCTCGTTGTTCTCGGGGAGGTGGCCGCCGACGGTGGCCGCCTCAAAGGCGAGGATATGCGAGGTGATTCGGAGTGAAAATCCTCCATCTCTTCGCCGACGATGGCGTGGAGGCCGAACCTCTGAGTGCTTACGGCGATGTCTACCGCGCCGGGATCGACCCGCGAGAATCCGAGTTCACGCACGAACTCGCCACGGTCGACCTGATGAACGACGTCCCGCCGTGGCCCCGGGACTTCGACCTCGTATTCGCTCATCCGAACTGCCGGCCGCACACGAACGCGCCGAGCGCGGACCCCGGAGAGGTTCAGATCCCGCGAGCGCGCGACCTCTGCCGGGAGTGGGCCGACGAGTACGTGATAGAGAACCAGCCGGGCGCGCCGCTTCACGCGCCGCCTGGTGGCTCTCTCGTCACGCTGACGGGCGACATGTTCGGCCTGCCCGTCGAGTACGCCCGGAGCTTCGAATGCTCCTACGACGTCGAGGAGCCCCCACGGACGCGGCAGCCGCCCAAGCACCGAGTCGAGAACACGCGGCCAAAGGACTACTGGAAGTCCATCAAGGGCGTTACCGGGGACTACCGTAGCCAACAGTTGATCCTCTCGGGGACGCCGTCCACGTACGTTCACCACCTCATCCGGCCACTGCTGACGGGCTACGAACCGCGGCGGTCGGAACGCCAGATACCGCTCACAGTAGATGCGGAAGGAGGCAGCCAATGAGCCTGTCGGCCTTCCCGTGGCCGGGGGGTAAGACCCGCCACATCACACAGATACTCCCACAATTCCCGGACCACCGGCGATACGTGGAGCCGTTCGGCGGGAGCGCCGCGCTACTCCTCAACAAGCCACCGAGCTACGTCGAGGTATTCAACGACCTCGACGACGATATTGTACACTTCTTCCGCACGGTTCGCGAGCAGCGGGAGGAGCTTCAGCAGTGGCTCCGGCAAGTGCCGTATTCGGAGAGCCTACACGCCGAGTGGCAAGAGGACTACTTCAGCGGCCGCAGGGCCGACAACGACGTGGAGCGGGCCGGTCGGTGGTTCTACCTTCGCTGCACAACCTACGGCGGCTCAGCGGGACGGAGGGCCGGCTTCAAGCGCCCGGGAAAGCGGAACGAGGCCCGGTCCTTCCGCGGGAACGTAACGAACCTGACGGCTATCGTAGAGCGATTCCAAGAGGTCGCGCTCGCGAACGAGGACTACCGACAGATTCTCGACCGCTACGACCACGAGGAAACGCTGTTCTACATTGACCCGCCGTATCTCAACGCCGGGCATCGGTACTACCCGGCAGCTGATGGGTTCGATCAAGCCGAGTTCGTCGACGCACTCCGTGGTCGCGAAGGATACTGGATAGTCTCGACCGGCGAGGTTCCCGACGGGTTGGAGGACGTCGCCGAAACGGTTCGGGCGTACACGGCCCTCTACTCACTCCCAAACGCGGTGAAGAATCCGCGAGAGGAGGAGACGGAACACCTCGCGATGAACTTCATTCCCGAGGACGAGCCCTCTTTCCTTGGCCCGCAGCGGGGGCTTGAGAGCTTCGCCAAAGTGGCCGATAACAGAGGTGTCGACGAGTGATTCTAAGCGAATGGGACGAGGAGAATCCGCCAAAACAGACCCACTCAACAGAGGCTGACCGCCTATTATTCCGTGGGCTGATTCGCCTCGCCGAGACGGTGGTTCTCCTATGGCTGGCAGGTGTCGGGATTATGGACCAAGGCATCCTGAAGTTGCCCACGTATCAGCCTTGGTGGCTCGCCGCCTCTGCGGCGATACTCTACATACGCGCTTTTTGGCCGATGCTCCGGTCTATCGAGCATTTCTGGGTGGATATCAAGCAAACGTGGCGACGGTCTCGGTTCTCAAATCTGGCAGAAGGACGTGGTTCGGAGTGAGTTACCACGTCGCCCGACAGCGCCGAGATTCGGGCCTTCAACGGCTGTCTGCTATCGACGCCGACCTGGCCAGTTTCGCAACGGCAGCTGCCGACGGATACGCAATCAAAATCGAACTATCGTATGGATGGCTCTACGCCAAGCGACGCTCGTCGAAGAAAGTCGACGTCGTTGTGTTCGGCCCCGGTGGCGGCTTTTGCTGGCGTCGGGAAATGACACGGACCGGTCTTCGTAACCGGTTGCAGGACGGCACGCCCGACGACCCACGCGTCCAGCGTGGGCCGGCGTCGGAGGTGTGGCCGCGTGACTGAGCGACCCATGACCCGGGCTTGCCCAGCTTGCGATAGCTGCAATGTCTACGAGCGGGCAGTCGCACTGCCTGAGAATAGATGGCGATGTGTGGATTGCAGTTCGGAATTCGCCGACGCGGTTCACCGATTCAAACGCCCGATGGGGAAGGCCTCTCCACGCTACCCAAAGGAGCCCGCCGATGACTGAGTGTTCGGAGTGCGGCGGTCCCGTCCGGTACGAAGGTCGCTGCGGCACCTGCATGGAGTGCGGGACGTCGACCTGCTACGGGGGGCCAGCATGAGCCAGGCCGCCGAGAACCAGCACCACGCCGGCCTCGCTCGGACCATCAGGGTTCTACAGCGGCACGTCGGCATCGAGGAAGGCATCAGCGCCAGCCAGCTCGCCAAGCGCGTCGATGCGCACCCCTCGACGGTGCGTAACTGGATCGAGGACCTGCGACGGCAGGGGTGGCCGATCGGCTCAATCAACGGATACGGCTACTTCCTGATGGCGTCAGAGGACGACTTTCGGGCCGTGATGGCGTCTTTGGAGAAGGCCAGGGCGTCGAAGGCCGAAACCATGTCCGCGCTCGCTGGCGCATTCTACGGCGAAGGCAAGCGCCTCTACTACGGGTCCGGGGGTGGCGACGGTGAGTAGCGACGAGCGAGACGCTGCCTTGTGGGAGTCGATCGGAGGCGACCCGGCCGACCTTGAAAGGAACGGGGCGGCATCCACTGTCGAAGTCCCGGAGCGGGCCTGGGAAGCGATCCTTGGCCGCCTCGATGAATTAGAAGGCCGGATGGAGACGCTCGAAGGTAATGGATACATCCCAGATGAGGACGACCCGACGATTGAGCACTACGCCGCTATGCCAGCGGAGGAGTGGGATCAACTCGACACGTCCATTCAGATAGCCGTCACACTCCACGAGCAGTGGCAGGATCTCGCGTGGAAGCTCGGCGGTGGGAGGAACTACGCCGGGAACTCGGCCGAACAGCGCTTTGGCATCGACACGAAGACCAAGGCCAACGTCAAGTACCAGCCTTCGAAGATCCGGTACGAACTCCGCCGGGAACTCGACCGGGATCTACAGGTCAACGAGATTTATCGTGGGATGCAGAGGCTCGCGAAACTCTCCGGCGGCACGGAGCACGTTGACAGCAGAGACGACCGAGTCCACATCACGGGCGGCCTCTACGAGTACCGGGAACAGTCCACGATTGACGGTAAGGCCATCCGTCGCGTTCTCTGGAGGGACGAGAAATGACGGAAAGTCTCTTACACTGTTGTAAGAGAGGTTGGGTCCAACCCCGTAACCGATACCGGCCAAACGGCCCTCGGAGGTGGAAGCCGCCTCCCTAGGGATATTACCCAAGCCGTATCGGTAGTGGCCGGTCTATGACCGCCACGCATTATTGCTTACACGTTTAGAGACGGGGCCGGGCCGACTTTCTACCGAAAGTCGGGTACGTCTCTGACGTGCCCGCTCCAAATCTCTCTTACAACAGTGTAAGAGAGTTTGGCGGGGAAACGTTAACGACAGGACAGAAAGAAAGCGAACCATGACCGAAGACACGATCACACGAGAGGAAATAGAAGAGGCTGCCGAGTCGTTAGGCTTGACCCCCGAACAGTTCATTGAGGTATCCAAAGACCCGGGGGCGAGGTTTCAGGCGGGGCTGATCGACCTCGTGAATGAAGCACAATCTGAGGGCGTTGACCCACTTTGGCTCTATGAGTTGATAGACGAAATAACGTCCGCGATCATCTCGAAGGCGGCGGAAGAAGGCCAGCTCGGAACGGAGTTCCAATCATTTTCTGAGGATTCTGAAGACGGCTTTATCCACCACGTCAATGTTATATATTCGACGGCAAAGGCCGATTCGCGTGGCGTCTCTCGAAAAGAGATGGTGGAGAATATGACGTCGGTCGCGAAGATGGTGGCGAATGGTGTTGATATGCAGGCGATGATCCCCGAGAGCAAATGGCCTGGTAGGTAACGTTTCATCAGAGCGGGCATAGAAGGAAGCGCTAGAGAAGATCGGCGTCGTCAAGCTCCCGAAGAATCAAGTCGTCAAACGAGGCGTTGATGTACGGTTCCATATTCTCGCGGCTCGTCCAGCCGCCGAGCGACATAACCACGTTCTCGTCTACCTTGTGCCGTACGAGCAGCGAGGATGCCCAGTAGGCCCGTAGGTCGTGCGAGGAGATGTACGAGTAGCGTTCGTCGCCGTATCGCTCTGCACACGCCTTGGCGGCCCGCTTGATGTATTCCTGAGTCGTACGCTTGGTGACGGGGATGATATCTTCGTCCGGCCCGATGCCCTCCTCTCGCGCGTGCTTCTTGATGAGGTGGTACAGTTGTCTCGGGATGTACGTTTCGCGGTGCTTGCCGACGTCGAAGCGCCCGGTCGTGTCCTTCCCGTAGACCGTCAGAAAGTGGGCGTCGTCCATGAAGTCGACCGTCGCCTCGCGCACCTGGTTGAGCTTGAAGTTCGCCGTCTCGTTGACGCGAAGCCCACAGTCCCCACCGAGGCGGATCGCGATGAACGCCCGGCGGCTTTCAGCGCAGGCCCACAGCCGGTGGTAGTCCATCGGGTGCAGGTAGACTCGCCACTGGTTTTCGAGTTGTTTGAGTCGCATAACGCTAACAGGATGACTTATTTATTAACTATTCAGACCGTCCCGATGCGGGGGTGTTCCACCGACCCGGTGGGATCGTGGTTTCCCTCCTCGTCGTACTCAGGGTCGCAGTCCCGACAGAGCGTCCACATCGGACGGGGGTACTCACCGTCCCACTCGTCGTCAGGCTTGTACCGGCTGGCCGACCGCTCTCCTCGTTTGTGCTCGCCGCACCAGTCGCAGTCGAACTCGTAGACGTTCGTCGGGGCAAAATCGAGGTACTCGTACCGGTCCTTCTCCAGGGAAGGGTAGCCGCCCGTGAAGGCGCGGACCCGGCTCTTGATGTCCTTGGCGTCCTCGAAGGACCCGCCCGTGCAGACGTAGCCGTACTCCCGAGCCGTGGAGAACAGGCTGCCCGGGGTGACGCTTGACTGTTCAAGGTAGACTCGGACACCAGACCCGCGCGGGACTGGGGATACCAACTCGGCCCAGTGGTTCTCTGCCATCTCGTTGGCGAAGTCGTACTGGCGCTCAGAAACCGGGTCGTCGATTCGTTGGATGGTGGTTTGTGTCATGGTCTGTGTCTCTACACTACAGTATACTGTAGCCTTTGACTTAACCGTTTCGGTATTCTGTAGCCTACACTATCCCGTAGCTTTATTACATAGGCTACCGTAAACTGTAACCGTGCAGGAAGAGACCGACCCGTTAATGGCGGAAGATGGACCGAGGGCGCTGGTTACCGACCGGGAACAAGAGATCCTGTTGGGCGATGCCGACGTTACTGAAAAATACTATCACGTCGTAGTCACGCGCGTGAGAAAGCGAATCCGCCGATTAGAGGACGAACTACCGGCGATTGAGTCGCACGCCACACTCGGCGATGAGCTCCGGGAAGTGGTGTGCGGGGATGAGGACGGATGAGCCAACAACTTCACCAAAAGGCGTTCCAGGCCCTGAGCGAGCTGCTTACGAACGCCGAGATGATCGCCGACCACGAACCGGAGAACGAGGGCGAACTGCGGGCCGCCGTTCGGCGTGGCGAGAACCTCTTGACGGACCTCGACGACGTTGAGTACGACCTGATAGAGGCCATTAGAACGGCAGAAGAAAGCGGGTACTTGGATTCCTAGAACAGGAGCCTTTGAGAATCATGCCAAACGAGAGAAAGGCCTACGAAGGCCACTACGTCACGCCGTCGGGAGAATTGACCTACGACCACGACCGGTTCCGATGCGATAACATCGGGGAGCACGGCGCTTGGGCGGACACGCCTTGGTTGGTATTCAATTACTGCCCGTTCTGCGGGCAGGAACTTGGGGAGCGGCTGTACGATCCGCCGCAAGAAGTTCCGCCGGAGGGTATCTAAATGGCGGAGATGGACCCCGCCGACGCGATGAATCGGGTGGAGGAGCTCATCGAGTATGACTCGATCGGCTGT
>Ga0102962_1001211_pt1 | contig 10507 bp, 11 predicted proteins | sample SalPonF2_C_D2_MG_FD_84519 | JGI IMG/M metagenome (GOLD analysis project Ga0102962, IMG submission 84519) | Salt pond soil microbial communities from South San Francisco under conditions of wetland restoration - Salt Pond MetaG SF2_C_D2_MG ... | reverse complement strand
GTCGTTAGCTCAGTTGGTTAGAGTGCCACGTTGACATCGTGGAGGTCAGCAGTTCGAATCTGCTACGACCCACTTAAAGTAAGCGCAAGGATCGGAAGCCTGCGCTTTTTGTTTATATAGTAACGGATATCATGGAAGAAGACAAAATCATACTTACATTACCCGACGGTACTAAAAAGGAATTTGATAAAGGGACCACCGGACGAGATGTTGCTGAATCGATCTCTAAAGGCCTGGCCCGAAATGCGTTAAGTGTTACTCTGGATGGTGAAATTCTGGATCTTGATCGTGAACTGCCACATGGTGGGGATTTTAAGATCAATACCTGGGATACCGATGATGGCAAATATACATTCTGGCATTCATCGGCCCACTTGATGGCGGAAGCCGTGCAGGATTTGTATCCGGATGTAAAATTCGGCATCGGTCCCCCCATTGATCAGGGATTTTATTATGATATGGATTTCGGTGATAAAAAGCTGACCCGGGAAGATCTCGAGAAAATAGAGAACAAGATGTATGAACTGGCCCGGAAAAAATCTGAGTACAAACGTATCGAAGTACCAAAAGATGAAGCGGTAAGTTATTTTGAGGAAAAAGGCGATCCGTATAAACTCGATTTGTTAGAAGGATTGGAAGATGGAAACATCACCTTTTATGAACAAGGGGAATTTACCGACCTTTGCCGGGGTCCGCATATTCCATCGACTGATAAGATCAAAGCTGTCAAACTGATGAATATCGCCGGAGCCTATTGGCATGGTGATGAAAATAACAAGCAGCTAACCCGTATCTATGGAATCACATTTCCTAAGAAATCGATGCTCGATGAGTATCTCCATAATCTGGAAGAAGCGAAACGACGCGATCACAAAAAACTGGGTAAACAACTGGGTATCTATCTAATCGATTCGATGGTCGGACAAGGACTCCCGATATGGCTCCCTAACGGAACTATTTTACGTCGCGAGTTGGAAGCTTTCATGCGTGAAGAGCAAATAAATCGCGGGTATCAGGAAGTTATCACTCCGCACATTGGTAATATTCGCCTTTATGAAACTTCCGGTCATTATCCCTACTACTCGGATTCCCAGTTTACACCGATGGAAGTCGATGATGAGAAATATATGCTCAAGCCGATGAACTGTCCGCATCACCATAGAATCTATGATAGTGAGATGCACAGTTATCGCGATCTACCGGTCCGCTTATCAGAATTTGGTTCTGTATATCGATATGAGCAATCCGGTGAATTAAATGGATTATCACGTGTTCGTGGATTTACCCAGGATGACGCCCACATCTATTGTACGCATGATCAATTGAAAGATGAGATCAAAAATTGTATTGATCTGACACAATATGTATTCGGTATTTTTGATATGCCGGTGGATATCCGGTTATCGTTCCGGGATGAAAATGAAAAGAAATATGGCGGAAAAACTGAATATTGGGATCGTGCACAACGTGAAATTCAGGAAGTTGCCGACGAAGTTGGTCTGACTTACGAGATTGTTGAAGGTGAAGCCAGTTTCTATGGACCTAAAATCGATTTTATTATTAAAGATGCCTTAGGACGCAAATGGCAATTGGGGACTGTTCAGGTCGATTATGTGATGCCGGAACGTTTCGATTTAACCTATGTGGGTTCCGATAACCAAAAACATCGCCCCGTAATTATTCACCGCGCACCGTTTGGCTCGATGGAGCGTTTTACCAGTATCCTTATTGAACATTTTGCCGGAGACTTTCCATTATGGCTCTCCCCTACTCAAGTATCTATTTTACCTTTATCAGATGATTTTAATGATCTCGCTGATAAATATGCTACCACCCTGAAAGAGAAGCATGTTCGGGTCAAGGTTGATAAAAGAAGTGAACAAATTGGTGCAAAAATTCGGGATGCAGAAACGCAAAAGATTCCTTATATGTTTATTATTGGTGAGAAGGAAAAAGCTGCTGGTACGGTAGCCGTTCGAAAACATAAAAAAGGAAATCTTGGAAGTTTCATTTTTTCTGATTTTATTTCAAGTTTAGTAACAGAGATAAAAACAAAAGCATTACAAGAATAAACTGTTAATTAATAACAAACAAAAAGGAGTTAGAACCATCGCAAGAAGATATTATAGAGGGGCACCTCGACATAAAAAGGACGATACTCGTATCAATGAGGGTATTAAAGAATCGAAAGTTAGACTTGTAACACCTGACGGTGATAATGCAGTAGTCCCCATTGAGGAAGCGCTCAATAAAGCCATATCTTACGGTCTTGATCTTGTTGAAGTGGCGCCCAAAGCCAGACCGCCTGTTTGCAAGATCATGGATTACAAAAAACATCTGTACGAAAAGAAGAAGAAAGAAAAAGAAGCCAAGAAAAAACAACACGTCGTACAGGTCAAAGAACTTCGTTTTCGTCCACATACCGACGATCATGACTATAATTTCAAAATACGTCATGCTCGTAAATTTCTTGAGGATGGAAACAAAGTAAAAGCAACCGTTCAATTCAGGGGACGTGATATTATATACAGTGATCAGGGAAAAGAACTCTTACATCGATTGGCTGATGACTTGAATGATCTCAGCAAAATAGAAACTCCTCCCACACTCGAGGGAAAACGAATGACCCTGATTTTAGCACCAGACAACAATAAATAGAATTCCTTTGTAAAGCAGCCTGAATCTAATTATATTTAAGGCTTTCAATTAACAAAGATCATATACCACGTATTAGTTATGCCAAAAGTAAAAACAAACAGCGGTGCCAAAAAACGTTTCAAAGTTACCGGAACCGGTAAAATTAAACGTAAAAAGGCATACCGCAGCCATATTCTTACTAAAAAATCTCCTAAGAGAAAACGTAATCTTAGAAAGGCCACTTTAGTTCACGATGCCAATAAAGAGCAAATTCGTGATCTGATTCCTTATAAAAAGTAAGATCAGGCTCAATAAATAAATTTAAACCGTAAACTGAAAAGGATTAACAAATGCCACGTTCAAAAAATCTAGTGGCTTCCCGTCGCCGTCGCAAGAAGATTTTAAAACAAGCGAAAGGTTACTGGGGCGCACGAAGTAAAGTTTACACGGTTGCAAAAAATGCTGTAGAAAAAGCATTACAGTATCAATACCGCGATCGTAAAGTAAGAAAAAGGGAATTCCGCAAACTCTGGATTACGCGTATCAACGCAGCAGCCAGACTAAATGGCACTACTTATTCAAAATTGGTGGGTGCCATGAAAACCAAGGAAATGGAAATCAACCGGAAGGTATTGGCAGATCTTGCCGTCCATGAACCGGATACTTTCAAGGCTATCGTAGAAGAAGCCGTTGGCAACTAATGTGAAGTATTTTATTTAACCGGCAAGTTATCTTACCTCGGTGAGATGGTTTGCCGGTTTTTTTTTGATCCCCAGTAAATAGTGATTCATGAACAACGATATAGAAGCCGTTAAAGAGGAGATACAGAATTTTAAAATCAGTAACTCCGAAGAACTGGAATCTTTCCGTTTAAAATATCTCTCTCGCAATGGAAAAATTCCGGAATTGCTCTCTCAAATTGGAAAAGCACCCCGTGAAGAACGGGCTGAAATGGGAAAACAGCTTAATGCATTAAAGAACCTGGCGCAGGATGTCTTTGATAATGCAAAAGAAAAGTTGCAATCTGATGGCGCTGCACAACAAAAAGCTACCGACGATATCACCCTTCAGGCACCTTCACTCCCGCTCGGTTCCCTGCACCCGATTTCTAAAACTTTAGATGAGATAAAAAGTATATTCCTCCGACTCGGATTTACCATAGCAGACGGACCCGAACTCGAAGATGACTTTCATAATTTTACCGCGTTAAATTTTCCACCGGAACATCCGGCGAGGGATATGCAGGATACTTTTTTTGTCCGTAAAAACGTGGATAATCCACATGATGATTTAGTTCTGCGAACTCACACCTCTCCTGTTCAAATACGTCTGATGGAAAGCGAAAAACCTCCGATTCGGGCAATCATGCCTGGTCGCGTTTACCGTAACGAGTCCATAACCGCAAAATCGTATTGCCTGTTCCATCAGGTTGAGGCTCTGTATATTGACGAACATGTCAGTTTAGCCGAGTTGAAGGAAACGCTGATCATTTTAGCTAAAATGATGTATGGCGCCGATGTGAAATATCGTCTGCGTCCGTCATTCTTTCCCTTTACTGAACCCAGTCTGGAAATGGATGTTTGGTGGGGAAGCAAAGACAACGGACAATGGCTCGAAATACTTGGTGCTGGAATGGTGGATCCCAATGTTTTAAAAGCAGTCAATATCGATCCTGAAAAATACAGTGGTTTCGCAGTTGGAATTGGTGTGGAACGTATCGCCCTTCTGAAATATCAAATTAACGATATTCGTATTCTTTATGATAACGATCTTCGTTTCCTTAACCAATTCAAATAAAAGCTTAATTAACGCAATTTTTTAAAATTTGATATGAAGATATCCTATAACTGGCTCAAAGAATATATAGACCTGGATATTTCCCCTCAGGAAGTTTCTGACAAATTAACTTATGCCGGCCTTGAAGTTGAAGAAGTAGAACATGTTGGCAGCAATCTTGATGGCGTCGTGGTAGGTAAAGTTATGACCTGTGTTAAACATCCCAACGCCGATCGTCTCAAATTATGTAAAGTCGATCTTGGAGATCAAGTAACGCAGATTGTTTGTGGTGCTCCCAATGTCGATTCAGGACAAACGGTTCCGGTTGCCACGGTAGGTACGGAACTTCCGGTTGTATTAGACAATGGTAAAAATCTGGTGCTTCGAAAAGCCAAGATCCGTGGTCAGGTTTCCGAAGGAATGATATGTGCGGAAGATGAACTGGGAATCGGACCCAATCATGATGGCATACTTGTTCTGGATGATAACATAAAAGCTGGCACACCTTTTTCTGAAGTTCAGGAATTATTTGAGGATTATGTGTTTGAGATTGCCCTCACTCCTAATCGTCCCGACGCCGCCTGTCATTACGGTGTAGCCCGTGACCTCGCAGCGGTCCTGGATAAACCATTGAAACATCCTTTTCCGGAAATTGAGGAAGATACGAATACGTTAGATGACCGCATTACCATTGAAATCAAGAATCCGGAGAAGTGTCATCGATATGTCGGTAAAATAATTAAAAATGTCACTGTCAAGGAATCTCCCCAATGGCTTAAGAACAAATTAATGGCTATCGGTCTGCGTCCGATCAACAATGTGGTGGATGCTACGAATTTCGTATTACACGAAATAGGTCAGCCTCTGCACGCTTTTGATTATGAGCTTATCGCTGGAAAAAAAATCGTAGTCAGAGATTTTGACAAAGAATCAAAATTTACCACGCTCGATGATGAAGAACGTACTATTAAAGCGGGTTCTCTATTCATTTGTGATGGGGAAAAACCGGTTGCTCTTGCCGGTATCATGGGCGGACAAAATTCGGAGATCAATGAAAATACAAAAACAGTATTTTTGGAAAGTGCTTATTTTGAACCGGTTGGTATCCGCAAAACTTCCAAACAATTAGGATTACAGACGGATGCTTCCTATCGCTTTGAAAGAGGGATCGATCCGAATGTAACCCGAATAGCGGCAGAACGATGTGCACATCTTATTAGAGAATTGAGTGGTGGTTCCATCATTGAGGGCACTACCGATGTACATCCCGTTAAGACCGAACCTTTGGAACTTGATCTGAGAGTCTCTTTTGTTAATAAAATTTTAGGTACGGATTTCGATAAGTCATTAGTAAAAAACACCCTGCAACGACTCGAAATCCCGGTATCTGAAAAGAATGATGATACACTTAAATGTACCATACCTACGTTTCGACCGGACATTGAACGGGAAGTCGATCTTGTGGAGGAAGTGGCCCGGATTTATGATTATAATAAAATACCGGCTCCTGAATTTGTTCGATATATCACTCCAGCTCCCATTCCCTTCCATGAAAAATTTTTAAATAACGTAAAAGAATCTGCGAAATCACTTGGTTTCAAAGAGATTTACTCTAATTCACTGATGCCGGAAGATGCCTCTCATCAATTTGCAGATACTAAAGAGATTATTTCCACACTTAATCCAATTTCAAAAGATCAGACCCATTTGAGGCCGTCACTTGCCTATGGATTTCTAAGATCAGCGGCCTATAATTTCAACCGGTCCGCTTTATCAGTACGATTTTTTGAAACCGGACATGTATTTCGTAAAGGCAAAAAAGGCACGTTTATTAGAGGAATTGAGGAAACTAACCATTTATTAATGGGAGTTTCAGGTATAAAACATAAAGAACACTGGGATGCTCCCTCCGATCAGTATACCATTTTCGATTTAAAAAGCGCAGTAGACGGCTTTTTTGAATTGATTGAAGTCGAAGACAAGATCCACGCAAAAAAAGATGACGAAGATCATTTATCGTATCAAATTGGTAAGTTGAAAGTTGGAGAATTGTACCGGGTCGATAAGTCTCTATTGAAATCTTTTGATCTGGAGTTTCCTGCTTATATTGCAGAAATTAACCTTACTGCCCTCGAAAAGATTTTGGAAAAACAGCCGGAGAAAATATTTCAGGCTATTCCCAAATTTCCATCCTTCGAATATGATATCGCGTTGGTTGTCGACAAGACAATTTCAGCTGGAGATTTGATGTACGACATTCGCAAAAATTCCGGCTCTCTATTGACCAACATCGACATATTCGATGTATATGAAGGAAAATCTATAGGAAAGAATAAAAAAAGTATTGCTTTCAGACTTTCTTTCAGAGATAAAAGTAAGACCTTGACTATCAAAAATGTAGAACCTATAATTAATAAAGTACTTAAGATTCTGGAAAAGAATCATTCTGCAAAATTACGATCATAAAGGAGGCTTCTGCTCTTTAAAATATGAACTTTAAAGAGAGTCCATATTATAGTGATTTTGATTCCCTGCTGGTGCAAATTAACAGGGAATTTAAAAAATTACGTCAGAAAATAATGACGTTACAGGAGGAGAATGCCATTCTGAAAAAGGAATTAAGCAGATTAAAAAATGCTCATCAATCCGGATTAGATGATAGGTCGGAATCGGAACGAATCGCATTACGACATCAGATCAACGGTTTGATAAGTAAAATTGATCATTACCTGGACGACTCTAACGTATGAAGTCAATCAAGGTTACCATATATGGCCGACAATATCCACTGAAAGTCGATAATGAAGATATCGATATGATGTATGATATTGCAGATTACGTCAATAAACGACTGCGTACATTTAAAGACGAATTGATCAATCAATCCGAATCGACCATTATGATTATGACTTGTCTGAGTTTGGCGGAAGAATTATTCGCGTTACGAAGAAAATATAATGCCACTGTCGGTTCTGATCAGATATTTGATCATGTAAATGACAAATTATCGAAACTTTTAACTGACATTAAGCAACAAAATTCCGATATTATCTGAGCAATCGTTTTGGGGCCTTAAAAAAGGAAACGTCAATAACGATACTTATTATATAGGGAGTTTGACTTTAGCTGGCAATAACAGGCCTCACGTCGGTTAACCGAATAGTGGAAGTTAGACCCAGTTAAGCGGGCACCCACATTGTTGCAAGGTTTATTGCACATCCTTTGCCTCAAAGCGATTATCATTTTATGGGCACTTACCATGGTGCCCTTTTTTATTATTTTTAACTTTCTTCAAAAGATTAATTACTGAAGGTATTTGATTTTTTATGTCACATTCTCTTAATGTGTTATTTATTGCTGATGTTGTCGGATCACCTGGTATCACGATGCTTGATACGATGCTCCCATCTCTCATTTCCAAATACAAAGCGGATTTTGTAGTTGTTAACGGTGAAAATGCCCATGAAGGCAAAGGACTGAACGAAAAAATAGTCAGTCATTTCTATGAATTAGGGACCCATGTCATCACAGGTGGTAACCACAGTTTTGACAAATGGAAAATTTATCCCTACATGAAAAAGGATAAAAACCTGCTTCGTCCGATGAATTACCCTAAAGGCGCTCATGGATATGGATATGTAGTATATGACTTACCTGGATTCACTAAAAAAATTGGAGTGCTGAACATTCAGGGACGTACATTCATGCAAGCTTTAGACGATCCCTTCCGAACAGCTGACTTTGTCATTGAACGAATACAGGAAGAAACCAATATCATACTTGTTGATTTCCATGCGGAAGCAACCGCTGAAAAATGGGCAATGGGTTGGTATCTGGACGGCAGAGCATCACTGATGATCGGCACTCATACGCATGTACCAACTAACGACGCCCGAATTTTCCCGGAAGGAATGGGGTATGTCACGGATGCCGGAATGACTGGTGCTTTTAATTCGGTATTGGGTATGGACAAAAATACGGCGATTAAAAGGTTTTTGTTAAGTACTCCCCATCGATATAAATTAGCCAACGGAAATAATAGAATATGCGGAGTTTTTAGCAAAATTGATGAAGAATCGGGTAATTGTTTACATATTGAACCCGTTATATTCCCAAACTTCACGAATAACAAAGAATAATAATTGCTGATTTATTGGAATCAATATTAAGAGCTGAAAATATTTATAAAGATTATCCGGCAAAGTCTGGCCGACAACATCTCAATGTATTAACGGGAGTAAATTTTGAGATTCCAAGAGGTCATATTATCTCAATTGTCGGTCCGAGTGGTTGCGGTAAAAGTACCTTATTACATATCCTTGGAGGATTGGACAAACCTACTTCGGGTAGTGTTTTCTTCGGAGATAAAGATATCAGTAAAATGAATGCGCCTGATCTGGCATCTTTCCGAAATAAAAATATGGGTTTTGTCTTTCAATTCCATCATTTGCTGCCGGAATTTACAGCTCTTGAAAATGTATTCATGCCGGGACTGATCCAGGGTCTTGCAATGGATCAATTGAAGAAAAGAGCATTAGAGTTATTAAGTCACTTTAACCTTGACGATCGGGCCGATCATCGCCCTTCTGAACTTTCAGGTGGAGAACAACAGAGAGTTGCCGTCGCCCGGGCGATGATGAACGAACCTGAAATGATACTCGCAGACGAACCTACAGGGAATCTGGATGAAGAGAATACAGAAATCATGCTCGGTATGCTGTTTAATCTGCGAAAAAATGGCAAGTTGTCAATCGTCATTGTGACCCATGATCGATCGATTGCAGAAAAAACGAACATAATCTTTGAATTGAGAAAGGGTAAATTACATAAAGTCACATAATTTTTTTGCTCTACTCAAAAATCAGTGATAATTTAAGGGACTAAAATAAGATATAATAATTAATTGTTGATATGAGTAAGCATATTCCTAAAGAAGAACTGGAACAGGATGTTCTTGTAACCTATTATGCACGCGTAGTTGCATTTTTCGCCGGACACCGTAAAGTCACCATAGGTATTGGAGTAGCGATTGTCTTAGCTCTCGGGTTAGGTATTGGCTATTACTACTACGTACAATCGGAACAACATAAAGCAGAAACTTTAATGGCCGATGCAGAACAGTATTTTCGTCAGGCCGATTATCAAAAAGCGTTAAATGGAGATCAACAGGCGTTAACTGTTGGTTTTTCGCAAATTATCAATAAATATTCGGGCACAGAGGCTGGTAATTTAGCTCATTATTATGCTGCTGTCTGCGAATTAAATCTCGGTAATAACCAAAAGGCACTGCAATATATTCAGGATTATGAACCACCGGAAGGAATTCTCGGTGTCGGACCTTTATCTTTGAAGGCTGTGATATTAGAAAATCTTGGTAAATATAAACAAGCCGGACAGCAATACCTTAAAGCTGCCAATTGGGATGATAACGACTCGACAACACCATCCAATTTACTATCAGCTGCTCAGGCTTTTATTAAAGCAGGTGATACTCAACAAGCTCATAAAGCAATTCAAACAGTTATACAGAAGTATCCAAATACAGGATATGTTACTCAAGCCAGAAAATTGAATGGATATCTTACAGCCGCTGCTTTGCAGAATTAATTTTTGGCTGTAATTTTGTTTGAAAGGACTAAAGCCCGTAATTGTACGGGCTTTTTTATTGGCCCGCAATTGGCACCAATCAAGAGAGACATTATAAAAAATAGAATTTTAGGGATGATATCGTTTGTGAGTTAGATTCTGTGGTTAAAGGCATTATGTGTTGTTTGACTATACTTGGTAAAAATGCTTTTAGCTAAATACCACGGTTTACCACCGGCATCAACACTTTGTTGGATTCTGAATTACATCCAGCCTGCCCCGACGTTTTTTTCGGGGAATGACGTCGTTCTTATGGTTGTTTTTTGCAACTTAAAGGCTACCAGCCAATCTCCATCGACGTCATTCCGGGCCCCGACCCGGAATCTCACGGATTTAGCCTGGGAGCGTTTATTACTCATAAACAATACCTAAACCAGTAATCCAAAGTCACGGCCTGTAAACAATACAACGCTTTGTCTGGATTCTGAATCCAGTTCAGTCCGCCCCG
>Ga0102962_1001210_pt1 | contig 10514 bp, 5 predicted proteins | sample SalPonF2_C_D2_MG_FD_84519 | JGI IMG/M metagenome (GOLD analysis project Ga0102962, IMG submission 84519) | Salt pond soil microbial communities from South San Francisco under conditions of wetland restoration - Salt Pond MetaG SF2_C_D2_MG ... | reverse complement strand
TGCCGCGACGCTCCACCAGCGCGTGAGGCGCTCCGCTTCGTTCAGCAGGTCCTCGGCGCCGCCGTCCGACGGTGCGCTGGGAGCCGCCCCATGCGCCGCCAGCGCCCCCAGAACGCGCTGGCGCAGGCCCGCCTCGTCGAGCGCCGGCCGGTCGTCGAGGTAACCGTGGTCGAGAAGCCACTCCCGCAACTGCTCGCGGGCGTCGACGCGGAAGCGTGCCACCTCGCCGTTCTCGAGCCCGTCGAGCAGCGCGCGAGCGTCGCCCCCGACGCGGCTGGCCAGGTCCTGGACCCGGTCGAGGAAGGTCGGCGTGACGGCGTCAGAGGCCTCGATCGCGGGCCGGTCGACGGGGCGCCCGCGCCCGCGCCGCCAGCCTTCCAGGAACGGCTCGAGCGCGGCGGCCCGGGCCTCGAGCCGCGCGCGCTCGGCGTCGGTCAGCAGCGCGTGCGCGCCGTCGTCGTGAAGGAACGCCCGCAGCGTGCCCAGGCGCTCGGTGCCCGCGCGCACCAGGCGGTGGAGCAGCGGCAGGTCGTCGCGCAGCAGGTGGAAGAGGTGGCAGGCGGCGCTCGGCTGCCACGGGTCGATCGGCGGCACGGCCAGGGCGGCTCCGTACGCCTCCGGCGTGCGGCCGTCGGGCGCGGGGGGCTCGCTGCGCTCGGGCAGGGCGAGCGTCTCGGGCCCCGCGACGGCCTGGCCGATGCGGCGCACGCGCGCGATGTCGATCAGGTGCGGCGTCCCGTCGCGCTCGGCTCCGGCGGCCCCGGCCGCGTCCGGTCCCGCTCGGGCGCCCCAGAGACGGGCGTCCTCGGGGCGGGCGGTGAGGTAGAACAGCTGCCGGCCGCCCTCGCCCGCCAGCAGGCTCAGGCTGCGGCCCACCGCTCGGAAGCGCTCGACGTCCGCCGTGGTGAGCGCCTCGTCGAGGAACAGCGGCAGCGGGGCGCGTCCCCGTTCGGCCTGGGTGGCGAACGCCACCCGTACCGCCAGCAGCAGCTGCGCCCGCGTTCCCGTGGAGAGCTCGCTCAGCGAGCGACGTTCTCCGCTGGCGGTCTCGCGGGCCGAGAAGTCGCCCTGGCGGCCGCCTTCGAACAGCAGCTCGTACTGATCGCGCGTGAAGCGGCGGAACCAGCTCGCGGCGCGGCGCAGCGCGTCGGGCTGGCTGGTCTGCTCGTGCTCGGTCTCGACCGTGTCGAGCAGGAAGGCGCCGGCCTCGGCGTAGAGCGCCTCGTCCAGTCGATCGTGGAGTGCGTCGGAGGCGTCCTGCCGTTCCTGCCGTGCGCGTTCGAGCTTGCGCTCGGTTCCCGCCAGCCGGACGCGTTCGCGCGTGGCGGCGATCCGCTCGGCGATCTCCCTGGCGCCGTCCGCCATCTGTTGCAGCTCGGCGAGCCGGTCCCGCAGCCCCTCGGCGTCGTCGGCATCGGCGCGTTCGAGCAGGTCCGGGCGGTGGGCCAGCTCCTGGCGGCGATCGCCTTCGCGCAGCTCGGCGTCGCGCAGCGCCTCGCTCCGCCGCCGGTAGGCGTCGAGGCGGGCGAGCCGCTGGTGGAGCTCGCGCTCGGCGTCGCGCAGCCCCGCGTCGCCTTCGCCGGGCTCCAGGCCGGCGCCCGCCAGGAGCGCGCGGACCGCCTCGCGCGCCCGGCCCAGGTCGCGCTCGGCGCGTTCGATGGTGGCGCGCGCGCCCTGGCGGTCCTTGCGGGCGTCGTCGCGCGTCGCCAGGCGGGCGGAGAGAGCGCCCCAGCGCGTCTCGAGCATCGCGACCGAGGGTGCGGGGTCGTCGACCGCCTCGCCGTGCTCGTCCAGGAACGCGCGCAGGGCGGCGGTGGAGGCTTCGAGGCTCTGGAGGCGCGGTGCGCGCCTGGCCTCGATGCCGCGCAGCTTCACCGCCGCGCGGTCGATCGCGTCGACCAGGCGGAGCCAGCGCTCGAGCCCGGCGTCGAGCGTGGCGGGGTCGAAACCGACGCGCTCCGCCAGCTCGCCCAGAGCGCGCTCGGCCTCGACCTGCCGCGCCAGCGCCGCCGCTCGGCGCCGCTCGGCCTCCGCGCGCTGCTCCAGCTGCGCGCGCAGCACCTCGGCGCGGGCGACGGCTCCGTCGAGCGAAGCGAGGCGCCGGCGGACGCCCGGCACGTTCCAGGCCTCGGGGGCGGCGAGACCGCTTCCGCGGAAGCCTTCGCGCGCCCGGTCCCGCTCGCGCGCGGCCGCGCCGTCGCGGAGCAGCAGCGGCACGCCCGCCAGCAGGGCGGCGGCCAGGCCGGCCAGCGGCAGCGCCTGCGCTCCGCCGCGGAACGCCAGCGCCAGCGCGCCCCCGCCGCCGCCGAGCACGAGGGCCAGGCCGAGCCAGCGCGCCGCCGTCCAGCGCAGCCCACCGGCGGTCGAGAGCCATGCGACCAGCGCGTCGCGCGCCGCCTTCAGGCGCTCGGGCGCTTCGTCCTCCTCGTCGGCGGAGGGGAGCCGGTCGAGCTCGTGCCCCAGCTCGCGCAGCTCCGCATCCACCGAGCGTTTCGCCTCTAGCGCGTCGTCGACGGCACTGAGGGTGGCCGGGTCGAGCTTCGGCTGCGGTCCCGTATGCTCCTGCGGGCCGAGGGCGCCCCGTGCCTGCTCGAGCTCCGCCTGCGCCTCGCGCCGCCGGTCCTCCAGGGACGCCAGCTCCGAGGCCTCGCGCTGCATCTCCTTGAGGAGCTGGTTTCGCTCGTCGAGGTCCGCTCTGCGCAGCGCGCTGCGCTCCAGGCCCGACGCCTGCAGGGCGCGCCCCGCCAGGTCGTCGCTGCGTCGCGCGGCGGCCAGCTCGCCTTCGGACGTCTCGATCTCGGCCTGCAGGGCCTCGAGCCGTTCGTCCTCCCCGCCGGCCAGGCGCTCCATGCCCTTCGGGAAGCCGTCGATCTCGGCGCGCGCGCGCTCGACGGCGCGCCGCGCCTCGATGAGGCCGAGCGCGCGGGTGTGGTCGTCGGCGTCGCGCGCCGCGGCCTCCGCCTCCCGCTCCTGCCGGAGCCAGCGCTCGATCTGCTCCTCCTGCTGGACCAGCTGCTCGCGGTCGCGAAGCACCGCGTTGAGCGCTTCGGTCGCGTGCAGCAGGCGCTTCGCTTCGCTCTGGCCGCTGCCTCGGGTGCGGAAGGGCCCGCGTTCGCGGATGTCGGCGAGGTCGTAGCCGCCGGACAGCTCGAGCGCGAGCTGCCGCGCGATGAGGGCGTCGGTCGCGCCGGCTGCGATGAGGTCCTCGACGGCGAGCGTGTAGCAGCCGAGCAGGTGGTGCTCGGGCAGGGACGGCGGTGGCACCGCCCGCCCGTCGCGGGTCCAGCTCACGGCGTCGCCGGCGCGGCTCACCCTGAGCTCGCCGTCGTCGTCCTCGAAGAGGGCCTCGAGGATCACGCCGGCGCCCCGTTGCTCTTCGGGGTAGAGCAGAGCCTGCACCGCGCGCAGCACGCTGCTCTTGCCCGACGCGTTGGGCCCGACCACGACGTTCACGCCCGGGTCGACGTCGGTCAGCTCGAAGCCGGGGCGGATGCCCGGCAGCCGGTCGACGGTGAGGCTGCGAAGCCTCACGCGGCCGGTTCCTTCTGGGCGAGCAGGGCGTCGAGTGCGTCGAGTGCGGCTGCCTCGAGCAGCGCGGCGACCCGTTCGGCGTCGGGGGGCGTGGCGCCGGTCGCGTTGAGGTGACGACGTCGGGGCACCTCGGAGAGCCGCCGGCTCGCCGCCCGGACGAGCGCTTGTCGCGCCTCCGGCGCGCCCCGCCCCTGCAGCAGGAGCAGCTTGCGGGCGAGCAGGCCCACCGGGTCGGCGCTGCGCGCCAGGGCGTCGAGGTCGCGGTCTGGCAGGGCCTCCAGCGCGCTGGCGTGCACGAAGTAGGTGGTGCCGTCGTGCGGGTAGAGCAGCGATCGCGGGTCGGCCGCGGCCAACGCCTGGGCCACGCCGGTGCGCAGTGCCGTGCGCCCGGTCAGGCGCAGGCGGCACCCCACGGCGGTGGCGCGGAACGGCGCGTCGGCGAGGGTGTCGTGCAGCGCATCGATCGCGGCGGTGATGCGCACCTGGACGTCGGCGGGGTCGGCGAGACCGTTCAGCGGAACCTCGATCGTCTCCCAACGGAGCGGCGCCAGCGGGAGCGCGCTCAGCTCCAGGGCGCCGTCGGCGCCGACCTCGAGCATCCAGGCGCCGTGCCGCCCCGGCTCGCCCGGGTCGGTGCCCACCAGCGAGCCGAGGTAACCGATGGGGCGCGGGCCCGGCGCGATATCGGGGCGGTGGACATGCCCCAGAAGCCAGGCGTCGACCGGCGCCGCCTGCAGGTCGGGCGAGCGCACGGGAGCGTAGCGGCTGCCCGATTGATCGCGGTCGGCGTGGAGGAGCCCGATGGTGGTCTCGCGGCCGCGGGCCGGCAACCCTGCTGAGAGCGGGTCGTCGGGCGCCACGCGTGCCGGGAACGACCACCCCAGCACCCGCACCGGGACGCCGTCCGAGCCCTGTAGCCGGTGCTCCTCCCAACGACCGCCGCGACCGAGGAGGGTGAAGCCGGGGACCGCCTCGGCCAGGCGCGGGAGCACCCGGACGTCGTGGTTGCCCGCGACGGCGAGCACCGGGACGCCGGCTTCGGTGAGCCGCTCGACGCCCTGCCGGAGGTCCGCGAAGGCCTCGAAGAAGTCGTCGTCCTGGTCGACCACGTCCCCGGCGAGGAGGAGCGCGTCGACGCCGCGGTCGAGCGCGGCCTGCACGAGCCGCCGCCAGGCGGCCGCTGGGTCGAGGTCGTCGGCATGGTCGGCCAGGGCGTCGGGCAGACGCGAAGGCCGCCGCCCGAGGTGGATGTCGGCCGCGCACAGCATCCTCACACCCCCATCATGCCTGCTGGCGTCGGTCCGGGAGCGGGGGTGCCGGCGCCGGCCTATACCCGTTGCCGGCTCCGCCACGGCTCGGGCGCGTCGTCCGCGGGCGCCTTCGCGCAGCGGCTCGATGCTTCGCCCGATCCAAGAGCCGGCCCCGGCCGCCCGCCGGCCGTGCCGTGTACCGTAGAGGGCATGGCCGCACGTCGCTTCCTCGCCGTGGTCCCCGCGCTCGCCATGCTCTTCCTCACGGCCTGCGTTCCGAGCGTCTACGATCACCCCTACCCGGTGAGGCCGGTCGAGCTCCCGCGCGACCAGGCGGCCCACGCCGCTCCGATCGAGTGGTGGTACTACACGGGTCACCTGACCGACCCGCAGGGGCGGCCCTACGGCTTCGAGCTCACGTTCTTCAAGGTCTACCCGCCGCCCTCCATGAAGGCGTTCGGACCGGTGCCGATGTCGGTGCTCATGGAGAAGGCGTTCGTCGGGCATTTCGCGGTGACCGATCTCTCCCGGAAGACCTTCGCGAGCGCCCAGAAGTCGACGACCTGGGGCTACCAGGGGGGCGCCTCGAAGGACCGCTTCGACGTCTACGTCGCCGACTGGTTCGCGCGTGGCGTGCCCGGCAGTAACGCCCAGCGCATCCACGCCGAAGGGGACGGCTACAGCCTCGACCTGACGCTCGATCCGCAGAAGCCCGCGGCGCTCCACGGCGACCCGCCCGGCATCCAGTCGATGGGCCCCGGCGGCACCAGCTACTACGTCTCCTACACGCGCATGGCCGTGACGGGCACGCTGGGTGTCGACTGCACCTTCTTCGGCTGCCGCGACCTGAAGGTGGCCGGCCTCGCCTGGCACGACCATCAGTGGGGCGACTTCAAGATGACCGGCTACGCCGGCTGGGACTGGTACGGCCTGCAGTTCGACAACGACACCGAGCTCATGCTCTACCTCATCCGCGGTCAGGACGGCGGTTACGCCACCGCGGCCGGAAGCTTCGTGACCAAGGACGGGCGCACCGTCCACCTGACGGCCCGGGACTTCGCCGTCGCTCCCACCGGCGAGACCTGGAAGAGCCCCGCCACGGGCGCGGTGTATCCGTTGAGCTGGAGGGTTCGCGTGCCCCGCTACGGCATCGACGTGACGGTGACCCCGGTGATGAAGGACCAGGAGATGAACACCCGGTCGACCACCGGCATCGCCTACTGGGAGGGCGACGTGCGGGTCGCGGGCTCGACGCCGGGCGTGGGGTACGTCGAGCTCACCAACTACGATCGCCATCCCTACCGGCCGGCGGCGGGCTCGCCCGGCGGTGCTGCCGCCACGCCGTGAGCGCCCCCGCCGCCGCGCGCGAGCGGCGCGGTCCGGTGGCGGCCGAGGGCATCTGACCCTTACCCGGATCCCCGAGCGGGGCTAGCATGCGTGCGGCGCGGTGGCCCGCCGAGCCGCGGCGCGCCTCGCCACGACGCGGCGCACCTCGTCGGACGCGCGCCCTCGCGCCGCCTGCGTCGTTGCTTGACGAGGCTGGCGCTCGGGCCCGCCACCGGTCCGGCCGCGCCGGGAAGAAGGCGTGTCGATGGATGCATCGCGCCCTCGTTCGCAGCGTCCCGAAGTTCCTCCGAGAAAGCACCATCGTTCCGGCAACGACGACGCAGCTTCCGGGCAGGACGCCCGGAAGCTGGCAGAGGTGAGCGTCGAGGAGCTGTTCCGGCGCTTCGAGAGCGACCCCGACGGCCTGTCCGCCGAAGAGGCCGCTGCGCGGCTCGAGCGCTACGGGCGCAACTCCGTCGAGGAGCGGCGCGAGAGCGCCGTGCTGAAGCTGCTCGGCTACTTCTGGGGGCCGATCGCCTGGATGATCGAGGTCGCGGCCGTGCTGTCGGCGTTGGTCGGTCACTGGACCGACCTCATCGTCATCGTGGTCATGCTGCTGTTCAATGCCCTGGTCGGCTTCTGGCACGAGTTCCAGGCGTCCAACGCGGTGGACGCGCTGAAGAAGCAGCTCGCGCTGCGTGCGCGCGTCCGCCGCGGCGGACGGTGGGCACAGATCGACGCGGCCGAGCTGGTTCCGGGCGATATCGTGCGCGTCCGGCTCGGCGATGTGGTGCCGGCCGACGTCAAGCTGGTGGACGGCGACTACCTGTCGATCGACCAGTCCGCCTTGACCGGCGAGTCGCTGCCGGTCGACAAGGCGGCGGGCGACCTCGGCTTCTCCGGCTCCGTCGTGCGCCAGGGTGAGATGTCGGGCCTGGTCGTCGCCACGGGCGGGAGCACCTTCTTCGGTCGCACGGCGCAACTCGTGGCCGGCGCCAGGTCCGAGTCCCACTTCCAGCGTGCCATCCTGTCGATCGGCGACTACCTGATCTACCTGAGCCTGGGCCTGGTGGCGGCGCTGGTCGTGGTCGAGCTGTTCCGCGGCACGCCGTTCCTGGAGCTGGCGCAATTCGCGCTGATCCTGACGGTGGCGTCGATCCCGGTGGCGATGCCGGCCGTGCTCAGCGTCACCATGGCGATCGGCGCCACCGTGCTGGCGCGCATGAAAGCCATCGTGGCGCGCCTCGAGTCGATCGAGGAGATGGCCGGCATGGACGTGCTGTGCTCGGACAAGACCGGCACGCTCACGATGAACGCGCTGCAGCTCGGCGAGCCGGTGCTGTTCGGGGACGCCGACCGGGACACCCTGCTGACGGCCGCGGCACTGGCGTCGGACGAAGCCAACGCCGACGCCATCGACCAGGCGGTGCTGGCCGGAGCCGAGGAGGCGGGCGCCTCGGCGAGCGGCTTCTCGCGCGAGCGCTACGTGCCCTTCGACCCGGTCAAGAAGCGCAGCGAGGCGCGGGCCACCTCTCCCCAGGGGGATGCCTGGCGGGTGACCAAGGGTGCGGCGCAGGCCGTGCTGTCGCTCGTCGATCTCGACGAGAACGCGCTGCACGAGGTCCACGCGAAGGTGGGCGAGCTCGCCCACCACGGCTTCCGCACCCTGGCGGTGGCCCGCGCCGTGGGCGCGGAGCCGTGGCGGATCCTGGGGCTGCTGGCGTTGTCCGACCCGCCGCGGAGCGACTCGGCCGACACCATCCGGCAGGCCCGGGAGCACGGTATCGAGGTCAAGATGGTCACCGGCGACAACCTGGCGATCGGCAAGCAGATCGCCGGCGACCTCGCGCTTGGGACCGATCTGCTGCAGGCCGAGCAGCTGTTCCAGGAGGGGCATCCGGAGAACGAGACGAACGCCTGGGTCGAGCGCGCCGACGGCTTCGCGGAGGTCTTCCCGGAACACAAGTACCGCATCGTGAAGGCGCTGCAGGCGCGGGGACACATCGTGGGCATGACGGGCGACGGCGTGAACGACGCTCCCGCCCTGAAGCAGGCCGACGTCGGTATCGCGGTGAGCGGCGCGACGGATGCCGCGCGCAGCGCGGCCGACCTGGTGCTCACCGCTCCGGGGCTGTCGGTCATCGTGCGGGCCGTGGAGGAGGCCCGGCGCACCTTCGAGCGGATGAACTCCTACGCCATCTACCGCATCACCGAGACCATCCGCATCATCTTCTTCGTCACGCTGGCGATGATCGTCTTCCGCACCTACCCGATCACCGCCATCATGGTCATCCTGCTGGCGCTGTTGAACGACCTGCCGATCCTCACGATCGCGTTCGACCGCACGCGGCTCGCCGAGAACCCGGTGCGCTGGGACATGCGCCGCGTCCTCACCATGGCCACCGCACTCGGGCTGGTGGGCGTGGTCGAGACGTTCGCGCTGCTGGCGCTGGCGCGTGCGTACCTGCCGCTGGACACGAGCCAGCTCCAGACCCTCATCTACCTCAAGCTCGCCGTCGCCGGCCACCTGACCCTGTTCGTGGCCCGTCAGCGCGGCTTCTTCTTGTCCAGGCCGTTCCCGGCGCCGACGCTGCTCGTCGCCATCCTCGGCACGCAGGCGCTCGCGGTGCTGATCGTCGGCTTCGGCGTCTTCGTGGCTGCCATCCCCTGGTGGACGATCGGCGTGGTGTGGGTGTACTGCCTGGCGTTCGTGTTCATCGAGGACGCCCTCAAGCTCGCCGTGTACCGCACCCTCGACCTCGGCGGCCCGGGGCACAGGAGCTTCCTGCGCCAGCTTCAGGAGAGGCTGCACAGCCACGCCTGACCGGACCGGCGGGACGTTTGCCTACCCGTTCCGGCCGCCACAATGGCCGACTGGCACGGCCATTGTGGCCCCGTGTGGGAGTTTTTCCTACACGGGCGTCCCGGATGGCGCCGACCGGCCGGCAGCGGCCCGCCCGGCATGCTGGAGCCAGAGACGGCGCCTCCGTTGCCGCACGCGAGCGTCCCATCGACGAGCGCGCAGGCGGACGGCGCCATCGTTCCACGAGAGGCGGGGTGCGGGCATGATCGGCATCAGTGGCAGGCTCGGCACGTACAGGCGTCACGGGCAAGCACCGGCAACGGCGCAGATGCGCGTGTTGCTCGCCGCGCCCCAGCTCATGATGCGGCAGGCGTTGACGGCCGTTCTCGCCGATCACCCGAGGATGAGGGTCGTCGGCGATGTGGGCAGCGGCAAGGATGCGCTGCGATGGGCGCTCGAAGTGCGCCCCGACATCACGCTGCTCGATGCCGGCCTCGGGGCGGTCGACGGCGTCCACGCCGCGTTCGCCATCCACGCCGAAGACCCCGGCCTCAAGCTCGTTCTCCTGAGCGATGGCTCCGTCGATGCGGTGGAGGCCGCCGAGCTGGGAGCCATCACGGCCGCCCGCGTCTCGAAACGGTTGAGCATGCAGGCGCTGGTCGACGTGCTCGTCCGCGTGTCGCAGGGGGAGCGTCCCGGAGACGTGCCCGGCGGTCCCATCGTCGCGCCGCCCCCGGCCGCGTCGTCGGCCGGGCCCGGCCTCAAGGAGTCCGAGCGCGTGCTGCTCGAGCTGCTGGTCGACGGCAGCGACAACCGCGCGCTGGCCGAGCGCCTGGGGTGCACCGAGAAGACGGTGCGCAATCGCCTGAGCGACCTCTACGCCAAGCTGAACTTGCGCAACCGTACCCAGGCCGCGCTGTACGCCATCCGAACGGGGCTGGTCGACCCCTCGAAGGTCGAGGCCTGATCGCGGGCGGACCGGCGGCGCTAGGCGCCGTGCGCCTCATCGATGTCGTGGTGTGTCTCGATGGTCACCCCGTGCCGTAGCGTCTGCAGGTTGACGCAGGAGTACTCGGCCGCTGTCAGCAGGCGCTCGACGAGCGCCGGGTCGGTTCCGGGCGCCGGCCTCAACCGGATACGGCAGCGCATGCGCTGGAAGCCCACCGGCACCTCCCGGGATACCCACAGCGTTCCGCGCACGTCCACGTCACCCTGCACGTCGACTTCGAGCGACCGCAACGCGACACCGTGGCGGTTGGCGATCATCCGGATCACCGAGTCGAGGCAGGTAGCCAGCGCCGCGCACAGCAGATCGCCGGGGTTGGGGGCGTCGTGCAGGCCGCCCACCGCCTCGTGGATGCCCAGCGGCCACTGCACGCCGTAGTCCTGGCTGCCGGGCACGCACCAGGCGTGGACCGGATCGTCCAGGACGCCCTCGACGGTGCGCGCCCGATCGGTGATGAGCGCGTCCTCGGGGGCGACCTTGTAGCGCTGTCGCAGGGGGTCCTGTCGCGCGCTGACGTCGATCCTCTCGGAGGGTGTAGGGGTTTCGTGGCTCGGCATGGTGGTTCCTCCCGGCGCCGGCAACGGGTCGGGGCGGCCCG
>Ga0102962_1001209_pt1 | contig 10525 bp, 6 predicted proteins | sample SalPonF2_C_D2_MG_FD_84519 | JGI IMG/M metagenome (GOLD analysis project Ga0102962, IMG submission 84519) | Salt pond soil microbial communities from South San Francisco under conditions of wetland restoration - Salt Pond MetaG SF2_C_D2_MG ... | reverse complement strand
ACGCTCGTCGAGCTATCTGTTGGCGGCGATCACGGCTGCCGGTGGTCTGGCGGAGGATGCCGGAACGCAGATTACGATCCAGCGTCCCGCGTCGTCGGAAGGGAACGTGCGATTGACCAGTTATTCGGACTCGGCGACGCCGGTCGCGGACAATCAGCCCACGCTGGTTACTCTGAACTTGGCCGAAGCGATCACGCAGACTGGGCCAGGCGAGTATCTGCCCAGCGGGACAACGGTGCGAGTCGAGCAGCGTAACCCGGCCCCGATCGAGGTGGTGGGTTTGGTGAAGAGGCCAGGTCAGTACGACTTTCCGGTGAATCACGATCTACGCGTCTTCGGTGCTATCGCCTTGGGTGGTGGCGTTTCGTCGCAGCTTGCCGACAAGGTGCTGGTGATGCGTTATCAACCCGAGACGGGCGAATTGGTAACGATTGATCTGAGCCTCTACTCGGCCAAGCGTAACACAGACGAGAACCTGCTTTTGGCGCCAGGCGACATCGTCAGCGTGGAGCAGACACCGGCAACCGTCGTGGCCGGCATCATCACAAACGTCATCCGGTTCGGTGTCGGCATGAGCACGAACCTCCCGATATTCTAGAGTCTTCCTGAAAACAAGATCGAGTGATTTGCATGGCCGAACACTTATCCAACGCGTCGCTTCCTGAGACTTCTGCCGACATTCAGCCCGTGCAGACGGTTCTACGATTCCTGCGAGCCGTGCGTTATCGCAAGGCCGTGGTGATCGTGTCGCTCGTGGCATGCGGTCTATTAGGCGGTCTCTATTACGCCACTGTGCAACGGTCCTACCAGTCCAACGCTTCGTTGTTGATTCTGCAGACGGGAGCCAACAACTGGAACGCCGACATGACCGATGGCCGCAGGTCGCAGGACTTGATGGGAACCTACGGAGGCATGCTCCGAAGCGAGGTCGTCATGCAGGCGGCCGTGGACCACTTGTCGCCGGAGCATCAGGCCGACTTTGCCGGTGTGCCGAAAGCAAAATGGGTGGACGTTCTGAGTCGTAACCTCTCCGTCTCGGAGGTGCGCAAGGCGACGATTTTCAACATCTCGTATTGCTCGAAAGACCCGCTTGCATCGGTGGCCATGGTCGAGAGTCTATTGACGGCCTATCAGGCATACATCGACGATCTGCACAAGAGCACCTCGGTCGAGCTTCTCGACATTCTGACCAAAGAGAAGGTCGATATCGAAAAGGATTTGGATCGGAAGAACGCGGAATTACTCAGGCTGCGTAACCATGGGGAAATGTTGGGGATCAAGGGCGGCGACTCGCAATTGAACGTGGTCGTCCAACGTGCAGTCAGCCTGAACGACAACCTGATCAAAGCCCGCGACGAGCGACTGCAAGCCCAGTCGCGGCTTGCCGTTGTCGAGTCGGCTCTTCGGCAAGGCCAGAACATGCAGGAATGCGTCCTTGCCATGGTCGACACGGTTGGACGCGAGGTGATGATGCGGCAACTCGGCCTCAAAACGAGCGATCCCTATGCCACTTCCCGAGTCCAAACGCAATTGATCCAAAACCAGGCGGAGCTTCAAGCGGCGCTGAGGCTCTATGGCCCCTCGAATCGCAAGGTACTCGAACTCGAGGAACAGATTCGCCTTGCAAACCATTACCTACAGAACTATCAACTTCAAGAGGCCGAACAGGCACGGCAAATCAGCGAAAACATGTTGGGCCCCATGCTACACAGCATCGCGCAACAGCAACTCGAGCAGGCCGTGGTACTTGAGAATACCATTTTTGCGAACTATCAGCTGGCAAAAGAAGAAGCCAGCCAATTCGATCACACATTGGCTGAATTGGAGATCGTCGAACGCGATGTGGCGAGGTTGCAGGCGTTCTATGAAGTCGTACAACAGCGGCTGACGGATATCAACTTGGGGCAGGAGAACGGATTGATCAGGACCTCGGTGCTGGCCCGCCCCAAAGTCCCGCTGGGACCCGTTTGGCCCAATCTGCCCATGGTCGGACTGCTCAGCATCTTCATGGGACTTGCCGTCGGACTGGGAATCGTCTATGTCCAGGACCTGCTCGACGATCACTTCCGTTCTCCGGAAGAACTGCGAATGAAGCTCGGGATTCCGGTGCTTTCGATGGTCGGCAAGTTGTCGCCGGTAGCCGATGTCGGCGTCGACGCGATCCACGTGCACGTTCAGCCGAACGCCGCCGAAACCGAAGCCTTCCGAACACTCCGAACCGCATTGGCGATGAACGAAGGCGGTTCGCAGCGGATTGTCGTCTCCAGCAGCGAACCGGGCGATGGCAAAACGACCGTGATCACGAATCTGGCTACCGCCTATGCTCAGTCGGGTAAGCGCACATTATTGATCGATGCCGACATGCGACGGCCCGGCCTTACGCCGCTGCTCAACCTGAAAGGGCAAAAAGGATTATCGTCGATCCTGCGCGACGCACTTCCCGTCGCCCAATCGGCCGAAAACAACCTCTGTGCATCGCTGCTGGAAAACCTCGACGTCATCCCCTCGGGACCGCGCCCGATCAATCCGACCGAATTGCTCACCGGAGAACGTTTCTCCGACTTGTTGGCCTGGGCCGAAACGCGATACGACCAAATTCTCGTCGACAGCCCACCGGCACTGGTTAGCGATACGGCCATCATCGGTCGCCTGGTCGATGGCGTCCTGCTGACAGTCCAGCCCCAGAAGAACCGACGACGGACGGTGATCCGCGCCGCCGAGAGCTTCCCCAACTTGGGCATCAACGTTCTGGGAATCGTGATCAACCGCGTTGTTTCCGACGACAGCGACGATTACTACGGCTACGGATACGGCTATGGCTATGGTTACAGCTACGGACACGATGATGAACTTGCCGGCGATCAGACGGGTGCCGGTGACCAGACGGACGATGTGTTGATCGACCAGCTCGATCAACCAGCCGAAATCGTACGCAGGGCCGCCTGAGAAATGCGGATCTGCGGGAAGTCAGCTCTCGAAAAGGTTCTCGATGATGGGAAGTGATCCTCGTCATGGCAGGCGGTCCGGCAGACGACGGTCGTCACGCACTTCCGCAGGCGGATCCCGTCCCCAGTTCAATCGGCTCGCTTCGCTGCTGTTGAAGGCGGTCGACGGCGGGTTGGCTGCTGCCATCTTTGTCGTACCGTTCGCTTTGGGCGGTCGTATTGCAATCGGGCAATTCGCGATGGTCGCCTTGGCCGTTTGGGTCGCGCTCTGTTGGTCGATCCGCCAGAGTCTCTCCGCCCGGGCCGTATGGATTCGATCGTCAACCGAGCCGCTCCTGTTGGCGGCTGTCGCATTGATCGGCCTGCAACTGATTGCCTTGCCGCCGTCTTGGCTGAGCTGGATTTCGCCACAGCATTACGAGACACTGCCGCTATGGAACCCGGCGGGCGACGCCTCCGGCACGCTCGGCGTTTGGTCCACGATCTCGTTGACCCCAACGGCCACATGCGACGCACTGGTCATGGTACTGGCCTTCATCATGCTGTTTCTGACCACCATTCAACGCGTGCGTCAGGTCGAAGATGTCGAGCGTTTGCTCCGATGGATCGCCATCGCCACTCTGTCGATGGCAATCTTCGGGATCGTCCAGTACGTGACCAGCAACGGCAAGTACTTCTGGTTCTACGAACATGAGCGCTATGCGATTAGCAAACATGTCCTGGGAAGTTTCACCAATCATAATCACTTCGCGCAGTTTCTCGCGTTGGGAATTGGTCCGCTGGTCTGGTGGGGCTGGTCGACCGCTCGACATCGGTCCAAGACCGGTTCCGGGCGACAGCGATCGTCGTACCACGCGGCGAGAGGGGATAGCAACCAGTTTGTGGCGGGCATGCGGATGCTCGGACTGGCAATCTGCGTCTTTGCCATCCTGATGTCGCTCTCACGCGGCGGACTTCTGGCGGCTGGGCTGGCTGGGATGGCCTGCCTGTTGGTGCTCAAACGCGCTTCGCTGATCGACCGAAAGATGCTGATCGGGATCGGCGGCAGTGGACTGCTAGTGGTCGTCGGCCTGTCGATCTTCGGCTACGACGCATTTGCTGACCGAATGGACAGCTTTCAGTCGCTCGAAGAACTCGATCGCGGTGGACGCATGCAGCTTTGGGAAGCGGCTCTCGCCGGTATCGCCGACTATCCGGTCACCGGCACCGGCCTGGGAAGCCACCGGGAAGTCTGCCCGACCTACCACAGGGCCAAGGACTATTATCTTATCGAATACACTCACGCGGAGAACGGATACCTGCAAATTGCCCTGGAGACGGGTTTGCCCGGCTTGCTGCTGGCAATCGTCGGTGTGGGGTTTCTCATCTATTGGTCGCTGCAACTACTGCGCACGGCCACATCGACACGGATCCTCCTCTGCCTGGCTGCTATCATTCCAGCCTTTATCGGCAGCTGCGCGCATTCGGCCGTCGATTTCGTCTGGTATGTTCCGGGATGTATGGTGACGCTGATTGTGCTGGCAGCCTGTGCCTGTCGTCTCTGGCAACTGACCGGACAAGGAACGGACAAGCGAGGCTCGGATAAGGCTAGGCCGGAAGTCTTGCTTTCTCGCCCTGCCTGGATCGTCGGGTCTTGCTGCTTGACACTGGTCGGTTTCTTCATGCTCGAGAACCGAATGGTTGCCGTCCGCGCCGAACCTGCCTGGAACCGCTACGTGGCGCTCGACGACAGCACGCCTGACGGATTCGACAATCGCATTCCGCCGCAAACCCTCCGTTCAATGGTCAAGGAGTTATCGACGGTCGTCGCATTGCAGCCGGGTAATGCCCGGGCCCATACGCGGCTAGCCGCCGTGCATCTGCAGATCTTCAACGAGCCGGAAGACGCAAATGTCAGCCCGATCGACGTTCGCCAGGTTCGCGAAGCCGTGCTTGCTTCCGAGTTCGAGTCGTCCGTCGCCATGCACGAGTGGCTTTCCGTTGCCTTCGGCGATCGCACCAAGCATCTCGACACGGCGTATCGTCATGTGCGCGAGGCGCTGCGGCTCTGCCCCTTGCAGGGTGAAGCCTATCTGGACTTGGCCAACCTGTCGTTCCTCGCAGGCCCGAACTTCCCACCAAAGGCCGCGATCATTCAGCAGGCTCTCAAAGTGCGACCGTTCGACGGAACCACCTTGTTCGTCGCGGGCCAGGAGGCCATGATCGCCGGAGATCAGGACAGCGCGATCGAATACTGGAAGGCGTCATTCGATCTCGGGCCCCACCATCAGGAGCGTTTGCTGTCGCTGCTGACACCCCAAGTGCCGGCCGAATTCATACTCGAGACGTTCCATCCCTCCGTGGATGCACTGGGGCTGACCGCCGGACACTTCCAGAAGGCCGGCCGCGAAGAGGAGGCACAACTGGTGCTGGCCAAATATGCCGAAGCGGCAGCACGTCAGGCTGCCGCCGAACAGGGTGAGATCGCGGCCAAATACTGGCTCGGCGCAGCCTACGCGTACAAGCGGCTTGGCAATCCGAGTGAAGCCTGCAAGTGCTGCCGCTTGACGCTCAATGCCGATCCGACCTCGGTTGAAGCCCACCTCCACTTGGCGGCCCTTCTGCTGGATCTAGAAGAATTCGCCGAGTCGGAGAAGCACGCCCGTTGGTGTCTGCAGAGTGATCCGAGGAATCGGCATTATCAAAAACTGCTGAGGAAAACCGTCGAAGGGCGACTTCGAAGCCGAACCACCGCGGCCCAGCGCGACCTTCAACCGGTCGTGCGATAGGCAGTCGAGGAACACGCGGCCGGTTGTCGGCTCTCAGAACGTGTTTTGAAATCCGTACGATGGGCCTCCGAGCCCGTCGGAATACCAGTCTCAGCGGCCGTGATCGAGGCTATTTGCGGGAAAGACGCACGATCGTGACGGGCTCGGAGGCCCACCGTACGTGTCGTTCTCCACTGCGTACCAATTTCAAACACGTTCTTAGCCAAGATTCGCACGGTTGGCCAGAATATCGGCAATTCGAATTGCAGCCTGGCCGTCCCATAGCTTGGGCGTCTGGGCCTCTTGCCAACGGCCCTCTTGAATGTCACGCCAGGCCTCGAGCATCTTCTTCGTGTCGTTGCCGACGATCCGGCTCGAACCGATTTCGGTGGTGATCGGTCGTTCCGTGTTCGGCCGCAATGTGATGCAGGGGATGCCCAGGATCGTCGTCTCTTCCTGAATACCGCCCGAGTCGGTCAGTACGGCCTTGGCCGACGAGGTGAGCTTCAGGAAATCGAGATACCCGATGGGGTCGACCAGCCGCAGATCAGTCATCGACTTGACACGCCGCGCTAGCGGCGAGCCTTCGATGTTCTTGCGAGTTCGCGGATGAATGGGAAAGACCACCGGCAGTTCCTTTTGGATGATATCCAACGCATCCAGCAGGCGACTCAATACGACCGGGTCGTCGACATTGGCCGGGCGATGGAGCGTGAGCACCGCGTACTCGCCCGCCCGAATCTCCAGCGTGTCGAGGATGGGCGATGCGTCGGCCTTCTCGCGGTTGTTCAGCAGCGTATCGATCATCACGTTGCCAACCAGAAAGATCTTGTCTTCGGCGATGCCCTCGGCCTTGAGGTTCGCCACTCCGCTCGGCTCGCTGCAGAGCAGCACATCGCTGATCGTGTCGGTCAGGATGCGATTGATCTCCTCGGGCATGGTGCGGTCGAAGCTTCGCAGACCGGCCTCGACGTGGATCAACTTCACGCCCAGCTTGACGGCCACCATGCCACAAGCGATCGTGCTGTTGACGTCGCCGACAACCAGCACGGCATCCGGTTCGTGTTCGACCACGACCGGCTCGAAAGCTTTCATGATTTCGGCCGTCTGCACCGCATGCGAGCCGGAACCGACCCCCAAGTTCACGTCCGGTTCGGGGATGCCCAACTGGCGAAAGAAGAGATCGCTCATCCGTTCGTCGTAATGCTGGCCCGTATGGACCAGCAGGGGGTCGATCGATTCATGAGCCCGATAGGCCTCCATGATGGGGGCGATCTTCATGAAGTTGGGGCGGGCTCCCACAATATTGATAATCTTCATCGTGCTCGGTGTCCTCGAATGGTGTCATGCGGCCTTGGGGAAACGCTCACGTACGTAATCGTGCATCAAACAGAAAGGGGCCCGACTGGAAGCCAACCACTCGAGCTTCGACGTCGTCGACTGAAGGTTCACATAGCTCTTGAATCGCCGCACCGGGCCCAAGGGCAAACGTGGGTGCTGCGGATCGACTTCCCTCGGGTGGACGTAGACGACAAGCGGTTGGCCCGAGGCGCTCAGTCGCTTCAGTCCCCAACGGATCAACCACCGTGGAGAAATTCGCAGATAACCGCCGCCGAACAAGCTCAGGCGTCTCCCGGCCACCTCGATCATCGACATAGGAATCTCGGGCAACGGGCCCGCGGGCGTTTCGATCATGTGCGCACCGAGCGTTGCGCCCGGTCGCCCCCCGTGGCCTCGGGCGGAGGGAAAGACGCTCGAATCGTACTGATAGCCGGCCCGTTTGATAATCTCGAAGGCCCAATCCGCTTCTTCGGTGATGCCGAAGCCGGGAGCTCGAAATCCGGCAATCGGCCGGCCGGTCAAGTCCTCCAGCGTCTTCTTTGCCCGATCGATATCCTGAAAGAACGGCTCGCGTCCGACTTCGTAGGCCAACACATGGGCATAGCCGTGGCTGGCGATTTCATGGCCCGCCTCGTGGCATCGCCGGACGGCCTCGGGATGGCGCTCGGCCATCCAGCCCAGCCAGAAGAACGTCGCTCGGACGTTCATCGTTTCAAGCATCGTCAGAAGGCTGTCGAGCCCGACGTCGAGCCGCGATTCGAGCGTATCCCATCGCTCGATCGGCGGTGCGGCAGGGCTGTCGAGAATGTGGAACCATTCCTCGACATCCACCGTGAACATGGCCGGGGGCTCTGCCGTAAACACGTCGTCAAACTCCATCAAGGGTTTCGCGAGTTTCAAGCGAATCGTCTACCTGCAGCGAGGAAAGCCCTGCGGTCGCGGGCCGTGGGAAAAGAGTAGTAGGTGGCTTCCTCGTCGCGGTTGGGGAGCGGACGGGTCGTCCCCCGCTTGATGTCGTGGATCGTCTCGACAAGGGCCGCCGCGCCCGCCTGCTTCGTCTTGCGGACCAGGCTATCCCAGGTATCTTCCGGCGTGATGTCGACCTCGCGCTGTTTGAGGATTTCGCCGTTATCCAGCTTGTCGGCCAAGACGTGAACTGTCGTGGCCGTCTTCTTCTCGTCGAAACGCAATGCCCAGAACGCAGGCATCAGCCCTCGGTATCGGGGCAAGGGAGCGCCATGGACATTGATGCACCCTTTCGGAAAACGGTCGCGTATCTTCTTGCCGATGATTTGCGGGCAACTGACCGAAATCAGCAACTCCGGTTCGTACTTGTCGAGCAGGGAACCGAACTCGTCACTCTTGATCTTGGCCACGTGGTGATGGGGAATATCGAACGCGCCGGCAACCGCCCGGATGGAATGGAACGGTCCGTTTCGATCGGGTTGCCCGGTTCGGTCACGAATCTTGGCACCGATCACTCGGCTGCCGAACACGGCTGTACCGACCGGTCCGAACAGTCGAACATGGCGCAGCAACCCTCGCAACGCACCACCGTGTGTGCTCATCGCCGGTGCCGATACGATGCAAACGACTTCGTCGGGGAATTCCCTACAGACGGTTGCGAACGTTGTCGGCAGATAGAGGTTTTCTTCTTGGGTTAAGATCAGAATGCGCATGGGGTCGTCCTGTCGAACGAGATCGGTCGCGGTCTGCTTGCTCGAGGTCTGCCGTGTTCGCAATTCGAGCGACGACTTGCAGGTACTCCGCGGCCAAGGTTTCGCGGTTGAAATGTTTCGTTACGTGGTCGTAGCCCGACGTGGCATAGGTTTGCTGCAACTGCGGATCTTCGGCCAAGGTCTCGACGGCCGCGGCCAGTTGCTCGGCATTCTCCGGTTCGATACATACACCGGCTCCGGCCCGGCGAACCAAGTCGGCCGCACAACCTTCGACACCCAGCACAATCGGCTTGCGCACGGCCGCCGCCTCGAAGATCTTCGACGGAAGGACCGTCTTGAAGAGGTCATTCCGCTGCAGATGAGCGAGGCACACATCGGTCATGGAAAGAAATCGTGGCATCATCGCCTTATCTTGCCGGCCTGTGAAGACGACATTCGTGAGCTGCTTCTCGCGCACCGTCTGTTCGAGTCGCTCGCGGATCGCGCCGTCGCCGACCAGCAGGAACACGATTCGGTCGGAGCCCTTGTCGCGGAGAATTTCCGCCGCGCGAGGGACCACGTCGAGCCCGGAACACATCCCGAGTGTGCCGATATAGCTGCAAATGTACTTTCCTTCCAGGCCGAGCGATCGCTTCAAGGCTTCGTCGGGCGGGCGAGGCGTAAAGAAGGTCAGGTCGGCTCCGTTGGTGATGATGTCGATCTTCTGTGGCGGGACCCCCTTCTCGATCAGCTTGGCTTTGTATCCTTCGCCGACGGTCACGATATGCGTTGCCCCGGCATACATCCATCGCTCGAGGCATTCGAGCACGGACAGCAATCGGCCGTTGGTCATCGCACCGACGGCCACGATCGTGTCGGGCCACAGATCGCGAATCTCGAGAATGAAGGGAACACGTCGCAACAGGCCGGCGATTCGGCCGGCCCAACCGCAGAAGAACTGCGGTGAGGTGGCGATGATCACATCGGGTCGCTTCAACAGCAGCGAAGCGACGACTGCCGAAAACATGTACGACAGGAAATTGAGGATCCGCCGCATCGTTCCCTTGTTGGCCGCAACATAGGTCCACACCCGAACGACACGAATCCCATCGATGGTCTCCGATTGCCACAGTCGATTCTTGTAGCCGTCGTAGACAATGCCGTCCGGGCAGTTCGGCGCGCACGTGACAACCGTCACGTCATGACCCGCCCGGACCCAGCGGCGACAGTTCTCGACGGTGCGAGAAGCGGGCGCATTGACCTCGGGCGGGAAATAGTGGGAGAAGAAGAGGATTCGCATCCTTGCGGCCTCACTTTGAAAACGATCTCAATGGCGGTTCTGCGGCAAACGATCAACCCGGCTCAATCTCGAATCCGACCTGTGCACCCGATCCCAAGAACGCGAACGTCAGTGCCTGATTGCGAATCTTCGTGCCGAACTCCGGGCAGTACCACGACGGCTCGGTCGAGAGCGTACCCTCGCCGAAGAACCGAATGCTCAACCGCCCGGCCGGATAGGTGATATCCACCCGATTTTGCGATATTTTCGCGATTTGGCACGACCAATGCAAGTGCAATCTGGAGACGGCCCGAACGTCGGCCGAGCTGCGGATATGGTCGTTGACGGTCAAACGGTCCAAGGTGGCAAACTGGGCACCCTGCCAGACGAATTCACGCGAGTGAACCGGGCGCCCGGTCAGTCGCCGATACCCATCGTGCGAGGCCGACAGCCGAAATCCGTTGTCGTCGGCCTGCCAATTCACGTCGTCTGGCCGACCCCGTCGGGCAACGCGAAAGGCACCCCAGAACTCGCATTGGTCCTGGCCTTCGATTT